>JAAIGF010044719.1_pt1 | contig 10858 bp, 9 predicted proteins | sample 6487441 | NCBI WGS metagenome assembly JAAIGF01 (sample SAMN13974129, study PRJNA590717) | phyllosphere metagenome | biome: pepper field; feature: multiple bacterial spot infested pepper fields; material: pepper leaves; isolation source: leaves from pepper fields | host: Capsicum annuum ...
ACTCGATGTCACTTTTTTGATTTGGATCTGCAGATTGTAATGAACGATCTTTCTCAAATTTCCATACGCCCAAGTGCAATTCTTGGAAATCCCTTAGAATCTCCTTACGCAGCCCTTCCTGCAACTGCGAATTTGATGCCAATTCTTCTGAAGCATTGTCCTTTTCCAATCGCCACTCCTTCTCGACCCACTCTCCCTGTATTAGGCGCTCCGGATTTTCGTGACACATCACGACCAAGCTACTACCGATCAATAGCAGAGCGATAAAAATATAGTTTATCTTTACCAATACATCCCTACTCATAACTTACCCTCCAATCTTTTCTAAAAAAAATGCTATCCATGGAATCTATACCTTCTACCAGCTGATCTTCCAACTTTATGGGAACAGTGCTAACCGGAATGTTTTCTACATTTTTACGCAACACCTCTGTTAAATCAAATACGCTAGCCTCCTTTGGTACAAAAAGATAACCCTCCGGAAGCACAATATGTGTGACACGCCCGCCCTTGAAGTAATTACGCAGGTAACGTCCATTTCTTGAAATAAGCAAATCCGAGTACATTTCAACTAAATTCTTCTTAAAACGCGACTTGATCATTTCACATCCTTTGATAAAGTCCTCACTTTCAAGCCTCGATAGATGGTCCTCCTTTGTAATTCCCAGCAGACTCGTAATAGAGTCGCCAACATCGTAGCCACATGCAAGGACTAGCTCGACTTTCTGATCGGGGATTTTCTCCATATAGCTTAATACGATGCGAAGAGAGTCCACACTGAAGTCTGTTGGTACGAGCACACGTGCTATTTTTGCCATACTTAACCTTTTTTTCAAAATTACAACGCAGGCATAGCAATGGCATGAAGCCCACATTAGTTTTCAATTAAACTTCAGCAAAACAGATTAAAACAGGATTAAAAACAGCTGTAAAATTAAAATAGGATTAAAAAAGAGAGCGCCATCGACTTACTGCTCTTCGAAAGGCGATATGGCGAACGGGATTTCCTGTGGGATTACAACATTTTTCGATCAATTGTTGGCAGTTCGATTCGTACGGTCGTTCCTTTTCCCAAGGCGGAAGACACCGTGAGCTGCCCGTTATGCATCTTCACAATATTTCTTGCTAACGGAAGACCTATTCCGTATCCGGAAAAATTTGTAGTATTTGAAGCGCGAAAATAGGGGTCATAAATGTATGATAGTTCTTCTTCAGGGATACCAATACCCTCATCACGAATGAGCAATAAGACGCCTTTATCGAAAGCACCTAAGGCTACATATGCCGTCCGATTGGTGGAATATTTACATGCATTGGAAACGATGTTCGAGATCGCCAGTTGGAGGAGCGGCGCCGAGCCATTGACTTTCAGTTTCATGCTATCATCAGGAAGCATGCTGAAGTCTGTCTTGATATGAAAATGTTCATTAATAGCCTTCACCGTCATTTCAGCATCCATCACGATCTGATCAATACGTACAGGCTTAAAGGTTAAGTTATTGTTTTCAAATCCTGTTCGCGCGAGCAGCAACAGGGCACTAGTTTTCTTTTCCAAATTCTCGGCTGCATCCGCAATTTTTTGAATAGATTGTTTGTATTCCTCAACATTGCGCTCTTTAGAAAGAGCTAGATCCGCTATTCCAATAATTGATGTAAGAGGTGTGTTAAGTTCATGTGAAGCATTACTCACAAAATTCTTTTGCGTCTCAAAGGTTGTTTCAATACGGGTCAGCATCTGGTTGAACGTATTAGCGAGCTTACTCAATACGCCGCTATCCCTATTAACAGTCAAGCGCAAATAAAGGTTTTCTGATCCGATCTTTTCCACCTCGCCGATCAGCTCGCTGATCGGCTTGATAAAGGAACGCTTCACCAACAGTGAAACGACTATAATGAATAGCACGCCCAGCAAAAGCGCAATGATCATTAGATTTCTTAAATAATTTAAATGATGCGTATAAAAGTAATTCTCTGCAGAGACACCGAGTATATAGCGCCTTCCTTTATGAGAATATACCTTTGCAGAATAAAACGTATTGCCCACCTTAAAATTACTCGTGCCGTTCTTATCAATCTGCTGCCATAATTCTTTATTAAATCCGCTGCTATGTACAATATGGTCGTTCTCATCCAATTCAACAATAAATTCGTGTTGTTTATTGAGTTCTTCCACATAGGTCAATGACCATTCCGTTGCGACACGATCTCCGTTGAACATCTTTTCTGCCGCTAGGTTACGTCTCAGTTCCAATCGTTTATAAAAATCGGAGAACGCGAAATTCGTGATGGAATACATGATAAATACCACAAAGGAAGCGGTGTAAATCACTAGAATGGTGATTAATGCATAAAGAATCTTATTGTAGTTACGCATCAGCTTTCAACTTTTAGCACATAACCCATACCGATAACCGTATGGATTGCTTTTATAGGTGTAACTTTCTCGATCTTTTTACGTAAATAGTTCACATAGACATCTACCACATTCGAACCGATATCAAAATTAATCCCCCAAACCTTATCCAATAGCTCACTCCGTTCAAAAACTTTTTGAGGAGCCTGTATGAACAACAGCAAAAGTCTATATTCGGTCGAGGTGAGGTTCAACTCCTGTCCATCTGCATAAGCAATCTTTTTATAATCGTCTATCTCGAGGAATTTATAGGTAAAAAGGCGCTTTTCTGCTGCCTGTACCTGTTTAGTGATTTCTTGTTTCCGTCGTATGAGGGTACGCACACGCGCTTTAAGCTCGATAAGTTTAAAAGGCTTGGACAGGTAGTCATCGGCACCGCTATCGAGCCCTAGCACGACATTTTCTGGGCTCCCTAGCGCAGTGACCATCAATATGGGTAAGTCTGTATAACCCAAATGGCGAAAATTCTTACAGATGTCCAATCCATTCATTTCAGGGAGCAGCACATCTAAGATAACAAGGCTGACGGCATTATTTTGCAACTTGTGCAGGGCATCCTCATATTTGGTAGCATGAACTACCTGGTACCCATCTTCCTCCAGCCCTTGGATGATGACCTCGGCAACATTTCTTTCATCTTCTACTAGTAATATACGTTGTCCATCCATAGATCCAATCTTTGCTTACAAGGTAGTTTATAAACAGCTAAAATATAACATTTTTATGGATATATGACGTAGCTTCAATCTCAAAGACAAAAACAACATATTATTATGTCCAGCGGTACTAACCTTTTTAAAACGATTAAGAATAAAGCATACAGCTAACTATATGTTATGCAGAACCATCAAATAGTACCTAGCTCTATCAAATTCTTGTCTTATGCAAAGGACAAATAAATAAAATAGTCTTATACTTGTTATAGCTAAACAAGGCAGTTCTTGCATTTCAAGAAAAAGTTCGTGTTCAATTTTTACATTATTTAAAGACCAAAATCAATGAAAAAGTACACCCCTCCACCCCTGATGATAAGTCTGATGACGCTACTGATGGCAACAGCGTCCATAACCGCATCTTGCTTCGAGAAGACCACAGAAAATGTGTATTACGCGATTGATTCTATTTCCGGAATCGATTCGCTGCTACAATATTTTGAACAGACGACAAATGATCTAGAAAAACAGGTATCGGGGCTCAGTGCAGGACAACTAGCTTTCAAGCCTGCCGCCGACAAATGGTCGGTCAGTCAATGTTTGGAACATATTGTACGCTCAGAAACCATGCTTTTCGAGATGGCTAAAAAGGAGCTTCAAAAAGAGGCGCAACCGCAGCGCCGAAAAGAGGTGAAGGTTACCAATGAAAACCTCAAACAGATGATGGGCGACCGCACACAGAAATTTCAAGCACCACAAGAATTGCAGCCCTCGGGAAAATATACAGATAGCAAAACGGCTCTTTCTGATCTTAAAAGTGCACGGGCGCCAGTCTTAGCATACATTAAACAAGCGGATGAGGAAGACCTACGAAACCATATTAGTGAATATCCTACCGGTACGGTAAATGGTTATCAAAATCTACTTTTTATTGCTGCGCACATGGCGCGACACATCAAGCAGATTGAAGAAATAAAAGCCGATCCCAACTTTCCAAAACACTAGCTATGAAGACATCAACCTATCATATGGACATACAAAGGCCGGCAGCACATGTTTTTGAAACGATGCTGAGCCGAGATACCTACAGACAGTGGACCGCGGAATTTGATCCGAGTTCCGATTTTGAGGGCGGTTGGAACAAAGGCGACAAGATTTATTTTCTCGGACCTTCGGAGCATGGAAAACGTCAAGGTATGATTGCAGAAATTGTTGAGCATATCCCCAATTCATTTATATCAATTAGGCACTATGGCATCGTTGATGGGGATAACGAAATTACCGATGGCCCGAAAGTCGAAGCATGGGCTGGAGCCTTCGAAAACTACACGTTCTCGGAGAGCGAAGGACATACCAGCTTGACGGTAGAGCTTGATACCAACGAAGACTATGCGGCATACTTTAATGAAGCTTGGCCCAGAGCACTTCGCAAGCTCAAATAGATTTGTGAACGCTAATTACATAAAAGCGGGACGACCTTTCGTGTTGTCCCGCTTTTATATCATTGCTGCATTAGCGTAAACATCAATCTTTATTCCACCATATTTTAGTACTTGTCAAATCGTCTCCCTGATTCGTCAAGGCACGCTGATAGTTATCCCGATTGGTGCTCTGCTCTTTTAAAGGATAAATAAAGCGTGTTGGAATGGATGAACCTACTTCTGGGATGAAGCGATAGTTTTGAGCGGCGCCAGCACGTGTGCCCGACCAAATTACGTCATCCTTTTTTACCAAAAATAATGGAAAGCCTGTTCGCCGTATTTCCGACCAAGCTTCTACGCCTTGATTGTATAGCGCTAAGTATTTTTGGGTCAGTACACGTTCTTGGTTTGCTGCCGGAAGTGTAGACAAATAGTTGGTTACATCCACCGCACTTACTCCCCATTTCTCCAAAGAAGCACGCACCCCTTTTTCATATGCTTGTTGATCCCAATTATTGTACTCTGCAATAATAAATTGCACCTCAGCAAACTCTTGAAGCACTTCGGCATAATCCGCCGCATTGATCACATCGCCGGGCAACGATATCGAATCTGTGGGGAAAAGATTTCCGGCAGCGAGCGGCAAGCCGTAGGGCTGGCCTACATAGGCGCCCTTGACATTGGGCTTCGCATATTTAGGCAACCTAGGATCTGTCGCTGTAAACGGGCCGCGTTTGCCCTGCAAAGCCTCCACCAACACATGTGACACGGCAAAATCCTTTCTGTTGGCAATCACCGTTGCACGATAAAGAGGCGCCTCATTGGGCGAGGTCGTCGTATACTTAAATGCGGCATTATCAGCATTGGAAGTAAAAACACCTTTCGCGATAGCATCTTCGATATGCAACCTGGCCAAGGAAGCATCCTTCTTTGCAATTCTATTGGCCACTCGTAACCGTAGGGAATTCGCAAACTTAGCCCAATTTGCATTATTACCCTTATAGATGATATCCGCAGCCCCAAACGTCGTTGCCGAAGCATACTTCAACAACGTATCAGCCGATTGTTGCAGCTCATTCAGTAGATCTTTGTAGATCTTCTCCTGCGTGGCGTAGCCGGGTGTCAAATTATCTGGATCCTGCTGCAGCGCCTCAAAATCGGGATCCGTATTGCCATACGATTGATAGGGAATATCGCCAAATACATCCGTCAATCCTTGGAAAGCATAAGCCTTTAATATACGCGCAACAGCGATCTGGTTGACATTTGTACCAGCCGTACCCGCTGCCGCGATGGCTCGAGTAGACTCATCCGTATTCAGTTTGATAATTTCGTTGAGATTGTTCAGCGCTTTATACAAACCTGTCCAATAATTGTCGGCATAGCTGTTGGTAATGACATAGCGCGACTGATCGGTATAGATATTCTGGCTGAAATACTGCGCATAGAGCTGCGCACCACGCAGGTTAAGCTCCTCGTTGCGCAATGTATTCATCAACTGTTTTTCAGCACTCACCAAAATGTATGGTGTGGAAACGGCCGATGGCCGGTTAGGATCGGTATTGATTTCCGTAAAAATATCTTGCGAGCAGCTCCCCAGTCCTAGCACTGCAAAGCCAAAAATACTTAGTGTATAGATCGTTTTAAAAACCTTCATATTGTCTTAGAATTTAACGTTTACATTGAACCCATAGGTAACGGGAACAGGAATGTTTCCTCCCTCTATACCTTGTACATTTCCTCCACTAGATGTGAATTCCGGATCGATATATTTACTTTCGGTGTAGATGTTCCATAGATTCCTTCCATAGACCGATAGGCCTAGATTCTTAACCAATTTGGTATTCTTTAGCGGAATTGTGTAACCAAAGGTTACTTCCCGCAACTTGACAAATGTGGCGTCGAAAATAGAAAATGTGGTGGGGCCATTATATTCGTTTCTAGCCCATTGCTGTGCCGTGATACGGGTATCATTTTCCACCGCATTGCGCACATCGTAGGTACCATCGGGGTTAAAAGTAACGTCGGCCTTCACCCCATCCAGCACTACTCCAGTTTCACGAACGTCATTGGCAGCTGTTTTGTCCAAGATCCCCGCATACATTCCCACCTTATAGGTTTGCGAGAAGAACTTCCCTCCCACGCGACCATCGATCAAAAAGCCGAGGTTAAAATTCTTGTAGCTAAAACTGTTCTGGAAACCAAAAATAAATTTAGGTAAAACAGAGCCGAGCGGAACGAGCTGCGAAGTACGCATATAAGTTCCATCTGACTGAACCACGCGTTGCCCATCATTCGCGTAAACAAAATCATAGCCCAAAAATTGTCCATACGACTCGCCTTCACGGGCCACAAGATTCACTAAGGTGTTGCTCAAGGTCAAGGTATTCACGAGATCATCTAGTTTCACGACCTTGTTCACATTGCGCGCCCAGTTTACATTGGTATTCCACTGAAAATTTTCGTTCCGGATAGGTGTTGCGTTTAAAACAATTTCCAAGCCCTTATTTTCTACACGACCAGCGTTAAGCACCTTAGATTCATAGCCAAAGGCAGAGGATACCGGCACCGGCAAGATCTGATCACGAGTGGTATTATTATAGTAAGTCACATCAAAGCCTAGACGATTTCTAAAAAACTGCATATTCAGGCCTGCCTCCCATGAATTCGTAATCTCCGGTTTAAGGTTAACGTTGTTCAGCACGGCCGGCAAGCTATAAGAAGGCACGCCAGCAAAAGCCTGTTCTGCGTTGTACACCTTCAACAACATATAGGGATCGGTATCGTTACCTACCCACGATACACCGGCACGCACTTTAGCAAAAGACAACCAATCTAACTTGCGCAGCGCGTCGAGTTGACTAAAGACAAAGCTTCCCGATACTGAAGGATAAAAATACGAGTAGTTATTACTCGGTAGCGTAGACGACCAGTCGTTACGAACGGTCGCATCCAAGAACAGCATATCTCTATAGCCCAGTGAAGCGCTACCGAAGAGCGAAGCTATGCGCCGTTTGTAGGTGTAGTTTTCGATCAACACCGATGAGGCATTTTTTAAATTGTAGTAGTTCGGTATAATCAAACCGCCTTGGGTGACTGCATAATCAACCTTTCGCTGCATATCCCGTACATTTCCTCCTGCCAGCGCATTGAGTGAAAAGTCATTCCATTGTTTTTTTGCTGTTGCAATAAACTCGTAGTTGTATTCATTCAGGTTATTTCCAGCTTCTTCATACTGCGAGGTGCTTCTTGAATACATGGCTATGCGATCCTCTGATCTAAAGCTATAGATATCGCCGTGTACCTTTGCCTGCAGATTTAGCCAGCTTGTCGCTTGATAATCCAAACCTACATTTCCGTACACGCGGTCCCGCTGTTCCTCCATGTAACTTTCATAGGCCGACCAGTACGGGTTATCGATGAAGCGTGTAGCCTCCGCCGCAGGGGTATTTTGCCAGCCCGTACGGTTCCAAGCTAGGGGCGTCCCATCTGCCCGTTTGTAGTTTTCCAATAACTTATAATCTACCTGTACCGCGCCCCACTGGAAAGCTTCCAACATAATGTTCCTGTTGGAAGCTCCTGCCCAAGGCTTGCCTAAGGATTCGTTCCTGACATAATTTAGCACGGAACTCACGCGCAGCTTACCCAATTGTGTGCTTCCGGAGAAATTTAAGCTATTACGTCCTAAGGTTGAGTTTGGTGTAGTACCGCGCACGTTTTTATTCGTGTAGGACAAACGGTAGGTGGTATTTTCTCCACTCCCAGCGATAGCTAGATTGTTGGTATTGGCTAGCCCTGTCCTAAAAAAATAGTTAACATCATGCTTGGGATACAGCCAAGGTGTAGTCTGCAAATAGGTTGACGCGTCCTCGGGGTTTAGGCTATACCATTGTAAGACGTTGGTACCATCAAGACGAGGGCCCCAACTTTCATCTGAGGCATAGTCGACTATCTTATAGTCTGCACCACTGATATTGACGGTTTGGAATTCTGTAGAATATCCCTGTCCATAGAGCTTCTGTCTTTTCGGCAACCGGACGATCTGTTCGAAATCCAACCCTGTATTCAGCGAGATCGACGTTTGCTCGCCGAGCTTTGCTTTCTTGGTCGTGATCATAATCACGCCATTGGCCGCTCTAGAACCATATAAAGCAGCTGAAACAGGACCCTTCAACACCGATATATTTTCGATATCGTCCGGATTGATATCCTGTATAAGATTTCCAACATCTTTTCCGGCACTTCCGTTAATCGTGGCCGATGAATTAAGATCCCGGTCGTCTAGGGGTGTGCCATCAACAATATACAAGGGTTGGTTGTTGCCCGAGATAGAGTTTATACCACGAAGTGTGACGCGGGACGATCCGCCCATATTACCACCGGAAGTTGTTACCTGCATACCCGCCACCTTTCCAGAAAGGGCACTTAAAGCATTGGTAGGGCGAGTTTGCAGCTCGACACCTTTCACTTCCTGTACAGCATAGCCAAGAGCTTTCTTTTCACGTGAAATACCAAGCGCAGTAACCACGACTTCTGCTATTTCATCCGCTGCAGGCACGAGTTGAACAGTAAGCGTACCATCACCAAGTTGATTGATCGTTTGAGATTCGTACCCAATAAACTTAACCGTGATGGATGGCGTATCTGCTTTTACAAGAAGGGAAAAGCTACCATCTATATCAGTTAGAGCTTGAATTTTCGTCTGATTATCCGTCACTGTAGCACCTGCTATGGGTTGATTGTTTTGGTCGACAACACGACCTTTTAAGGTGGATTGCGCATAGAGCTGCCCGGTACCTAGGGCAAAAGCGATCCCCGCTATACTTAGATAGTTTTTTGTTTTCATTACAAAGACTTAGGGTTGAAAAATTCTTTACGAGTTATTCAGTAAATTATCGGAGACTAATTTTGATTTAATTATCTCCTAAACACATTCGAAGAAAAAGGACAATACACATAGTTTCACAATGGATGTAAATAATCTGAGCGGCAAATGTACATTTATTCCATTAATTTGGTAGACTTTTATCGTCAAAAAAATGTCAATCCTAGAAAAAGAAGACATAAATTATTGTTTTACAACAGAATGAAAATTGAACAAACCTTTAACTTACTGAACCGTTATACTTTCATATGAAAAATCTATCTCTTCTTATGCTTTTGTGGAGCTCAATTAACTTGTTGGGCGCTTGTAATAATCAGCAGCAACCAAACAAACAGGCCGCGGATGCCCGTGCAGACGATAGTACCCACGAAGCCAAACTTCAGGACTCCGTTCACTATGAACTCATTCACGATACAGATTCCATTCCAGGAAATATCAACGATGGAGTCGCTTCTCAGCTCAAGGCACCTATCAAAGCGTTGGCTGCTTTCTATGCAGCAATGGGCGGTAGTGGTTGTGATGGTGAGCACTGCAAGCTTACAAAAGCGCTCGGATTAGGAAAACAAGGCTCTGATGCACATAAGAAATTGATCCAAGACTATTTCCCTGATGATAAAGTGGCTAAAACCGTTGTTGCGCAAGACTGTTACCTCCGGCCTAGCGGTGCTTCAACTTTCTCGGACTATGACTACTTAAATATCACCGAATATGGAGATACGCTGCGCGTTGACTACAAGTTATATCAATACAATCAAGGAGTAGAAAAGTGGACGGAAGGGCCGGACATCTATGTATTGAAGGGCAATGTTTTCCACAAAATAAAGCGTAATCTGTGGACATTTGCCGAAAATTAACGCGCCATCCGGTTTTAAGGTTGCCACTTCTCCAATGCCTATTTCTTAATTCTTGAACAATGCACACACGTCGAACAAACATTTATCAAACATTAGCCATTGTCATTTTTGTTGGTGTGCTATTATATTTTGCACGCAGCGTTCTTGCTCCTTTGGCTATTTCGAGTATTCTCGCGATGCTGTTTGTATCGCCAAGTAATCAGCTGGAAAAGAAGGGTATTCCCAGATGGGCCACGGCTCTGTTTGCTGTTGCTATTTTGCTTTTGGCCGCTGCCGGTTTATTTTTCTTATTTAGTTGGCAGTTGCAGAGCTTTTCGGACAATTTAGATGCTATCAAAGACAATGTGACGAATGTGTTAACGCGCATACAGCAGTGGGTAGAAGCTAGCTTTGGACTGGATAGAGCACAACAAAAAGCTATTGCACAAGAAGAAATAAAAGCTGGACAACAGACAGTCGGTCTTACCACGAGCTTTGCATCAGGATTTTTAAGCATTGCAGTGGACACCGTTCTAGTCGTTGTTTACACATACCTTCTGCTATTTTATCGCGCGCGCATCAAGAATTTCATCCTGAAACTTAGCAAGGACAGCAGTAGGCCGGAAACACAGGATATCATATCCTCTTCGACC
>JAAIGF010113011.1_pt1 | contig 10858 bp, 7 predicted proteins | sample 6487441 | NCBI WGS metagenome assembly JAAIGF01 (sample SAMN13974129, study PRJNA590717) | phyllosphere metagenome | biome: pepper field; feature: multiple bacterial spot infested pepper fields; material: pepper leaves; isolation source: leaves from pepper fields | host: Capsicum annuum ...
CGAAGTTCGCGACCATCACGGCCCCGATGAACCGTGCGTCACGGACGGCCTCCCGCAGCCCGACGAGCGGGATCGAGAGGAACGTGAGGAACAGCAGGACGCCCAGCACGGGGGTGAGCGCCGGTTCGATCGCCTGAGCGAAGCGCGGCATCGCGAGCCCCACGACCCCGCCCACGACCAGCGCCACCAGGAACATCGCCGCTTGGTGCCGTTCGATCACCGCGAGCGCCCGCATCATGCCAGCATGCCGCACCGGAGGCCATAAGCACCCCGGCAGCCGTCGCATGAGGTGGAATGGGAGAACCGCTACGGAAGGACAGCCACCATGCGCGGAGTCATCATGCACGCCCCCGGCGACGTCCGCGTCGAGGAACGCGACGACCCGACGATCGAGAAGCCCACGGATGCCGTCATCCGGGTGGCCGCGGCCTGCATCTGCGGCTCCGACCTATGGCCCTATCGCGGCGAAGACCCCATCAAGCGCCCGATCCCGATGGGGCACGAGTACGTCGGCGTCGTCGAGCAGATCGGCGACGACGTCAGCGGGCTCTCGGTCGGCGACTTCGTCGTCGGCTCGTTCATCGCCTCGGACAACACGTGCGAGATCTGCCGCGACGGCTACCAGTCGCACTGCGTCGACCGCGTTCCGATGGGCCGCCTCGGCTCGCAGGCCGAGCGGCTGCGCGTGCCCCTCGCCGACGGCACCCTCGTCGTCGTCCCGGGCCAGCCCACCGACGACCAGATCCGCGGCCTCCTGGCGGCATCCGACGTGCTCGGCACCGGCTGGTTCGCCGCCGTCGCCGCTCAGGCCGGCCCCGGCAAGACCGTCGCGGTCGTCGGCGATGGCGCCGTCGGACTTCTCGGCATCCTGTCGGCCAAGCAGCTCGGGGCCGAGCGCATCATCGCGATGTCGCGCCACGCCGACCGCCAGGCGCTCGCCCGCCGGTTCGGCGCGACCGACATCGTCGAGGAGCGCGGCGCCGACGGCGTCGCTCGCGTCAAGGAGCTCACCGACGGCCTGGGCGCGCATTCCGTGATCGAAGCGGTCGGCACGCAGGAGTCGATGATGCAGGCGATCCGCTCCACCCGCGCCGGCGGTCACGTCGGATACGTCGGGGTCTCACACGACGTCGAGCTTCCCGGCGCCGAACTCTTCGGATCGGGCGTGCACCTGCACGGCGGGCCGGCTCCCGTGCGGCAGTACCTCCCCGAGCTGATCGAACTCATCATGTCGGGGGCGATCGACCCGGGCGCCGTCTTCGACCTGACGCTGCCGCTCGACGATGCCGCCGAGGGCTACCGGGCCATGGACGAGCGCCGCGCCACGAAGGTGCTGCTCACCCTCTGACCGGCACCGGGATTCACGGCATCCGATCCGACACCCCGTCCAGGATGCCGCCGGCACGGCGTGTCTGCCGCGATCCCTTGCATCCGGGATCGCGGCAGACCGGGCTCAGCCCCGCGTCGTGACCGCTCGCCGGCGCACCCGCGCGACGATGAGGAGCAGGCCGACGAGGCTCAGCCCTGCGGCGAGCGCCAGCGGCGCGGGCGAGACCTGGCCTCCGGATGCCGCGAGCGAGCCGATCGCCCGGGCGTCCGAGCCACCGGCCGGCGCCCCGGCCGGACCGGTGCCCGACGAGCCTCCCGACGACCCTCCCGGCGAACCCGTGCCGCCGGGGGTTCCCCCTCCCGGCTCGCCCGTGCCCGGCTCACCCGCGCCCGGCTCACCCTCACCGGGTGCCGCCGTGACGTCGGCGAGTCCACCGTGGGTGAGGCTCAGGTACGGCGCCGAGTGGATCGTCGTCATCGGCCCTTCCTCGGCGAGCAGCGCCGCGCGCTGGTCCGTCGGGAAGTGGTTCTGCGCCAGCTCGAAGTAGCTCATGCTGTGCGCCAGGACCCCCGCGTCGCGCAGGTAGTCGATGGTTCGCACATTCGCGAGCTTCGCCGGGTCGCCCGTGTAATAGGGGAAGGATGCCGGGTCGGCGACCCATCCCGTCGCGGCGTCCGCGGCGTCGGCGAGCCCGCGCCCGTTCGCGTTGACGTGAGCGTGCACGTCGTACCCGTGCACCGACAGCGTCTCGGCGACGAGGAAGAGCGGCAGCAGCGAGAAATGGGTGTACCAGATGCCGTAGTCTCCGACGCCGTTGTTCCGATCGACCTCCTCCGGGAGGTGCCCGTTCTCGTCGATCTGGTGCTCGAGCAGCTCGACGGCGCGCGCGTTCGCCGCGTCGAGCCCCGCCTCGTCGTCGAGGTACGCCGCCACGGCGGTCGTCGTCTCGAGGGCCCAGCTGCCCCAGTTGTTCGTGCGGTGAAGGATCGACGCCGCGACCGGCGTCGCCGTCTCGCGCAGGAAGCCGGCGAACACGGCCTCCGAGACCGCACTCCACACCGACGTGCCGCGCAGCAGCTCGGCGGCATGGACGAAAGCCGGGAAGTGGTAGCTGAAGGCGAGCGCGGAATCTTCGCGGGTGCGCACGCATTCGACCGTCGTGGTCCAGGCGTCGATGAACTGCGCGGCATGCGCACCGTAGCGGGCATCGCCCGACAGGCGATACGCCAACGCGAGCTCGTAGGCGGTGTTCGCGTCGTTCTGCAGCCCATCCCGTGCCGCACGGTGCGCGGTCGGATCGTTGTAGAAGAACGGCACGAAGAACGTCGTCGGCGGAGCGGGCGCTCGCTCGAGACCCGCGTCGGCAGCGGTGAGCAAACGTGCGTACGCGAACGCCTGCGGCTGCTCGCCCGCCGCGATGCGCGCCGATACCGCCTCGACGCGGGCGTCGCTCACGAGCACCTCGCCGCGGCCGGCATCCGTCGCCGGCGTCCCCGACCAGCCGACGCAGTCGGTCGGCACCGGCTCGGCCCGATCGATGACGCCCGACAGCTGCACGGAGGCGGCCGACATCCGGACGTCTCGGTGCGCCGCGAGGGCGAACCCGCTGCCCGAGAAGGCGGCGTCCGTGACGTCGATCAGCGTCGTCGCCTCCCCGACGCCGCCGAGGCCGACCCGCATCCGCTCGCCGTCGAGCGACGCCGTGACCGTGACCGGGCCGGACCCGGGGCGAGCGTCGGTCTGCGCGGTGCCGAGTACGGCGACCTGACCGTCACCGGCGGCGCGGATGACCGCCAGCTCACCGCTGTTGCGGACGAGAACGGTGTAACCGGACTGCGTGTAGTCGTCGGCCGTTCCGGTGCGACGCACCGTGAAGCCCGCCCACGCGCTGGCTCCCCCGCCCGCAGCGGAGAAGGTCACCGTCGCGGTCGCCGCCTGGTCGAGGCCGCGGCCGGTCAGCGCGAGGATCGACCCTCGTGACGACCCCGGCTGCACGACTCTCGCGACGCCGTCCGCTGCCTCCCACGTCCCGGCTGCGGGCAGCCATTCGGACGTCAGCTCGTCGAACGCCTCGTCGATCGTCGCGGGCGGTGTCGGCGCGGCGGTCGCCGGGAGGGCTGCCATCGTCAGCGCGACGACGCCGATCAGACCGAGCGAGAATCTCCATCGATTCTTCATGTCTTACCTTTCGTCGGGGTTTTCGGTGTTCACATCACGCGCAGCGAGACGATCCGCGCCTGCGCGGCACCGTTCGTGGCCGTCACCCGCACTCGCAGGCCCGTCACCCCGTCGACCTCGACCTCGTGCACGCGCTGGCGTCGGCGATTCGCCGTCACGCTGACCCGTTCGACCCAGACGCCGTCGGCGCCGCAGGTCTCCACGACGTAGTCGCGGACGAGCTCGGGGAACACGCGATCGGGTGTGCGGTGATGGTGCAGAGTGTTCAACTCGACGTCGGTGTCGTCGTCGAAGACCAGGCGCACGGTGCTGATCGACTGCGCGTCATCCCACGCGAGGGCGAGGTGCGGTGCTGCGTCGTCGGGACGCGACATCCACAGGTTCGGACCGCCGAAGAACCGCTGGTAGCCGCCGACCGCCTGCGGGGCCGCGAACGCCGCGGTGTCGGGGTGCAGGCGCACGCGCGGGGTCCGTCCCCGCATCGGGATCGCCGGCCACGCGATGACGCTCTCCGACTCGTCGACGGCGACGTTCTGATCGCCGTCGGCCTGAGGCCGGTGCGGCAGGGTCAGCACTCCCGGCACCTGAGCCTCGGCCAGCACGACGCTCACGTCGGGGTCGGCACCCAGCACCACGACGACGTTCTCGGGCTCGTCCGGTGTCCACGCCAGGGGCAACCGCACCCACTGCGGATCGGCGGCTGCCGCCACATCGACCGAGACCCGCGACCGTTCGTCGATGGGAACCGCGTTCTGCCGACGCCCGGTGGTCCACAGGGCGGCGGTGAGGGTCGTGTCGCGGGCCACCGTCAGCAGGACATCCAGGCCGTCGAGCCGCGGGTCCACGGGAACGAGCACGCCCAGGTCGGAATCGAGAGGGTGCTCAGCGACAGCGGCATCGGGAACCAGCTCGACGGGATCGACCGTGGTTGCTGCTGACGACGCCGACACGCGGGCGTGCCGCGCCAGGTCGGCCGGATCGGTGTTGCGCACGCCGAACACCGAGGCGTCCTGGCGCAGGAGCACCTGGCGCAGCTCGTCGGCGTGATCGGCCGCCAGCGCCCGCGGACGCACCCCGAGGTCGAGCGCGAGGGCGGCTCCGGTTCCCGCCGCCTCGCCGCCCGCGCCGCACGTGGCCATGACGCGGGTCGAGCCGAATGCCACGTGGCTCGCCGAGATGTCGCGGCCCGCCACGAGCAGGTTCGCGACGTTGCGCGAGTAGTAACTGCGGAACGGGATGCCGTAGATGCCGTTCGAGTACCGCTGGTGCGCCCCGGCCTCGGTGGCGTACATGCCCTCGACCGGATGCAGGTCGATCGACCAGCCGCCGAACGCGACGTCGTCGTGGTGGTCGACCTGATCGAGGATGTCGTTCTGCGTCAACACGTGGTCGCCGAGGAATCGGCGGTACTCGCGCTTGCCGGGGATCGTGCCGACCCATTCGAGGTCGAGGGTCTCGGCGTCGAAGCGGCCCGAGTTCTTGATGTAGTCCCAGATGCCGAAGATCACCGAGCGCAGCTCGTCGCGGATCGCCTCGTTGTCGTGAACGGTGTCGAGGTGGCCGCCCCACTCGATCCACCAGTAGTGCGCGCCCGAGTCGCCGGACCGCAGGATCCGCGACGTCGGGATCGGGGTTGTCGTGATGTCCTTCGCCGAGTCCGGCGCGACGAAGTCGACCGGTCTGCCCACATCCTTGGTGTAGAAGAGGATCGTCGAACCGAGGAGCTCGTCATCGGCCGTCTCGGGCGCCCACGCCTCGCCGAACTCGCCGCGGGCCTCGCGGCCGATCCGGAAGTCGGCGCCGGCCAGGTACCCGATGAGACCGTCGCCGGTGCAGTCGAGGACGTACGGGCTGCGGAACGTCGTGGCGATCTCCGACCCCATCGTCCACCCGTGCACCGCCGTCACGACCCGCTCGCCGTCAACGTCGTCGGTGTCGATCTCGCGCACATCCGTGTTGAGGAACAACCGGATGTTGGGCTCGGCCCGCACCGCGTCGAGCACCACCTCGTCCCAGATGATCGGGTTCCCCTCCGGGTTGCGGTACTGGTTCTCGACATAGAGCTCGCCGATCACGCCGCTCTCGCGGGCGAAACGCTGGATGCCGTGCGACGTCGCGCCGACGACCCAGACCCGCACCTCCGACGACGAGTTGCCGCCCAGCACCGGCCGGTTGCCGATGAGCGCCACCCGCTTCCCCAGTCGCGCGGCGCTGATCGCCGCGCAGACGCCGGCGAGGCCGCCGCCGACGACAGTGATGTCGGATTCGATGTTCTGAGTGCGCATGGTTCCTTCAGGGCAGGGGGGGACACCGGCGGGAGCGAGACGGCTCCCGCCGGTCGGATGGCGGTCTGGTCGAGCGGTGAGGCGAGCGGGCTCAGAGCAGGCGGGAGATCGCCTCCCCCGCGCTCTTCATCGCCGCGGCGGGCTGGGCCTGGCCGATGAGCACCGCCTGGACCTGTTCGGCGATCGCGGTCTCCATCTGCCCGTACGCGGGGTACTTCCACAGCGGGCTGGGCTTCGCTGTCGCGGTGATCGACGACGTGAACGCCTCGACGAAGGTGTTCGAGGTGACCGCGTTCGACGAGAGGGCGGCATCCGTCGTCGGCGGTAGGCCGAGCGCGGTGAAGTACGTCTCGCTCTGCGCGGTGTCGCTCGTGAGCCACGATGCGAAGTCGGCCGCCGTCTGCGCCCCCTCGCCGTCGACGACGACGACGAGGTGTCCCCAGAGGACGTGCTGCGGGGTCTGACCCGCCTTCAGCACCGGCCGGGCGATGGGGGTCATCTTGTCGCCGAGCGAAGCGTCGGGCGACTGCGACAGCACCGCCGACTTGCCCACGGGCGCGTCGTCGTAGAGCGCGGTCGACCCCTGTGCGAAGAGGGTGCGGGCGGCGGCACGGTCGACGTCGGGCGCGATGAGCCCCTCGTCGTAGAGCTTCTTGTACCACTCGACGGCCTTGATCGACGCTTCGTCGCCGATCGCCGAGGCGTCGCCGTCGACGATCGGCGAGCCGAAGGTCTGCATCCACACGACGATGTCCTTGAGCTGCGCGGCCTTCGTGCTCGCCGCGTACGGGATCACCCCGATGCCCTTGAGCGCACGCAGGCCCTCTTCGAACTCCTCGATCGTGGCGGGGGTGAGCGACGCCCCGGCACGGTCGAACAGCTCGGCGTTGCCGATGAGACCCACGGCGCCGATCGTCCAGGGCAGTCCGAGCTGCTTGCCGTCCGACTTCCCCGCGCCCAGCGCGGCATCGGTGTATCCCTTGCCCTGCGCGAACGCCGAGAGATCGGTGAGCTTCCCCAGCGCGGCGAGCGCCGACAGCCAGGCGACGTCGAGCTGGGCCGCGCCGGCGAACTGACCGCCCCGCACCTGCAGCGTCAGCTGGTTGAGGTAGTCGTTGTACGGGTAGGCCACCGTGTCGATCGCGATGCCCTGCGCTTGCCGGAAGCCCGACAGGGCCGACTCGATCGCCGGTTTCGCCGCTTCTTCCGAGAGGCTCCACGACGAGAACGTGAAGTCGGTGGCGGTGCCGCCGCCCGGCGTCGCGGCCGGCGCACCGGAGCCTCCCGGGGCGCAGCCGGCGAGCCCGAGCACGGCCGCGCCGCCGATGCCGAACACCGAGTAACGCAGCAGCGTGCGCCGCGAGATGTCCTGGACCATGAATTCTCCTTCGAATCGGGTGGGTGGGTCAGCCCTTGACCGCACCGGCGGTGATGCCGCCGACGAGGAAGCGCTGAAGCAGGATGAACGCGACGCACACGGGCACCGACACCACGAGGGATGCCGCCATGAGCGCCGGCCACGAGGTGCTGGCCTCGGAGATGAAGGTGTTCACGAGGCCGGGCGGCAGGGTCTGCCGATCGGGCCCGGCGAGCGTGAGCGCGAAGATGAAGTCGTTCCACCCGCGGACGAAGGCGAACAGGCCCGCCGCGACGAGGCCGGGCGCCGCCAGCGGGAAGACGACCGAGTGGAAGATGCGCCACGGTCCGGCGCCGTCGATGCGTGCGGCCTCGATGAGGTCGTCGGGCAGCGCGTCGAAGAAGCCCTTCAGCATCCAGACGCACAGCGGCAGCGTGAACGTCGTGAACGACAGGATGAGCGCGAGGTAGGTGTTCAGGAGACCGAACTGCGCGAAGACGAGGTAGAGCGTGACGAGCAGCAGCGCCTGCGGGAACATCTGACTCGACAGCACGAAGTACATCAGCGACTTGCGGCCCGCGAAGCGATACTTCGAGAAGGCGTATCCCATGTACATCGACACCACGACCGACAGCACGGCGGTCACGACCGACACGATCACGCTGTTGCGGAGGTAGCCGAAGATCTGCTCGTTGCCGAAGACCGTCGCGTAGTGCTCGAACGTCACCTGTGTGGGGAAGAGGGACGGCGGGAAGGCGAACACGCGGTCGCTCGGGGTGAGCGAAGTCACGAGGAGCCAGTACACGGGGGCGAAGCCGAAGAGGACGATCACCGCGAGCGCGGTCCACATGCCCCAGCGGATGCGACCGCGTCGGCGGCGGGGCGGAGCCGGCTGCGCCGGGGCGGCCGAGTGAGATGCCGCGGGTGCGGGCGTGGGAACGGGGGTGATGGTGCTCATCGTGAGCCTTCCTTCTCGCCGCGCTCGGAGAGCCAGACGTACACCACGACGAGCACCGTCAGCAGCGCCATCCAGACGATGCCGAGCGCGCCGGCGTGACCCAGGTCGTAACCGCGGAAAGCGGTGTCGTACACTTCGGTGGCGAAAGTGCTGGTGGTGCCCGCGGGACCGCCGCCGGTCAGCACGAAGATCGTGTCGAAGTGCTGGAAGTTCCAGATGAACTCGAGCAGCACGACCAGAGCGGCGACGCCGCGGATGTGCGGCCACGTCACGGCGAAAAATCGGCGGACGACTCCGGCTCCGTCCATCGAGGCCGCCTCGTGCAGTTCGCCGGGGACCGTCTGCAGTGCGGCCAGCAGCATGACCATCACCCAGGGGAAGGTGTTCCACGTCTTGGCGATGATGAGCGCGCCACGAGCAGTGTCGGTCTGGAAGAGCCAGGCGACCGGACTGTCGATGGCGCCGAGGCTCATGAGGATGCCGTTGAGCACACCGTAGTTGGCGTCGAAGATCCACATCCAGAGGAACGAGACGACGACCCCGGGAATCAGCCACGGGATGAGGAAGGCGCCCCGCAGGATGCGCTGGCCCGGGAAGCGCTGGTTCAGCACGAGCGCGAGCGCGAGCCCGATCAGGAACGGCGCGATGGTCGCGCCCACGGTGAAGATGAGGGTCTGCCAGACGAGACGACCGAAGTCGTCCGCGAGGACGGCGGACAGGTTCTCGAGCCCCACGAACTCCATGCCCGGATAGAGCAGGTTCTCGTCGAAGAACGCCGAGACGAGCGACCGCAGCAGCGGGTAGAGCACGATCGCGCAGAGCAGCACGAACCCGGGCAGCAGCAGAAAGACCAGGAAGGTGCGCTCGCTCAGCCGCGAGCCGAGTCGGCCCCGCCCGGGGCTCTCGTGAGCGGTCACGCTCGAAGAGGTCATCGTCGTCCTTCGTTTCGTCGTCCGGGCCGTCGTCTGCGACTCCCGGGGCGGCGACCATCGGCGTCGCCGAACTCAGAGTGCACGACGTGCGCACAGTGCGCAACTGCCATGCACTATGTGCATAATAGGGTGACGAACATCGGCGGCGAAAGCGAGGAAGCATGGCTGCGGAGAAGGGCGCCAATCAGAGCGTCGAGAAGGCGATCACGGTTCTCGAGACCTTCTCGGGGGGTGAACCCATGCGCGTGAGCGATGTCGCGCGCGAAGCCGGGATCGGTCAGTCGACCGCGTCCCGCCTGCTCGCGACTCTCGAGGCCGGCGGGCTGGTCGAGCGCGATCCGCAGACGTCGCTGTACTTCCTCGGCGCCGAGCTCATGACCCTCGCGGGCATCGCGATCAATCAGAACCGGGTGCACCGAGTCGGTCGTCAGATCGCGCAGAGCCTCGCCGGTGAGATCGGCCTCGGTGTCAACATCGCCCTCCTCCGCGGTGCGGAGCTGGTCTACCTCTGCAACTTCGAGGGGCCGCTCTCACCGAAGTCGCACACGCTGATGGGTCAGCGCGTCCCGTTGCATGCGACCAGCATCGGCAAGGCCACGCTCATCGGCACGAATCGCGAGAAGCGCCAGCGGTTGCTGCCGGAGCTGCCCGGATTCACCGAGGCGACCATCACGACGCACGATGACCTCGACCGCGAGGTCGCGCTGACCGCGCGACGCGGGTACGCGATCGAGGTCGAGGAGTTCGTGCTCGGACGGGCCTCGACCGCCGCGCCGATCCTCGACCGCAGCGGAAAGATCATCGCGGCCGTATCCATCTCCGGGCCGCTCACGGCGATCGATCTCGAGACGCGTGGCGCGGAGCTGGGCCGGACGGTCGTCGAGACCGCCGACCGCATCAGCTCAGGCCTGGGCTATCAGGGCCCGGCCTGAGCCTTGCGGTCCGAGCGGCGGCGCCCCGCCCGCGCGATGAAGAACAGGACCGTCCCGACCACGATGTAGCCGGCGGTACCGAGCCACACCGGGCCGGTCTGCTGGGTGAGCAGCACGATGCTGGCGATGATCGCCAGCACGGGCACGACCCGGGGCACCGAGAAGTGCTTGTGCTCGACCTTGTCCTTCTTCAGCACCAGAACGCTGACGTTGGCCGAGAGGAAGACGAGCAGAAGCAGCAGCACCGTCGTCTCGGCGAGCGTTCCGATGTCGCCGAGCACGGTGAGGAGCATCGTGGCGCCGGCGACGACGAGGATCGAGACCCACGGCGTGCGGCGCTTCGACAGCACGCGGCCGAAGGCGTGCGGCAGCAGACCCGACTCGGCGAGACCGTAGCCCACGCGGCTGGCCATGACCATGAACAGCAGGGCACCGTTGGCGATGGCCACAAGGGCGATGAGGCTGAACAGCCACGGCGGGATGGCGACGCCGCTCGCGGTCACGACATCCAACAACGGGCCGGTCGACTCGGCGAGCTCGGCCGGCGGCACGACGATGACGGCGCCGATCGCGATGAGCAGGTAGACGACCGCCGCGGTGATGATGGCGCCGAAGAGGGCTCGCGGGTACGACTTCGACGGGTTCTTCACCTCTTCCGCCATATTGGCCGCCGCCTCGAAGCCGAGGAACGAGAAGAAGGCGACGATGGATGCCGCGAACGCCCCCTGCAGCGGAGGCACATCCGGGGCGAACTCGAAGATGCGCGCTGGCTCGCCACCGCCAACGAAGTGGCCCGCTCCTGCAGCAATGCCGCGTCGTCCGCCGACTCCGGCCAGCGCCAGGTGCATGACGGCCAATTGCAGATCGACTCGGCCCATTTGCAGCG
>JAAIGF010020375.1_pt1 | contig 10847 bp, 10 predicted proteins | sample 6487441 | NCBI WGS metagenome assembly JAAIGF01 (sample SAMN13974129, study PRJNA590717) | phyllosphere metagenome | biome: pepper field; feature: multiple bacterial spot infested pepper fields; material: pepper leaves; isolation source: leaves from pepper fields | host: Capsicum annuum ...
AGATATTCCGCCCTTTTTTTGTACGTGCCTGCTGTGTTTGGTGAGATATATCGAACAGCAGCGGTTTAATTCGTTTTATTACATGTTTAGAAAACGCTAATTTTCTATTCAGCAGTTCCTGTGCTCTTAGCGGATTATATAGTTGCCTATTTTCGAGAAATACATAGCTGATTTGTGGCGTGCTAGCCACGTTACGGGCTCCAGTATTATGCAGAAACCCTATTATTTTATGATTAATTCCTTATCTTGTCGTAGTTGGCTGCACTGTTGTTGTCGGCACACAAATCGGTAGTACTAAAAGAAAATTCGTTATGAAAATAATACGGTGGGGAATGATTGGCGTCGGCGATGTCACCGAAGTAAAAAGCGGACCTGCATTATACAAAACGGCGGGCTCATCGTTGATCGCGGTAACTTCGCGTACGTTGCACAAAGCCGAAGATTATGCAAAGCGCCATCAAGTAGCCAACGTATATCCAGATGTCGACGCTTTATTGTCGGACCCGGATATCGATATTGTCTACGTGGCGACGCCGCCCAGCACGCACCAGGCCTTTGCGATCGCAGCAATGGAGGCAGGCAAGGAAGTTTACGTCGAAAAGCCGATGGCCATGACCTCTGCAGAAGCCGAAGCAATGACCCATATAGCGCAGCAAACCGGAAAAAGCCTTTACGTGGCTTTTTACAGACGCGCGCTGCCGTATTTTCAAAAGATACAGGAATTGCTTGCTAGCCAGGTGTTAGGGGAAATTTTAGCCGTCTCTGTGCGGCTGATACGACAACCATTTGACTCCGATCTTGATCCTGCCAAGCACACCTGGCGCATCAATAAACATGTCGGCGGAGATGGTTACTTCGTGGATATGGCGCCGCATACACTGGATATCTTGGATTATTTGCTCAGTCCAATAAAAACCGTGCATGGGCATGCCGCGAATTTGGCCGGGCATTACGAGGTGGCTGACACGGTGAATGCGGTTTGGACGCATGAAAATGGCATTCTTGGTAATGGTGTATGGTGCTTTTCCAGTCTGGAAGCGAATGCCGAAGATTCGATTATCATCACCGGTACAGAAGGACAGGTAAAGTTTGGCACGTTTGACATGAAACCAATTGAGCTGACAACCCAGAAAGGAAAGGATTTTTTCGATTTTGAAAGACCCGCGCACATCCAACAGGCGCTCATCGAAACTATTGTAGGAGAGCTGCAAGGAAATGGATCTTGTCCGTCTACAGGTATAACAGCGTTGCGGACAACAAGGGTCGTTGAAAAAATAGTTGGGCAATAAGTAAAAGCCGATCAGCAGTTCGTCGCGTTTATGCGCTTCGCGTAAGTCGTCGCTTTTTGAGAAAGTTAAGGCAGTTTAAAAGCTTGTCGTGCCAATAATTTCCAGCTACCGTGGGTTTGTACCCAAGTCAGCATAATACCCAATTTAATGGTCGCCGGACCTTTTCCCGGGTCGTTGGTTTTCGCGGTTAACGTATGTCGCACGATTGCGGTGCGATCTACCACTTGAACGGTTTGGGCGCTAATGTCAATCTTTTCAAAAACGGAAGCGCCAGAAACCAATGTCGAAACAAAAGCAGCTTTGTCTTCGATTTTTCCACTCGAGTGTCCATATGTCAGTTCATTCGTCACCAAATTATTCAAGGTTGCTGCGTCTGGCTTTAGCATCGCTTGTATGAGCTGGTTGACGACTTTCTCGACGGCAGTAACACTTTTTTGTTGCGCAGAACCAACTTGTACCGTAAAAATAATAAGCAGCGCTGTAATAGCGATAGATGGATAAGTTTGTTTTAACATCATGGGTTTATTGCTGTATTGGTCGAATATACAAACAACTTCACACTCTTCCAAGTCAGACAGATAGGTGTCGCTGTCTAGTATGCCCGGCATTCGGTCAATTTGGCAACAATTATTTTGCCAGGCAAACATTTGGTGAATACTTTTGTTTTAGATAAAAACACGTGTTATAACAATGTATAAATACTTGTTTTTCGATCAGCATCCTATAGTGTCATGCAACTAAACCGGAGCAATGGCTACACAAATGCGAGTAAAGTGGTGTTAATTTCTATCGGAAAGGCAAAGCGGTGTTTTTAAAACCATTAGTAATCAAGCGTGAAGCAGGTCTGCACTATCCTACAGATTAAAAAGTGATGCTGCGCACTTTTTAAATTTCAACTATTTTTGAAAAAAATGTATTATGTTAAGCACGATAGGGGGACATATAACCACGCAAATTGGAGTGATTTTTGATGATAGAACGCGTGCCGCAACGATTAATGTTGTGTACGAATATTAACTTAACTAATGTTTGAAGGGTGCTTATACAGCAATCTAAATCTTGTTTTTGGTCAATTGATAGCTGTTTTGCACTATCACAAATAATTTGAAGTAAATGATTCTAATTGTTGATGACAAACCTGAAAATATTTATTCGCTAAAAAAGCTTTTAGTGTCTAAAGATTTTTCTGTTGACAGCGCTTTGTCTGGAGAAGATGCTTTGAAAAAGGTCTTGCGAAACGACTATGCGCTCATCATTCTAGATGTGCAAATGCCGGGCATCGACGGTTTTGAAGTGGCCGAAACGTTATCCGGGTTTAGCAAAACCAAGGATATTCCTATTATTTTCCTTTCTGCGGTAAATACCGATAAGAAATTTATTACCAAAGGATACGCTTCGGGCGGTATAGACTATGTGACCAAGCCTGTCGATCCAGACATTTTAATGCTGAAGGTAAAGACGTTTTATCGCTTATACGAACAAACGCTAGCATTAAACGAGACACAGCGCAACTTACGCAACGAGATTGAGATTCGGAAGCAGGCTCAAGCCGAACTCAAAGAGCGTGTTGATGAATTGCATTCCATTTTAGAATCGTTACCGCAGATTGCCTTTACGGCTAATGATGCCGGAGAGATTGATTTTGTAAACAAAAAATGGTTTTGCTACGCGCCAACTTCCCATGCTTTTCCGTCGACGCATCCAGACGATCGAAGCATTCGTGATGAGTGGCTATCGGCAATGGTCAATGGTTCGCCATTTGAAATGGAGGTGCGGATCAAAGAGTTGAACGGCGACGCTTTTCGCTTTCACCTGCTTCGCGTGATTCCAATCGTGGAAAGTGGTCAAATTAACAAGTGGGTAGGTACGTTTACCGACATCGAAGACCGAAAACAAGTGGAACAGAAAAAAGATGAATTTCTGAGTATCGCCAGTCATGAACTTAAAACGCCGCTAACAAGTATCAAAGCCTATGCACAGCTTTTAGAGCGAACGGTAGCGGTGGAAGCCGATCACCCTGCAAATAAGTATATTGGTAAAGTTCAGAATCAGGTAATTAAACTTAATAGCTTGATTACCGATTTGTTAGATATTTCCAAAATAGAAAACGGAAAGCTCAAGATGAATATGAGTCCTTTTAATTTCGAAAGCTTACTCGCTAATGCTATCGATACCATATACCACACGCACGAAAGTTTTCCCATCCGGATTGAACGATATGGTGATGAAGTAGCAGCTGACGTTTTAGGGGATGAAATACGCATTGAGCAAGTACTGATTAATTACCTAACCAACGCCATTAAATATTCGCCCAATAGCGAGCGCATCCTCATCCGAACTTCGCAAGAAACCAGTGCACTTACTGTAGAAGTAACCGATTTTGGCATCGGCATTCCGCAACACAAACAAAAAAATATCTTTAGCAAGTTTTACCGCGTTGAAGAATCGTCTGTCAAGTTTCAAGGCTTGGGAATCGGGCTCTATATCTGCTCCGAAATTATTAGACAACATCAGGGAACCTTTGGCCTCAAAAGTGAAGTAGGACAGGGATCTACTTTTTATTTTACCATTCCATTAAATTAAAACCAATTATGCCAAGAAAGTTCTTGCGAAACTTGCAAGTAGGGTTCGGAATTTCATTAGTTATCTTATTAGCCAGCTCTACAGCTTCTTATATCAGTATCAAACAGCAAGTCGGTAATCGGGAACGTGTAGACCATACGCGACGTGCGATATCGGCGGCAAACCGCCTGTTAAGCGACCTGCAAAATGCCGAAACCGGGCAACGTGGGTTTCATCTGACGGGCCGCGAGGCTTTTCTGGAACCGTACAAACTTAGCTTAGCTTCGTTGCCCAAATCGCTGCAACGGGCTAGAGATCTAACGATTGATAACCCACAGCAAACGAAACTCTTAGATACGCTTACATCGTTAATTGATAAACGTACGACAATCCTAGCCGATTTAGTTGCCGGCAAGCGTCGTGGCGAATCCATCACGATAGCAAAGCTAGAAGAAGGTAAAAGCTACATGGATGCTTGCCGTGCGGCTATTGCACGTTTTATAGAGCGTGAAGAGACGCTTTTAAATAGCCGCCGAGATGAGCTCGATGAGTCATCGTCTTATACGTCACTCTTTATCGTGATCGCTGCCTTGGCATCTTTAATCATCACCTCGGTATTCTACTTCCGTATCCGTGAGGATTTTAAAATGCGGGAACGTTTGCAAGAGTCTTTGCGTAAAAAAGACGAAGAAATTTCTCAGCGCTTGCATGTTATACAGAAAATTGCACATGAAATCGCACATGGTGATTACTCCATTCGGGTAGATGATATTGCGAAAGATGATTTGGGAAGTTTGGCTATTGCGCTGAACGAGATGACGGAAGCATTGAGCAAGGCTTTCGACGAGCTGAATAAAAATGAGTGGCACCAGACTGGCTTGGCACTACTTAACGAACGGTTGATGGGCAATAAAACAGAACCGGTGCTTGCCACGGAGGTTTTACAGGTTTTTGCAAACTATGCTGGCTGTGTGAACGGCGCTTTTTATTTGCTGGAATCGGGAAACCTGCATTTGCGAGGAGCTTACGGATTGGAAGACCGGATGAACAGCATGTATGCCGTGGGGCAAGGTATGGTTGGTCAGGTTTTTCAAGATGCGCAGCATAAAGTATTTGATTTAACGGATGACGACGATTACAGCGTAACATTTGCCAGCGGCGAAGTTAAATTAAAGCAAATCGTATTGTTGCCTATATTGTTTGAGAACACGTGTATAGGCGTGGTTGAACTGGGCTTGATGACCTCGAGCGAAGGTCAAATACTGCGCTTTTTGAAAGAAGCCATGCACAATGTGGCCTTGTCGATTTATGCGGCCAGAAGTAGAAAACAAGTGCAAACTTTGCTTGAAGAAACCCAAGCACAAGCTGAAGAATTACAGACGCAGCATAGCGAACTGGAAAACCTGAATACGGAACTGGAAGCACAAACACAGAAATTGCAAGCTTCAGAAGAAGAACTGAAGGTTCAGCAGGAAGAGTTGCTGCAATCCAATCAAGAATTGGAGGAACGATCTAAATTACTGGAAGAAAAAAACCAAATGATTGCCGAGCGCAATTCAGAGATTCAGCAAAAGGCCGAAGAACTGGCGTTAAGCACCAAGTACAAATCCGAATTTTTGGCAAATATGTCGCACGAATTGCGTACGCCATTGAACTCCATTCTTTTGCTATCCCGATTGATGTCTGAAAATACAGAGGAAAATCTGAATGAAGAGCAAATTGAATCGGCGAAGGTTATTCAAAGCTCGGGCACTAGTTTGCTGAGCCTGATTGATGAAATCTTGGATTTATCGAAGATTGAAGCCGGAAAAATGGATTTGGAGTATCAGCAAGTGAACTTGAGAGAAGTCGCGAAAGAACTGCACAACCTATTTACACCGCTTACCAAGGAGAAATCGCTGGATTTTGAAATCCAGCTCGCGCCAAATGTAGATCTTACGATCGAGACAGATCGGCTGCGGCTTGACCAGGTATTGCGTAATTTACTTTCTAACGCAATCAAATTTACCAACCAAGGTGCTGTTACCTTACAGATCGAAGCGTATGCCGCAGACGATCAATACCTGTCGTTTTCCGTCAAAGATACCGGCATAGGCATCGCGAGCGACAAGCAGCAAGTTATTTTTGAAGCGTTTCAACAAGCCGACGGATCGACAAGACGGCGATTTGGAGGAACGGGGCTTGGTCTTTCCATCAGCCGGGAAATTGCACGGCTACTTGGGGGCGAAATACGTTTGCAGAGCAAAGAGCAGGAAGGTAGTACATTCACGCTTATCGTCCCAAAGAAAAAAGCAGATCTGGTAAAACCGATCACCGATGAATTGATCGATATCATTACCTCAGATGTGGAGGAAATCAATAGTTTGGTTGCCGCGCCGGAAAGTTCTTATGCGCTGATCGATATCCCGGAAGATGTGGAAGACGATCGCCATGATATTAAGCCCGACGACAAAGTCATTTTGATTGTGGAAGATGATACCAATTTTGCCAAAGCGTTGTTAAAGTACACGCGACAAAACAAATACAAGGGGATCGTTATCGTGCGGGGTGATTTAGCTGCTGAAGCGGCTTTAAAATTCCGTCCTATTGCGATACTTCTGGATATTCAGCTCCCGATAAAAGACGGATGGCAAGTAATGGACGAGATAAAAGGGAATGCTGCAACACGTCATATTCCGGTACATATCATGTCTTCCCTGGAAGTAAAAAAAGAAAGCTTGCTAAAAGGTGCGATTGATTTTATTAACAAACCGATAGCGCTCGAGCAGATTGGCCTGATGTTTACGAAGATCGAAGATGCATTGAGTAGACATCCTAAAAAAGTGCTTATCGTAGAAGAAAATCCGAAACATGCCATGGCCTTATCGTATTTCCTGAGCAGTTATGAAATCAGCTCGGAAATAAAAGATAATGTCGACGATAGTGTTAGAGCACTTACTTCTGACGACGTTAATTGTGTGATTCTGGACATGGGTGTGCCCGATAAAACCGGCTACGAAACCCTGGAAGCAATTAAAAAGAACGAGGGTTTGGAAAATCTTCCGATCATCATCTTTACCGGTAAAAACCTTTCGCAAGCCGAGGAATTACGGATCAAACAATATGCAGATTCCATCGTTATTAAAACGGCACACTCTTATCAACGTATTCTAGATGAGGTTGGCCTATTCCTACACTTAGTGGAAGAGAAAAAGTCAACGCCGGTAAGCAAAACAGTCAACAAGTTGGGCTCGCTAAATGAAGTATTAAGCGGTAAAAAAGTGTTGATAGCTGATGACGATGTGCGTAATATTTTCTCGTTGACCAAGGCGCTGGAGAAATATCACATGAAAATCGTATCGGCGATTGATGGGAAGGAAGCGCTGGCTCAATTGCAAGAAAATCCGGACGTCGATATCGTGCTGATGGATATGATGATGCCTGAGATGGATGGTTATGAGACGATAAAGTTAATCCGGGGAATTTCGCAGTACGCGCGTTTACCCATTATGGCAGTAACGGCTAAAGCGATGACGGGCGATCGGGAACGTTGTATCTTGGCAGGTGCATCTGACTATATCTCCAAACCGGTAGACACGGATCAGCTGCTTTCTTTATTACGCGTTTGGTTATACGAAAATTAAAGAACGGCGCTATGATACTGAAGAAATCGGTCTTGATAATCGATGATGACACACGTAATATCTTTGCGCTTCGCTTGGCGTTGAAAGCCAGAGGATATGTAGCAGTCAGCGCGTTGAGCGCGACAGAAGGATTGCATATGCTCGCCGATAGAGATGATATTCGCGTGGTACTAATGGATATGATGATGCCAGAAATGGATGGATATGAAGCGTTGCGCGTGATCGCGAGCAATCCGGCGCTGTACAACGATACACCCGTAGTATCGGTAACGGCGCAGGCCATGTCTGGAGATCGGGAAAAATGTTTGGAAGCTGGTGCAAAAGGCTACGTGTCGAAACCGGTTGATATTGATAAATTGATCGCTGTAATCGAAAAGGTGAGTTAAATGTTGGAACCAAATATTATAAAGGACGATGAACTGGACGTGCTCCTTGCGGATGTATCGCGCCTGTACGGTTATGACTTTACGCAATATAGCAAAGCCTCGCTGAAGCGGCGTATTAATCGTATTTGCTTAATTGATAAATTTACGTCTTTTGCTGAGCTGCGCTATCGATTGCTCCATCATCCTGAATATTTACAGCGGTTTATTGAAGAAATTACGGTAAATGTTACCGAAATGTTCCGCGATCCCTCGTTTTTTAAGGCGCTGCGTGAGAAAGTATTGCCGCAGTTGGGTACTTATCCGTTTATTCGAATTTGGTTGGCCGGATGTTCTACCGGTGAAGAAGCTTATTCTATCGCTATTTTATTAAAAGAGGCCAACCTCTACAAACGTGCTTTAATATACGCCACAGATATCAATCCGGGCGTTTTAGAAAAAGCATCCAAAGGAATATTTCCTATTGCCCACATGAAGCAATACTCCGAAAACTATATCCTGTCTGGCGGAAAAGAAGATTTCTCCTCGTATTATATGGCGAATTACGATATGGTGAAATTCCATACCGAGCTGAGTGAGAAAATGATTTTTTCTACGCATAACTTGGTGTCAGATAGCTCATTCAATGAGTTTCAGTTAATCATTTGTAGAAATGTGCTGATTTATTTTGACAAAGAGCTGCAGAACCATGTTTTCCAATTGTTCGACGATAGTTTAGACAATCTTGGCTTTCTGGCTTTAGGGGCGAAGGAAACTATCCGGTTTTCAAACTTAGAAAATAAGTACAAGCAACTGGATAGTGAAAAAATTTGGCGAAAAACCATATAATATGATGGCGGTGGAGCACAAAGGAAAAAAAATAAAGATGTTGTTGATCGGCGGCTCAGCGGGCAGCCTGAAAGTTATATTGGCTATGTTGCCCAATTTACGTAGCGACCTCTCGTTTCCTATCTTAATTATTTTGCATCGTAAACCCGATCCCGATTCGGTGTTGGATGTACTCCTGATGAATTACAGCAATTCGCCCGTGTTGGAGGCCGGTGATAAAATGGTTTTGCAAGCCGGAACAATATACTTGGTGCCGTCTGACTACCACCTGCTTTTTGAAAACGAACAATTGGTTTCGTTAGACTGTTCGGAGAAATTAAACTATTCGCGACCATCGATCGACGTTTCCTTTCAATCGGCCGCACAAGTTTTTTCAGATAATCTAGCCGCTATGTTGTTATCCGGTGCTAATGCCGATGGCGTAGAAGGATTAAAATATGTGAAGCAACGCGGCGGATTACTCCTTGTGCAAGATCCGGAAACAGCAGAAGTTTCCTACATGCCGCAACGGGCGTTAGAACATAATACCGTCGATTATGTTTTAAAACCGCACGAAATGGCGACATTTGTAAACCAATTTAATCGCTAGCGAGCTATCTCGCAGCAGCAAAACGTTGATACGATAGAAATTAGAGCTATGAAGAATAAAACAATATTAATATTTGACGATGATGTCAATATTTTGGAGGTATGTACGATCATTTTGGTGGATGCAGGCTATGAGGTGAAAATTTCAGAGACATCGCATGATATTATCGAGAAGGTCACCGAAACCCGTCCGGATGCCATCTTAATGGACAACTGGATTCCGGAAATTGGCGGAATTGAAGCCACCAGATTGCTGAAACAACATGACGAGTACAAAAAAATACCCGTAGTCTACATTTCTGCAAACAATGATATTCATTTATTGGCAGACAAAGCCGGCGCCGACGCATATTTGCCAAAGCCATTTGATATTGTAGATCTTGAAAACACGGTAGCTCGTGTACTGGCTGAAGCCGAGGCGCAATAACATACACGCTGGGCATGGCGCGCGACGATAGCACTTGCAGGCGACTGATATTATTCAGTCGCCTGCACGCGTTATGGTCTATGGCGAAATGTCTTGTTTTTTCAAACCCTTTGCTGCTTCATCTGTTATTCTGTTAACCATCAAAAATGAGTATGAAAAAGAAACTAGAAGGTAAGGTAGCTATCGTTACAGGCTCTGACTCGGGTATTGGCCGCGGCATCGCGGAGGCATTTGCAGAAGAAGGTGCCATTGTTGTAATCACCTACCATAGCGACGAGGAAAGCGCAGCGGAAACCAGCAAACATCTCGATGAAAGAGGACATAAGAACGTCTTTTATCAAATCGATGTGGGCGATGAAAACAGCGTAAACCAACTTTTTAAGCAGGTACACGAAGAGTTTGGCCAAATTGATATTTTGGTTAACAACGCGGGGGTAAATGGCAGCAATATTCCGGTATCGGAAATGGAAACCAAAACGTTTGACCTTTGCTTGAAAACAAACCTTTATGGACCGTTTTTCTGTTCGCGTGCGTACTTGAAATACTGGAATGAAAACCAAACAACTGGCCGCATTATCAACGTAAGCTCCATCCATGAAGATGTCGTCAATGCCGGAAATGCCGATTATAACGCTTCTAAAGGCGGATTGAAGAATTTTGCGCGTAGTCTGGCTATTGAACTTGCTGACAAAGGCATTACCGTAAACAATATCGCTCCAGGTATGATATTAACCGATATGAACAAAGAGGCGGTAGACGATGCTAGCGTTCGCAAGGAAAAAGAAGCGAACATCCCGATGAAACGTGCAGGCGTGGTCGATGATATTAAGGGCGCTGCCGTTTACCTAGCAAGTGAAGAAAGTAGCTACGTCACAGGTTCAACAATTTTTATCGACGGTGCATTAAGCATTTATCTCGGTCAGGGAGCTTAATGCAATAGCAAATAATACGTTATAATTTCTGATCTTTTTTTCGATTGATATCGAGACGGATGCCATCGTGATGACTGTCTTCGCCGCGATGTTCCGATGGTATATCGCGCAAACTTCCATCGCGCACGGCATGATAATGTGGTGAGAGGATTTCGATTCCTGCAGCATGAAAGGTATCCAACACATGCTTATAAAGTTCGGAATAAATAAAAGCC
>JAAIGF010375079.1_pt1 | contig 10845 bp, 10 predicted proteins | sample 6487441 | NCBI WGS metagenome assembly JAAIGF01 (sample SAMN13974129, study PRJNA590717) | phyllosphere metagenome | biome: pepper field; feature: multiple bacterial spot infested pepper fields; material: pepper leaves; isolation source: leaves from pepper fields | host: Capsicum annuum ...
TAAAACGATGCGGAGCTCCCGCTGCCGAAACAACATTTTCTTCAATCATAATAGATCCGAAGTCATTCGCTCCGGCATGCAAGCATAGCTGCGCGGTACGTTTTCCTACCGTCAACCATGATGCTTGTATATTTTTGACGTTGGGTAACATGATTCTGCTCAGGGCGATCATGCGAATGTATTCCTCGCCCGTAACGTTGTTGGTAATTCCACGCAGACGTTTCAACAAGGTGCCATCGTCTTGAAATGGCCAAGGAATGAATGCTATAAAACCATGCGCATCGACGGGCTTTTCCGATTGGACTTCCCTTATCCATACCAAATGTTCAAAACGCTCCTCAATTGTTTCAATATGCCCAAACATCATCGTTGCCGAGGTCGGTAAGTTGATTTGATGTGCTGCGCGCATCACGTCGAGCCATTCTTGCCCACCACATTTACCTTTCGAGATTAAGCGACGCACGCGATCATTCAATATTTCGGCTCCTGCACCAGGCAAAGAGTCCAAACCGGATTCCTTCATGGCGCGTAACACCTCGATATGGGGCAGGCCTTCAAGTTTGGCAACGTGTGCTATCTCTGGCGGTCCTAGGGCGTGCAATTTCAAATCAGGGTAAAGTTCTTTCAACTGCTTAAACAAGGTCGTGTAAAAACTGAGTCCCAACTCAGGATGGTGTCCTCCTTGTAAAAGAAGTTGATCACCACCATAGCGAAAGGTTTCCTCGATCTTTTGTCGGTAGGTCTCTATATCGGTAATATAGCTGTCCTCATGACCAGGTCGGCGAAAGAAATTACAAAATTTGCAATTGGCAATGCACACATTGGTGGTGTTGACATTGCGGTCAATTTGCCAAGTCACCTTTCCATGTGGAACCTGCTTTTTGCGAAGTTCGTTGGCCACATAGGTAAGGTCGGCTGTAGCGGCGTTATGATAGAGGTACATGCCTTCTTCTTTACTCAGAAAGTCAAAGTTTAATGCACGTTCTAATAATTTATCTACATTCATCGTTAACAAAGATACACAGGATTTTTTTTAGTGTGAAATGTTTGGTGCAAACAGCCGAGCGGAATTTTCGACAACGGGGTATCGCACCTTTTTGAATGAATATGCGTTGTTTTTACATTTTATATAAGCTGTAGAGAGTTCATTTAATTCAGCTTTTTACGTCCTTATTTTTTTCAAGAGACCGTAAACTATTTACCACAATATTTGTTATATTTATTGAAAAACAATTGAGGTATGATAGAGCCTGCACCAATCCTAGTTGAGCGAACTTATTCTGCAAGTCCAGATCGTGTTTGGGAAGCCCTTACCGATAAAGACAAACTGACGCTGTGGTATTTTGAAATACCAGAATTCGAGTTGAAGAAAGGAGCGGAGTTTAATTTCTACGAATCAAAAGGCATCAACCGCTACCATTACCGGATTAAGATATTGGATTTCAAACCTAACGAACTTTTGCAATATGTTTGGAGCCATCCTACGGAAAGTACGGGACATTCGGTCGTGACATGGTATCTTACACGACGGGGAAATGCCACGGCGGTGCGTGTTGTGCATGAGGGTATAGAGAGCTTCGCGGATGCGGGCACTTTATTGGATCGTACAAAGTACGAAAAAAGCTGGAACAATATTTTAGGAACCTCATTAGCTAATTTTTTAGAAGAATAAGAACAAGGTATAATGGAATTAATACATGTAGAGGATCAAAGCAAATGGTTGGCTTTGAATGATGAAGTACAGATTGGCGAGTTGGTTTATACGCGCGATGAGCGCACATTGACCATTACCGATACGGTAGTTGAACCTTATTATAGAGGAAATAAAATAGCGGAAGAATTGGTGCTAGCTGCAATCAATTTGGCGAGAGAAAATGGGCTAAAGGTTGTGCCAGCTTGTTCATTTGCGGAAACGGTCTTTGAGCGCTACCCCGACCAGCGCGACTTGTTGGTGTAAGGGGCAGTCATCATACTTTTAAGTTTTTAGACTTTTCCAGCGTGCGCTGCTGTATGTGAACTGACGCCAGACATACAGTAGCCCTACAACGTGATCAACAAGATGGCAGACACAATAACCAAGCCCATTATTAGCCATCGGAATTGTTTCTCGGGCAAAATGTGGATAATGCGGATGCCAATGAAGCCGCCCAATAAGATAAATGGTACGGCTAAGATGTTGAGGAATAAACCTTGCCAGCTTAAATTGTGCCATACAAAGGCTTGTAAAGGTATTTTGCTGAAATTGAGGATCATAATGAACCATGCTGAAGTAGCAGCAAATGTTATCTTGTCAAGCCGTTTGGACAACATGTAGACGGACAGTGCAGGACCCGCCGCATTTCCGATCATCGTAGAAAATCCTAAAACAAGGCCAAAGATGGGCGAATACCAGCGATTTTGAATAAATCTGTCCTGCAGTTCTCTTGGCGATCGCTCCAACACGATCATAATTATCATCCCCACTATGATGCAGCTACCAATTAATATCTTAAATGTTTTGTCGTGCAGGTAGTTGCCTAAAAGAAGTCCGGCTACAAGTCCAGCGATGGCCGCTGGAAGTAGTTTCTTTACTTCTTGCCATAAAAATGCTTTGCGGTAGTAAATAACAGCCACCAGATCGGCAAAGCAGAGCAACAGCAAAACTATGCCCGTAGAATATTTTGCGCCAAACAGAAAGGCAAATAGAGGCACAGCTAACGTTCCGATGTTTTGGATGCCCGTTTTAGACATTCCAATAAGTATGGCACAAAGAAAGTAAATGGCCCAGCCACCAGGAGATGTTATAAGCTGCAGTGCGTAAGCCATCTTAACTTTGGCAAATAAGATTTTTGACTTGTGCTGCGTTAATTTCCGCATAATCAGTCAGGTAAGCGACACAGGGCGGCAATTGCTCTTTTGGATGCGAGCTAAGTACCCCAACAACCTTCATGCCTGCATTTAAACCTGCCGTGACACCCGAAAAAGAATCCTCGAAGACTACACAATTTGCAGGATCGACGCCTATGTTCTCTGCGGATTTAAGATATACTTCAGGATGTGGTTTGTGTGAGGCAACATTTTCACTAGCCAATAAAGAGTCCATCTTATCAGCTATCTGTAGCACATCAAGAATTAATTCCAAATTGGCACGGGGCGCCGAGGTGGCTACAGCCGTTTTGAACCCATTAGCCTTTAAATCATCAAGAAAGGGCAGATAATTGGGTAAGGTCTTTACTTCAGATTGATAAATTTCTCGGAACAAAGCTTCTTTTTCATCTTCCAGCGCGATTAACTCCTCGCCGAGGATTTGACGTTTGAAGAAGTGTGTCATGATGTAGCTGTTGTGCTTCCCAAACATATGATCTTCAAACTCTTTATCGGTATAGGCTATTTTGTATTTGTCAAAGAAAATAGCAAAGGCTTTTGCATGATAGGGATTCGTGTGGCAGATAACACCATCCATGTCGAAAATGACAGCATATTGATTCATTGGACAAAGATAATCAAAACAATTTTATTGTTCAGGCTGTTCGCTTTAAAAGCAAATTTGACCGGATGGGAGCGACCTTAAAATGAATTTATTGTCCGTTAATGAATGTGGCCTGTACTGTAAACAGGGTGATTTTTATATTGATCCATGGAAACCGGTCAAGACCGCTTTGATTACGCATGGGCACAGCGATCATATGCGTGCGGGGATGGGTAACTACATTTGCCATCATCATACGATTCCGATCCTTCGGCTGCGTTTAGGCATCGATAATGTTGTGCAAGGAGTAGCTTACGGAGAGCAATTCGAAATTAATGGCGTAATAATATCCTTTCATCCGGCAGGTCACATCATCGGATCGGCGCAGATAAGAATGGAATACCAAGGAGAAGTGTGGTTGTTTACCGGAGATTATAAACTTTCGATAGATGGAGTGAGCCAACCCTATGAATTGGTGAAATGTGATCATTTCATCACAGAGAGTACCTTTGGACTGCCGATCTACAATTTTCCCGCTAACCAGTCTGTCTATGCGAGCATCAACGCTTGGTGGCGCAGCAATGCAGCGGAAGGAATGAATACCGTGCTGCTGGGATATGCGCTCGGCAAAGCACAGAATATTTTGGCGCATGCAGCGGAAAACATAGGCGATATATTTCTGCACGGCGCCGTTGATAATGTTAATGAAGCCTTAACAGAAGTCGGATATAAATTCCCCGGAACGAGAATAACGAGTGATACTCGCCGCGATGCTATACGAGGCGCGTTAATCGTGGCACCGCCATCAGCGATGGATACACCGTGGTTGCGCAGCTTGAAGCCTTTTCGCATAGCGATGTGTAGTGGCTGGATGCAGATTAGAGGTGCAAGACGTCGCAGAGGGGTAGATCGCGGTTTCGTATTGTCTGATCATTGCGATTGGCAGCAGCTTAACCAAGCTGTCATAGAAACGGGGGCGAAACAAGTATATGTCACGCATGGTTATGAACACAATTTCAGTAGGTGGGTGCAAGCAGAATATAATATTGGCGCTTCGATATTTAAAACACTTTACAACGATGCTGAGGAGGAAAATGTATGATCGACTTTGTTCAATTGTTTGAGGCTATAGACGGTACAACCAAAACCTCGGTGAAAGTCGCGGCTATGTTGGATTACTTTAGGACGGCAAAGGAATCGGACAAATTGTTCGCTATGGCGGTATTGACGGGCAACAAACCCAAAAGACCGATACGAACAACCGATTTGCGTGTTTGGGCTTCGGAAGAAGCAAATATTCCACTATGGCTAATTGAAGAGAGTTATTATGTCGTCGGTGATTTAGCCGAAACGATTTCGCTTATTCTGCCTTTAAAGACGGAAGCCCGCGGATTAGATGTCTCCCTACGTTCCCTCTTTGAAGCTATTGTGACCTTAAGAAGCGTATCCTTGGAAGAGCAACGTGCTTTGGTCGTTGGCTATTGGTCAAAATTGGATGGTACAGCGCTTTTTCTCTTCAACAAATTGTTGACTGGAAATCTTCGCGTCGGCGTTTCTCGTAAGCTACTGGTGAAGGCCGTAGCTCAATATCTAGAGTCTTCAGAGCCGGAAGTAGAACATCGTCTTATGGGAAAATGGAGCCCTTTTGAGGAAACGATGGATTCTCTTTTTCAGGGAGATCTACAGGAAAGCAAACATTTTTTACCTTATCCTTTTTATTTGGCCTATGCACTGGATAAAGATCCGACGGAACTGGGCGAGCTGGGCAATTGGGTGATGGAGGCAAAGCTTGATGGAATACGCGGACAATTGATTGTGCGCAAGGGCGAGCTTTTTGTATGGAGCCGTGGAGAAGATCTGATGACCGAAAAATTTGTGGAGTTTGAACCCTTACGTTCCATTTTGCCGGATGGTACAGTGATCGACGGGGAAGTGCTGCCTTGGAAAGACGACAAGCCACTCGACTTTTCAGTGATGCAAACTCGTATAGGTCGCAAAAATATTTCAAAAAATGCACTAGCGGCGGCGCCCCTGATTATGGTATGTTACGATCTGTTGGAATGGCAAGGAAATGATATTCGCTCATGGCCGCTACATAAACGAAGAAGACAGTTGGAAGCTATTCTAGCCAATTATCCGGTAGGGGATATCCTAAAATTGTCTGCGGAGATGTCTTTTGAAAGTTGGGATGCCGCCGAACGCTATCGGCGAGAAGCAAGGCAACATCATTCGGAAGGACTGATGATCAAACACCGCGAAAGCATATATGAAGTAGGACGTAAGCGTGGTAATTGGTGGAAATGGAAGACCGACCCCATGACTATTGACGGCGTTTTAATTTATGCGCAATCGGGACATGGCAGGAGAGCGAATTTGTTTACCGATTATACCTTTGCCGTTTGGGATGAAGGGGAACTGGTGCCCTTTACCAAAGCATATTCTGGCTTGACCGACAAAGAATTATTTAGCATTGATAACTGGATCAAACGACATACCATCGCCAAGTTCGGGCCGGTGCGTAGCGTAACACCTGAGTTGGTCTTTGAACTGGCCTTTGAAGGGATTAACGTTAGTACAAGACATAAATCTGGTGTCGCTCTTCGTTTCCCTCGCATCGTACGTTGGCGACAAGATAAACCCGCAAGTGAAGCCAATACTAAAGAAGATTTGTTAAATTTGATTGCATCACAACATGAATCAATTCGCTGACGTATGGTTTCATAACCAAGGCTGGGAGCCGCATACTTTCCAACGGAACGCCTGGAAGGAAATTGCCAAAGGCCGATCGGGATTGTTGAATGCGCCAACTGGATTTGGAAAGACATTTGCTATTTGGTTCGGCATAATTGCACACTATTACGACGATAAAAAGTACCAAGGCGAGAAGAAAAAGTTTAAAAAGAACAAATTGCATGCGATTTGGATTACGCCCTTGCGCGCGCTATCTAAAGAAATTTATAAAGCAACAACACAAGTCAGCAACGACTTGGATTTGGATTACCGGGTGGAGCTACGTACTGGTGATACCAGTCTGAGTCAACGTCAAAAGCAACGCAAAAAGCCTCCGCAGGCACTTATTACTACACCCGAAAGTGTACACCTATTGCTGGCGTCGAAGGAGGGAACAGATTACTTTAGTAAACTCGCTTTTATTGTGGTGGATGAATGGCACGAATTGCTGGGGAGTAAGCGTGGCGTTTTGGTCGAGTTAGCCTTAAGCCGTATCAAAGCCATTAACCCAAAACTTAAGGTATGGGGAATTTCTGCTACCATCGGCAATTTGGCAGAAGCACAAGAAATATTGCTTGGAACAGCACATAAAGGAGCAATGGTTCGGGCGAGTCTGAAAAAAAAGATTCAAATAGAAACGGTGCTGCCTGATAACTTAGAGAAATTTCCATGGGCAGGTCATCTTGGCATACGATTGTTGGACAAGGTGATTGCGATCGTGAACCGTTATCAATCTACATTGATCTTTACCAATACGCGATCCCAAGCGGAAATTTGGTACCAGCAGATTATTATGCACTATCCATCCTTTGCAGGAATTTTGGCTATCCATCATGGCTCATTAAGTGACGAAGTGCGATTATGGGTGGAAGATGCGTTGCATGAAGGGCGTCTAAAAGCTGTGGTATGCACCAGCAGTCTGGATCTAGGGGTAGATTTTAGGCCGGTAGATTGCGTCATTCAAATTGGATCGCCAAAAGGTGTTGCACGCTTTCTACAGCGAGCAGGACGATCCGGACATCGACCCCACGAAACATCGCACATCTATTACGTGCCCACCAATTCTTTAGAGATCATCGAAGGTGACTCGTTGAAGTACGCCGTGAAGCAGCAGATTATTGAGCAGCGCCTCCCGTACATTCGAAGTTTCGACGTGCTTATACAATACCTGATGACCTTAGCCGTGGGCGACGGTTTCATCGCCGACGAAATTTTTGAAGAGGTGCGCGGTACACATTGTTTCGCCTCACTTACGCGGTCTGAATTTGATGAATGTCTCGCGATGCTGATTCACGGAGGAAAGACGTTAAATGCATATGATGATTTTCACCGTTTGGTATTAAAAGATGGTCGCTTCACTGTCGAGTCGAGAAAGTTGGCCATGCGGCATCGATTGAGCATAGGAGCTATCGTGTCGGATGCGATGATGAAGGTGAAGTTTATGTCGGGTAAATATTTAGGCTCAATTGAGGAATCGTTTATTTCCAAACTCAACACAGGCGATGTCTTTTGGTTTTCTGGACGACAATTGGAACTTCTGCACGTGCGTAATATGGAAGTCGTTGTACGTCCAACAACGAAATCGAAAGGCGTCGTTCCCTCGTGGATGGGCGGACGTTTTTCCATTTCGCCCGATTTAGGTGTAGCCATTAGACATAGCTTTGAAAGTATACATAAGAAAGATCGGTTAAGTCCTGAGGTTGCTTTTTTGCAGCCACTTTTTAAGGAGCAGGAACGAAGATCGGGTTTGCCTCGCGAAGATGAGCTATTAGTGGAATATATTACCACCAAATATGGACACCATTTGTTCGTCTATCCGTTTGATGGGAAACTGGTGCATGAGGGAATGGCGCAAGTATTGGCCTACCGCTTGGGGAAGATTAAAGCCGCAACATTTAGTATCGCCAGCAACGAGTATGGTTTTGAATTGTTATCGGCTACGAAATATGAGATTGACAACACCTTTATTAAGGAGCTGCTATCTCCAGAAGAGCTTCACCGCGATATTGGTTCGGGGATCAATGTGCAGGAAATGGCACGCCGTCGATTTCGAGATATCGCCGGTATTGCCGGTTTGGTTTTTCAAGGTTTTCCGGGAAAAGCAATGAAAGCGAAACATCTGCAGGCGAATGCCGGTCTGTTTTTTTCGGTGTTCGAGGATTATGATCCAAACAACTTATTATTAAGAGAGGCATATGATGAGGTTTTTGATTTTCAACTGGAGGAGGGTAGAATGCAGCTTGCCTTTGAACGTATAGCCCAGCACGCGATCGTTTTGACTTTTCCTAAACAGTTAACCCCCTTTTCATTTCCCATCTTTTCGGAATCTTTTCGAGAAAAATACAGCAACGAGGATTGGCAAAGCAGATTGGAACAGATAAAATTACAGTTGGAAGGAAAGTTGGAGTAATGGCAAAAAAGATTGAGTTGAATGGGGTCGAACTTTTCCTGTTACCCCAAAAAGTGGTTTATATTCCTATACATGAGCTATTGATCGTTTCCGATTGGCACATCGGCAAGTTGGGACATTTCCGGAAAGCAGGTGTGTTTGTACCTCCAATGCGACTGGAAGAAGAATTCGCACGGTTGGACGTATTGTTGAATGCATTGACGATCAAGCAAGTGGTCTTTTTGGGGGATCTTTTCCATTCGGAATGGAATTATGAGTGGGATGAATTCCAACATTTTTTGAGTCGCTATCCTAAAATTACCTTTACATTGACGCGCGGCAACCACGATATATTGCCTGAAGCCATACTCGCCAAATCTATTATTCAGGTTAAAGAATATATACTCTTGCCCGAAGGCATCGTTTTGTCGCACGAGCCTATCGTACAACTTGATGTAGGGCTATATAATTTGGTTGGTCATCTGCATCCCGGATGTGAAGTGGCTCTACAAGGGCGACAATACTATAAGTTACCCTGTTTTCATTTGGAAAAAGGAGTGCTAACGCTGCCTGCCTTTGGTCGCTGGACAGGACTATTTATCCTGCCCAAGAGGCAGGATAATCGCCTTTTTGCTGTAGTCGGCAATGATGTCGTAGAACTAAAATAAAGCCTTCGAACAGAGGTTGTGACCCAACGGGCACCATCTTAGAAGAATGTACGTTTTATCGTCTCTAAGTCTTCCGGTCTATCTACGGCGACAGTATCGTACGCCGTTTCCGCAACTCGGATTCGGTAACCGTTTTCCAGCCAACGCAGCTGTTCCAAGGCCTCTGCTTTTTCCAAGCTGGAGATCGGCAATTGAGTGATCTCTTGCAACACCGCTGTTTTATAGCCGTAGACACCAATGTGTTTGTAAAAGGTATGTTGACGCAGCCACTCGGTGTTCGGTATTCCGCGTAAAAAGGGGATCGTTTGTCTAGAAAAGTAAAGCGCTTGTTGCTCGCTGCCGACGATTACTTTTGGAGTATTTTCACTAAAGAGATCCTCCTGTTTGTCAATTTTCTTAATAAGCGTCCCGATATCTGTCTTTGGATCATTAAAAAGGGAACATAGCAAATCGATTTGTAAGGGATTGATGAATGGTTCGTCGCCCTGAATATTAATGGCTACGTCAAAACCATTAATTTTCGACACCACCTCTGCACAACGATCCGTGCCTGACTCGTGCTTACTTGAAGTCATGATTACATTGCCAGCAAAAGAACGTACGTGTTCTTCGATGCGTTGATCGTCGGTCGCCACAACAACTTCTGCTAGGCTGGTGCAGCCTTTCACCTGTTCGTATACACGCTGTATCATCGATTTTCCACCTATATCCGCCAAAGGCTTGCCTGGGAAACGCGATGAAGCATAGCGCGCCGGAATGATTCCTATAATTTTCATAGTTCAAAGTAACAAGTAAATATTAAGACCGAGAAATGTAAATACGGATTTATCTAGCATAATGGAAGTCATCTTTTTATTTCAGTCGTTCAAGCACACCCTTACGTTTTACGATGTTTTTGTAATCCCACTGTATATCTCTACCTTTCTCGAGCCAACGATTTAGATCATTTTCGATAACCTGCTCGGGATCCGTGTAGCGTATTTCTGCGGCCATAAATTTGCCCTGCGTACGAAGCATGGGTTCGTCAAAAGATTGACCGCTCCAAAACAACAAACGTACCGAATCTTTGCGTTTGCTGTATCCAACAATAGGGTTATTATCGATAAACCACACGGGATGTGCATGCCATAGTTTATTGTCCGCTTCAGGCAGTTTTTTGCTGATATAATCCGCAAGTAGCGAGCAGATGCGTTGATCGATTGCTGTCTGTTGGTTGTTATACTGCTGTATATCGGTATGTATCATGCGCAATAGCATTTAGTTAGCCTTTTATAAAGATTACAGGCAAGGTAAAAAAATGTTTCGTAAAAAAGGGTCTATTTTTTGCTATCTTGGTTTAAGCAATTGTAGCAACAACATACATATATGTTTTATAATGTATTAAGATATTTTGTACGATTAGGCCTGCATTGGTATGCTCCAGGGCTGCGCAGCATTAATATGGATCTAGCGACGTTTCATGGACCGAGCATCATTGTTTCCAACCATCCGAACTCGCTTTTCGATGCGTTGGTAATTGCAGCGTATACACCCGTAGAGATCCGTTTTTTGACACGTGGAGACATCTTTAAAAAACCTTGGGCAAACCTGCTGTTACGGAATTTGTTTCA
>JAAIGF010369269.1_pt1 | contig 10839 bp, 11 predicted proteins | sample 6487441 | NCBI WGS metagenome assembly JAAIGF01 (sample SAMN13974129, study PRJNA590717) | phyllosphere metagenome | biome: pepper field; feature: multiple bacterial spot infested pepper fields; material: pepper leaves; isolation source: leaves from pepper fields | host: Capsicum annuum ...
CACTTCGCCAGCTTCATCAGCGATCAAGTGCAGACAGGGCGCTACGGCTTCACGAGTGACGTTGTCCGAGCAGGACTGCGGCTGTTGGAAGAGCATGAGGCCAAGGTGAAGTCCCTACAAGACGCTCTGATCGCTGGGGAGCATTCAGGAGAGCCTCTACCGTTCGATTTTGAGGCATTCAAGGCCCGCAAGCGTGCAGAGTATGAGGGCCGATGAAGGCCCTTGCTCTCTCGCCTGCACCAGAAGCGGACCTTGACCACATTTGGGAACACAGCGCCACAAATTGGGGGCTGGATCAAGCAGACCGCTATACCGACGAAATTCGGGATGCCTGCCTTGATCTGGCTGCCGGCGTCAGGCATGGGCGCCCGGTCGATGTGCGCTCCGGCTATCTGAAATATGCTACCGATACGCATATGATCTACTTCCGCGATCACGGCGACAGGCTGGATATCGTTCGCATTTTACATCAAAGACAGGACGTAATCTTGAACCTGCCCAAGTAGCTCGCGTAAGAATCAAGAGTTGTGCGACACCAACTTACAAAGTCAGCGAGTGATTATCACTCAAATCGGCTATTCGCAGATTTCACCATGCCGGGAATTAAAAAGAGATCGACTAGATACCAGCTCATAGCAGCGAAAAAGAAGACATCATCAATGAACGTTCCACGCAGCAAAAACGGTGATAATAACGCTCCGATGCCTAAGCAGAGTTGAATTTGTGCGGAACGATAAAATCCGAGATAAAACCGGTGAAACCCAAATATTCCGCCTCCGCCCAGCAAAAGCAAGAGATACGCGACCCAGGTTATTTTACGATCAGGAAGCTTCGTCCGGTAACGGTCCTCGCCGGTGTCGGAGGCCGCGCCGCGTGGAATTTTGGGGATGTTGACCAATGATAAGCTCTCCAGGCATGTTTTAGCCGGAAGAATATCGCGTCAAAAAGAAAAATATCAACTAAAAATTGAATTTAGAGATGTAAAAGCCCAGACAATCTTCTTGTCCGCCTGGGCTTTAGATCAAATGAAGACTTACTGCCAAACAACCACACGAGCCTTGTTCGGCACGCGGTCGTACAGGTCGATGATGTCCTGATTCATCAGGCGCACGCAGCCGGAGGAGACGGCTTTGCCGATGGAGTTCCATTCCGGCGAGCCGTGCAGGCGGTAGAGGGTGTCCTGACCGTTCTGGAAGATGTAGAGGGCGCGGGCGCCTAGCGGGTTTTTCAGGCCCGGCTGCATGCCGCCGTTCTTGGAGGAGAACTTGACGAGTTCTGGCTGGCGGGCAACCATTTCGTCTGGCGGAGTCCACTTTGGCCACTTCTGACGCCACTGGATGACGCCCTCGCCCGACCATGCGAAGCCTTCGCGGCCAATGCCGACGCCGTAGCGCATGGCGGAACCGCCGGGCTCGACCACATAGAGGAAGCGCGAACGCGTATCGACAACCACTGTGCCGGGGCGTTCGCCCGTTGGGTCCACGACGCGCTGGCGATAAAAGCGGCGGTCGATCTTCTGGTAGGGAACCGCCGGGATGACGAAGCCGCCATCTTCGACCGTGCCATACATGACAGCCAGTTCGGCATCTGAAATGCCGCCTGCGAACATGGAGCGGACATCGCCCGCAAAGTTGCTTGCAAGGCTGCCCGGCTGAACGCTGTTATAAGGCCGGACGCCGGAAGACGCGCAGCCCGCCAAAAGCGATGCAGAGGAGAGGCCAAGAAAGGAAAGGAAAGTACGTCTGGAAAGATCTGTGTCGGTGCTCATCATAAGGCCGGTTTTCTCACATCGGAAGCGACTGGGGCGGGCTGCTTTGCGAAAGCTTGCAGAACCTGCCTTTCAATCTCGCTGTACGTCGTTTGTTCCACGAGTAGATCACGTATTGGTATAGTCGTTAAAACATACTGAATGCCAGTTGCAGCATTGCAACATTAGCAGTTCCAAAACGCTTTCACCGGCCTTAGTGATCAGATAACCACAATGGGGGCGCCCTGCGGTACGCGTTCGTAAAGATCGATCACGTCCTGATTGAGCATGCGCACGCAGCCCGAAGACGTGGCTTTTCCGACAGACTGCCAATCGGGCGTTCCGTGAACGCGATACAGCGTGTCCTTGCCGTCCTTGAAAATGTAAAGAGCCCGCGCGCCGAGCGGGTTGTTGAGACCGGGAACCATGCCGCCATTGGCGGCGGAAATCGAAGCCAGCTCCGGTTGTCGGGCCACCATCTCATCCGGCGGCGTCCAGCGCGGCCACTTGGCCTTCCATTGAATCTTGCCCTTGCCTGCCCAGGCATAACCCGCGCGACCGAGGCCGACACCGTAACGAACGGCCTTGCCGTCCGATTGCACAAGATAAAGGAAATGCTGCTTGGTATCGACAACGATGGTGCCAGGCGCTTCCGCCGTCTGATAGCTCACTTCCTGACGAAGATAGCGCGGGTCGATGCGGCTGTAAGGAATGGCGGGCAGAGTGTGACCATCATCCGAGACGACATCATACATGGCGCGGTGCAGCGGGTTGGAAACCGGCAGGCCGTAACCCACCGTGCGGTCCGTATAGGCTGGCGACAATGCCGGTGCCGGTCGTGCCGTTGTCGGCGGGCCGTAGAGCTGCTGGAATTGCGAGCGGAACAGATCCGGCGGGCGGCTGTTGATGGAGCCGGGCGTTGGCGGCAGCGGCGGGCGCGGAATGGAGCCGACATTATTGTAATTGAAGACGGGAGCTGTTTCCTGCACGAAGACATCTGCATTCATGCGGCTGGTATCCGTCACGAAAAGGCAGCCGCTCAAAAGCGGTGACAGCGCCAGAATGCAGGCAAATCGGCGGAAAGTCTTCAAGGCAAAAAGTGTCATCGGACCGCTTCATAGAGATATCAATGACGGCACAATGGCAAGCGCGGCTGGCGCGAGGCTGGATAATCGGTGCGTTTTGGAAAAGACAGCCGCAAAGGCGCGGCTGCTCGGCGTCAGGTAAATTCGTTGAAGAATTTGATACTCTCGCCCACAGCGCCCGGAACTACGCCATTATGTGTGCCGGGAAGCAGCTCATGCGCGATTCTCGTGCCCGTGGCGCGTACGCGTTCCACAAGCAGGTGGTGATCCGCATCGAAAGGCCGTTCCTCCATGCCACGCAGCAAAAGCGTCGGGCATTTCAGGCTTGGGCCGAAGCAGACCGAGGAACGCATGATGAATTCCTGCGGGTTGGACTCATCGAAGCAGAGCTCATCCGTATATCGGTTGAAATAGCGCCACGAATTCACGCCCGCCGAAATGGGTACCGCCGCACGGAACTGTCTCGTCATCGAGGCCAGCAGAGACAGCGTGCCGCCATTGGAGTGGCCCGCGACGAAGAAGCGATTCCTGTCGATGCCCGGCTGATTCTCCAGATAGGTGGCGGCGGCAAGCGCGTCCGAAGTCTCATCGTAAAAGCCGGAATAATTGCCCTTCTGTCCGTTTTCCCCACGGAAGGACGGCAGCATGACGACGAAGCCTGCGTCCCAATAGGGCTTCATCATGGCCCAATGGCCATCGCCCGTTGCATTGCCGCCATGGAGGAACAGAACGGCGGGCCTCAGCTTCTTCTCGTCCGGCACATATTCGGAAAGCCACGCAACGAGTTCGATGGAGCCGTTCGGACCGCCCGGATAGGTGACACGACGTGCGCCGGGAGGCGTGCCCAGAGGGCCGGATTTCTCAGGCGCGGAAATCTTCTTCAGCAGATGGGTGTGGAAGCGCAGGCGCGCCTTGGCATAATCCTCCCGCTCAAGCGGCAGGGTTGGCGGCAGGTCGATTTCCGAATGGGCGGCGACCGGCAGCATGGTGGTTAGACCGAGACCTACCGTGCCCGCAAGGAAGCTGCGGCGCGTGGGCTGGAGAAGATTTATGTCGGCGGAGCGCTTGTCACTCATTGACGAGATACCTGGATCAGCGTTGCACAATTGAATTTCAGCACTTGAAAATCGTCTTGTCTACTCAATGTTTTGCGACTTCCCATATATATTCACGCTTCGCGCGCATCGATCATGCTGACCAGTGTGGACAGCCTGTCGGCTTCCGAGGGCAGCTTGTCCGCGCGCAGGCGGGCTATTCTTGGAAAGCGCATGGCCACGCCGGATTTATGGCGGGCGGAACGGTTTATGCCTTCGAAAGCGACTTCTAGAACGAAGCCGAATTGCGGCGTGGCGCGAACTGCCCTCACCGGCCCAAAGCGCTCGACCGTGTTGTCGCGCACGAACTTGTCCAGCACTTCAAGCTCCGCATCGGTAAAGCCGAAATAGGCCTTGCCCACCGGCACCAGCTGCTCGCCATCTTCCCCTTCCGACCAGACGCCGAAGGTGAAATCCGAATAATAGCTGGAACGCTTGCCGTGGCCGCGCTGGGCATACATCATCACCGCGTCGATGTTGAAGGGATCGCGCTTCCACTTGAACCACGGCCCTTTGGCGCGGCCTGCCTGATAGATGCTGTCCTTGCGCTTGATCATCACGCCTTCGATCACCGGATCGGGCGGCGCCTTGCGCAGATCGTCCAGCTCCTGCCAGCTTGAAAAAGGCACGATGGGCGAAAGATCGAAACGATCATGCGGCGCCTCTTCGATCAGCTCGGTCAGGCCTTTCCGCCGTTCTAGATAGGTCTCGGCACGGATATCCTCATCGCCTTTGAACAGAAGATCATAGGCGCGGATGAAGGCGGGATAGTCCTCCATCATCCGGCCCGTCACTGTCTTGCGATTCAGGCGCTGCTGCAAATCGGAGAAGGTTCGCGTCGAACTGTTGGAACGCGCCGTGCCGCCGATCAGAAGCTCACCATCGATGACGCCATCGAAATTGGCGGCCTCCAAAATATCCGGGAATGCGCCGGAAATATCGTCGCCAGAACGGGAGTAGAGTTTGCGCGTATCGCCGGAGCGGGATAGCTGCACGCGGATGCCATCCCATTTCCACTCGGCAGCGAAATCCTGCGGATCGAGATTTTCCAGATCGTTATCGCCAACGGGCGTGGATAGCATGACGGAGTGGAAGATGGCGGGCGTGGCCAGCACCGGGCGGTCGGACTTGCCTTCCAGCCAGGCGAAGAGTGGTTCGTATGGCGGCGTGAGGCCATGCCACAACGTCTCGATCTCGGTGATATCCTTGCCCGCAAAATCCGCCAGAGCCTGCCGCGCCAGCCGCGCCGAAACGCCGATGCGCAGGCCGCCGGTGACGAGTTTGAGGAAGGCGAAGCGCGAGGACGTATCGAGCCGGTTCATGAGATCGCGAACGGCGGCGCGGACTTCGGTTTTGCCCAGCGCATTGATCTGGTGCACCACTTCGCCAAGACCCGGATCATCCGTTGGCTGATCGGCATTCTGGCTGGTATCCCAGACCAGGGAAATGGTCTCGGCAAGATCGCCCACATAATCATAGGAATAGCGAAACAGCACCTCGTCCATACGCTCCAGAACAAGTTCGCGCAGCATGGCGGGCTTGACGCTTTTGAGGTCCAGCGTGCCCGCGATGGCGGCAAGTCCGTAGCCCCGGTCGGGGTCGGGCGTGTCGCGGAAATAGTCAGTGAGGAGTTTGAGTTTGCCGTTGCGGGATGGGGTGAGGACGAGGCGGTCCAGAAGAGTGGCGAAGGCTTTCATGGGTGGGCCTCCTGTTCCATCGAGGCGTAGGAGCGTGGGGCACCCCCCTCTGTCCTGCCGGACATCTCCCCCTCATCCTCATAACCCACCAAATGAAGCGGCCTTGCCGGAATGCTCTGCAACTCGCACCATCTCACCAATGCCTCCTCACGCCCATGCGTGACCCAAACCTGCGACGGTGCCACTTCCTTGATCGTTTCCAACAGTTCCGGCCAGTCACAATGGTCTGAGATGACCAGCGGAAGTTCCACGCCGCCCTGTTTGGCGCGCTGGCGCACCATCATCCAGCCGGAGGCGAAGGCAATGAGTGGTTCGTTGAAGCGGCGGGCCCATTTTTCCTGAAACGCTGATGGCGGGCCGACGACGATGGCGCCTTTGAACTGGGCTGGGTTGCTTTTTTCCAGCGTTGCAGGGCGGATATCGCCGAGGTCGATGCCTTGTGAAACGTAGTAATCGCAGAGCTTCGCAAGTGCTCCATGGATATAGACCGGGCCGGAATAGCCGTTATCGCGCAGCAGCCGCAGCACGCGCTGCGCCTTGCCCAGAGAATATGCGCCAACCAGATGGGTGCGTTCGGGAAACTGTCTGATCGATGTCAGAAGCTTGGCGATTTCGCGGGAAGGTGCAGGGTGGTGAAAGACCGGCAGCCCGAATGTTGCTTCCGTGATGAAAACGTCGCAGGGCACGGGTTCGAAGGGGGCGCAGGTCGGATCGACGCCGCGCTTGTAATCCCCGGACGCAACGATGCGCGTGCCATCATATTCGATGGAAATCTGGGCGGAGCCGAGGACATGGCCTGCGGGGTGAAAGCCGACCTTGACGCCGTTGACCTCGACAGTCTCCCCGAAATTGACGGCCTGCTCGCTCGTGGTGAAATCTTCACCGTAGCGCAGGCGCATGATGTCCAGCGTCTGGCGGGTGGCGAGAACCTTCTCGTGCCCTGCCCGCGCATGGTCGGAGTGGCCATGCGTTATCAGCGCCCGCGGCACCGGGCGGACCGGGTCCACATAGAAATCACCGACAGGGCAGTAGAGGCCCTTCGGCGTGGGGTTGAGCAATTTCTCTGGCTTCATGGGCGACATTTGCGTTTGAGCATCTGCATAAAACGCGCGCCGCCCTCGCGCGTTCCCTGCATCGTCCTAAAGCGTTTCAGGCATCACGCTTCCGCTACGGCGGGCTTCTCCTCCGCTGCCATGGGAAGCCGAACGTTCTTCAGCATGATGGCTGCGATGAGACCGATGACGGCGGTGGCGGCGGCAGCGAGGAAGAGCGGTGTGAACGCCCCGGCATAGAGGTTTGCGACAGCGCTCTGGGACGCTGCGGGGAGCTCCGCCAGCATCTTCGGCGTCAGCTCCTGGATCTTGCCGACGCCCGGAATATCCCCGCCGACACCCTTCAGATTGGAGGAAATCACCGCGCCATAGATGGAAATGGCAATCGCCGCGCCGCCCATGCGGGTCAGCGAAACCGCACCGCTGGCTGCGCCAACATCCGACTTGGAAGCGGAATTCTGCACGCCGATAATCGGCGCCTGCTGGCCAAGGCCAACGCCCATTCCCTGTAACAGCATCAACAGCGCGATGATGGGGAGCGGCGTGCCTGCGTGAACCTGCGAGAAGCAGACCATGGCGACCAGCGCAATCGACATGCTGATGACCGAGAACGGCTTATAGCTGCCGGTGATTGAAATCAGGCGGCCTGCCGTCAGCGAGCCCATGACGATACCGCCGGTAACGGCGATGAAGAACAGGCCCGCCGAAGATGGCGAGAGGCCCGTGGTGGTCTGCAGGAACAGCGCATAATAATTGACCATGCCGATACCGAGGCCGCCGGCGACCAGAGAGATGATCATCAGCAACGGGAAGGTCGAATCCTTGAACAGGCGCAGCGGAACGATGGGCTCCGGCGCCCTCTTTTCCACCTGCACCCAGAGCGTGGCGGTAATGACGGCGAAAGCCACGATGGCAAGGCTCTGCCATGCAAAGAGCGAGCCGAACAGTTCCGAACTATCCGCCCAGAGCACGACGCTGGAGATGGTAGCGGCGAGCAGAATGGCACCGATATAATCGATTTTCGGCTGACGATCCGGACGGCGGTAAGGCAGCAGGAAAGCAAGACCGGCAATGACGAGAATGCCGATGGGCAGGTTGATGAGGAAGATGGAACGCCAGCCGAAGAGATCGCTCATTGTGCCGCCAAGGATGGGCCCGACGCTGCCCGACGCCATGATGACGAGGCTGGAATAGCTCTGATAGCGCGCTCTTTCACGCGGTGCGAAAAGATCGGCATTGACCGAGAAGATCGACACCATGATGCCGCCGCCGCCAAGGCCCTGAAGCACGCGCGCGGCAATCAGCGAGTTCATCGACCACGCCAGTCCGCAAGCCAGAGAGCCCAGCGTGAAGATAACGATGGCGGAAATCATCACATATTTGCGGCCAAAAAGATCGCCCAGCTTGCCATAAACCGGCATCACGGCGCTGGTGGCCAGCAGATAGGCGGAGCCGATCCAGCCGAAGCGTTCCAGAGCACCGAATTCACCGACGATGGTTGGCAATGCAGTGGAAACGATCTGGTTATCCAGCGTCGCCATGAACATGGCAAACATCAAAAAGAAGAAAACAACAAGCCTGCGTCTAGGATCCGCAACAAGGGGAGCCGCAGGCGTAACCGACATATCCATGGGAAGAGTCTCGCGCTTGACGCTTCAATTTATGTGCCTTTAGCATATATATGTCAATGGCATGTTTCGTGACATTCTGTTAAGGTGCCGTGAGACGACAACGCGGGGGAAGGAATGAACGATCAGCCACGCATTTCCGCACAGGAGCCAGATGTGCGAGAGGAAAACGTGCTGGCCATCAGCCACACGATGACGCGGATGCGCATCATGATCGGTCGGCGTGTGATCGGTCGCATGGCGATCGCCAAGCTGGCACCGGGGCTGGAGCTTTCGCATATCGATGTGCTGGACGTGGTGAAACGCGCAACCGGCGATGTGACCGTGGGCGCCGTTGCCGACTCCATGCGTATCGATCCTTCACGCGGCAGCCGTGTCGTGGCGGAAATGGTAGGGCGCGGGCTTTTGCAGCGAGAGGTTTCGCAGGAGGATGGAAGGCGTAGCATCATCGGCGTTACGCCCTTGGGCGAAAGCATTCTGGCGGAGATGCGCGACGCCAAGATCGGCATCATACGCGATGTCGTTGGCGACTGGGCGGAAGACGATATTGCCAGTTTCGCCCGCCTCTATGACCGCTTCGTGGACCGCTTCGAAAAGCGCCTCACTCCCGATGCCAACAGCCAGTGTGCCGCCACAAGGGAGAGTGAGGCGAAGTAGGCGGGAGATGGACAGCCCCGCCTGTTCGTAAAATCAGAGTTGCGCTTTCGAGTGACGCTGTGTTTCCGCAATTCTGCTGACCCTGCCCTCACCCGTCACGCCCTTGGGCTTCCAGCGCTCCACCTGCCGTGCCGAGAGCAGAACGGCGATTGCAAAGCCCGCATAAACGGGCGAAGCCAGCGCATCCAGAACCATATTGTGATTGGTCATGTTGACCCCTCCATCGCTTCGATGAAGGCAGTCTAGCCGCGGCAAACGGACTGAACTTGACCGAGATCAAGCCGGTAGAAGGGCGATTTGACGCAGGCTGTGCGTTAAAGCCTGTTTAGAGTCTGTTTGAAAACTCGGACGGGTCGATCCGGCGATGCTTTTCGCGCCCTGCTTCTCCTTGCAGGCCACAAAAATCATTCCCCGGCTCTCCGCCGCCGAGTTTCCAAACAGACTCTTAGATACCAGCGCCACTGAGGTTCTGGTTGTCAAAAACGCGGATGCTGTTGCGACCGCTTTTCTTTGCCTGATACATGGCAGCATCGGCCTTTGCCAGAAGGCTTTCCGGCGTCTCGCCATCCGAAGGGTAGAACGCCGTGCCGGAAGAACAGGTGACGCTGATCGAGCCGGTTTCTAGCGGAATCGGCTGGCCTGCAAGGCCACGTATTTCCTCAAGACGTGCCAGAATACCCGCCTCGTCATGCCTTGGATTGCTGAAGATGATGGCGAATTCGTCACCCCCCAGTCGCACGGCGATATCGGATGCGCGAATACAGCTGGTGATGCGCTCTGCCACGCAGCGCAGAACTTCGTCGCCGGTGGCGTGTCCATAGACATCGTTGATCTGCTTGAAATTATCGAGATCGATATAGGTGATCGCGACAAGGCGGCTCTCGCGCTTGGCCTCGTGCAGTGCCCGGCGGAACTGGCTCCAGAACAGGTTGCGGTTGGACAGGCCCGTCAGCGGATCGTGATGGGCCATGAAATGCACGCGGTCTTCGGCGCGGCGGCGGTCGATAGCGATACCGGCGATATTGGTCGCCATATCGATGATTTCCTTCTCCAGCTCCGAGGGCATCCGCACGGTTCCCGAATAGAGCGCGAAGGTGCCGAGCAGCACGCCATTATTACCGGTAATCGGTGTGGACCAGCAGGAGCGAAGTCCATGGCGCATCACGATCTCTACGAAATCTTCCCAGAGCGGATCCTGAAACGTATCGCTGACATAGACCGCCTCGCGCCGCCATGCAGCCGTTCCGCAGGAGCCGACTTTCGGGCCAACGGCAACGCCATCCACCAGCGAAACATAGCTTTCCGGCAGGGTTGGCGCAGCCCCGTGGCGCAGCCGCGCGGTTTTGTCATCCAAAAGAAGAACGGAACCGCGCACATTGTCCAGCAAGCGCTCCACCGTGCGGACCAGCGCATCCAGCACCGCTGGCAGCGGCTCGCCATGCACGATCATTTCCAGCAGGCTTGCATGGCTCTTGCGCAGCGTTTCCTGCCGTTTGGCGGCGGTGATATCGCGCGAAATGCCTGCAAGGCCAATGATGGCGCCCGCCTCGTCCCGCACGGGTATGCGCGTGCCGGAATACCAGCGAACACTACCCTCCGGCCCGACGACGCGCTGCTCCGCATTGTAAAGCCCCACGCCTTTGGCCATGATGCCCTGATCCATCTCATGGATGCGCCGCGCAGTCTCGCCGGAGGTGAGATCGAAGATCGATAGTCTGCGACCCTTTATGTAATCCTTGTCGTGCCCGAGACAGGCAAGGGCTGCCGCGTTCATATAGGTGTAGTATCCCTCACGGTCCTTGATGAAGACCATTTCAGGAATATTGTCCAACAGGTAAGTCAAACGACTGTCGAGTGTGTCAGAGACAAGTATGTCCAG
>JAAIGF010029863.1_pt1 | contig 10827 bp, 11 predicted proteins | sample 6487441 | NCBI WGS metagenome assembly JAAIGF01 (sample SAMN13974129, study PRJNA590717) | phyllosphere metagenome | biome: pepper field; feature: multiple bacterial spot infested pepper fields; material: pepper leaves; isolation source: leaves from pepper fields | host: Capsicum annuum ...
ATAAGGCGGGTACAACGGTGTTTCCCAAAAGGTATCATTGCCGTGTTTATCCATCACAGGCACAGTTTCCGTAAAATTAAGCAAGTCTTTGTACGCTACCGGCAAACGTGCATCGCGCTGGTAAATTCGCAAATATTTGGCCAGTCCCACCCCGACCGGATACATTGGCTTTTTGCGCGATATTTTGACATCATCAATCTCCATGAATAGCTTTTTACGTAAAGATAGCAAACGATACCGAGAATATAGGCACGTGCTCGCCGCTATCATTCGCTTCACAACGGCTCAAGATTGGTGCCTCACGCAGGAAAATTTGTATTTTCCCAGCCCTATACGTTGATTTAATCGTTCGTCAAAATGCGCTTTTTCCCGTTGCGCAGATCACAGCAATGGAAACGATACGTCTTCAGCGCGGCTCTGGCGTTTGAGGCTGGTTCCGTTTCTGTCAAATCAAATACTTCGTGATTAAATCAAAAATGAAAGAGATCAAGCGCTAAAAATGAAACATTTACAATAAATGAATATATTATTACAAATAACAAAATAGAAATCCAAAAATACTTGCTATTTTTACAAAAAAAATAAAACTTTTAGAGAAATAGACTTGATAAATGGAAGTATATAAAAAGGAAGAAGCTCCCCGGGCGAGGAGCTTCTACGCTAACCAATTATAAACCTATGTTATTTTGAGGGAAGTAACATGCCTTTTTAACAAAACTTGCACTTTTTATCTCGTTTTGTTAATACAAATATAAAATAGTTACGATTTCTCTGCAAATTTTATTTGATTTTTATTTATTTTACAAAAAGTATCAGATATTTTTAAAACAAACCACCATTTTTATGGATAAAAAGTATTCAAATTACGATTTAGACAATTTAGACATCCAAATTTTGTCTATTTTAATGGAAAACGCATCAATTCCATACACAGAAATAGCAAAAAAACTCATAGTTTCAGGAGGAACGATCCATGTGAGGATGAAAAAGATGGAAGAATTGGGAATAATCAAGGGTTCGGAGTTAATAATCAACCCGCAAAAGGTAGGTTTTGATATCACGGCCTTCTTAGGCATCTACTTAGAAAAGGGATCGCAGTATTCGGATGCTGTAAAACAGCTTCAGGGAATTGACGAGGTCGTCGAATTACACTATTGTACAGGGCAATATAGTATGTTTGCTAAGATTGTATGTAGAGATACGGCACACCTTCGAAAGGTATTGAACGAAGATATCCAAGCGTTAACAGGAATTCAGCGCACGGAGACGATTATTTCACTCGAAGAGAGCATTAAAAGACAAATTACGCTCTAATACAATAGAAAAAGCCGGATAAGTCCGGCTTTTTCTATTGTATTAACACATTTTTCAGCAAATCAATGTAAAAGTTCACGCCTTTAGTGATTTCGTCGAGAAAAATAAATTCGTCTGCAGCATGCGACCGTGCCGAGTCGCCGGGCCCCACTTTTAACGACGGCATAGGTAATAACGCTTGATCGCTCATGGTGGGACTACCGTAAGTTTTCGAGCCGAGTGCGATACCGGATTTAACGATCGGGTGATCCGCATCGATCGTAGATGGATTAAGCCGCGTTGAGCGCGCCTGCACGTCTACCGAAACCTGTGAACGGATAAGTTCCAACACCTCGCTATTCGTATACGCGTCGGTGGTGCGCACGTCGACAACAAATGTACAGGAAGCAGGAACCACATTATGCTGTGAACCGGCATTAATTAACGTCACGGACATCTTGACTGGCCCCAGAAAGGCTGACTCTTTCGGAAAGCGATATGAACGAAACCACGCTATCGCGGGCAAGGCATTATAAATTGCATTATCGCCCTCCTCACGCGCGGCATGTCCAGCTACACCTTTGGCTTCACAATCCAGCACCATTAATCCTTTTTCTGCAATCGCTAAATCAAGCAATGTTGGCTCGCCCACAATGGCGAAAGCGAGGGGTTTGATATGTTTGATCGCTTCTTCCACACCATTCCTACCCGAAATTTCCTCTTCGGCAGAGGCAAGCATGCACAGGTTATAAGCTAAATTGGGCGTTTCGTAATAATACAAAAAAGCTGCGATTAACGAGACTAAACAACCACCAGCATCATTGCTGCCTAACCCGTACAGTTTCCCATCTTCCAGGGTCGGTGTGAACGGATCACGCGTATAGCCAGGGTTTGGCTTTACAGTATCGTGATGCGAATTCAGTAAAATAGTAGGCTTATCGCTATCGAAATACTTGTTGTAAGCCCATATATTGTGACCCGAACGCTCGTATGCAACGCCCTTTTGCTCAAAAAAATGACACAGCAATTGGGCTGTGTCTTGTTCTTCTCTACTAAAAGACGGCGTGGCGATCAGCTGTTTTAAAAGTGTTAGCGCTTCCTCGCTGCGTATTTCCATGCTTTTAGTCATGGTAAAGACCTCCAGCTTTTTTGGCCGACAGCTTTATACCTTTTATAAAGGCCGAGCTGAAGCCGTTATGTTCCATTTCGTTTAGACCAGCAATCGTGCAACCTTTTGGTGAAGTCACCTTATCAATTTCGCCTTCCGGATGGTTCTGTGTTTGCAACAAGAGATCAGCAGCACCTTTAGCGGTTTGCACCGCCATTTTCAATGCGTCGTGCGCGTGAAAACCGATCTCTACACCACCCTGTGATGCCGCGCGTATAGCACGCAGAAAAAACGCGATACCGCAAGCGCACAGCGCAGTAGCGGAGGTCATAAGATCTTCCTGTATGACAACGACAGACCCGACGGATTCGAAAAGCACTTCTACCTTTCCAACATGTTCTTCATGCGCATCATCGGTCGCGATACAGGTCATCGATTGACCGATCGCAATAGCCGTGTTAGGCATAGCTCGCACTACGATGGTATCTGTACCGAGCACTTGCTTGACATCGGCACAACTTGCGCCAGAAACAACGGAAACGATAATCTGGCCGGGTTTAAGAGCATCCTTGATCTCTTCCAGCACCTTTTTTAACTGTTGCGGTAAAATAGCCAACACCAGCATATCTGCATCGGCGACAGCCGCTGCATTTTGATCGCTCGTCTGAAAACCAAGGTTTGCCTCTTCTTTCAAAGCCGCGATATTTCTTCGGGTAAGCGTGATATCGCTGGCCGCATATTGTCCGGATTTTACCAACCCTTTGGCCAACGAAAACCCAATGTTGCCGCTACCGATTATCGTAATTTTACTCATGATTACTTTGCTAATAAACAGGTGCCAAATCCACCTTGCTGATACATATGCAGGTTTAAGGCATGACCAATATAGACATTTTTAACACCTTTACCAATAGCATGAAAAGCATTCTCCAGCTTAGGAATCATACCTTCATAGATAACACCAGCGGCTTTTAGTTCATCAAATTCGTTTGCCTTGATCGTAGGAATAACCGAATGCTCATCGGTAACGTCGCGCAATACGCCATTTTTTTCAAAACAATAAATAAGGCTTGTATCGTAGATTTTGGATAAAGAAACCGCTAATGCCGAGGCAATGGTATCGGCATTGGTGTTTAACAGTTGCCCGATACCATTATGCGTGATAGCCGAGAAAACTGGTGTGTAACCCGCTTCCAAAAATTTCTTTACGCTGAGCGAATTCACACTGTCCACCAGAATATCGCCAACATAACCATAGTCGATCTCGCGAACGGGGCGTTTAACAGCTTTAATGGTATTTCCATCGGCACCGCTTAAACCCAAAGCATCACAACCAAATCGCTGCAACAAAGAAACCACTTTTTTATTGGTCAGTCCGGCATATACCATGGTCACGATATCCAACATGGCGGCATCCGTAACACGCCGGCCATCGATCATTTTTGCCTCAATTCCCAATCCAGTTGCCACACGTGTGGCGACTTTACCACCACCATGCACCAAAATTTTCTTTCCCTGTAAAGCAGCAAATTTTTCTAGAAAGTCTTGTAACTGCGTTTCGTCGTCAATTACATTTCCCCCAATCTTTATTACGTTCAACACACTCCCCATCGATTAATTTATACTAAGCAATTATTATTTAGTTAAGTTCTCTAGCATTCGTTTTAACACCACTTGTGCTGCCCAGACGCGGTTACTTGCCTCTTTGATGACCAACGAGTTTGGTCCATCCAGTATTTCGGAAGATAGTTCGAGGTCGCGACGAACGGGCAAGCAATGCATGATCTTTGCATCGTTCGTGAGCTTTAACTTCTCGTTATCCATCATCCAATCTTGTGCTACAGGATAAACCTCGCCATATTCGATATAAGACGACCAATTTTTGACGTATACAAAATCAGCCCCTTCCAGACTTTCGGCTAAATTATCTGAAATTTTCGCGCCTTTTGTAAAATCTTCGCAAAGATCATAGCCCATAGGGTGTGCGATAGTAAAATCTACAAGCCCCTGCTGCTGCGCTTTACACATCCATTCGGAAAAAGAATTGGGAACAGCTTGCGGCAGTGCTTTTACATGGGGTGCCCATGCCAGAACGACTTTCGGTTTATCGACTTTCTTGTGTTCGGTAATCGTGATCACATCGGTCAAACTTTGCAAAGGATGTCTTGTGGCACTTTCTAATGAAATCACGGGAACGCCGCAAAATTTAACGAACTTATTGAATAAATCTTCGTTATAATCGGCTTCTTTATCTTTCAAACTCGGAAATGAACGTAACCCTAAAATATCGCAATATTCGCCCATTACGGCAGCCGCTTCGCGAATATGCTCTACGGTGGTGCCGTTCATCACAACGCCATCTTGGGTTTCCAAGGCCCAGCCGTCTTTATCCATATTCATCACCATCACATTCATCCCCAAATTCATGGCCGCTTTCTGCGTGCTCATGCGTGTGCGTAAACTTGGATTTAGGAAAACCAGTCCTAAGGTTTTATTCGCGCCCAGTGCCTTTGCTTCGTAGGGTTTATCTTTTAAATCGAGCGCATCCTGGACGACCGTTGCTAGATCATCAATATCTGCCGCTGAGAAAAATTTCTTCATGTATATCTAATGTTACGCTTTCAATCGTTCGTCGAAAGCCGTTAAAAACCGATCAGCAATTTGCTTATCAATATTCAATGCTGGCAAAATACGTATGACTTTAGGCTTTGCCTCGCCTGTAAATATCCTATTCTTCAAGAGTAAGTCTTTCTTCACCTGTGCAAGCTCCTCGGGAAGTTCTATACCAATCATTAATCCCCTTCCACGTACTTCTTTTACTTGTTCGAATTTTTTTAACTCTTCGATCAGGTAGGTACCGACTGTGCGTGCATTGTCCATTAACTGTTCCGATTTAATCACGTCAAGCACAGCAACAGCTGCCGCACATGCCAAATGATTTCCACCAAAAGTTGTGCCGAGCAAACCAAAAGACGCTTTGAACTTGGGCGCAATGGCAACTGCACCTATCGGAAAACCATTGCCCATTCCTTTGGCCATGGTGTATATATCCGCGCTTATTCCTGCATAATCATGTGAAAAGAAATCGCCCGTACGACCATAACCGCATTGTACCGAATCGGCAATAAATATCGCTTCATACTGATCGCACAGGTTGCGAATCAATGTCAAAAACGGAATGGAAGCTTCGCGTATACCGCCGACGCCCTGAATACCTTCAATGATGACAGCGGAAATCTCTTCGCCGATATCGGTAAACGTGCGTTGCAACGCTTCTTCATCATTAAACGGCAGGAAAATGATGTTATCGGTTTCGTTAACCGGAGCAACGATAGCGGGGTTATCTGTAGCAGCCACTGCTAATGATGTACGGCCGTGAAAAGCCTTCGAAAAAGCGATTACCTTTTTTCGCTTGTTGTGAAACGAAGCCAATTTTAACGCATTCTCGTTTGCTTCTGCACCGGAGTTACATAGGAACAAGGTGTAGTCTATCTTCCCGGAAACTTCACCCAACTGTCGGGCCAATTGCTTCTGAATAGGAATCTCAATGGAGTTGGAATAAAATCCGATACGATTCAATTGCGTAGTCAATGTTTCAACATAATGTGGATGCGTGTGACCAATAGATATCACCGCATGTCCACCATACAGATCGAGGTAATCATTACCTTCGGCATCCCAAATTGTGGAGCCTTTTGCTTCAACAATATTGATGGGATTAATAGGATAAACATTAAATAAGTCCATTTACAATTTTTTTTGCTGCGCCTTGCGTATTAGCAGATCAGAGGTAGCAAATATAGTTAAGCATTATTAAAAAAATAAGCTTTTTATCGCAAAATGCTGCTTCAAAAAAAATGCTGTATTTTGAAAGTCAACACGCTAGTGTAGCGGCGCTGTACTGTATAGCAGCAATGGAGACGAAGCGATCCTATTGCCCGCAGAGACTTTTTAAAAAAGGTAAAAAAAATTGTTTTAACGATTAAACTAATTATATTTGAACCGCCAAGTATAGATTTATGTCGAAAAAAATACGTATAAAAGATGTTGCTGCTGCAGCCGGAGTTTCATCCGCGTTGGTTTCTTACGTATTAAATGCCCGTCATGTTGATCGCATTAACAAAGACACCGCAAAAAAAATTACAGAAATTGCGAAAGATTTAGGCTATTACCCTAATCAGATTGCAAAAAGCTTAAAGACTAGAAAGACGTATACTATTGGGTTAATGCTAGGTGATATCGTCAATCCTTTTTCTCATCAAATTGCGCGTATCATCGAAGATGAAGCGAAATGTTATGATTACGCGGTGATAGCTGGAAGTTGTGATGAAGATCACGAACGTTCCAAAAAGCTCATGGAAACCTTCGTGAATAGACAAGTGGATGGCTTTATAATTGTAGCTGCGAGTGATACGGAAAATCAATTAGCTTATCTGGAAGAACTGGATATCCCCTTTGTACTGATAGACCGCTACTTTCCTGAAAAAAATTTCGACTACATCGTCATCGACAATTACCAGGCGGCCTATACCGCTGTAAGTCATCTCATCGAAAAAGGATACCAAAAAATAGCACTAGTAAATTACGAAACCTCACTGGCTCACCTAAAGGATCGAACGCTAGGTTACACCCAAGCCATCGCAGATAGTGGACGCATGCACGACGAAGCATCAATATGCAGTCTTTCTATGCAGGACAATCCACAGGAAACCAAAAATAAGATCGCGCAATTCATAAAAAATAAAAATTATGACGCCATATTTGCCGCAACAAATACTTTAGGGATCGAAATCCTAAAACAGTTTAACCAATTGCATATACGAGTACCCGACGATGCTGCTTTCGTCTGTTTCGATGAGACAGATGCTGTGGATTTGTTTTACGCGAAATTAACACATATTCGGCAGCCCATGCAAGCTATTGGAAATCTGGCTGTACAACGATTGATACATAAAATTAACCATGTTTATGAACCGGAACCACCCTATCAAGTGGTACTTAAGAGCGAATTTGTAATTAACAAATCTTCAGGCTAAGCAAAGTTTATTTTTCCAAATTTGTTTAATCGATTAAACAAATAGTTGATATCGTCACAATACATAGAGCAAAATGCAAGCTGATTGTTTAATCGATTAAACCATTACTTACTTATTATAGATTATGATTAAAGCGTCCATTATTTCTGTTGTTAGCGTTTGCATGCAACTTTACTTTGCTAGTTTATCTTATGCGCAAGTGGTAGACATACGCGATAGCTCCGTTCGTGCGGAGCCAGCTTCGGCATTTACTATAAACGTAGATCTTAAAAATAGCCATTTGTGGCGTGGCTTTATTGTCACCAACACGCCAAACATCTCAGGTAGCGCCCAGTTCACGAGCAAAAATCGGAAGCTGGACGTCGGTCTTTGGAGCGCAGCAGCTTTTGACGGCGTTTATCGAGAATTTGTTGTTTTTGCAAACTACCGTATCGGCAATTTTTCTATTAATGTGTTTGACAGTTACAACAATACTGGGGCCGAGCAAGCAGATTACTTTAATTATGACCCTGCAAGCACAATTCACTTTATCGATGTCAATCTGAGTTACCATTTCAGCAAAAGTTTTCCACTAACGGTTTCATTCGCCACCATCGTCGCTGGGCGAGACACATATATCAGCCATACACAACAGGTACGGAATCGGTATTCGCATTATGCGCAATTAGAATACAAAGTATTTGACAAAGGAAATACGAATGTGGTGCTTTATTTAGGGGGTACTTTTTCAACTCTAACCCGTAGTACTTTTTACAGTTCAAAACCTAGCATCGTCAACACCGGTCTATTATTAAACCAAAATATTCGAATAGCGAAGCATGATATTCCGGTTTTCGCACAAGGTATGTGGAATCCAGAAGCAAGGGCGGCCACTTTGGGTTTGGGAATTCGGCTATTTTGAGTCGAGTAGCGATATATTAAAACTTAAGAGGATGGAGGCAAGTAAATAAAAAGACTTTCTTTGACCACGTTTCCAACTGTATCCATAGGTTGTCCATGAGGCGTTCATTGAGCCACCGGCATGGTCGATACGGGCGTTGCAACGAGGCAACAAACAATATTCAGACACGGTTGCCATTGCGGGCTGTTGTTTTAGGATTAGCGATGATTGCGGCGGCAGCAAAGATGAAACGCTCCGGAACAAATCATTGAATCCAGCTATACGAGGTGAACGTTTAGCATTAGCGATGCGGCACAGATATAGCGATCAACGTTACGGAGGACAATGCTTTGCGAAAAGTGTTCAGACTTACAGGCAGTTACGGTTATGACGTTCATATCGAGGGAACGAAACATCTATTGGACGTTGACCATGGTTAGCCATGCTGGGAACGATGGCTTCCTTCGTAGCATTCTGTTCAATACGAGAGAAAATAACAGTAGACTGGACAACCAACTATTGCGGATACAACAGCCTTGTATATATTGTCGTATTCAGGCACGCATTGCTATCCGTATATTAGGATGGCTTGCTACCGATGGACGAAATCGCTACGCACAATTATCCTTCACATGAATATCAGACTGCAATTGACTTCGTGGCAGATGGTTTTACTTCCGTAAACGTAGCACTTACACCCTGATTAGCATTAAATTGATAGGGATATAAAAAAGCCGATCTTGTTTGCACAGGATCGGCTTTGCTATAAACTAAAATCGAACGATCTTAGTCTTCTTTTTTCTCTTCAGTTGCTGGTGTTTCCTCCGCAGGTGCTGCTTCTTCAGCTTTTACATCTTCCACTACTTCTGCAGGAGTTTCTTCTGTTTGTTCAGCTGCTTTTTTCTTAGCAGATCCGCGACGACGAGTAGCTTTTTTCTCTGTTTTCTCAGTTTGACCATAAACTTCGTTATAATCTACCAATTCCACAAAAGCCATCTCTGCGTTATCACCTAAACGATTTTCCATTTTGATGATACGTGTGTACCCACCTGGACGTGAAGCTACTTTTTCAGAAATTTCACGGAACAGGATTGTTACCGCTTCTTTGTCTTTCAAGTAAGCAAATACCGTACGACGTGAATGCGTTGTATCGTTTTTAGATTTAGTGATCAAAGGCTCAACGTATGTACGCAATGCTTTTGCTTTAGCCAAAGTCGTTGTAATACGTTTGTGTTTGATCAATGAAGTCGCCATGTTAGCTAACATCGCCTTACGGTGACTGTCAGTGCGCCCTAAGTGGTTTACTTTTTTTCCGTGTCTCATTTTTTAATGTGTTTTGTGCGTACCGTCTGCAGAAATTAAAAAGGCAAAAGTAAAAAGTAAAAAACCTATAAAGTCCTTTTAATTTTTAATTTTTAATTTTTAATTCTCTAGGGAATTACGCAACAGGTCGCTTTATTTGTTAATTACTTATTATTCTTCGTCCAATTTGTATTTAGACAAGTTCATTCCGAATGATAAACCTTTCGATTTAACCAACTCCTGAATCTCGCTCAACGATTTCTTTCCGAAGTTACGGAACTTCAACATATCGGCTACGTCGTAAGTTACCAACTCGGCTAACGTGCGAATATCAGCCGCTTTTAAGCAGTTCAATGCACGAACGGAAAGATCCAAATCAACTAATTCTGTTTTCAAGATCTTACGCATGTGTAAGATTTCCTCGTCTACAACTTTTGTTTCTTCTTTTGTTTGCGATTCCAACAACATGTTCTCATCAGAGAACAACATGAAGTGTTGGATCAAGATCTTAGCCGCTTCTTTCAAAGCTTCTTCCGGGTGAATGGAACCATCGGTAGAAATATCCAATAACAATTTCTCGTAGTCAGTTTTCTGCTCTACACGATAGTTTTCAATTGTATATTTTACATTCTTAATGGGTGTATAGATTGAATCGACAGCGATCAAACCTACAGGACCATCAGTAACTTTATTTTCTTCAGCATTTACATAACCGCGTCCTTTAGCTACTGACAGCTCCACTTCGATAGTAACAGAACTATCCATATTGCATATCACCAACTCAGGATTTAGCACCGTAAAGTTATTCGAAAACTTAGTAATGTCTCCGGCTTTAAATTGTTCCTGACCATTGATTACTACAAAAATCTTCTCATTATCACCTTGCTCACCAGATTTCTTAAAACGTACTTGCTTTAAGTTCAAAATGATTTCGGTAACATCTTCAACAACACCTTTAATAGTAGAGAATTCGTGGGAAACGCCTGAAAACCTCACCGACGTAATTGCATATCCTTCTAATGAGGACAATAAAATACGGCGCAAAGCATTACCAATAGTTACACCAAAACCTGGCTCTAATGGACGAAATTCGAAAGTACCATCAAAATCCGTTGATTTTTGCATGATAACTTTATCCGGTCTTTGAAATGCTAAAATTGCCATTTATTTCTTTTTAAAAGTTTTTATTAATAACGTAAAATATAACA
>JAAIGF010193501.1_pt1 | contig 10825 bp, 11 predicted proteins | sample 6487441 | NCBI WGS metagenome assembly JAAIGF01 (sample SAMN13974129, study PRJNA590717) | phyllosphere metagenome | biome: pepper field; feature: multiple bacterial spot infested pepper fields; material: pepper leaves; isolation source: leaves from pepper fields | host: Capsicum annuum ...
AGTTTCATGACAGGTTCCTCATGGTTGCGGCACCCGACGCTGGGTGAACGGCGCGCTGGTGGCGATGCCGCGGACGATCGTCTGGATGCGATAGTCGTCCGCCGCCGCCGCGCGCGCGACCCGGCGCACCGCGGGCATGTCGGCCGCGCGCGTCAGCTGCACGTTGAGGCAGGTGTCGAGCACGTCCGAGGAGGTCATGCCCTGGTGCACGAAGCGCGCCTCGGGGCCGACGATCTCGGCGAGATGCGTGAGGAAGGCGATGACGTCGTGCTTGGTCACGGCCTCGATCGCATCGATGCGCGCCACGTCGAAGACGGCCGTGCCGCCCTTCTCCCAGACCTTGGCCGCGGCCTCCTCGGGCACGACGCCGATCTGGCTGAGCGCGGTGGTCGCGTGCGCCTCGATCTCGAACCAGATCCGGAAGCGGGTCTCCGCCGACCAGATCGCGGTCATCTCGGGTCTGGAATAGCGAGGGATCATCGCGGTGCGTCACCGAAGTCGGAGTGGATGCGCCGCCCCGCCCTCGCATCGCGCGGGACGGGCATCCGGCACCTGCGCGCTGGCTATTGGATGCCGCGCGGGCTTGCAAGGAAGCGGCTCGCAAGGGCGAGGCGCCCGGCCGCCGATCAGCCCGGCGGCAGACGCAGGGCGTTCCGGTCGAGGTGCAGGTAGGTCGGGTCGAACTCGCCGGTGCGGAGCAGGCCGTTCCAGTCGTGGATCGTCAGCGTGCGCCGGTACAGGCTCGCGAGCGAGCGCCGCTTGATCTCCTGCATGGTGCGGCTGACATGCACGCTGGTCAGTCCGAGCATGTCGGAGATGTCCGACTGGCGGATCGGAAGCGAGAACGTCAGTCCCTCGGCGAGCCCGACCGCGCGCAGGCGCAGGAACAGCTCGCAGAACAGGTGCGCGATCCGCGCGAGCGCCGGGCGACGCCCGAGGCTGGTGATGCGCTCGCGGCTCGTCGCGGCGTCGACGAGGCAGCTGCGCCAGAGCAGGTTGCCGACGCTCGGCTGGCGCGCGATCAATTCGCGCAGGCTGTCGTGCGAGACGAAGGCCAGCGTGGTCGGCGTCAGCGCCGAGAGGCTGTGGTCCATCCGCGGCAGCAGCAGACTCTGGATGTCGGGCAGGTCGCCCGCGATGTAGACGTTGATGATCTGCCGCTCGCCGCCGCGCAGCACGTGGTAGCGGCAGACCCAACCTTCGAGCAGGACGCAGCATTGCGTCGTCTCCTGACCGAACATCACGATGTCCTGTTCGGCGGCGAAGGTCTGGATCGTGATCGGAAGCGAGGCGATCGCATCGAGGTCAGCCTGCGACGGGGCCGCGATACTTGCCAGTTTGCGCAACAGCGGCGTCATCCGTCCGACATCGGGCGAGCGCATGGCTTCAGGCCTTGACCGCCGGAATCGGGCATCCGCCGGCGATGCCGACGGCCTGTCGGCACGCCTCGTTCAGGCGCACCTGGTCCGTGCGCGGGTCGTCATTGCGCTGTCCGTCAAACCGAGTGTCGCAGACCATACGCAACTGGGCCGTGCTCCGGATACGTCAGGCCCGCCTCGTCGAATCGAGAAGCGGTGACGCGGTACCGGCCGATTAGCCTCGGCAGAATCCGGTTGGCTTTAACTCAGGTTGACCGAATGCCGCAGATCACATGCCGCTGGCGCAAGAATAGGCGTCAGCGCTCTTCGATCGTCAGACGTTGAACGCCACGCGTGTCTAGGCGTGGTTTCTTCGCGCTGAGGATGCGCGAGTTCACGCCGGTCCAGCCGATCTCGCCGGAGAGGCGGCCGTACTCGATCTTCGGGCAGCGGTTCATGACGACGCGCACGCCCCGAGCCTCGGCGCGGGCGGCCGCCACGTCGTCGCGCACGCCGAGCTGCATCCAGATCAGCTTGGGCAGGACCGGCAGCTGCAGCGCCTCGTCGACGAGCGGCCCGGCCGCGGCCGGGTTGCGGAAGATCTCGACCATGTCGACGGGGCCGGAGAGTTCCGAGAGCCGCGCGATCACCGGCCGGCCGAGCAGCGAGCCGCCGGCAAGCCCGGGATTGATCGGGATCACGTCGAAGCCGCGCTCGCTCAGGTACTTGAAGACGATGTAGCTCGGGCGCGCCGGATTGGCCGACGCGCCGACCAGCGCGATCGTCTTGGTGTCCCTCAGGATCGCGCGGATGTCGGCATCGGCGTAGCGCGCGTGCCGGGCGGCGACGCCTTCCGGCGTGAGATCGAGATCGGGCTGCATCGCCGGCAGCTTGTCGGCCAAGCGCGGGCATGCTGCAAGGCGCGTCTCGAAAGGCGCGCCATGTCTCAGATCGCGATGGACCTGTCCGACACTCTGGCCTTCCTCGATCGCGAATTTCCACAGATGAATGCGGGCGGCCTTGCCTACCGGCTGGAAGCGGTCGGGCCGCTCTCGGCGCGGATGCGCTTCGAGCCGGACGAGCGCTTCCTCCGTCCCGGCGGCACGGTCTCCGGTCCGGCGATGATGGCGCTCGCCGACTACGTCCTCTACGCCGCGATCCTCGCCAATGTCGGACCCGTCGCGCTGGCTGTGACGACGTCGCTGACCTTCAACTTCCTGCGAAAGCCCGGCACCGGCCCTCTCCTGGCCGAATGCCGGCTGCTGAAGCTCGGGCGGCGCTTGGCAGTCGGCGAAATCGGCATCGCGAGCGAGGGATCGTCCGACCTCGTCTGCCACGCGACCGGCACCTACGCGATTCCCCCTGGATCGTGAGGCGGCCGCGAACGGCGGCAAAACGACGTGCGGTATTCTGATACCGTATATCCAAACCCGCTGTCTTCGTTGCGTTTTTTCGGATCGCCGGTCGGAATTTCGGCTTGACCCGACGACGTGCGCCGCCTAGACAGCGCCCACGCCGCTGCGTCGCCCGACGCGGCGGCGCTCTGTTTCAATTCATCCCGTCACCGGACTCGGCCATGAAGACCACCTCGCTGAAGCCCGCCGACGTCGACAAGAAGTGGGTCGTGATCGACGCGGAAGGCCTCGTCGTCGGCCGTCTCGCCTCGATCGTGGCGATGCGCCTGCGCGGCAAGCACAAGCCCGCCTACACGCCCCACGTCGATTGCGGCGACAACGTCATCGTCATCAATGCGGAGAAGGTGAAGTTCACCGGCCGCAAGTACGAGCAGCAGACCTACTACCACCACACGGGCTACCCGGGCGGCATCAAGGAGCGGACGGCCAAGTTCATCCTCGAAGGCCGTTTCCCCGAGCGCGTCGTGGAGAAGGCCGTCGAGCGCATGCTCCCGCGCGGCCCGCTGTTCCGCCAGATCCTCGGCAACCTGCGCGTCTACAAGGGCACCGCGCATCCCCACGAGGCCCAGCAGCCGCAGGCGCTCGACGTCGGCGCCCTCAACCGTAAGAACGTGAGCGCTTGATCATGGCGACGCTTCAGTCCCTCTCCGACCTCAACCGGCAGAACACCGCGACCACCTCTCCCGAGCAGGAGACCCCGGTCCACGTGCAGAAGCTCGACAAGCAGGGCCGCGCCTACGCGACCGGCAAGCGCAAGGACGCGGTCGCCCGCGTCTGGATCAAGCCCGGCAACGGCACGGTGGTCGTCAACGGCCGCACCATCGAGACCTACTTCGCCCGTCCGGTGCTGCGCATGATCCTGCGCCAGCCGCTGGAGATCGTCAGCCGCGTCGACCAGTACGACATCACCGTCACGGTGGCGGGCGGCGGTCTCTCCGGTCAGGCGGGCGCGGTGCGCCACGGCCTGTCCAAGGCGCTGACCTACTACGAGCCGGAGTTGCGCGCGCCGCTCAAGCGCGAGGGCTTCCTGACCCGCGACTCCCGCACGGTCGAGCGCAAGAAGTACGGCCGCAAGAAGGCTCGCCGCAGCTTCCAGTTCTCGAAGCGCTGAGCGACAGGCCTCACCGATCGGTCATCAAGGGCGGTTCCTCCGGGAGCCGCCCTTTTTTCGTGCCGGACACCCCTTCGCCGCCCTGCGGCGTGACCGCTCAGGCCCGGAACGGGCACCCCCACCTGCGGTTGCCCTCGGCCCTTCCCGAACGGTCGAGATCGACGAACCCCCATGCGTTTCCTCGTCGCCGAGATCGAGCCGGCGCAGTCTCGTGCCGAGCGCCGCGACAGCGTCGGCCGCTCGTCGGGGGAGACCTACCTCGCCCTGCTCGACCGGCTCTCGCCCGGCACGACCTGCGACCGGATCAAGCCGGTCGATGCCGACGCCGCCCTGCCGCAGGGCTCATCGCTTGCGAGCTACGACGGCGTATTCCTGACCGGCTCGCCGCTCTCGTTCCACGAGGAAGGCCCGGAGACACGGCGCGCCGTCGCCTTCGTGCGTGCGGTCTTCGCATCCGGCGTACCGTCCTTCGGGTCCTGCGCCGGCCTGCAGGTCGCGACCGTCGCGGCGGGCGGACGCGTGCGGCCCGGACCGGGGCGCGAGATGGGATTTGCCCGCCGCATCGTGCCGACCGACGCCGGCCGCACGCATCCCCTCCTGGCCGGCCGGGCGAGCGCCTACGACGCGGGCAGCATCCATACGGACGAGGTCGAGGCGCTGCCCGCCGACGCGACGCTGCTGGCCGGCAACGCCTGCACGCCCGTGCAGGCCGCCGAGATCCGTGCCGAGGGCGGCACCTTCTGGGGCGTGCAGTACCACCCGGAACTCGACCTCGGCGAGATCGCGCAGGCTTTGCGCCGTCAGGCCGACGACGTGGTCGAGGCAGGGCTCGCGCAGCACCGCACGGACGTCGAATCCTACGCCGACCGGATCGAGGCCCTGCACCGCGCCCCGCAGCGGCGCGACCTCGCCTGGCAACTCGGCCTCGACGCGCAGGTCGTGTCTGGTGACGTGCGCGTGAGCGAGATGCGCAACTTCATCGAGCGGTTGGTCGGACCGCGCAACGCGGCGCGATAGCCGGCCGCCTTACTCCGGCAACGCGAACACCACCAGCGCATCGCCCGTCCCGAACCCCGACGCCTTGGTGAACGAGGCGCCGCCGGCGGCCACCGCCACGTACTGCTTGCCGTCGATGCTGTAGGTGACGGGCGGGCCGCCGATGCCGGCGCCGCATTGAAAGCGCCAGAGCAGCTTACCCGTTTCGGCATCGTGCGCGTCGAGATGGCCGTCCTCCTCGCCGGAGAAGACGAGGCCGCCGGCCGTGGCGAGCGTGCCGCCGGACAAGCGGCTCCCACTCTTCATCGACCACTTGATCGCGGTCTTGCCGGTCAGGTCGATCGCGGTCAGCGTCGAGAAGGTCGGTACGCCCTTGGCCTCGCCGGTCTCGGTGTAGCGGATCTCCGGTCGGCCGGGTCCGGCGGGCACGGTCTTGACCGTGTAGAGCGCCGCGCCGTGGCGCACCTGCGCGTAGGCGATGCCGTTGGCGGCGTCGAACGAGACCGGATGCCACGAGACCGCGCCGAGCGGTCCGGGGCTGACCTGCGTGCCGCTCTCGCTTGGTGGCTCGTACAGGTTCTTTTGTTCGATCAGCGCGGGCGAGCGGGCGATCAGTTTGCCGTCCGCCCGGTCGTGCACGTAGACCCAGCCGGTCTTGCTGGCCTGAGCCACCGCCTTCACCGGACCGTTCTCGCCATTGTAGTCGAGCAGGAACGGCGGGCTCGCGACGTCGTAGCCCCATTGCTCGTGCGGCACCTGCTGGAAGTGCCAGCGCAAGGCGCCGGTCTTCGCGTCGAGCGCGACGAGGCACATCGTGTAGAGGTTGTCGCCGGGCCGCGAGAGGCCGAAATTCTGCGGTGCCGGGTTGCCCGTGCCGAGAAAGATCAGGCCGCTCTCCGCGTCGAAAGCCGGCGTCATCCACAGCGAGCCGCCGCCGACCTTCCAGGCCTCCTTGAAGGTGCCTGCCGCCGCCTTCTCGGCGGGGATGTCGCGGTGGAGCGGTACGCCGTCGGGGGTTTTCTCGACGTAGTCGCCCTCCCAGCCGTCGGACTTGGTGACGTACCAGCGCCAGCGCTCCTGGCCGGTCTTGGCGTCGTAGGCGGCGAGCCAGCCCCGGCGCCCGTAGCCACCCTCGATGCCGACGACCGAGCCGCCGTCGAGGCCGCCCTTCTCATCCTCGACGTGCAGCCCGTAGCCCGCGCCGGTCACGCCGACGATGACGAGACCCTCGGCGACCAGCGGCGGCATCTTGAAGCCGAGCCGGCTCGACCCCTGGACCGGCTTGTCGCCGAGCGCGCTGGCGAGGTTCGAGGCCGTCTCGCTCTCGCCCTCCTCGGGCCGCACCGCCTCCTGGTCCCAGACGAGCCTGCCCGTCTTGGCGTCGAGAGCGATCACGCGCCCGTCCATCGTGGCCTCGAAGACGAGGCCGTCTGAGACGGCCACGCCCCGGTTCGAGGGCGGTCCGAAGATCTTTTCGGTGCGCGCCTTGTGCGTGTAGGTCCAGATCACGCGGCCCGTCGCGGCCTCGAGCGCGGCGACGTGGTTGCCCGTGGCCGAGACGTACATCACGCCGCCGACCACGACGGGCTCGGCCTGGAAGTAGCCGGTGGTGCCGGTCTGGAAGATCCAGGCGGGGCGCAGCTTGCCCACGTTGTCGCGGTTGATCGCGTCGAGCGCCGAGGCGTGGCGGTTGCTGCTGTCGCCGCCGAAGGCCGGCCAGTCGATCGTCTGGGCCGCGGCCGGGCTCGCAGCCAGGAGGACCGAAGCGATCGGGCAGAAGAGCGGAAAGGCGAAGCGGAGCGGCATGCGGCGATGATCTCGTCTCGGCGTGGCAGGCTCACGGTTAAGGCAGGCCAGGACCGGTGTCGAACGGGGAGTGCCGCAGCGCCTGCGCTCAGAGCAACGTCGGCTCTCCCGGTTCGAGCCCGCCCGGGCCGCCGGCGAGGGCGGTGGCGAGATCGAGCACGGCACGGGCCTTGGGCGTGCCACTCTGAAGGATAGCGGCGAACCCCGCTCGCGCGAACAGGTGCTCGTTCCCGGCGGAACGGCACACCAGCCTGCAGGCGGTATCGAAGACGCGGCGGGGGATGTGGCGCCACTCGATGATCAACACGTCGCGGTGCCGCGCGTCGACGGCAATACGCTGAAAAGTCTCGTGAATCTTTGAACCGTCGCCCTCGAGCACCTGCGCCGCGAACGCGCTGTCGATCAGCAACACGCTGGTGATGTCGCAAGCCTCGTTGCGCGTGCGCGCCTGGCGGGCGATCTCGCCGAGGATGTCCGACCGCTCCCGCGCCTCGGCGGGCAGATCGAGCCTCGAGAAGTAGATCAGGTGCGAGAGGGCCGTCCGCTCCGCCTCCATGCCGCCTTCCTGGTTCGAGCCCGGGTCGTAGGAGGCTTGCCCATCAAGGGCGCTAAATTGGGTTAAGCCGGCAAGTTTTGCCCGTCGTCCCCCCCAAGACTCCGCAGATCTTGCCGGGCCTCTTCTCGAGAACACGAGCGAAATCAGCGACGTAGCGCTGGCACACGCATTGCGCAGGCTCTTGCCGAACGGGCGCGCCGCCCGCTGGGAATCCCGCCGCCATGGACGTGTTTACCGCCCTCCAGACCTCGATCTCGGGGCTGCGCGCGCAGTCCTACTCGCTCAACAACATCTCCGGAAACATCGCGAACTCGCAGACGGCCGGCTTCAAGCGCGTCGACACGAACTTCGTCGACCTCATCGCCGAGCAGTCGCCGCGCCACGAGACGGCGGGCAACGTCGCCGCCTTCGCCGATCTGACCAACTCCATCCAGGGCAACGTCGTCTCGACCGGCGTCGGCACCAACATGGCCTTGAGCGGACAGGGCTTCTTCGTCGTGCGCAAGAAGACCACCGACGCGACCGGCGGCTCCGCCTTCGGCAGCGGCGACATGTACACCCGCCGCGGCGATTTCGGCCTCGACAAGGATGGCTTCTTCGTGAACGGCGCCGGCTCGTACCTCGTCGGCTCGACGATCGACCCGATCACCGGCCAGCAATCGACCAACGGCCCGATCCGCGTCGGAAACGAAGCGCTGCCGGCCAAGCCGACCTCGAGCATCACCTATGCCGCGAGCCTTCCCAAGACGCCGGCCACCGCCAACACCAGCACCGTGGCGGGCTCCGAACTGCTCGGCAACTTCCGCGACGGGACCAACGCGACGATCAAGACCGGCACCGGCACCGCGACGGTCCCCGTCGCCAATGCGCAGCAACTGATCGACAACAGCATCGCCGGTCCTGCGCTGACGGCCTATACCTCGGTCGGCGCGCCGGTCGGCCTGCAGATGCGCTGGGCCAAGGTGCAGAACGCCGATGTCGCCGCGGGCACGAGCGACACCTGGAACCTGTTCTACGCCGACAAGAACAATGTCGGCGGCGCCGAGACCTCCTGGACCAACGTCGGATCGGCCTTCGCCTTCGACGGCAACGGCAAGCTGACGGCGCCGGCCGGGACCTCGGTCACGATTCCCGGACTGACCGTCGACGGCGCGAGCTTCGGCGACGTCGCGATCAACTTCGGCCAGGACGGCGGTCTCACGCAGTATCCGGCGGTGACCGGCGGCGTGACCACCAACACCCTGCAGCAGAACGGATACGCCTCCGGTTCGCTCAAGAGCATCGCGGTCTCCGAGGAAGGCAAGATCACCGGCACCTACTCGAACGGGACGACGCTCAACCTCGCCACCGTCAACGTCGCGCAGTTCAACAACGTCGACGGGCTCAAGCCCGACTCGCTCGGAAACTTCCTGCAGACCACGGAATCCGGAAGTCCGACGGTCGGCCTGGGCGGAAGCGTGGTCATCGGCGGCAATGTCGAACAGTCGAATACGGACATCGCGAGCGAATTTTCCAAGATGATCGTAACCCAGCAGGCCTACTCTGCGAATACGCGCGTGCTCTCGACCGCGCAGACCATGATCTCCGACCTGCTCAACGTGATCCGCTGAGCCGGCCGTAGCCCAAAAGCGCAAGGAGTGCCGCCATGGGCCTCGACGCCCTGAGCACCGCGACCGCCGGTCTGCGCCTCACGCAGGCGCAGATCGGCATCGTCTCGCAGAACGTGGCGAATGCCGGCACCGTCGGCTACGTCAGGCGGCGTCTCGATGCCGTCACCTCGGGCACGGGCAACAGCGGCGTCGCGGCCGGGACGATCCAGCGCACGCTCGACCAAGCCGCCCTCAAGCAGATGCGGCTCGAAACCTCCGGCGCTGCCTACACCTCGTTGAACGCCAGCGTCCGCACCACGCTGGACGGCCTCTACGGTGTGCCCGGCACGTCGACGTCGCTGGACGGCACGCTCAATTCCTTCGTCTCCTCGCTGCAGACGCTCATGGCCGATCCGACGGCGAGCACCCAGCGATCGACGGTGGTCGACGCGGCCCGCACGCTGGCCGCTCGCATCGGTTCGGCTGCGACGGGCGTGCAGGATCTGCGCAGCGGCATGGAGGCACAACTCGCCGAGGACACGCAGTCGGCGAGCAACCTGCTCTCGACCATCGCCGACCTCAACGTGAAGATCTCCGGCACGCAGGACGATGCCGGACGCGCCGACCTGCTCGACCGCCGCGACCAGGCGGTGAACGCCCTCTCGGCGCTGACCGACCTGCAGGTCGTCCAGCAATCGCAGGGCTCGATCAGCGTCCTCACGGGTTCGGGCGTCACGCTGGTCGAGGGCGGCCGGGCCGCGACGCTGTCCTTCGATTCGCGCGGTCAGCTCTCGCCGGATGCGACCTTCTCGACCGATCCGGCCAAGCGCGGCGTCGGCACCATCATCGCGCGCACGCTCGGCGGCGCCACGATCGACCTCGTCGCCGACCGCGCGTTCCGCTCAGGCTCGATCGCGGCCGCCCTGGAGGCGCGCGACGAGATCCTGCCGCAGGCGCAGCGCCAGCTCGACGATCTCGCCGCCGGGCTCTCGCGCGCGATGTCCGATCAGGTCGTGACGGGGCGGGCCGTCAGCGACGGCGGCCGCAGCGGCGTCGACATCGATCTGACGAAGCTCAGCGCCGGCAACGCGATCGAGATAACCGTGAAGGACGCGAGCGGCACGCCGCGCAATCTCGTCCTCGTGCCCTCCTACGAGTCGCCGCCCCCGACGGTTCCGCCGGGCCAGACCAACGACGCCAACGCGCAGGTCGTGTCCTTCACGATCCCTCGCCCGTCCGACACGCGCGATCCCGCCGCGATCCGCACCGCGCTCGCGAGCGCGCTCGGCGCGAATTACGCGGTCTCGGCCACGCCTGGCGGTTCGGCCGGATCGGTCCGCATCACCACCACCGGCACGCCGCAGATCCTGACGGCGAGCGCCAGCATCACGCAGTCGGAAGCGGTGACCGAGACGCGCAACGGTTCCGCGCAGGTCTCGCTCTTCGTCGATGCCGGGCGGGGCAACGGCGCCTTCACCGGCTCCTTCGACGGCGGTTCGCAACTGACGGGCTTTGCCCAGCGCATCACCGTCAATCCGGCCGTGGCGACGAACAGCAACAGCCTCGTGGCGATGAGCACCACGACGCCGCCGGGCGACAACACCCGGCCCAAGGCCCTCTACGACGCGCTGACCAGCGTGGGCCGCACCTTCTCCTCGACGAGCGCGGTCGGCGGCGTGAACGCGCCCTACAGCACGACCGTGATGGGGTTCGCCCAAGGCGTGATCGCCGACCAGGGCGCGGCGGCGGCCTCCGCCAAGGACCTCGACGAGGGCCAGAACATCGCGCTCGTCACCGCGCAGAGTCGCTTCGCGAACCAGGCCGGCGTGAACATCGACGAGGAGATGTCGAAACTCATCGAGCTTCAGACCGCCTACACGGCCAATGCGCGCGTGCTCACCGCCGCGCGCGACATGCTCGACATGCTCCTGCGGATCTAGAGGCGCGCCATGTCCATCACCGCATTCGCGGCCGGCAGCTACGTCAACGAGCGC
>JAAIGF010266632.1_pt1 | contig 10824 bp, 8 predicted proteins | sample 6487441 | NCBI WGS metagenome assembly JAAIGF01 (sample SAMN13974129, study PRJNA590717) | phyllosphere metagenome | biome: pepper field; feature: multiple bacterial spot infested pepper fields; material: pepper leaves; isolation source: leaves from pepper fields | host: Capsicum annuum ...
CAGGTAGAAATGGCCAAACAAAAGGTGTTTATCAAGACAGAAACGGAACTCAATGAAGAGCAGCAAGAATTTGTCAAAAACTATTATCAAGAAGAAGTTGAATCCAATGTGATCCCACTTCTTTTGGATGACGCACGCCCTATGCCTTACTTAAGAGACAAAAGCTTGTACTTGGGCATAGCCATGCGTAAAACCGATTGGGAATACGAAACGCGTTTTGCAATTATCGAAAACCCCTCCCGGAGCAATGGGCGCTTTCTGCTCCTTCCCTCGCCAAAAGGTGAAAAGCATGTTATCTTGCTGGAGGATGTCATAAAATACAACCTTCCTTATATCTTCTCTTATTTTGGCTTTGATAGCTTTAGTGCACATGCGTTCAAAATCACGAAAGATGCCGAGTTTGATCTCGATAACGATATCAATACCACGTTGGTGGAAAAAATCGAGAAAGGAATTAAAAACAGACGGAAGGGAAAACCAACACGCTTTGTATTTGATAAGCATATGGACCCTGCCCTGGTCGAATTTATTATAAAAAAACTTAATCTGTCTAAAAAAGACAGCATTATCCCCGGTCAGAAAATCCATAATTTCAAACATTTCATGGATTTTCCTAAAATATTTAAATCAGAGAGCCGGCCAAAAGAGCGCACAGCGTTTGACCATCCTGATTTCGCTGGTCGTCAACGCATCAGTGATGTATTGGTAAAAAAAGACGTGCTTTTGTCGTTCCCGTACCATACGTTTATGCCGGTAATCGATCTCTTGCGAGAGTCGGCTATGGACCCGGATGTGAAATCCATCCATATCACGATCTATCGGATGGCGCAAAACTCCAAGATTGCCAATACGTTGGTCAATGCAGCGCGAAATGGCAAAGAGGTCACTGTAATGCTGGAACTGCGTGCCCGCTTTGACGAGGAACATAACCTGGATTGGAAAGAACGCTTTGAAATGGAAGGCATAAAAGTTTTGCTGGGCATTCCAGATAAAAAGGTGCACGCGAAGCTTTGCATCATCAAAAAACGCGTAAACAACAAGACCATTCAATACGGATTTGTCAGTACGGGCAACATCAATGAGAAAACGGCCAAGATTTACGGCGACTACTGCTTAATGACCAGCAACCGTACCGTGATGGCTGATATCAACAAGATATTTGCGGCGTTGAAAAAGCCGAAAATGGATATTTATCAAAGTTTGAAACCTTGCAAGACCTTACTGGTGTGCCCTATGGATATGCGTACAACGCTGATGGAGCATATTGACAAGGAAATTAGCGAAGCGAATGCGGGCAATAAAGCGCATATCGTAATCAAGGTTAATTCACTGAGTGACAAACTACTAATTAAAAAACTGTACGATGCTGCAGAGGCCGGTGTGAAGATCGATATGATTATCCGTGGTATTTATTGCGCGATCAATCAGAAGCGCTTTAAGGAGCCCCTACATGCCATCAGTATTGTAGATGAATATCTGGAACATGCGCGTGTGCTGTATTTTCATGCTGGTGGTAAAGAGATTGTGTATATTTCATCGGCAGACTGGATGACGCGAAACCTGGACCATCGTGTGGAAGCTGCGATACGCATCAACAGTAAAAAGATCAAAAACGAACTGATCGATATGCTGGCCATACAATTAAAAGATAACGTGAAAGCACGCATCCTGAATAATGAACTCGACAACACCTACGTGAGCAACAATAAGCCCGCGCACCGCTCACAACTGGAATTGCATCATTACCTGCGTAAAAAAACAAAGAGCGATTAGCCGCACGTAATCGTCTGATCGCGCACGAAACCGTATCTTTACGGCATGGAAATCACAAAGCGTTTTCACCGTATTCTCGCGATTTACTTTCAACTGCAAGGCAGATCAGTTGTGAAAGCGCAAGATCTAGCCGATCGTTTTGACGTCAGCCTACGTACCATTTACCGAGACATGCGCTCGTTAGAGCAAGCCGGGATTCCGATTTATGGCGAGGCCGGCAGCGGCTATTCATTGACCGAGGGTTACAAGCTTCCGCCAACCAGCTTTACGCAGGAAGAGATTTTAAGTTTGGCGGCTTCGGAAAAACTCATGCAAAAATTTGTCGACTCCAATATGTGCAGGCATTTCACCACGGCAATTGGCAAAATACGATCGTACTTACGCTATAGCGATAAATCAAATATCATGGTGTTGGAAGAAAACATGTGGATGTCCTCACCTAGCGCCCTCTTTAACGAGAAAGTACCTGATGCGCTTTCTGTGCTTTTTGAAGCAATCGCTGCCCGAAAAATTGTTGCGATGGCCTATCGCGCAGTAGATCGGGATGAAGCCAATCAACGACACATCGAACCGGTCGGTGTGTATCATGAAGGAAATTTTTGGTATTTCTTAGCCTATTGCCACCTACGGGAAACTTATCGGAACTTCCGTATCGATCGCATCGAAGCGATCAAGTTAACAGCCGACAGTTTTACCAAAGCACATAAACCGTTAAGCCATTATCTCGAGCGTAAAGAGCATAACGATCTAGTCACGGTTCGAATCCGTATTGACCGTGAATTTGCACGTTACCTTCAATGGGAACGCAGCTATTACGGCTTTTTACACGATGAAAAAGACGGAGACCACGTGATTATGACATTTCATAGCCACAATATGGAGCAGGAATTTGCACGCTGGTATTTGCGCTTTGCCGATCACGCGACCATTTTAGAACCGCCGACATTAAAGGATGCCGTCCGCCAAATTCTCAATAAAATCCACTTGTAATATCACCCTAATTTGCCACAATTTTGAAACAAAAGGAAGATGCTAAAAGGATTTTGTATATTTAGTGCTACCTAACTGAATAGCATGAACAAAAGAAAAGCAATTGTAAGTCTATGTGCCCTCGCCTTGAGCAGTCTTGGCTTTGCACAACAAAATCCGGTATTCCCAGGTTGGTACGCCGATCCTGAAGGCATTGTCTACAATAATGAATATTGGATATTCCCAACCTACTCCGCTCCATATGAACAGCAGATATTCTTTGACGCTTTTTCGTCTAAAGATCTGGTCAATTGGAAAAAGCATGAACGTGTGCTCGATAACAACGCTGTAAAATGGGCAGATAAAGCCATGTGGGCGCCAAGTGTGATTGAAAAAGACGGAAAATATTATTTCTTTTTTGGTGCAAACGACGTGCACGAAGGAGAAATTGGCGGTATTGGTGTAGCCGTGGCCGACCGACCGGAAGGACCATACAAGGATTTACTGGACAAACCACTTATTAACGACATTGTGCATGGTGCACAGCCTATCGATCAATTTGTATTTAAAGATAAAGATGGGCAATACTATATGTTTTACGGTGGCTGGAAACATTGCAACGTCGTCAAATTAAGCGATGACTTTAAAACCTTGCTACCATTTGAGGATGGCACAATCTACAAAGAAGTAACACCGGAAAACTATGTAGAAGGACCCTTTATGTTTATCCGTGATAATAAATATTATTTCATGTGGTCTGAAGGCGGTTGGACAGGTCCTGATTACAAAGTCGCTTACGCTATCGCTGATAGTCCTTTCGGTCCATTCAAGCGTATCAACACGATTTTAGAGCGAGATCCCAAGATTGCGACGGGCGCTGGTCACCATTCGGTGATTAAAGTACCGAATGAAGATAAATATTACATGGTTTACCATAGACGACCGCTTGGAAAAACCAGCGCGCACGAGCGGGAAACCTGTATCGATGAAATGACCTTTGATGAAAATGGCCACATCAATCCGATAAAAATGACTTTCGAAGGCGTGAAGCACGTTTTAAAATAAAATTACAGATATCAAATCAAACATGGCCTGCGGAATGCGCAGGCCATGTTTCTGATTATTAATACCGATCCCAGAAAAAAGGCGGCTCGATACCTAAAGCACGCAGATAGACAAACCCCTGCGCACGGTGATGTATTTCATTGTCTACAAAATAAAGCAAATTGCTGTAGATCGGAAATTTGTACTCGCCAAATAGGTTGTATTCCTCGTGAAAATCTGCTTCTGGAATTTGATTGTACCAATCGATTATCAACGGCGTGTCGGCATCCCATTTTTCCAACAATGCTTCCTTCGTGGTAATACCCAAGCTGTGATTATAAGGTTCTTCGCGTTTTTGAACAATACCGCGCAACCCTGGCTCGGCAATAGATAATAATTCCATCACCAGATCGGCAAAAGTACGCATCCCGCCGATGTTGTAGGAAAACAGTTCTTGCTCGGGAAATTTTTCGATGGTTTTGCGGGTTAACCTACGGTGACCTAACCAATGTTGTAAAAATTCTTCTTTTGTTAAAATGACTGATGTACTCATGTGCTTAATTTTTTATGTATGTAAATAAATGATGGAGTGCGGTTAACCTTGCATCCTTTCTATACAACCAAAATTAAGCGAGTTTTTGACAACAGTTTGTCAGCAGTAATTGATCGATTTTATTTATTTTACCACACAAGCTGGAGCGTTGCTTTAAAGGTATGGCTATTGCTATTAAGCAGCAGATGGTGCCGCTCGGGAAAAAGAGTAATCAACCGATTTTTATAATGATCGATAAGCGGCGTTTGCGCTTGGGAGGCAATGTGATGGTTTACATGATTGCTGACTTCCATGTGAAGCGCATGCTCGAAAGCGCGGATCTTGATTTTGAGCGGAAACTTATCCATCGAATTGTAACCTTGCTGCAAAGCATTAGTGATAAGCGGAAACAGCATAAAAGCAGGTAGCAATTTATCGACCTCAAGCTGGCGATCGATCTGCACAAATAGTTGGTCGCCGCGTACCGCTTGGTAGAGCTGAATATAGGTTTCCAACAGCCCCACCTCGGCCTGTACGCTTACCTCTTGGCTTTCCTGTAGTTGCACAGCCGCCAGCAAATAACTGGAGAAACGCGCACGTAGCGCATCATCATCACGCTCTTCGACCAACCGTGCCAATTGACTATCCACACGCGACTCGTGAAAACATAAACTGGCTTCAAGCTCCGTTTTGACCATATCCACCTCGATCTTGCTTCCAAATATTTTATCTAAAAAATTCGCCATCGCTGTTTCGATTTTATTCAATGCCACTTACGCCACCAGATACGACAAGTTTCATCGCGTCGGTAGCACTCATATTTAATTTTTGCACGTGCGTCGCGCGCACCACCACCACTTGCCCCGCCACCGAATACGAATAGGGAAAATACACAATGACATCATCCAACAAGCCTATTTTGCTTAAATCACGTTGTGTCAGGAACCCGATTTTTCGCAATCCGGTTTCATTCACCACGACTAAAACGGGCTCATTAAATTTCTTAGCATCGCCAACAAAAGCTTCCGTAAAATCTTTTATGGAAGAATACAAGGTGTTAAAAAGAGGAATTTTATTGACCGAGCGTTTCAGCCAAGCGCGGATAGGTGCCGTCACGAGATTCGTAAAGATCAATCCCACCAAAATCAATACGCAGATAACGGTCAAAATACCGATACCCGGAATATACAGCGGATGACCTTCCTCATCCTGTAAAAAATGAGAAGTCAGATTTAACGCATTATCCAGCGAAGCAACCGCCCAAATAATTAAAAATACAGCACCCGCCACAGGCACTACAACTAAAGCGCCTTTAATAAAATAATATAATAGTTTCTGCGAAATCTTCTTTATCATAATAAATGTTTACTTATCCGTAAAAATATACCCTTTTAACCCGAGACGAGATATTGACCAACAGCTCATAAGGAATGGTTCCTATGGCGTGTGCGGCCTGCATCAAATCGGGAAAAACAAGCACTTCATCTTCTTCGTGCGCAAGAACATCCGTAACATCCAACATGCACATATCCATGCAGATCGAACCCACCGTATGCACCGTCTGTCCGGCAATCATCATCTTGCCCACACCTTGCCCAAAACGCCGGTTGTAACCATCGGCATAACCAATCTTGACCGTCGCTATGCGACTATCGCGATAAAGCACACCTTTACGATCGTAACCAACGGTTTCACCAGCTTTCAATGCTTTGATTTGTGTGATCGTTGTTTTCAGCGTGCTCACCATTTCCAAATCCAACTGACCATCCATATCCACACCATACAAACCAATCCCTAAGCGCACCATATCCAGATAAGCACTCGGCCAACGCACAATGCCTGATGTATTCGCAATATGGCGCACAAGCCGATAACCTAAATGTTCTTCCAACTGTGTCACATGCTGTAGAAAGACTTGAATTTGCTCTTCCGTGAAAGCATCATGCGCAGCATTACCCGAAGCCACCAAATGCGAAAAAACACTTTTTGGTCTTACCGTGTCAGTTGCTTGCAGCAAACCTGCTAACGTTTCCATTTCTTCGGGCATAAAACCCAACCTGTGCATACCCGTATCGATCTTGATGTGTACCGGGAAGTCCGTAATCTGCCGAGCTTCCAAAAAAGCGATAAACGACTTCAGGATACGGAAACTGTAAATTTCCGGTTCCAATTGATGCGCAAGTAGGCTTTCGAAAACTTGTTCATCCGGACTCAGCACCATGATAGGCAAATTTATCCCATGTTGTCGCAACTCCACGCCCTCATCTGCAAAAGCAACCGTTAAATAGTCTACTTTGTTAAACTGAAGCAGATTAGCAACCTCGTAACTGCCGCTGCCGTAAGAAAATGCTTTGACCATCGCCATCAGCTTCACATCGGCCGGAAGTAAGCTCCGAAAGGTTTGCAAATTATGCTCTAACGCGTTCAGATTGATTTCCAACACCGTTTCGTGCGATTTTGCCGCGATTTGCTGGCTAACATCTTCCAGGTAATAAGCTCTGCTACCTTTGACCAGAATAGTTTCGTCGGTGAAGGCAATATCTTTTAACGCAAACAGCAAATCTTCGGTCTGCGCATACAGCTGCGTTGGCGTTGTCAATTCGGAAACGAGGTATTGTAATCCTTCGCCTACGAGCAGTATACGATCTAATTCTTGCTTTTGCAACAGGGATAGCAGCTTTCCACGCAATTTAGCATCTAACCCCTCCATATCCGACAAAATCAACGTTTTCTTACGATGCTGCTGTTGTTGAAACAAAAAGTCTAACGCAATTTGCAACGAAGCCAAATCGTTAGAATAGGTATCATCGATGATCGAACAGTTATTCTTGCCTGTTTTCAGCTGCAAACGCATTTCCAACGGGCGTAAAAGGGCTAACTTTTGGGATATCGCTTCCAGCGAATACCCCATGTAAAGCAACACGGTTAAACAGATTAATACATTTTCGATCGAAGCCTTGTCTTGAAATGGAATGCTAAATGTCGCCACTTCCTGTTGGTATGCCACGCGGACAGCAGCATGTGCACGCCCCTCCCGCTCGATCTGCAAAATTCTTACATCGTCTGTTTCCTTATCGCCGAAACTAAACTGTAATAAGCCATCAGGTAATAGCGGCGCAATGGGATATCTCGAAGGAAAGATGACAGCTTCCGCCTGCGCAAAAAGCTTCGCTTTTTCTGCAAGCTTATGTTGTTTGCTGGGAAATCCACTGGCGTGTGCTACGCCAATATTGGTAAAAATACCAAGATCCGGCCGGATCATGCTGGCGAGGTTTTCCATCTCGCCTTCTTGGCTTATTCCGGCTTCAATAAGGGCACAATCGTAGTCATCGTTCAGATTCCATAATGCCAATGCGACACCCAACTGGGAATTGTAGCTTTTCGGACTTTGGTAAACCCGCTTGTCGCCCAACAACAATTGTGTAAGCCATTCTTTAACCACCGTTTTGCCATTGCTACCCGTAATACCGATAACTGGCTTTTTAAACTGCATACGATGATATTGTGCCAGTTGCTGCAAGGCGGCCATCACCTGCTCTACCCAGATAAAATTTGCTTCCGGGTAGATAGACGTATCGATATCCGCTTTAAAAACAATAAAAGCACGCACGCCCTTACGGTAAGCCTCGCCAATAAACTGATGGCCATCACGTATGCTTTTCAGTGCAAAAAACAAACTTTGCCCGCCATGGCGAATCTTTCTGGTATCATATGCCAAGTCGACAATTTCCAGGTCTAACCCGACAAAGCGGTACCGCTGATGATCGATAATAGCAAGTATGGAAGTTAATGTATACATATATAAGTGCGACGAACAAATTTCATCAATATTTTCAATAAGTCCACCATTTTTTCAAGATTTGCAAGATGGAGGAATCGTCAAAACGAACAAAAACCTATACACCCCTGCAAGCGAAACAGAAGGCCGAAAGTTATTGTGCTTACCAAGAGCGTGCCCAGCAGGAGGTTCGCGATAAGCTATATAGCTGGGGGCTGCATCAGGATGAGGTGGAAAATATTATCGCCCAATTGATCGAAGATAACTTTTTAAACGAAGAGCGCTTCGCGAAAGCTTATGTTTTAGGCAAATTTAGAATGAAAGGGTGGGGGAAAATCAAAATTAAGATGCATTTAAAGGCAAAAAGAGTCTCAGAACCGCTCATTCGGATCGCATTACGGGAAATAAACAGCGAAGAATACGAGGAAATGCTTGATAAAATCATAGAAAAACGAATAAAAATACCAATAAACAAAATAACACGAACAGAAAGACAAAAATTATTCAATTACCTACTCAGTAAGGGCTTTGAAGCCGATATAATAAGACAAAAAACCAACTAAAACAACTAAAACAATTGCAATTCAATCATAAATTATTACCTTTTTTTGATTTTTTTTCAAAATAACTATTGTTTTTATAAAATTTTGATCTATTTTAGCATTAATTAATCAAATGTTTATCTAACGACCAAAGTTTTTATGAAAAAAAACAACTTTTTAAAAGCAATTCTTTGCATCACAGCAATTTCAGCAAGTGTTTTATCTGCAAAAGCGCAAGACAACAATGCAACGTTCTCTTTAAGCCTAACTTCTGACCAATTTTTCGGTGTAGCACCGAGCGCTGGTGTCGAATACAAGCTTTCTGACAAAATTGGTGTGTCTGCTTATGGAATTTTTTGGGGTGCAGGAACCGCCGGTGCCTGGGGAAACTGGACGGAATTTGGTGGAGGGGTGAACCTTTACTTGGCTGATGGCATCACGCTAAACCCGAACATCGGCTTTACTTTCGGTGATTTACTTTCCAAAGGAGCGACATCGGGTCAGCTAGGTGGTATCGCCGGTGATGGTATTGTACCCAATCTATTTTTTAACGTTGACAAGACAAAATTCGAAAGTGAAGTTTATGTCGGTTACTACGCGCCACTACGCGACAAAGCGCCCGAAGGTGCTTCAACGTTAGCCTACTTACACTACTGGGCAAATGCGGGTTTCAAGGTTAGCCAAAACTTTTCTTTTGGAGGGCACTTTGAACACTTAAAACGTACCAAAGACGATGTTAATGGCGTTTTAGATTATTACCAATGGCTTGGTCCGTATGTACAATTTAACGTACCACGCGTAGCGAGCTTTATCCGTCTTTCAGCCGGACCTGAACTGAAAAATGGCTTACAACCGAAAGACTCTTTCTATAAGCTTTCCACTGGATTCACTTTCTAAGCGAAACCGCCATTATTATCATGTGAAGGAAGTGGGAATCCCCACTTCCTTTCATCAAAAAGACTCCCTCTCACAAACAAAATGGTAAAAACCAATCGTACATACAAACCAAGGACATGACTATAAAACAGATAATTCCATTCGGAACCCTCGTTATCGCAGTACTCCTCGCTATCCTCGCACCATCTACCGAAGTCACTACCGTTGAAGAAAGTACTATCGACACGGGTGACACGGCTTGGCTATTGATGTCTGCCGCACTGGTGTTGCTTATGACACCTGGCCTAGCTTTCTTTTACGGAGGTATGGTCAGAAAGAAAAATGTCATATCTACCATGTTGCAAAGCTTCGTTTGCATGGGGCTTATTACCATTATCTGGGTGATATTTGGTTTTAGCCTGGCTTTCGGCGACGATGTTGGCGGTATTATCGGCAATCCATCCACCTTTTACATGATGAAAGGTATGTTGGGCAATGCCACTTGGCCGGCGCTGCCAACCGTTCCCATTGCGCTGTTTGCAATGTTTCAACTGAAGTTTGCGGTCATCACACCCGCACTAATTACCGGTGCATTTGCGGAGCGCATCAAATTCAACGCATATTTAATTTTTATTACCCTTTTCGTTATTGTAATCTATGCACCACTCGCCCACGCCACCTGGCACCCCGAAGGCATATTGGCCAAAATGGGTGTTCTAGATTTTGCTGGCGGCACGGTTGTCCATATGTCTGCTGGCTGGGCTGCGCTTGCATCAGCACTTTATCTAGGAAAACGAAAAGAGCAGGCGCATACGCCTTCACGCATCAGCTACGTAATCCTCGGAACCGGGCTTCTTTGGTTTGGTTGGTTCGGATTTAACGCGGGCTCCGCGGGCGGTGCCAATGAACTAGCAGCTTCTGCTTTCGCAACGACAACCACAGCCTCTGCCGCTGCAGCGATGGCGTGGATATTTTTTGATATTCTGAAAGGTAAGAAACCTTCGGCCATGGGCGCTTGTATCGGCGCTGTTGTTGGCCTTGTAGCTATCACGCCAGCCGCAGGTTTCGTAACCATACCTCACTCCCTTATCATCGGTATCGTTGCCGCCGTCATCAGTAATCTGCTCGTGATATGGCGAACTAAAAAAGGAATCGACGACACACTCGATGTATTTCCTTGCCACGGCGTAGGCGGCATGGTCGGTATGCTCTTGACCAGCGTTTTCGCACACAGCTCGGTTAATGGCGCCGTAACCACAAATGGTCTTTTCTTTGGCGAAACCGGTTTATTTACGGCACACCTTATCGCG
>JAAIGF010039650.1_pt1 | contig 10819 bp, 11 predicted proteins | sample 6487441 | NCBI WGS metagenome assembly JAAIGF01 (sample SAMN13974129, study PRJNA590717) | phyllosphere metagenome | biome: pepper field; feature: multiple bacterial spot infested pepper fields; material: pepper leaves; isolation source: leaves from pepper fields | host: Capsicum annuum ...
ACGCAGTTGCGCATCCAGCGTCTCGATCATCGCCAGCGTGAGGGCGTTGAGGGTCTTGGCGGCCTCCAGTGTGGCGATGCCGATACGGGCGCCATCGACGCCGGTGAGTACCTCGCAGTGCACGGACATGGAATCACCTCCCGCATCATCAGGCGGCCCGTCAGATCGGCATTCCACATATAATACATGAGGTCGAGGCTGCGGCCCGCGGCTCTGGCCGAAGCGACACGCAGGGCAAAGGCATCAATGTTGGACTGAACCAGCGCGAGCGCCGTATCCTCATTTGCCCTGTCCAAACTGATATCGGCCCAGTGGCGATCCAGCGGTGTGGCATCCGATGCGGTGGGCAGGGCGGTGGAGGCGATCTTCGTGATTGCGCGTTCCTGATGGCGCGAAAACAGCACGAGCGCAGCCACGACCATAAGGACGATGATGATTGCTGCAATGATGATGCCTGTCACGATGCGCGTTGTCCCCCATATCTGTGCACCGGACTAACGCCCGACGCCGAAAATCGTTCGGCTCTCGGATACCTGTCCACCCGAAAATACAGGTCGTTCGCCTCAGCGCGACGCCTGCGTTTCAATGCCCGGGTTAGGTTCAGGCATGCCCGGATGCGAGGTCACGAGATATGTCACCGCAATAACTCCAGCCGCTATAATCAGCGTACCGATCACCGCAAGCGTCAGACCCCACGGCTTGGATTTGCGGCGTGACCAGATGAACCGCCGTCCGCGCAGACGGTTCTTATTGTCGTGATGGTGATATTCCGGCCCGAGGTTTTCCGTATTGGACATCATTGCTCTCCCAAAATCATATGGAGGTTCATGCGCAACGAACGCTTCAATCGGCGCATGGGTTTCATTGTTCACGCGATGATGTTTGAACCGGACTGCTTGACGTGCAGCGGTGCCTCTTGCTCCTGTCCGCGTGGGTGTTACTTTCGATTCTTGCCCGTGCTTGACGCGGGATGGCGCGGAGGAGTGCCAACAATGTTTCCGGGGAGGAATATGTGACTGTTCAATCGCGCGCGTTTCTGGAGGAACTCTTTCACGCCGCCGTTAAAGCTGCAGATCCGCTCGAGGCGATCCGGAGCCATCTTCCCGAAAAGCCCAAGGGGCGAACGCTAGTGATTGGGGCGGGCAAGGCCGCAAGCCAGATGGCGCAGGCATTCGAGCGCGCCTGGCCGCATCCTTTCGAAGGGTTGGTCGTGGCTCGCCATGGGCCGGTTGCGGAATGCGAGCACATAAAGGTATTGCAGTCAGCACATCCGGTGCCGGATGGGGCAGGGCTTGCCGCTTCCGCCGCTTTGATGGCGGCAGTTCAGGGGCTGACGGCGGACGATCTGGTGATCGCGCTCATATCGGGCGGTGGCTCCGCACTGCTTCCCGCACCGCCGGAAGGTTTTTCGCTGGCCGATGAGGTCGCGCTCAATCAGGCCCTGCTGTCCTCCGGCGCGCCGATTTCCGGCATGAATGTGGTGCGCAAGCATTTCTCGCTGATCAAAGGCGGCAGGCTGGCGGCACTTGCCCATCCGGCGCGGGTCATCAGCCTCATCGTTTCCGATGTGCCGGGCGATAACCCGGCCTTCGTCGCCTCTGGCCCCACGGTGCCGGATGAGAGCGACGCGGAAGAGGCGCTGCGGATTATTCGCGACTATCGAATATCGCTTCCGCAAAATGTGGTCGATTTCATCGCCGGTGAAAAGGCTCCCATGCCTTCTGCCGCTGCCTTTGCTAATAACGAGGTCCATGTCATCGCCTCCGCCCGCGTCTCGCTGGAGGCTGCGGCAAAGCTTGCCCGAGAAAAAGGGGTGGAACCCTTGATCCTCTCCGACTGTATCGAGGGCGAGGCGAAGGATATCGGCAGAATGCACGCGGCTCTCGCCAAGGAGTTCGCGGGCAGGGCGAGTGTGGCAAAGCCGATGGTTCTTCTTTCCGGTGGGGAAACGACAGTGACGATCGGGAGCGGAGCCTATGGCAAAGGTGGACGAAATTCCGAATTTCTGTTGTCTGCCGCGCTCGACTTGCAGGGCACACAGCGTATAACCGCGCTGGCGGCAGATACGGATGGCATCGATGGATCGGAAAACAATGCGGGCGCTTTTTGCGATGGGCAGACGGTGGCTCGCATTCGCGCTGCCGGTGGCGATGCGCGCTCCTATCTTGCCGGGCATGATGCATGGTCTGCTTTCGATCTGGCGGGCGATCTGTTCGTTCCCGGCCCGACCGGCACCAACGTCAATGACTTCCGTGCCTTTCTGCTTGAATAGTTCCGGGCACACACGCGCTTTGACCGTTGCTCGCGAGGCTCGATAGTGAGCGGGGAGATCGGCGCCTATCTCGGGCTCTTCGCCTCGGCATTTCTTGCCGCAACGCTTATCCCCGCCCAGTCGGAATCCGTGCTCGTCTACCTGACGCTCACAGGCAAATACTCCGTCGTCCTGCTCGTCGCCTTCGCAAGCCTTGGAAATATTCTGGGCTCCATCGTCAACTGGTATCTCGGAAGGGGCGTCGAGCATTACCGCGACCGGCGCTGGTTTCCGCTGACGCCGGAAAAGCTGGGGAAGGCGCAAGGGTGGTACGCGCGCTATGGCCGCTGGTCGCTTCTGGCAAGCTGGGTGCCGATCATCGGCGATCCGCTGACGGTTGTCGCAGGCGTGATGCGTGAGCCGCTTGCCTCTTTCATTGCCATCGTCGCCATCGCCAAGATCGGGCGATATGCGGTGCTTGCCTTGGCGACTATCGGACTTCTTTAGCGCTTAAATTTGCGTTCCGGAGCGTGCGAAATCTTTGCAAAAGCCGGGGCGCTGATGGTATCATCGTGACATTCACCATGCGAAGGGAGGCGCGGCCGTGAAATCAACGATCATGTTCAAGGATGACCATCCGAAAGGCTTTGTATCTGGCAGGCCGAACGCCAGAGCGGGCGCGCACAGGCCGGGCGCAAACGACAATTTTCGCAGCCTGGAGTTTGAAACCGAAGGTCAGGAACGGGACTGGCGTCTGCTCTGTCTCGTCAGCGCAATCGTCTGCGGGCTGACCGCATTCATCTTTCTGCCTCTGTGGTGAAAAAGGTCAGCTTTCGTTTTTGCTTGAAAAAGCCCGGCTCCGCCTTTAGCCGATAATCATGACTGAGACGGAAGCAGGCTGACCTATGGCAATGATTGAAACGGTCGATGCTGTGCCGAGAGCATTCCTCGGCGTGGAACGATCGACAACAGAACAGCGATGGATGTCGCGGCTGGATCAGGCCGGGCAGAACCGTGCGCTTGCCATGTCTCAGGTCCACGGCATTCCGGAACTCATTGCCCGCGTTCTGGCAGGCCGCAATGTCGGTGTAGATGATGCGCTGGCATTTCTGGATCCCACCATTCGCTCCCTGATGCCTGACCCGCATACCTTGACCGACTGCGAGAAGGCGGCTCTGCGCATTGCCGATGCTGTGGAAAAGCAGGAGAAGATCGCGATCTTTGGTGACTATGACGTCGATGGCGCGGCGTCCTCGGCGCTGATGTATCGCTTTCTCCACCACTTTGGCCTCCAGCCTGAAATCTACATTCCCGACCGCATTTTTGAAGGCTATGGCCCCAACCCCGCTGCCATGCAGCAGCTTGCCGCCAATGGCGCAACGCTGATCATTACCGTCGACTGCGGTTCCACCAGCCATGAATCGCTCGAAGCTGCGCGCGATGCCGGAACGGATGTCGTTGTCATCGACCATCACCAAGTGGGGACAGAGCTTCCGCCAGCGGTGGCGCTGGTCAATCCAAACCGGGAGGATGATCTTTCGGGGCAGGGACATCTCTGCGCTGCGGGCGTGGTGTTTCTGGTTCTGGTGGCGACGCTGCGGGTACTCAAGGACCGCCGCAATCGACAGGCCTTCATGCTGGACCTGCTGACCTATCTCGACATCGTGGCGCTGGCGACGGTCTGCGACGTAGTGCCTCTGAAGGGTCTTAATCGCGCTTACGTGGTGAAGGGTCTCGTGGCCGCGCGCCACATGAACAATGCCGGACTTGCCGCACTCTTCAAGAAAGCGGGTCTCGGTGGTCCGGTCACGCCTTATCATTTCGGCTTCCTCATCGGCCCGCGCATCAATGCGGGCGGGCGTATCGGAGATGCAGCGCTCGGTAGCCGCCTGCTTACGCTGGATGACACTACACAGGCGGATGTCATTGCCGAGAAGCTGGACGAGTTGAACCGCGAGCGTCAGGCCATGGAAGCCGCCATGCTGGCCGAGGCTGAGGCGGAGGCGCTGTTCGAATATGGCGATGGCTCCGGTGCCGGTGTCATCGTGACGGCGCGGGAAAATTGGCATCCCGGCATCGTCGGTTTGCTTGCCTCCCGCCTGAAGGACCGTTTCCGGCGGCCCGCCTTTGCTATCGCCTTCGATTCTCAAGGTAAGGGCACAGGCTCCGGTCGCTCCATCAATGGTTTCGATATGGGCCGCATGGTGCGAAATGCCGTAGAGGAGGGTCTGCTGGTCAAGGGCGGCGGGCACGCCATGGCGGCTGGCCTGACGGTGGAGCGCGCCAATCTCGGCCGCCTTCGAGCCTTTTTCGAAGAGGCCGCACAGAAGACGGTATCCCAACTTGTTGAAAATAGCGTGCTGAAGATCGACGGCGCCATCGGTGCCTCCGGCGCCACGCTTGCGCTTATCGATCAACTTGAGCAGGCGGGCCCTTACGGCTCGGGCCACGCCCAGCCCATCTTTGCCGTGCCTGCGCACCGTCTGCGCGATGTGCGCGTCGTTGGCACATCGCACGTGAAGATTACGCTGGAAGCGCTGGATGGCTCCCGCCTCGACGGTATCGCTTTTCGCGCGGCAGACGCGCCGCTGGGGCAGATGCTGATGAACGCCCGTGGCCGCCAGATTCACGTCGCAGGTACGCTTGGCGCGGAACAATGGCAGGGCCAGAAGAGGGTGCAGCTACGCGTTCTGGACGCCGCTTTCGCGCCCTGACAACCCTGTCTGCAGGCCATTTTTCGGATGAGAAAACAACATCTCGAGTTAGTTTAACTAACTCGTGCACAATCATGAATTTATTGAGGAAAGTGGTACGCCCTAGGGGAGTCGAACCCCTCTTTTCAGAATGAAAATCTGACGTCCTAACCGATAGACGAAGGGCGCGTACGCGTTGTTGGGGGCCTTATAATCAGGCATCGGATTCTCCGCAAGCACCTATTCTGATTTTTTTTCATTTGGACGACATTTTTTCCAAAGCACTACCGAGGCTGTGGAAAAACGCGGCGCTCAAGCGAAATCAGGTGTGATGGAAGAAGGGGGGAAGCGTGAGGATGCGTGGGATCAGGGGCTTCCCGTTTATCGCATCCTCACGCTTCATCGGGGGGACAGGGAAGAAACGAGCGGATGAATATTTGGTTCCTCACGCTCATCGGGGAAGGGCATAAAAAATCGGAAGCTCTATTTTACGCAGGAATTCGAGCCATCTGTTCGAGATGGTTGGAAAGAAGTGGCGCGAGATAATCGACCATTCTTCCTGCGTGCTCGACGCAGACGGAATCGAGTTCTGGCTGCTTCAGCGCGACGAAGTGAAGCTGCGATAATTCCGGCTCCTCACCCCGCTGCCGTGTTGCCTCTTGATGGAGGTCGAAAGCTCTCTGAGCTTCGGTTGCCGTTAGCAAAATATGAGCGAGATAAAACAGGCCCACACTTTGAGAAGGGCCGCCTGTCTTTATGCAAAAGGGCACATTCGTTTCGATTGCCGAGGCGAAGCTGTCCCCCACTTCTTCCGAGATTTCTCGAATACAGCATTCCCGAGCGTCGATTTCTCCACTCGGCGACAGTTCGACATTACCCCCAACGAGTTGAAGCTTTCCTGGCGCTGCCGTTCTGGATGCCATCTGGCCGATGACGAGCCGGTTATCTTTGGTCACGATCAAGGCCGCGCAATAGACGTTCTTGCATGGCGTGGATGAGCCTGGGTTCGACGCGGCGTATAGATAATGAGCATAGTCTGTCATGCCGACTTCGAGTCGGGGTGAGGCGGGCAAAGTGTTCATTTTGGTGGCTGCAAGAACCGGGCCATTGAAAAAGCGCCCATCCAGATTGACTGAATTCCAGTGTGAATCGATGGCTGTGCGCTCTTCGGATGAAAGCAAAAATGGCGGGATGTTTTTGTTGAACGACGGATCATTGTCTACGAAGTGAAATTCGATTTCGGTCAAAGTCTTATCCAATCAAACGGGCTGAAATAACGGAATCATATTCCGACTTTTTGGCTATGAAATAATGACAAAAAAACCGCCCGAAACTCTCGTTACGGGCGGCTCGTGATTGTTCTGTCACCGGCTGGTGATTACAGATCGACGTCGAGGATCGCCATCGAGAAATTGTAGGAGCGGTCGCCGTCTTCGTCATCGATGTAGACGACGCCGAGGAACTCTTCGCCCATGTAGACTTCAGCCGAGTCGTCCTTGCGCGGGCGGGCCTTTACAGCCATCTTCTCGTTGAAGGTGCGCTTGAAATAGGCTTCGAGCTTTTTGATTTCGTCGGCTTTCACCAGTCTTCTCCTGTGCGGTTCCCACGGCGACACGCGTCTTTGCAAAGGCGCGTCGTGATGACACCGTGGCTCTGATAATGTGCGCCGCTTGTGCCATGGGTTAAAGGCGAAAGTAAAGTCAAAGAGGCAAATCGTCCGCGTGATCCACACGGACGATCAGGGTCGGTCAGATATCTGCACCGATGATCTGGTCCATGATGCGCGATGGCTCGCTGCACCCGGCCTCACCAACGATCTTGGCGGGAACGCCTGCGACGGTGGCCTTCGGCGGAACGGGTTTCAGCACGACGGAACCGGCTGCGATGCGCGAGCAGCTGCCGATTTCGATGTTGCCGAGAATCTTGGCGCCAGCGCCAATCAGCACGCCGCTGCGAATCTTCGGATGGCGGTCTGCGCCTTCCTTGCCCGTGCCACCCAGCGTGACGCCGTGCAGAATGGAAACATTGTCTCCGATGACCGCAGTTTCACCGACGACCAATCCCGTCGCGTGGTCGAGAAACACGCCCTTGCCGATACGGGCGGCAGGGTTGATATCCGTCTGGAACACGCTGGAGGAACGGCTCTGGAGGTAAAGCGCAAAATCGCGCCGGCCTTTCATCCACAGCCAGTGGGCCAGACGATGGGTCTGGATGGCGTGGAACCCCTTGAAGTAGAGCACCGGCTCCATGAAGCGCGTGCAGGCGGGATCGCGGTCGTAAACCGCCTGAATATCCACGCGCAGGATCGTGCCCCATTCCGGCCAGTCGTCCAGCATGTCTGCGAAGGTCTGGCGCAGCAGAACCGCCTGCATATCCGGGTGATCGAGCAGCTCGCAGATGCGATAGATCACGCAGTCTTCCAGCGAATGATGGTTGAGAATCGTGGAATAGAAGAAGGCGGAAAGCAGCGGGTCCTGAGCCGCCGCCGCGCGCGCTTCGTTCAACAGACTGCCCCAGATCGGATCAACGATGGAAAGCTGATCCTGCTGGCGGGCCTCGATGCGTGCGACCATGGAGGGTCTCCTTAAACCGGTAGTGCTTCTTTATACAGAAAAACTCGTCGCATAGAAATGGGTATGCGCCAATGGGGTTAAAGGTGGGAAACCATCAGTTTTTCTGACAGCTTTGTGGAACAGGATTTCTTGATCAAGCCGATTTGTCGAGATCGGCATAGAACTCCAGCACTGCTGCCTTGAAGACACGGTCGCCCACCGCAAGCATGTGATCCCGGTTCGGAATATCGATGGCCTTTGCGTTCGGCATCAGCGCTGCCAGCTCTTGTCCAGAGCCCGCAATATCATCCTTCGTTCCAACCGCGATAAGCGTCGGAGCATCGATTTTCGCGGCTTCTTCTCTGGTCACGAGAACGCGGGAGGTCTCGATGCAGGCGGCAAGCGCCACGCGGTCGCTCTTCGTCTGTTCGGCAAAAGCGCGGAACATGCGGCCACGTTCATGTGTCACCACATCGAGAGAGGGCGCGCGCAGGGCGTCTGCAATCGGATCCCAATCGCCGACACCATCCACCATGCCAATGCCGAGACCGCCGAAAACCAGCGAGCGGACGCGCTCTGGATGCGCCATGGCAACAAAGGCGGAAATGCGCGCACCCATGGAGTAACCCATGACATGCGCTTCCGAAATGCCGAGATGGTTGAGCAGGCCAATCGCGTCCTCTGCCATCACGGCGGGATAGTAGGCATCCGGATCATGCGGCTTGTCGCTTGCGCCATGGCCGCGATTATCGAGTGCGATCACGCGGTAGCCCGCATCGCCCAGCGTCTTCAGCCAGCCGGGATGAATCCAGTTGACGGCGGCACTGGAGGCAAAGCCGTGGATCAACAGCACTGGCAGACCGGAGGGATTGCCCTCATCGAAATAGGCCAGCTGCACACCATCGCGGGTGAAGGACGAAAATTGCGGCATGTTGAGATTCATCAAAGACATCCTTTTTTGCCGACCATATGTCAGGAAATCGAAGCGTTGAAAATATTCGGCGTTATTTTCTGTGGAGGTCGGACCGATTTAAGGCTACATACTCGAAAAATACGAGCGTTGGCTCTCAAGACGAAGTGGCATTTGGAGACGAACATGGCCGGGCACACAATTCCTCATTTCCAGAACGACGGCGGACATCGCATGATCGAAATCGGCGTCAAGGAATTCATGTGCACGGGCGCATCCGTTCCTTTCGATCATCCGCATATCTTCATCGATATGGGCGAGGACAACGAAAAGGTCTGCTCCTATTGCTCGACCCTCTATCGCTATAACCCGTCGCTGAAGGCCACGCAGACCAATCCTCCCGGCTGCGTCTTCCACGTGAAGGCAGCGTAACTCCTTATTTTCGGGGCTTTCCATGCCCATAAAAACAGTGGCAATCGTCGGTGCCGGTATTGCCGGCCTCACCGCAGCCCTTTCTTTTGCCAGGCGCGGCATTAGCTGCGCGATCATCGAACAGGCGTCGGAACTCGCAGAGGTTGGCGCCGGTCTACAGATTTCTCCCAACGCCGCGCGCATTCTTGATGCGCTGGATGTGCTGCCAGCCATCGAAAAACGCTGGTTGGAACCTGAGACGGTGGATCTTGCATCCGGCCTGTCGCTCAAGACGCTGGTCTCGCTGCCGATGAAAAGCGCGGCGAGAGAGCGCTGGAACGCACCTTACGGCGTGCTGCATCGGTCCACCTTGCAGCAGGCGCTTCTGACGGCGGTGACGGAAAATCCACACTGCCGCCTCCACCTCGGCAAGAGGCTGGAAAATGCCAGCAAGCAGGAAATAGCGAAGACAATTTTTGTCGAGCCGGACCTGATCGTGGGGGCGGACGGTGTCTGGTCCAGCGCTCGTTATGCCGTGCCGGATAGCCCCGCGGCGACTTTTTCCGGCAATGTCGCATGGCGTTTTACGTTGGCCGCAGGCGATGTGCCAAAATTTCTGGATAGCAACAGGGTCACGGCCTTTCTCGGCCCATCCGCCCATCTCGTGGCTTATCCTCTGGCTGAAACCGGCGGCTTCAACATCGTTGCCATAGCGGCCGGAGCTAATCCGGGGGATACATGGAAAGCCGAAGCGCAAGGCCGCCAGAAGGAATTGCTGATGCAGCAGTTTCGCAAATGGAATCCCGCATTTTCGCAGATACTGGATTGCCCAACGGAGCCAACCTTCTGGCCACTATTTGAAGCAGGGCAGGGAAGATGGCAGAACGGCCAGGACACTGTCCTTATTGGCGATGCGGCTCACGCCATGATGCCTTTCGCGGCGCAGGGGGCTGCGATGGCCATCGAGGATGCCTTCGAGCTCGCGAGCTTCGCGGCAGAAGGGAAAGACCTCGGCACTGCATTGTCCGCCTTCGAGGCCCATCGTGTTCCGCGAATAGAGAAGGCACGCAAGCGCGCCGCGCTCAACAAATTTGCCTATCACGCCCGCGGGCCCATGCGGGTCGGGCGTGATATTCTCTTGTCGCTCCGTCCGTCAGAAAAGTTCCTGACGGATTTCGATTGGCTGTACGGCTATCGCGCTAAAGGACTTTAAGCCTTCGCTGCCGCCACAAAACCCGCTTCAAGATCGCGCTTGATGTCTGCCACGTCCTCAAGCCCGATCTGAAGGCGGATGATCGGACCTTCGGTCGGGCCTTTGGCAACGGTTCTGTCGCGAAGATTGACGAGAACGGCCAGCGATTCGTATCCGCCCCATGAAAAGCCGAGGCCGAAAATCGAGAGCGCGTCGAGGAAGGCGTGGGACTTCTCTTTGAACTTGCCTTCCTCCGCCTTCAGCACGAAGGAGAAAACGCCGCTCGATCCCTTGAAGTCGCGCTTCCAGAGGTCGTGCGTTGGAAAGCTTGGCAGGGCAGGGTGCAGAACCTGCAACACGTCATCACGCCCATCCAGCCATTCTGCGATTTCCAGCGCACTCTTGCGGTGATGTTCCAGACGGATACCCATGGTGCGCATTCCGCGCAGCACTTGGTAGGCATCGTCCGATGTGACGCACAGACCCAGATTGCGGTTGGCCTCCTCCAGCTTTTTCCAATGTTTCTCATTGGCTGAGACAAAGCCCATCAACACGTCCGAATGGCCAGCCGGATATTTGGTCGCGGCGTGCATGGATACGTCCACGCCGTGGTCCAGTGGGCGGAAGTAGAGCGGCGTCGCCCAGGTATTATCCATCGTCACCACGCAATCATATTTATGCGCGATGGAGGAAATCAGCGCTACATCCTGTATCTCGAAAGTATTGGAGCCCGGTGCTTCAAGGTGAACGAGGCGGGTGTTGGGCCGGATCAAAGCTTCTATTCCCGCCCCAATGGCCGGATCGTAAAAC
>JAAIGF010313535.1_pt1 | contig 10813 bp, 7 predicted proteins | sample 6487441 | NCBI WGS metagenome assembly JAAIGF01 (sample SAMN13974129, study PRJNA590717) | phyllosphere metagenome | biome: pepper field; feature: multiple bacterial spot infested pepper fields; material: pepper leaves; isolation source: leaves from pepper fields | host: Capsicum annuum ...
GATGGCTCCGGCCAGACGCGTATTTCCTTCGGCGATGGTTCCTATTCCACGCCGGTCTGGTCTCCGCGCGGCGATCTGATCGCCTTTACCAAGCAGTCTGGCGGCAAGTTCTCGATCGGCGTGATGAAGCCGGACGGTTCGGGCGAGCGCATTCTGACGACGGGCTTCCACAATGAAGGACCGACATGGGCGCCAAATGGCCGCGTGCTGATGTTCTTCCGCCAGAACGCAGGTTCCGGCGGCCCGCAGCTCTACTCCATCGATCTGACCGGCTATAATGAACAGCTGATCAAGACACCGACATTTGCATCCGACCCGGCCTGGTCGCCGCTGCTGGATTGACAAAACCATTATGGCGGCGCCTAAGAGCGTCGCCATATTTCTAAGCATGTCACATCGGGACTTGGCCTGTTTTCTTGCTGAATATGTAGTGAGGGAGCAAAAAGACGGGACATTTCCTTTCTGTTAACCATAATTGTTTGGGGGCAATTAACTGCAATCGGTTATTGTCTGGCAACGTTACTGAAATTCTAAGGAGAGACCGGCGATGAGCCGTACACACACCTCGGCACTCGGCCCCATGCAGAAACTCGCCCGTAACCCGGCTATGATCGCTTTGACGCTGGCGCTTGCGCTGGCTGGTTGCGCCAACAAGAAGAACATGCCGAACAGTGCTGGCGAACTGGGCCTTGGCGGCGCAGGTTCTGCTACACCGGGTTCCGCACAGGACTTCACCGTCAATGTCGGCGACCGTATCTTCTTCGACACCGACAGCACATCGATCCGCGCAGACGCACAGCAGACCCTGCAGCGTCAGGCACAGTGGCTGGCTCGTTATCCAAACTACGCCATCACTGTTGAAGGTCACGCCGACGAGCGCGGCACACGCGAGTACAACCTTGCTCTGGGCGCACGTCGTGCAGCCGCCACCAAGGAATTTCTCGCCTCGCAGGGCGTTCCTGCAAACCGCATGAAGACGATTTCCTACGGCAAGGAACGTCCGGTTGCCGTTTGCGACGACATTTCCTGCTGGTCGCAGAACCGCCGTGCAGTCACCGTTCTGGGTGGCGCAGGCATGTAATCGCCTCGCAGCGACGTGATGAGAATTGTAAGGCGGCCTCCGGGCCGCCTTTACTTTTTTCCATAGTTTGGCCGAACTTAAGTTGCTTTTTTACGCCAGATGGAAAAAATCCGGTTTTGCGTCGTTGGGGCGCAAATCAACCAGACAGGACGCAACATGAAGAAACTTGTCGTGGCGGGAATGCTGGGGCTTGCAGCCTGCACCGGCCTGAGCGGCACTGCCGTTTCAGGACCGTTGTTCGGCTGGGCGGGGGGCTCTAGTACAAGCAGCGGAAATCACCCACCTGTTGTCAACGTTCAGGCGAACGATACCTATCGCGTGCAGCAACTCGAAGAACAGATCCGTCAGTTGAACGGACGTATCGAGGAAATGAGTTTCCAGCTGCTGCAGATGCAGGAAACCATTCGCAAGGCCCAGGAAGACAACGAGTTCCGTTTCCAGGAGCTTGAAGGCGGAAAGGCTGCCGCACCGGCTGCACCGAAGAAAAAGGCCGAGGCCGACATTCCTTCGGCAACGGGCGCCGAAGATGACGTCGCAACCATCATTGAAACGCCGTCCCAGGGCGGCGCTTCAATGAGCGGTGGCGCTGTGGGCACCGGCCAGATGGCAACCGCGCCGCGCAGCAATGCTGCTCCCGGCGAAACGACGCTTGGCTCCATCGAGCTCGATTCCCGCGGCCTGCCCGTGGGCGGTTCGCTCAATCCGAACGTCAACAATTCCGCAGGAAGCCTGCCCGGCGTGGAAACCGGCCGGACATCCAGCCCGGACCCCGTCAACACGGCGGCACTGACCAGCGAGAACGACATCTATCAGGCGGCCTATGGCCATGTGCTCTCAGGCGATTACAAGGCTGCGGAAAAGGGTTTCGAGCAATATATCCAGGGATACCCCAAGGGCTCGAAGGCTGCAGACGCGAATTTCTGGCTGGGCGAAGCGCAGTATAGCCAGGGCAAGTTCACCGATGCCGCAAAGACATTCCTCAACGCCCACCAGAGCTACAGCAAATCGCCCAAGGCGCCTGAAATGCTGTTGAAGCTCGGCATGTCGCTTGCCGCACTCGACAACAAGGAAACCGCTTGCGCCACATTGCGTGAAGTGCCGAAGAGATATCCAAGCGCCTCCAAGACCGTTCTCGGCAAGGTGACGAGTGAACAGAAGCGCCTGAGCTGCTGACAGACGGGCTGGACGGCTATGACATCAGGTCGTTCCCGATGACGCCGCTTGCGCCCCTTGAGGCTGCGCGGCAATTTATCACAAGAATTTCAAAGCCCGCCCGGATCCTCGTCGCGATCTCCGGCGGCAGCGATTCCACCGGCCTGCTGCTGGCCCTGCACCGGGTTGTTGGAGAGTTAGGCAGAACTGATATCGCGCTTGCGGCGGTTACCATCGATCATGCGCTGCGCGCCGAATCTGCGCAGGAAGCGATTGGCGTTGCGGCCATGTGCCGCAAACTGGACATTCCCCACCATATACGCCGGTGGAATGAGGCAAAGCCCGCAACGGGTGTTTCCGCAGCAGCGCGGCTTGCGCGCTACGCCTTGATCTCGCAGGTCGCAGAGACGGTGAAGGCCGACATGATCGTGGTCGGTCATACGCTTGGCGACCAGCAGGAGACCATTGCCATGCGGGGTGCGCGCAGCCTCAGGCCCGACAATCTGGGCCTTGCGGGGATGGCGGAGGGCGTTCTCTATTGCTGCAATCACTGGTTCATGCGGCCTTTTCTCAACACGTCACGGCAGGCCATCCGCGATTTCCTACAGGATGAAGGATGGAGCTGGTTCGATGATCCCAGCAATGTCGACGCCAGATATGAGCGGGTGAGGGCGCGCAACGCCCTGGAACCGGCCTCCACGAAGTCCGGCGAAGGCCTGTCGTTGACTGACCGGTCGGGCGAGCGTGCAGCCCTCTCTGCTGCTGCTGCTGATTTTATCGATACCCATGTCCGGTGTTATCTCGATTGCCTGATCAGGATCAGCCCGGAGGGTCTGTTGCAGGAGCCGCCTGTCCTGCGCGCAGCCCTGTCCGCCATGGCCTGTGTGCTCGGTGGACGACGTTTTGCGATGGCGTCGAACAGCATGGACAGGATCATGGCGCTTGTTGCGTCAGGCCAGCTGGGCAGGGCGACGGCCAGCCGGGTGGTGTTTGATCGCCGCAGGCAAGGGCTCTATCTCATGCGAGAAAACCGCAACATTCCATCGATCACAATTGCCGATGGGCAAAAGGCGGTATGGGATGAGCGCTTCGAGATCGTAAATCTGTCTGGGCGTGAGCTTGTCGTCGGGCCTATGAGCACACACGCGGTGGCCGCGTTGATGCCGGCATTTGCAGCCGATATTCCGCAGGGCGTGGCAAAACGGGCGGCGCAATCCCTTGCCGCAATCTCGCTGCCGGGTCTTGATAAGCCGGTCTCGGCGGATGACCACGTCACCATCCGGCCTGTTCTTGCGCCTTACGATCTCTTTCTGCCACGGTTTGATCTGCCACTCGCCAATGCCATCGCCCGACTTTTTGGCCGCGAAGCCTATCCACAGCCTGCGGTTTAGGGCTGCTGGCTTTCTCAAATCGATTTTTCTCAGAGTTTTTACCGCAAAACGCATCTGATATCGGTCGCTGCCTTGGCAACGGCTGCTGTCCTCCTTATGTTAGGGGCAACATAATGGCGGACACCAATTTGTCCGTTGGAGTTCGGGGAGTTCGATGAACCCAAATTTTAGAAATTTCGCCTTGTGGGCAGTGATCGCTCTGTTGCTGATCGCCTTGTTCAGCATGTTCCAGACGTCGCCATCCCAATCGGCATCGCGTGAGATTCCCTATTCGCAATTCATTCGCGATGTTGATGCCGGTCGCGTCCGTGACGTGACCGTTACCGGCAACCGGGTTCTCGGCACCTATACGGAAAACGGCACGGCCTTCCAGACCTACTCGCCCGTCATTGACGACGCGCTGATGGAGCGTCTGCAGACCAAGAATGTCAGCATCGTTGCACGTCCCGAAAGCGATGGCTCCTCCGGTTTCCTGAGCTACCTTGGCACGCTGCTGCCGATGTTCCTGATCCTCGGTGTCTGGCTGTTCTTCATGCGCCAGATGCAGGGCGGTTCGCGGGGCGCAATGGGCTTTGGCAAATCCAAGGCAAAGCTTCTGACCGAAGCGCATGGCCGCGTGACATTTGACGATGTGGCCGGTGTGGACGAAGCCAAGCAGGATCTGGAGGAAATCGTGGAATTCCTGCGTGATCCGCAGAAGTTTCAGCGCCTGGGCGGCAAGATCCCACGCGGTGTTCTTCTCGTTGGTCCTCCGGGCACTGGTAAGACATTGCTGGCGCGTTCCGTTGCCGGCGAAGCCAACGTTCCCTTTTTCACCATTTCCGGTTCTGACTTCGTTGAAATGTTCGTCGGCGTTGGCGCAAGCCGCGTTCGCGACATGTTCGAACAGGCCAAGAAGAACGCACCCTGCATCATCTTCATCGACGAAATCGACGCCGTTGGCCGCCATCGTGGTGCTGGTCTTGGCGGCGGTAACGATGAGCGTGAACAGACCTTGAACCAGTTGCTGGTCGAGATGGACGGCTTCGAAGCCAATGAGGGCATCATCCTCATTGCTGCCACCAACCGCCCTGACGTTCTTGACCCCGCACTTCTGCGTCCAGGCCGTTTCGACCGTCAGGTTGTCGTTCCGAACCCCGATATTGTCGGTCGTGAGCGCATCCTCAAGGTTCACGCCCGCAACGTGCCTCTTGCACCGAATGTCGACCTGAAGGTTCTGGCACGCGGTACGCCCGGTTTCTCCGGTGCGGATCTTATGAACCTCGTCAACGAAGCCGCCCTGATGGCTGCGCGCCGCAACAAGCGCGTCGTGACCATGGCAGAATTCGAAGACGCCAAGGACAAGATCATGATGGGTGCGGAGCGTCGCTCCTCGGCCATGACCGAAGCCGAAAAGAAGCTGACGGCCTATCACGAAGCCGGACATGCGATTACCGCGCTTAAGGTTGCGGTTGCCGATCCGCTTCACAAGGCAACGATCATTCCGCGCGGCCGTGCGCTTGGCATGGTGATGCAGCTGCCTGAGGGCGACCGCTACTCCATGAGCTACAAGTGGATGGTTTCGCGCCTCATCATCATGATGGGTGGTCGCGTTGCCGAAGAACTGACGTTCGGCAAGGAAAACATCACTTCCGGCGCGTCTTCCGACATCGAGCAGGCCACCAAGCTTGCCCGCGCAATGGTAACGCAGTGGGGCTTCTCGGATGCTCTCGGTCAGGTTTCCTACGGTGAAAACCAGCAGGAAGTCTTCCTTGGCCACTCGGTTTCGCAGTCTAAGAATGTGTCCGAAGCCACCGCACAGACGATCGATACCGAAGTTCGTCGCCTGATCGATGAAGCCTATACGGAAGCGCGACGTATTCTGACCGAAAATCACGATGGCTTCGTCGCCATTGCCGAAGGTCTGCTGGAATATGAAACGCTGACCGGCGAAGAGATCAAGGCGTTGATCCGTGGTGAAAAGCCTGCCCGCGATCTGGGCGACGATTCGCCAAACAGCCGTGGTTCTGCTGTGCCAAAGGCTGGCACCAAGAAAGATGGCCCTAACGAAGCCAAGGGTGACGGTGAAGCAGAAGGTGGCATGGAGCCGCAGCCTCACTGACCCCACGACAAAATCTGACAAGAGGCCGTCCACTTCCCGGGCGGCCTTTTTGCATGTGTGGTTGCTGCAAAGCCCGCCCTTGCAAGCCAACTGCCTGCTTCATTCCTCAGGGATAGTGGGCAATAGTAACAAGATATATTGTCTATTCGCGGTAATTTACGTGCCGTTTCAAGTGTTTTATGGCATTTACCGTCTGGAGAGCCGTGGCCCGTCCGGGTAAGGACTTACCACGCGCGTTTAATTTCTGGAGTTCACATGACACGTCGCTATTTCGGAACAGATGGCATTCGCGGGCAATCCAACGTCTTTCCGATGACGCCGGACCTGGCGATGCGCGTCGGGATTGCCGTTGGCACAATTTTCCGTCGCGGCCACCATCGCCACCGTGTCGTTATCGGCAAGGATACGCGTCTTTCGGGCTACATGCTGGAAAATGCGCTGGTTGCCGGTTTTACCGCAGCGGGGCTTGACGTCTTCCTGCTAGGCCCCATTCCGACGCCCGCTGTTGCGATGCTGACGCGCTCACTGCGTGCCGATATCGGCGTGATGATTTCTGCCTCGCACAATCCCTTTGCCGATAATGGCATCAAGCTTTTCGGCCCCGATGGATACAAGCTGTCGGATGAGCTGGAGCTTGAAATCGAGGATCTTCTCGACAAGGACATCTATTCGCAGCTGGCCAAGCCGCATGAAATCGGACGGGCCAAGCGCGTCGATGGCGATATCTACCGCTATATCGAATTCGTAAAGCGCACATTGCCGCGTGATGTAACGCTGAGCGGCCTGCGGATTGCCATCGATTGCGCCAATGGCGCGGCCTATAAGGTGGCACCTGCGGCATTGTGGGAGCTTGGTGCAGAGGTGGTGACCATCGGCAACGAGCCAAACGGCACCAACATCAATTTCGAGTGCGGCTCTACCCATCCGGATGCGCTGCAGAAAAAGGTGCATGAAGTGCGGGCCGATATCGGCATTGCGCTGGACGGCGACGCTGACCGCGTGATCATTGTGGACGAACGCGGCCAGATCGTCGATGGCGATCAGCTTATGGCGACGATTGCTGCCAGCTGGGCAGACGACAATCTACTGCGCGGTGGCGGTATCGTTGCGACTGTCATGTCCAATCTCGGACTGGAGCGTTTTCTCGGTGACAAGGGTCTGACGCTTGCCCGCACCAAGGTCGGCGACCGCTATGTTGTCGAGCATATGCGCAACAATGATTTCAACGTTGGCGGCGAGCAATCCGGTCATATCGTTCTTTCGGACTACGGCACGACGGGCGACGGCCTGGTGGCGGCGCTTCAGGTTCTGGCGCGGGTCAAGCGGTCCGGTCGCACGGTGAGCGAAGTCTGCCGCAAGTTCGAGCCCGTGCCGCAGCTCTTGAAGAATGTCCGCATTTCCGGCGGCAAGCCGCTGGAAAATCCTGTCGTGAAACAGGCGATTGCCGATGCGGAAAGCGCCTTGGCCAATAATGGCCGGTTGGTCATCCGCCCATCGGGCACGGAGCCGCTGATCCGCGTGATGGCGGAAGGCGACGACAGCGCCCAGGTGGAGCGCATCGTCAATGATCTCGTTGGCGTGATTTCCAACGCCCGGACCGCAGCCTGAACCGAACCCGGCAGACCCTTTTACGGGTCCTGCTGTGCAATTCATCGTTCACAGGCTAAACAGCATAAGAAGAGGCGGGGCGCTTAGCGGCACCCGCCTCTTTTATTGTCATGTAACAGGCTCAGCCGTTTGAAAGCCTCGAGCCCAAGGCCTGCTCCTCATCCTGAAGGAACCGTAAAATGGCCGTCTCACCCATGGGGGGCGAGAATAGATAGCCCTGGAAGAAGTTGCCGCCGAGCTGGGTGATGAGCGAAAGCTCCTGCTGTGTTTCAACGCCTTCGACAATGGCATCGAGACCCATTTCGCGGCCAAGGGTCAGGACTGAGCGGACAATCTTTTCGCTGGCGGGATTATCCTGGATCTGATTGACGAAACTCTGGTCGATCTTGATCTTTGTCAGCGGTAGCGAGTGCAGGGCCGTCAAGCTTGAATAGCCTGTTCCGAAATCATCGAGCGAAATGCCGCAGCCGATTTTTCGAAGCATCTCCACCGATTGTTTCGCTTGCCGCGTATCATGAATAAACGCCGTTTCTGTAATTTCGAGATCGAGCCGCTCAGCGTCGAATGGGCTGTTCTCGATGATGGCGATGACCGCCATGACAGCTTCGGGACTGTTCAGATCCTGTGCGGACAGATTGAATGAAAGCCTCATCTGGTCCGGCCAAGTGCTCGCGGCGTGCAGGGCCTTCTTGAGGAGCGTTCTGGTCAGGCCGCCAATGATACCGGCACGTTCTGCGATGGGAATGAACTGGGCGGGGGACACGGGGCCGAGCGTCGGGCTGTTCCAGCGCGCAAGCGCTTCGAAGCCTACCGTGCGGTTCTGGAAGCCGTCCACGATCGGCTGAAAGACGACGGACATTTCGCTTGGAAAATCCGCCTGTTTCAACGTCTGCTCGATGCGCGCATCCCGATGAATTTCCTCGACATGATGGACCGTAAAAAGCGTGCTGTTTCCGCGCTTCTGGCGCTTGCCATGGTAGAGGGCATAATCTGCCCGGTCGAAGAGCTCTTCCTGTGACGAGGCCAGATCAGGATAAACGGCGATGCCGATGGAGCCTGAGATGATGATGGTGGCATCCGGCAGGATGAAGGGAGAATGCATATAGGCACACATGCGGTTGCCTTCAGCGACGACATCCCGCTGCGGCGCGACATCGGAAATGACGAAAGCGAACTCGTCTCCTCCAAGCCTTGCCAGAAACATTTCCTTGGACGCGAAATAGAGCGTGAGGCGATTGGCGACCTCCATCAACAGACGGTCGCCGGAGGAGTGGCCGTAGAGATCATTGACGGGTTTGAAACCATCGAGATCGATGACCCCGACCGCGAGACGGGTGCCCTGCAGGGTCGCTGTTTCAAATTCCTCTGACAGGTGTTTGAAAAATGCGCGGCGATTCGGCAGGCCCGTCAGGCTGTCGATATTGGCGAGGCGAAGATTTTCGTTGCTGAGTGCTTCCGTCTGTTGCTGGGCAACGATCATGCGTTCGAAATTGCCATAATTGACCATCAGCACCGCCAACATGCCGAAACTGACAAGCAGGATGTTGATGGCAATCGCAATGAATGTCGCATGGCCCGAGGCCATGAAGAAGACGACGAAGGCGCCGTTGACGATGATGGCCACGGCAAAGGCTGCCACTCGGACATGCATCATGCAAAAGATGCACGAGATGACTGTGATCGCCATGTAAAAGGCGATGTGGGATTGTTGATATGCATCCCCGTAAGGGTAGAGCATGAATGACCAGGCCGTGAACGCAACGGAAATCACCACGGCGAGACGTTGCGTTCGCTGCAGGGCTGAGAATGTCTCTTCTGCCGTGGGTGTGCGGTCTCGCGATTTCCACCAGAACACGACACGCACGGCGCTGATGACGGTAAACAGGCTGGGGACGATCAAAGTAAGCCACGCGGGCGCGACCGACATGTGTGTGGCAGCCAAAGCCCAGGTACTCGACATCAAGATGAAGTACATCACGGGCATCTGTCTGCAGAATGCGCGATATTTTGCCTTCAGCAGTTCCGGATTGTGAACTGGAATTCGGGTGAATTCGATAATTTTCTTCAACTCTAGGCTCAAGGAAGACAAACCCTTGTCAAGTTTTTCGCCAATCTCCGGCATCTGCGCCAAGAGGTCGGGCGGGACTGGATTTCCCTTAAGACCAGCGCCTCATGGCTGATCGATATGCCATCTGCAGGTGTGCAGTTATTACCTATACTGACGTTACAAGAGGTCCGTTGAAATAAGGACAATAATATTAGCTAACAAAATATTATTATAGTCGGATATATTCTTGAAACTGGAAGAGCGGTCGCCGATATATACCCGCATATCGGGCGTTTACCGCAATATCGCCGATTGCGCGAATATTATGCGTTTAACAGTGTTAACCAATTTTGTTAGTAAATTGCGCCAAGTATTTCCGATTTTAATCGCTGTTTAACCATTTTCCTTCAGGCTTCGTAAATGAAGAAGATCACGAGTATCTGCCGCTAATCGCGCACATACCGCTTATGGAGCCGCAATCATGAAAAAGAGCCTGATCGGTGTCGTTGCCGCTTTGATGGCAAGTCAAACCGCATTCGCAGCCGATGTATATCAGGCTGAACCACCAGCTTTTCCGGACCAGGCACCTGAGGTTCAGGTGCAGGAAGCAAGCGGTTGGTACCTGCGCGGCGATGTCGGATACTCATTCAACAAATCGCGTGGCGTAAGCTTCGACCGCGCGGCCGCTGGTCCCTCGATCGAGGAGCTGAGCTTCACCACCACGAACCTGAAGGACAGCGTTCTCTTCGGCGGTGGTGTCGGCTATCAGATCAACAACTATCTGCGCACGGATCTGACGCTGGACTACATGGCGAAATCCAAGTTCAGTGGCGTTGCACCGCAGCTCAATGGTGCGAACTCTTCCATGCGCGCTTTCGCCGTGATGGCCAATGCCTATGTCGATCTGGGAACCTATGGCCGGATCACCCCGTATATCGGTGCGGGTATCGGTGGTGCTCACGTCAAGTGGAGCAAGCTGACGACCTGCGGCAACTGCGAAATCGAAGGTGAAGACAACTGGCGCTTTGCTTACGGCCTGATGGCCGGTGCCTCCATCGACGTGACCTGCAACCTGAAGGCCGATGTTGGCTACCGCTTCCGCCAGATTGGCAGCGGCTCCATGTTCGGCACCAGCGACTCAGGCCAGACCTCGGGCGGTCGTGACAAGGGCGTGACATCGCATGAAGTGCGCGTCGGTGGCCGTTATGTCTTCAATGGGTGCGACACTGCACAATATATTCCTCCAGCAGACATTCCGCTGCAGCCTGCCGTTTACAAGTAAGAATTGCCGGGTAACCGACTGGACACGCCCCCGCATCGATCATGCGGGGGCGTGTTTTGTATTTTAGAAGTGCTTCTTGAATAGCCATCTGTCCAGTGAGCAATACCCACCGCCAAACGCCGCAAAAAGTGCTGCTCCACCTGTCCAGAAC
>JAAIGF010398823.1_pt1 | contig 10810 bp, 22 predicted proteins | sample 6487441 | NCBI WGS metagenome assembly JAAIGF01 (sample SAMN13974129, study PRJNA590717) | phyllosphere metagenome | biome: pepper field; feature: multiple bacterial spot infested pepper fields; material: pepper leaves; isolation source: leaves from pepper fields | host: Capsicum annuum ...
CCGATCTCGTCGACCTCCAGCTCGATCGCCGTGCGGTTGTTGCCTTCGCGGTCCTGGTAGGAGCGCTGCTTCAGGCGGCCGGTCGCGACGACCCGCATGCCCTTGGTGAGCGAGCCTGCGACGTGTTCAGCGAACTCGCGCCAGACCGACGCGCGCATGAACAGCGCTTCGCCGTCCTTCCACTCGTTGGCTTGACGGTCGAAGCTGCGCGGCGTCGATGCGATCGTGAAGTTCGCGACGGCGATGCCCGACTGGCTGTACCTGAGTTCCGGGTCCGCGGTGAGGTTGCCCACCACGGTGATGATCGTTTCGCCTGCCATCAGCTGGCCTTCCTTTCGTTGTTCCCACCGCGGTGGAGAGGGTTTGCCGGCAACCCGGCCTTACGTCTGACATCGGACACAGCCCGGTTCGTCACCCCGAGGTGATGAGCGACCACCGCGTCCGCGTGACCCGCCGTGACGAGCTCGAGGATCCGTGCCTTGAGGGGCCTTTCCGCGGGGACCGCTTCCTCGATCGCGGCCCGGAGTAGTTCCGGGATTCGGAGGTTGTGTTCCTCAGCACGGTTCACGAGCTGCGCCCACTCCCGGTCGGGGATGTCCACTACGACCCTCACGAGGCCTGCTCCTCTGCTGCGATGTCCGCGCACTTCTGGCACGGGAGGGGCCAGTTCGGGTGCAGGTCGCATTCCGCGGCCCGCTTTGGGACGAGCGTCGGCTTGGACTTCTCCGCGGCCTTGATCGCTTCGAATGCCATCCGGGCTGTCCCGCATGCTCGGCAGGGCTGGTCGGTGCCGTGGGGGTGCTTGGGGCAGAAGGGGGAGAGTGTCGCGTCAGCGACCTCCTCTCCTGTTCCCTTCCTTTCCCTTCCTCTCCTCTCCCCTCCTGGGATGAGTTCGTGCGAGTTCGCGCGAGCCCCGTCGAAACTCGCGTGAGTTTGCGTGAGGTCGTGTGAGTCCAGGTGAGCGCACACGGGGCACCGTGAGTTCCAGCGAGTGTCGACGCGCTGATGGTCGCCGAACCGAGGGATGACGAGGTAGCTGCGGTTGTCGGGCATCACGAGCCGTTCGACCCTGCCCGCGTCAACCAGCTGCTGCACGAGCACAGCCCCGTCTACGGCATCCGCCGGCAGGATCTTGAGCTTGAGCCCGAACGGGTCGTCCGAGAGGTGCCCGCGGTCGCACGCGAAGTTCCACATGCCGACGTAGAACAGGCGCGTCTCGTACGGGAGCGCGATCATCGCGCCGTCCGTCCAGAACTCGGGCTTGATGGTTCTAATCCGAGGCATCGACCCACACCTTCCCTTCGTCCCACCACAGGTCGATGACCTCGATGGGGTCGGTGATCGTGATGCGTTTTATCGCTTCGGCCCGTTCGTCGGTGATGTTGTAGAGCGGGTGCTCGTCGCGGATCGCGTGGGCCTCTACCGATCGGGCCATCGCCCGGTTCTCGTAGCGGTTGACCGTTCCCTCGAAGGCGCGCTCCCACCACTCCGCGTACAGGCGGTGCTCACGGAGGCGGCTAAACACGTTCACCGAAGCTCCGACGTAAAGCAGGCGCCCCTCGTTGTCGTAGACGCGGTACACGTCGGTCGGGAGGTTCTCGAGGCGACGCTGGGACCTGTTCCAGACCATCAGGCACCCGCCTCGTCGGTGAGGTACCGCAGCTGCCCGCGGTAGTCGACGGGGATCTCCGAGGGGGTCTCCCACCGGTGCACGGACCACCCGTTGTCTGACCCGTCCTTGTGTGCACGGCCGTGGCATCCGGACGTGTTCCCCGCACCGCACAAATGGATCAAGTTGGACAGGGTGTGGTCGCCGCCGCGGGACAGGTACTTGCGGTGGTGCATGTTGATGGCGCGAGCCTGGCCGCACCCCTCGCAGACACCTCCGGACCGTTCCTCGAGCTGGCGTCTGACCGGCTCGGGGATGGCCTTCTGTGCGCGTCTCATGACTCCTTCTCTCGGTGGCAGGGGCAGGTGGTTCCGATGCGGAGGCGGTGGCAGAACGTGTCGCCCCCGAAGGATCGGCCGGGGTGGCAGCGGGAGCATTGCCCGCAGGTGGGGAGTTCGCGGGGACGCGTCGGCGGGACGAACATCACGACGCCTCGCTCACACGGATCACGGCGCCCGGCCCGTCCTCGCCGGCCCACGACTTCTCCGCGTAGATGCGGATGATGTGCCGGTCGTCTTCGATGAGCCCTGCTTGGGTGATTGCGTCGCCGACAGCGCGGACGAGCTTGTCAAGATCCCCGACCGTGGGTGCGACGGGGTGCTTGGCGCGGGTCGTGCGCGGCTTCGCGATGTAGAACCACACATCCACCCGGTACGGCGGCGTGAGGGGGCCGAGGAGGCATTCGGTGTCGGCGGCGATCGCTGCGGCCTGGGTGACGAGGTCACGCCACGGCTTCACCCGCTTCGACGACTCCCGCATTCCGAACCGGGTACGAACCTTGCTGCCCTGGGGTGCCGGGGTCCCCTCGACGTGGAAGGTGACGGCGTTCATGCTGCGCCTCCCCACGGAAGAGTCGGCTGCTGGAAACGGGTGCTCAGCGAAAGGTCGAGGTATTCCCGGTTGAGGTCGATACCGATGTACTTCCGGCCTTCGAAGGTGGCGACCATACCTGTCGTGCCGCTGCCACTGAATGGGTCGAGGACGGTGTCGCCGGGACGGCTGCCAGCCAGGATCGCCGGTCGAATGAGCTCAGGCGGGTAGGCCGCGAAGTGAGCGCCGGGAAAGGGAACGGTCGGCACGGTCCAAACCGTCCGCTTGTTTCGGCGCCCGTCCTCATCCCGATCGACGTTGCTGACACGACCCAATCCGTTCACTCCGGTCTTGCCTGTCGTGAAGCTGGATCCGGCTGCACCTTTGTCCGCGGCCTCCGATATGGCTTCGGCGTCGTAGAAGTACCGTGGCGCCTTCGCGAACAGGAAGACGTGTTCGTGAGACTTCGTGGGGCGGTCACTCACGCTCTCCGGCATGGGATTCGGCTTGTGCCAGATGATCTCGGAGCGCAGAATCCAGCCGTCCTCCTGGAGCGCGAAGGCCACGCGCCAAGGGACGCCCAAGAGGTTTTTCGCGGGAGGCTCACCCGGGCGGCGGGCACCGGTCCGGTTGTGCTTTGTCGCGTACCCGATGGCGGCGACAACCTTCGCGTGGATGCCTGCGTGGCCTACGGGGTCGCGGCTCTGAGCGCCCCATGAACCGGTGTAGGAGTCTCCGAGGTTGAGCCAGAGTGTGCCGTCCTCAGCGAGCACGCGACGCAGCTCGCGGAATAGCGTGACCATCGCCGCGACATATTCGCTGACCGATGACTCGGCCCCGTACTGCCCGTCGCGTCCGTAGTCGCGGAGGCCGTAGTAGGGCGGGGAAGTGACGATCGTCTGTACCGAACGGCTCGGCAGTGAGCGCGCGACGTCTAACGCGTCGCCGTGGTGAAGTGTGATGTCGTCGCTCGCGAAGTACAGGCTCATTCGGCACCTGCCAGAGCCCAGAGGTGTGCGGGGTTCCCGTTGTCGCTGAGCCCCGTCTCGTCGAGGCGGGTGAACGCGTTGAACCGGTCGCGGGGGCGGGCGCAGAGGCCGGCGCCTTCGTTAAGGACGGTGCGGACGCGTTCCTTCGAGCAGTAGTACCCGTAGTGGTTGCGGAGGCGGTGCCAGATTTCGTCGGCGGTGAGGCCGATGGTGGTGTCGGCGAGGACTCGTTCGATGGCGAGCTTCACGGGGGTGCGCTTCACCGCTCGATCGGCGGCTTGGTGGGAGGTGAGCGGGTCGGTTCTGCGCGCTCTGGCGGTGTCGTCTGGGTAGATGGTCGGGATGCCGTCGGGCATGCTTGTGGTATCCACTGGTGTGCTCCTGAACAGATGTATGACTGGTGGGTGGCGGCGGGAGCGTGTGCAAGACGCTCCCGCCGCGGTTCGGGGGACGGTTACTGCGGGATGGGTGCGGCCTCCCAGTGATCCGTGGTTGACGCTCCGACCTCTTCGCGCTTGGCGGTGATCGCGGTCTTCACGTCCGCGACTCCGGCGATGCCGCGTTCCGTGGCGAGGGCTTCGAGCTTGTCGAGCGCCTCGGCGTCCTTCGCTGCGCGGATCGCGGCGGCGGCTTTCCGGACGGTGTCCTGCAGGTTGTCCGGTTCAGCACCGGACTGGTCCGCGTGGACGGTCGCGTGAGTCCGCTCCCCCGTCCCGTCAGCGAGACCAAGCTCAGCCCACAGCCAGTCGACGGTGAAGTTCGGGACGGGGCGGGGCTTGTCGAGCTGGATGCGGGCGGAGCGGGCCCCGGTGAGGAGGAACTGTCCCCGCTCCCGCATTTCGACGATCGCGGACGAGTCGAACGGGAGGGACTTGTGCCCCTGGATCTTCCACTCCTTCTGGGAGGTGGGTGACCCGTTCTCCATGACGGCGACGGAGTCGAGGCGGGCGGTGAGGATCACAGGGCCCTTGTGGGTGCGGAGGGCGTCCATGATGTCGGTCCACTGGGAGGCGGCGACGTTCCACAGGTCCGCGCTGATGGTGAAATCTCCGTTGGGGTTCCGCCGGCCCTTCGCCCGCTTGTTGGCGATGGCTTGCATGTTGTCGCCGATGAGGTTCCACAGGCGGGTCATCGAGTCGACGACGATCAGGGTGGGGAGGGCGCCGTGGGGTTCGTTCACGGCTTCCTGGACGGCGTTGAGGATGCCGGGGTAGGTGCCGTCGTGGACGACGATGTCGAAGTCCGCGCCGGAGATGAGGGCGTATTCGTCGGGGTCGTCTTCACCGATCCCGATGTACAGGGTGCGGCCTATGAGCGGTGAGGCGGAGGCGGTGAGCGCTGCCCACGTCTTCCCGGCCTTCTCACGTCCGGCGAGGGTGAGGATGGGCCACGGCGGCTTGCCGGTCGGCTTTCTGGTCGCGAGAGTCACAGGCCGAGTCCTTCCCGGATGTCGGCGTGGAGGATCGGCGCATCTTCGGGGTAGTGGCCGTGTTCGTAGATCGAAGCCTCGTGACCGATGAGATGCGCGCGGACCCCGTGCTGCGTGAATGCGCGCTCGGTCTCGGCGACGAGCGAGCACAGCGCGATGCGATTCGCGATGCGCTGCTGCTCGACGAGGGCGAGAGTGGCGTGCACCTGCGCCTCAGCCAGAACATCTGCCTTTGCCTCGCCTGTCGCCTCGGGCCATTCGAGCGATGGCCGAATCGCGGCCAGAGCGAGAAGCCCGCGCGCCTTGTCCACCCCTGTCTTCTCCATGTGCGCGTACTCGCCCTTGATCTTCGTTACCTCGTCATCCGGGTAAAAAGTCACGCCGTTCTGCCATCCACCGCGCACCTTCTCTGCGATGGGGTACTCGGTGAGAGATCCGCGCGTCACCTCGATCCGGGCGATCGTGCCGTTTTCAGTGATGTCGGTCATGGTCATTCCGTTTCTGTGCCGCAGTGATCGCAAATCCCGCGGGCGTCGAAGAGTTGTCGGGCGCGGCAGTGGTCGCAGAGAAGCCACGCCTGCGGGTCTTCCATGAACAGGGGCCAGTACAGGGACTGGTCGCCCTTCCGGAGTTCGGTGATGACCTCACTGTTGGTGAGGGCGTCGAACCCGCGGGTGAGGTGGTGGAGCACCCAGGTGAGGGTGTCGCGGCGTGCCCGTCGGTACCCCTGCAGGTAGGACACCCCGAACCGGTGCTGGCCGTGCTGGTGCCATGCGTGGTCTTCGAGGCGGGTGAGTTCGGCGTGGTGGTCGGTGAGGATCTGGGTGGTGCGGGTTTCGTCCGCGACCATCGCATCCCAGCCGCTCACGGCCGGCCCTGCATCTCAGCTAGGCACTCAGGGCAGTAGTCGGCCCGTCCGCGGCCTCGCACCGACCAGCCGGCATTGTTTAGTTGAGCCCGGAGTTGGGTGATACCGTCCGTGCCCTGCTGCCAGTTGCCGCAACCGCCGTAGTCGCCGTCGCACCAAATGGTGACTTCATGTGTGACGCTCATCGCTGGTACCCGAGGTCTTCCGCTCGCTGATCCATCCGTGCCCGGTGCTGCTCGTACTCGAGTACCCCGTTGACCGGGTCCAACCCGCGTGCGCGGAGGTCCATGGAGGAGAGCGCGTCGGGGTGGGTTCCGTCGCCGTCGAGGATGAGGGCGGCTTTGATGTCGGGCCAGTACATGGCGAGCAGCACACCGGCCGCGAAGATGAGGCACAGGAGGGTGCCACCGTTGAATGCGCCCATCAGAGGGTGTCCTTCCGCGCTTGGTGTGCGGGCTTGTACGGGCCGGGGTTGAACCGGTCGAGGATGCGTTCCCAGAGGGTGCGGCGGGTCATGAGCGGGAGGGGTTCACGGGCTACACCAGGGACAGGAGGGAACGGGACGCTCACGATGCGACCTCCTCGGGATAGATGCGGGTCGCGTAGGTGATCTGCGAGGCCGTCAGAGCGAGCTCTTCGGTGCCCGCGGCGTCGTAGGTGGCGGCGGTGAAGATCACGTTGCCGTTGGCGCTGCTGGACACGACCGCCGGCGCGTGGTCGAAGGTGGGCCCGGTGGGGATCCGCAGCAGCCATACCTCGCCAGGCTTCGCGTCGTGCCACGGCTTCGGCTCCGGGTGAGCATCGAAGTAGGCCCGGGCGGCGAGGCGCAGCGTCGTGGTCAAGCCAGGTTCGGGGGCGATGAAGTGCCGGCGGTCGAACTCGTTACTGAGGTGCGGGCGTCGCTCGTCCAGCACAACAGCTCGATCGCCGTCCGCGTAGACGACAGTGGTGCTGTCGTAACGCCACCGTCCGAGGCGGTTGTCCTCCTCAGCCCGGAAGAACTCACGGAGCGCCTCGGCCTGATCGGCGTAGACGCCATTGAAGACCCCGAGGTCTGATGAATTGGGAACGGCGATCCTGTAGCCGCCTGTCTCTCGCTGCACGACTTCGAGGCCGTTGCTTGCGGTGAAGGTGTTCATGCGTCTCTCCCTGCGAGGTGTTCGGTGACATCCGCGGGACGGTGCAACACCCGTTCCGCACGGGTCAGGTCCATCGCGGCCTGCTCCGCCCGTGTCGCGAGACCCGCGAAGATCTGCGCCGACCGGGTCTCCCCCGCCATGACCGAGGACACGGTCGACAGGGCGTGCATGTCCCGTTCATGGCGGAGAGCATCGATGTCACCTCTCCTTGCCATGGCGTCGATGTCGTCCTCCCAGTGGGTGAGGAGCGCGGTGGCTCCGGGGGTGATGGGTAGGGTGGGTGTCTGAGGCATCTGCTTGCCTTTCTGTGAGACGTCGCCCCTGGCCGGGCGGCGTTTCCGTTTGATGTGGTGGTCAGGCGGCGAGGTTGCCGAGGAGCGCGACGTAGCGGGGCCGCTGGCGAAGGACGATCTTCGACACGGTCTGGCGTGCGACGCCGAACAGGGCCGCGATCGAGTCCTGAGGCATACCGCTCGAGGCGAGCGCGTCGATGTGTCGGATCTCGCTGTCCGTGAGCTTCACCGGGTGCGCGGCGATCGCGCGGGCGTTGGACGTGCGGCCCTTCGCTGCGGCGTCGAGCATGTTCTGCTGGCGTGTGCCGAGGAACAGATGCAGCGGATTCACGCATGCTCGGTTGTCGCAGGTGTGGCAGACGTCCATGCCGGCGGGGATGGGCCCGCGGCTGAGGATCCAGGAGGCGCGATGCGTGTCGACCGCGCGACCGTCGAGCTTGACCTTGCAGTAGCCGGTCTTCTTACCGAGGGCGCCCTGCCACTCCATGCAGCCGGCGTCGTTCGCGACGGTCGTGGCGTAGAACTTGTCCCGGTCCATCACGCACCGCCCGTAGTGACGCGGGAGGCGGCCACCCAGGAGTCGACCTCGGCTTCGAGGTACACGACGGTGCGGAGGGTGGGCTTGTAGTACGGAGGTCCCTGCCGGCGCTTCCGGAGATCCTCGAGCTTGTCGAGGGTCATCCCGGGGATGCGGGAGGCGACTTCTTCGGGCGCCAGCCACACGGGGGCCGTGGGCTGCTTCTTGGGGGTGACTGCGCCCATGTCACTCCCCCTTCACGATCTTGAAGAGGTCGTCCTTCGAGATGAAGGGGAACGCGGTGGCGAGCTTCGCGAGGAACTCGTTCGAGGCGATGGTCTTGCCTTCGCGGACGCGGAGCAGAGTGCTCCGGTCGACGCCGATGATTCTGGCGAGCTCTGCGTTCGAACTGATGCCGTGAGCGATTCTCAGGCTGTCGAGGCGGTCGCTATCGACCGCAATGTGGGTGGGTCTGGTAGACGTGCCATCTGCTTGCATGCATGCCACGGTACCCGTTGCATGGCACACATGCAAGCGTCATGCACCAACGCAATCCACTATCGCTCAAGACCTCGCCTTTGCGGGGTCGCAACCCCCCGGTACTCTTGCAATATGAGTCAGAGTGATGGTGCGTGGGCACAGTTTGTGAAGCGCCACGGCAACGGCGAGACCAACAAGGATGTGAGCCGAAAAGTCGGCGTTGACGCATCTACGGTCGGCAGGTGGGTCAACGGCCAGACCGAAGCCACCCCGCAGCAGGCAATCAACTTCGCCCGCGCATATGGGCTCCACCCCGTCGAGGCCCTCGTCGCCGCAGGACACCTCTCCCCCAGCGACGTCGAGGGTCGGGTGACGATCGAGACGTCAGCCACCCTTGAGGCGTTCTCCACCCGAGCACTCATCTCGGAGGTCAGTGACCGGCTTGAGGTAATGGCTACCTACGCTGGCTGGATCAAGGCGATGGAGGGTGAGCCGGTCACCAACGCCCGCATGTCGGACCAGACACTCCGTTACCTCGACCCCGCCACTCCCCCGAACGAAACCAACCCGGAGAGCTTCAAGCGGATCTTCGGCGACAACCTGCGGGCCGCTGCGTCGATCGACGGTGTACCCAACTTCGAGGTCACCGATGTCCGAGGTGCCGATGAGGATGACCATCACGCGGCGGACCTGACGAAGGAAGAACACGATCTGGCCGCATCCGAGGACGACACGGTCGTCGACCCGGATCGCTAAACGAAGGGTGGGGGGATGAGCTTGGCGCAGGTGACAACACGCGACAGCGAGTGGATGTACGGACTCGGGTCGTTCGACGATGCGCATGCTCTTGCCGACTACAACCCCTGGGACCACGCCGACCTTCTCGGCGCTCCTGTCGTCACCAACCCCACCCTCCCTGGCCGGATGGTCGCCGCGTACTCCGCGCGCCGGCATGTCATCTTCCTCCGCCCGAACACCCCGTACGCAGTCGAACGCTGCGCGCTCGCGCATGAGCTCGTCCACTTCGAGCACCGCGATCGCGGCACCACCAACAGCCAAGAAGACCGCGCAGACAGGATCTCGACGCTCCGCCTCATCCGCCCCAGACGCCTCATGGAGGCAGCGCAGCTGTCAGAGGACATCGGCGCAATGGCTATTGAGCTGTGCGTCACAGAGAAGGTCATGCGCCTCTACGCGCGCATGGTCAGGAACGGGACACTCCCAGGAGGCCACTGATGGCTGGATCCATTTCGCCGTACATGACGTCGAAGGGCAAGCGGTACCGAGTCCGCTACGCGAAGCCTGACGGGAAGTGGACCGACAAGCGGGGCTTCAAAGCGCGCGCTGACGCGAACCTGTTTCTCGCGTCTGTCACCGTGAGCAAGGCGCGAGGACAGTACGTGGATCCCCGCGACGGCAAGCAGGCTCTCTCGGTGTTCGCGGACCGGTGGAAGCGAACTCGGCTCAGCGGGCTCAAGCCGTCGAGCCAGAACGCGATGGAGACCACCTGGCGTCTCCACGTCGAACCGCGGTGGGGTGACAGGCCAGTCTCGGGGATCAAGGCGCCGGAGATCGAGGAGTGGCTCACGGAGCTCGCGGCGAAGCCTCTTGGGGCGCAGTCGATCCGCCGCGCAGTTGCCGTCCTCTCGAGCACCCTCGCGGTGGCGCACCGAGACGGAGTGATCCCCAGCATCCCCACGGTCGGTGTCAAGCTCCCCACGAAGCCGAAGAAGCACATGCGCTTTCTCACTCACGCGCAGGTTGATCTCCTCGCGGCTTGCAGCTCACAGCCTGACCTCACCCTCTTCCTCTCCTACACCGGTCTCCGATGGGGCGAGGCGTCCGCGCTGAAGGTGAAGCACCTCGACTTCACGCGAAGCCGCATCAACATCGAGGACAACCTCGTCGTCGTGAAGGGCGAGTACATCACTGGCACCCCGAAGTCTGGGCAGAGCCGCGCAGTCCCCATGCCCGTGTTCCTCGTCGACACGCTCCGGGCGATCGCGACCACACGGCCGCGGGAAGCGTACGTGTGGGGCGACGGGGTCACGCCGCTCACCTACCCGAACGGGGCGGAGCGCTGGTTCGGTTCGGCCGTGAAGCGCGCACAGGCCATCGACGCGACCATCCCGGACATCACCCCGCACGACTGCCGGCACACCGCCGCGTCCCTCGCTGTCTCCGCAGGTGCCAACGTGAAGGTCGTTCAGCGCATGCTCGGGCACGCCTCCGCAGCGATGACCCTCGACGTGTACGCGGACCTCTTCAACGACGACCTGGACGCTGTTGCATACAGGATGGCGCAGGCGCGCACCGATGCAACGGCTGCGATTACTGGGCAAAACTTGGTCATACGCGAGAAAGCGCCCCACCCAGACTCGGATGAATCCGAATCGAGTGAGGCGGGTTCAGAGGCCTAAGCCCTCGGAACCCGCGGAATCACGCGGTTCTCAGAAGTTCCAGTCGTCGTCCTCAGTGGCGACGGCCTTGCCGATGACGTACGACGAACCCGACCCGCTGAAGAAGTCGTGGTTCTCGTCCGCGTTGGGCGAGAGCGCCGACAGGATCGCCGGGTTCACGTTGGTGACGCTCGCCGGGAACATGGCCTCGTAGCCG
>JAAIGF010263490.1_pt1 | contig 10809 bp, 6 predicted proteins | sample 6487441 | NCBI WGS metagenome assembly JAAIGF01 (sample SAMN13974129, study PRJNA590717) | phyllosphere metagenome | biome: pepper field; feature: multiple bacterial spot infested pepper fields; material: pepper leaves; isolation source: leaves from pepper fields | host: Capsicum annuum ...
ACGCGGAGTCGACCTACGTGCGCAAGCCCCCGTACTTCGAGGGCATGGCGCTCGAGCCGTCGCCCGTCACCGACATCGCGGGTGCGCGCGTGCTGGCGAAGCTCGGCGACTCGGTCACCACCGACCACATCTCGCCGGCCGGATCGATCAAGGCCGACAGCCCCGCGGGTCGGTACCTCACCGAGCACGGCGTCGAGCGCAAGGACTTCAACTCCTACGGCTCGCGCCGCGGCAACCACGAGGTCATGATCCGCGGCACGTTCGCGAACATCCGCCTCAAGAACCTGCTGCTCGACGGCGTCGAGGGCGGCTACACCCGCGACTTCACCACGGCCGACGGCGCGCAGTCGTTCATCTACGACGCCTCGCAGCACTACCAGGAGCAGGGCACCCCGCTCGTCATCTTCGGCGGCAAGGAGTACGGCTCGGGCTCCAGCCGCGACTGGGCCGCGAAGGGCACCTCGCTGCTCGGCGTCCGCGCCGTCATCACCGAGAGCTTCGAGCGCATCCACCGCTCGAACCTCATCGGCATGGGCGTCGTGCCGCTGCAGTTCCCGGCCGGCGAGACGGTCGAGTCGCTCGGCCTGGACGGCACCGAGGTCGTGTCGATCAGCGGCATCGAGCAGCTCAACGAGGGCGTGACCCCGAAGACCGTGCGCGTCGTCGCCGAGCCGAGCGAGCACTCGCCGGCCGGCAAGCAGACCGTCGAGTTCGACGCGGTCGTGCGCATCGACACCCCCGGCGAGGCGGACTACTACCGCAACGGCGGCATCCTGCAGTACGTGCTGCGCAGCCTGCTCTGAGCTGCGGAGCACGACGGAGGGCCCGGCATCCGAGCGGATGCCGGGCCCTCCGCCCGTCTCAGCCCTTCTCGGCGCCGGCCGTCGTGTTCATGATGCGGCGCTGGAAGATGAAGAACAGCACCGCGACCGGGATCGTCATGAGCACCGCGGCCGCGAGCTGCAGCGGGAACTGGTTGCCGCTGCCGAGCTGACCGGAGACGAGCGACGCGACACCCGTGGTGAGCGTGTTCAGCTCGGGGCTCTGCCGCGAGACGACGAAGTGCGCGAACTCGTTCCACGAACCCTGGAAGCTCAGGATGAAGAGCGTCACGAGCGGTGCCGTCGCCATCGGCAGGACGATCGTCCAGAAGGTGCGGAAGATGCCGGCGCCGTCGATCCGAGCGGCCTCCTCGATGCTCGCCGGGATCGAGTCGAAGAACTGCTTCATGATGAACACCCCGGCCGCATCGACCATCAGCGGCAGGATCATGCCCGCGTAGCTGTCGTAGAGGCCGAGCTGCTGCAGCACCAGGAAGCGGGGGATGAGCAGCACGACGTTCGGCACCGCCATGATCGCGATGAGCGCGGCGAAGACGGCACCGCGCCCGCGGAAGCGCAGCCGCGACAGGGCGTAGCCGGCGAGCGAGCCGAAGAAGACCCGACCGACCGTGACGACCACGGTGACGAGGGCCGAGTTCATCGTCCACTGGCCCATCGGCACGTCCGTGAGCAGCCGCTCGTACGCGGCGAACGTCCACGTCTCCGGCAGCAGGCTCAGGGGGTTCGCGGTCGCATCCGCATCCGACTTGAACGACGAGGCGATCGAGATGAGGAACGGGTAGACGTAGACGAGCGCCAGCACGATCAGCATGAGGTAGCTGGCGATCGCGGCGCTGCGCACCCGTGCGGGCACACGGCGGATGGAGCCTGTCGTGGTCATCGCGCGCCTCCTCGCTCCTGCACGGCCGCGGCCACCGCGGCCTCGTTCGCGCCGCCGCCGGTCGTGCGCCGACGCGCCCGCCCGCTGCCGTCGGGATCCCGGTCGCGGAGCACCAGGCGCTGCAGGCCGGTGAGCGCGACGATGATCGCGAACAGGATGAAGGAGATCGCGGCGCCCTCGCCCCAGTTCAGCCCCTCGAAGGACGTCTGGTAGGCCAGGAACGCCGGCGTGAGCAGCGTCTTGCCGGGATCGCCGCCGCCCGTCAGGAGCACCTGGTCGAAGATCTGCCACGTGCCGATGAGGCCGAGCGTCAGCACGGTGAACAGGGCGGGCTTCAGCAGCGGCAGGGTGACCGAGAAGAACTTGCGGAAGGCCCCCGCTCCATCCATGAGCGCCGCCTCGTCGATCTCCTGGCCGATGTTCTGCAGCGCGGCCAGGAAGATCAGCATGAAGGTGCCCGAGGTGGTGAACACCGACATGAGCACCAGCGCGCACATCGCCACGGAGGGCCCGCTGAGCCAGTCCCACCAGGAGATGCCGAGCGGACCGCCCGCGGTCAGGGCGTCCGGGGCGCCGCCGACGCCGATCCCGCCGAGCAGCAGGTGCAGCACGCCGCGCGGATCGTTGAACCAGTTCGGTCCGTCGGCGCCGAGGGCGCCGAGCACCCGGTTCACCGCGCCGGAGCCGGCGAAGAGGAAGAGGAAGATGGTCGTGATGGCGATGGTGCTCGTCACCGACGGGAAGTAGAACGCGGTGCGGAAGAGGCCGCGGCCGCGCAGCACCCGGCGGTTCACCTGCACCGCGAGGAACAGGGCCAGCGCCGTCTGCAGGGGCACCACGAGCACGACGTAGTAGAGGTTGTTGCGGATGGCGGTGCCGAAGTCGCGCTGCGCGAGCCCGTCCTGCACCGTGACGGCCGCGTAGTTGTCGCCGCCGACGAACTGGGCGGTCGGCCCGAGCGGCGACCCCAGCCCGTTCCAGTTCGAGAAGCTCACCCACAGGGCGAGCAGGATCGGCACGACGAGGAAGACGCCGAGGATCAGCACGGCCGGCGCGACGAAGAGCCAGCCGTACCGCCCCTCGGCGCCGCGGATGCCGCCGCGGCGCCGAGGGATCGGCCCGGCCGCGCGCATCAGGAGCCGTTCGCCTCGTCGAGGGCGGCCTGCAGGTCGGTCTGCAGCTGCGCGAGGATGGCCGCCGGGTCGCCGGTGGCGAGCCCGCCGAGCGACGAGTTGAAGTCGGTGATGACGGCGGCGGCCCCATCGAAGGCCACCGGGCTCACCGCGTAGTCGTTGCCGGCGACGAAGGGCTCGTTGTCCGGGAACCGGGTGGCGTACTCGGCCGCGCCGGACTCGGTCGAGGGGATCACGCCGAACGCCTCGGCGAAGGCGAGCTGCTGCTCGTCGCTCGTGAGGAACTCGACCAGGTCGACCGCCTGATCGCGGGTGTCCGAACCGGCGGGGATGCCCCAGCAGTTGCTGAACGTGAAGGTGGACGACGTCTCGCCGGCCGGCAGCTCGACGACGCGGTACTCCACATCGGGGAAGTCCGCCGCCATCGCACCGTTGATCCAGGGGCCCTCGATCGCCATCGCCGCCGAGCCGTTGCCGAAGGCCTCGCCGGCCCAGCCGGCGTCGAGGTCGGCGGGGAAGGCGGCCGCGCCGCTCGAGAGCAGCCCCTGCACGTACTCCAGGCCTGCCAGGTTCTCCGGGCTGTCGGCCGTCACCGTGGTGCCGTCGTCGTCGACCAGCTGCCCGCCGGCCTGGTTCATGAAGACGCCGACGCGCGCGTACTCGGCAGCCATCGACAGGCCGACCGTGCCGTCGGTGGTGAGCGCCTCGGCGACCCGCTGCAGTCCCGCCCAGTCCGTCGGCACATCCGCGTCCGTCAGGCCGGCGGCCTCCCAGAGCTGCGTGTTGATGACGAGGCCGAGCGTCGAGAAGTCCTTGGGCGCGCAGGTGAAGGTGTCGTCGTAGGTGAAGGCGTCCTGGAGGGCCGGATAGAAGTCCGACGCGTTCGGCAGGTCCGCCGCGTAGGCGTCGAGGTAGCGGTTCGCGGCGTAGGTCTGGAACTGATCCCAGCTCATGTAGAACAGGTCCGGCGGATTGCCGCCGGAGAAGCCCTGGCCGAGCTGCTGGGTGAGGTCGCTCGCCGCGACGAGCTCGACGGAGGTGCCGCTCTCCTCGCTCCAGGCGTCGACGGCGCTCTGCAGCGCCTGCGTCTCGGCGTCGCCGCTCGAGCCGAACAGGATCGTGAGGCCGGCGTCCTCGCCCCCGCCACCTCCTCCGCCCGAGCATCCCGCGAGTGCGAGCGCCGTCCCAGCGGCGATGATCGGTACACCCCATCGTGCAGTACGCATCATGCTGTCCTCTCTGTGGTGGCCGGCTGCTGCGCCGGCGGTCCGGCCGAGCCGGGGGTCGTGGTCGTCTCGAGGCGGGCGAGCGCACCCGGCCCGCGCACGACGAGGTCGGGCTCGAGCAGGCGGTGCCGCGCGCCGTCGGGCTCCTGATCGACGAGGTCGCCGCCGCGCTCTCCGAAGAGCAGCTCGAGCGCCGCCGCGGCGACCGCGTGCAGGGGCTGCCGCACGCTCGACAGCCCGACCGCCGCCGCCACGGGCGTGTCGTCGTAGCCGATGACCGGCAGGTCGCGACCGGAGTCGCGGATCGCGATGCTGGCGCCGAGCGCGAGCGAGTCGCTGGCGCAGACGACGGCGTCGACGCCGGCGGCGAGCAGCTCGCGCGCGGCGACGGCCCCGAGGTCGACGCGGTCCTCGGCGGCGCGGCTGAGGCGACCGGCCGTCGCATCGTCGAGGTCCTGGGCCTCCCGCCAGCCGGCACGGCGCTCGTCGCCGGTGCCGGAGGGGCTGGGCCAGCCGAGGTAGCCGATGCGGCGCGCGCCGAGACCTCGCAGGTGCTCCGTGGCCGCCCGGGTGCCCGCCCTGCCGTCCACGTCGACCCACGGATGCGCCGGCCGGTCGAGGTCGGCCTCGCCCCACGGGCGGCCGAAGGTGACGAACGGCACCCGGTGCTGCTCGAGCCAGGCGGTGCGGGGATCGCCGTGGAAGGTGGACGTCAGCACGAAGGCGTCGACGTCGCTGCCGTCGCGCAGACGGCGGATCTGCTCGAGCTCGTGCTCGGGGGAGCGGGCGGTGAACAGCTGGATGCGCAGGCCGCGCGTGTCGGCGTGCTCCGTGAGCGCGTGCAGGAAGGCGTCGAGCACGGAGCCCGAGATGCCGTCGGTGACGGGGTCGAGGCGGATGCCGATCGTCGACGACTTGCGGGTGCGCAGCCGACGTGCGGAGGCGTGCGGCCGGTAGCCGAGGTCCGCGATGACCGACTCGACGCGCTCGCGCGTGGCGTCCGCAACGATGCCGGGGGAGTTCAGCACGTTCGAGACGGTCTGCCGTGACACGCCGGCGGCCTCCGCGACGTCCTGCACCGTGGGTGCCCGTCCCATCATCCGCCTCCTCGCGTCGTCGACGGCGCGGCCGGAGCGCGTCGTCGCGGGATTCGATCGTTCAAATCGGCCGCTGTACGGAGGCGTTTGATCGTTCAAACCGGTGGTGTTAGGTTACTGCCGCATGCACGGCTGTCAAGCCTCGACCGACAGACGCTGCGATCGCATCGACGACGAAGGAGTCCGGGATGAGCGCACCCCTGCAACCGCTGCTGCATGACGAGACCGTGCTGCTCAGGGCGCCGGCGCAATGCTGGTCGGGCGCCGACGGCGACCTCGGGGAGGCCGCCATCCACGGCGTGTACGTCTCCGACGTGCGCCTGCTGCGCGCGGTCGCGCTGAGGGTCGACGACGTGCGGCCGGAGCCCATCGCGCGGCAGTCCGAGGGATCGAGCGCGATGGCCTTCGTGGCGCTGGTGCGCCATCTCGACGGGCCCGGGGCCGACCCGGACGTGCGGCTCGAGCGGCGGCGGGAGGTGACGACGGACGGGCTCCGCGAACGCGTCGTGATCCGCTCGCGTCGCGCGGTGCCGGTCGTGGCCGAGATCGACCTGCGCTTGGAGCCGGATGCGAGTTCCATGGACCTGGTCAAGGCGGGCCTCACCGGGGCGCCGCCCGCGGTCCGCGCTGAGGACGGCCAGCTCTCGTGGAGTGCCGAGGACGCCCACGCGGAGGTCGTCGCGCCGGGCGCGCGGACGGACCGTGCGGGTGACGCCGTGCACCTGCGCTGGCGCGTGCACGTCCCGCCCCGCGGCGAGGCGGCCGTGGAATGGCGGCTGCGCGGCGTGGACCGGCGCGCGGTCGTCCAGGGCGCCGCTCCTGGTTCGACCTGGATCGCTCCGCAGGTGTCGAGCGGGGACGAGCGGCTGCGGCGCTGGCTCGACCGGTCCCTGGATGACCTCGAGGCGCTCCGGCTGCGCTCGGTCGAGGGCGGCGACGACGTCTTCCTCGCCGCCGGCGCGCCCTGGTTCTCCACCCTCTTCGGTCGGGACTCCATCTGGGCAGCCCGGTTCCTGCTGCCGCTCGGCACCGAGCTGGCTGCCGGCACGCTCCGAACCCTGGCGGCGCTCCAGGGTCGCCGCCACGTCGCCGGCACCGCCGAGCAGCCCGGCAAGATCATGCACGAGCTGCGCCGCGGCGAGCTCACGATGCCGGGGGAGGGCATCGCCCTGCCGCCGCTCTACTACGGCACGGTCGACGCGACGCCCCTGTGGGTCTGCCTGCTCCACGACGCCTGGCGCTGGGGGATGGACGAGGACGAGGTGCGAGCGCTGCTGCCGAACCTGCGTGCGGCCCTCGGCTGGATGCGCGACCACGGCGACAGCGACGGCGACGGACTGCTGGAGTACGTCGACGAGACGGGCTCGGGCCTGTCGAACCAGGGGTGGAAGGACTCCGGCGACTCGATCCAGTGGCGCGATGGACGGTTGGCCGAGGGGCCCATCGCGCTCTGCGAGGTGCAGGGCTACGCGTACGAGGCCGCGCGCCACGGCGCCGATCTGCTCGATGCGCTCGGCGAGCCGGGCGCCGAGGAGTGGCGGGCCTGGGCCGAGCGGCTGCGGTCCCGGTTCCACGAGGCGTTCTGGGTCGCGGACGCCGACGGCTCGTACCCCGCCATCGCGCTCGATGCGGCGAAGCGGCCGGTCGACGCGGTGACGAGCAACATGGGCCACCTGCTCGGCACGGGCCTGCTCGATCCGGAGCAGGCCCTCCTGGTGGCACGGCGGCTGGTCGGCGCCGACATGAGCAGCGGATTCGGCCTGCGCACGCTCTCTAGCGGATCGGACGGTTACTGGCCGTTGAGCTACCACGGCGGTGCGGTGTGGACGCACGACACGGCGATCGCCGTCGCCGGCCTGGTGCGCGAGGGCCGGCGCGACGAGGCCGCCGTGCTCATCGACGGCCTGCTCGCGGCGGCGGCCGCCTTCGACTACCGGGTGCCCGAGCTCCATTCCGGTGATGCCGGCGTGAACGCACCCGCGCCGTACCCGGCCGCCTGCCGCCCGCAGGCCTGGTCCGCCGCGGCCTCCGTGCAGGTGCTCTCGGCGATCCTCGGGCTGGCGCCGGATGCGCCCGGCGGGCGGCTCGCGGTCCGTCCGCTCACCCCCTCGCCGGTCGGCGCGCTCTCCGTGCGGGGGCTCCGCTTCGCCGGCGCCGCGGTCGACCTCTCCGTCGATGCCGAGGGCGATGTCGTGGACGCGGCCGGCGCGAGCGTCGCGGTCTGGTGAACGGCGTCGGGCCCGGCATCCTCGATGCCGGGCCCGACGCCCGCCGTCAGCGGGTGCCGCGGATCGGCGGCGCGTGGAACGTGCTGCCGAACACGCGCTCGGAGGCGCCGACGCGGTCGAGGTAGGGGGTCGCCCCGCCCATCTGGAACGGCCAGCCCGCGCCGAGCACGAGGCAGAGGTCGATGTCCTCGGGGGCCGTGACGACGCCGTCGTCGAGCATCCGCTTGATCTCGTCGGCCAGGCCGTCCTCGACCCGGCGCAGGATCTGCTCCTCCGTCATGGGCGCGGTGCCGCCGGCGACGATCGCCGCGGCCTGCTTGTCGACGCCCTTGACCTTGCCCTTCGCATCCCGTTCGAAGATGCGCCCGTGCTCGGCCAGCCGGTGCAGGTTGGCGCTCTCGAAGAAGCGGTCGGGGAAGGCCGCGTGGTGCGTGTCGAGCACGTGCGCGCCCACCTTCAGGCCGACGAGCTCGAGCAGCTCGAACGCGGTCATCGGCAGTCCGAGCGGGCGGATCGCACGATCCACGGTCTCGAACGGCGTGCCGGTGTCGACGGCGTGCATCGCCTCGCCGAGCAGCTTCGCGAGGATGCGGTTGACGACGAAACCGGGCGCGTCCGCCGTGATGACCGCGTTCTTCCTGAGCTTCGCGGCCGTGGCCATCGCCGTCGCCAGCGTCGCCTCATCCGTCCGCGTCGCGTTCACGACCTCCAGCAGCGGCATGACCGCCACCGGGTTGAAGAAGTGGAAGCCGACGACCCGCTCGGGGTGCTCGAGCCGCTCGGCGATGCGGTCGACGGAGAGCGACGAGGTGTTGGTGGCGAGCACCGTCTCGGGGCCGACGTGCCGCTCCACCTCGGCGAAGACCTGCTGCTTGACGCCCAGCTCCTCGAAGACGGCCTCGATGACCCAGTCGCAGTCCGCGAAGTCGGCGAGCTCGGTGGTGCCGCTCACGAGCGCGCGCAGCCGGTTCGCCTCGTCCTGGGAGATGCGCCCCTTCTCACGCAGACCGTCGAGCTCGTCGCGGATGTAACCGAGGCCCTTGTCGACGCGGGCCTGATCGAGGTCGGTGATGACCACCGGCACCTGCAGCCGGCGCACGAAGAGCAGGGCGAACTGCGACGCCATGAGCCCGGCGCCGACGACGCCGACCTTCGTCACGGGTCGCGCGAGCTCCCTCGGCGGTGCCCCGACCGGCTTCTTCGCGCGCTTCTGCACGAGGTTGAACGCGTAGATGCTGGCACGGAACTGGTCGCCGGCGATGAGGTCGGCGAGCGCCTCGTCCTCCCGGGCGAAGCCGTCCGCGACCGAGCCGCTCTTCGCGGCGGCGAGCAGGTCGAGCGCGGCGTACGGCGACTTCGCGACGGTGCCGATGCGCGACTCGAGCGTCTTGCGGGCGATGCCGATGGCGATGTCCCACTTGGCGAGCCGCTCCAGCTTGCCCGGCGCATTCGGGCGCTTCACCGTCGTGGCTCCGCTGATGACGCCGTCGGCCCAGCGGATGGAGTCCTCGAGGAAGTTCGCGGGTGAGAACAGCGCGTCGACGATGCCGAGCTCGAGCGCGTCCTGCGGCTTGAGCGTGCGGTTCTGCTTGAGCGGGTTCTCGATGACGACCTTGAGGGCGTTCTCGATGCCGATCAGGCGCGGCAGCAGCGTCGCGCCGCCCCACCCCGGGATGATGCCCAGGAACACCTCGGGCAGCGCGATGGCGGCCGCGGACGCGTCGACCGTGCGGTAGTCCGCATTGAGGCCGATCTCCACCCCGCCGCCCAGCGCGAGGCCGTTGATGAACACGAAGCTCGGCACGCCGAGCTCGGCCTGCTTGCCCAGGGCGAGGTGCCCCAGCTGGGCCATCTTCCTCGCGTGCTCGCGGCTGGGGATCTGCTCGACCTTCGACAGGTCGGCGCCGGCGGCGAGGATGAACGGCTTGCCGGTGACGGCCACACCGCGGATCTCGCCGCGGCCCGCGCGTTCCTTGAGCGCATCCATCGTCGCCGCGAACTCGAGCAGCCCCTTCGGACCGAAGGTGCTCGGCCGGGTGTGGTCGCGCCCGTTGTCGAGCGTCACGAGCGCGAGCAGGCCGCCGCTCGGCAGCGGTACGTCGCGCACGAAGGAGTGCGTCACGACCTCGTCCTCGCTCAGCGCCTCCAGGTCGGAGAAGTCGACGCCCGCGTACTGGTCGATCGCGCTCATCGCTTCGCCGCCTTCCGGTCGTAGTTCGGGTTCTCCCAGATCACGGTGCCGCCCTGCCCCAGCCCCACGCACATGGCGGTGAGGCCGTAGCGCACGTCGGGGCGCTCCTCGAACTGCCGCGCGAGCTGGATCATGAGGCGCACGCCGGACGAGGCGAGCGGATGGCCGACGGCGATCGCCCCGCCCCACGGGTTGACGCGCGGATCCTCGTCGTCGATGCCGAAGTGGTCGGTGAAGGACAGCACCTGGATGGCGAAGGCCTCGTTGAGCTCGAAGAGGCCGATGTCCTCGATCGAGAGGCCGGCCTTGCGCAGCGCCTTCTCCGTGGACGGCACCGGGCCGATGCCCATGATCTCGGGCTCCACGCCCGCGAAGGCGAAGCTGACGAGCTTCATCTTCACGCCGAGACCGAACTCCTTCGCCGCGTCGGCCGACGCGAGCAGCGAGACGGTCGCGCCGTCGTTGAGGCCGGACGAGTTGCCGGCCGTCACGCGCCCGTGCGGGCGGAACGGGGTCTTGAGCCCGGCCAGGCCCTCCATGGTGGTCTCGGGTCGGGGCGCCTCGTCGCGCGTCGCGAGGCCCCAGCCCTCCTCCGAGCGGATGGCGACCGGCACCAGGTCGGGCTGGATGCGACCGGCCTCGTAGGCCGCCGCGAGCTTCTGCTGGCTGCGCATCGCGTAGCGGTCGGCGCGCTCCTTCGTGAGCTGCGGGAACCGGTCGTGGATGCGCTCGGCCGTGCGGCCCATGTTGAGCGCGTCCTCGCTGACGAGCCGCTCCGCGACGAAGCGCGGGTTCGGATCGGCGTCGAAGCCCATCGGATGCCGGCCCATGTGCTCGACGCCGCCGGCGATGGCGACGTCGTAGGCGCCGATGCCGATGGAGCCGGCCATCGTGGTGACCGCGGTCATGGCGCCGGCGCACATCCGGTCGATGGCGAAGCCCGGCACGCTGCGGGGGAGACCCGCCAGAAGGGCGGTCGTACGGCCGAGCGTGAGGCCCTGGTCGCCCGTCTGGGTCGTCGCGGCGATCGCCACGTCGTCGATGCGGTCCTTCGGCAGGGAGGGGTTGCGCTCGAGCAGCCCCACCATGCTCTTCACGACGAGGTCGTCGGCGCGGGTGCGCCAGTACATCCCCTTCTCCCCGGCCCTGCCGAACGGGGTCCGCACCCCATCGACGAAGACGACGTCAGTACTCGTGGCCACTTTGCCTCCC
>JAAIGF010084883.1_pt1 | contig 10805 bp, 15 predicted proteins | sample 6487441 | NCBI WGS metagenome assembly JAAIGF01 (sample SAMN13974129, study PRJNA590717) | phyllosphere metagenome | biome: pepper field; feature: multiple bacterial spot infested pepper fields; material: pepper leaves; isolation source: leaves from pepper fields | host: Capsicum annuum ...
CGCACTCGTGATAACGAGATCGTGGCAAAACTGTTTAACGAGCTGGGCCCGCGTTTCGCGAGCCGTGCCGGTGGTTACACTCGTATTCTGAAGTGTGGCTTCCGTGCTGGTGACAACGCTCCGATGGCTTACATCGAGCTGGTTGATCGTCCAGAAGCTCAAGCAGAAGCTGCTGCAGAGTAATCTGCAGTATCGTAGAAAACCCGCTCCGGCGGGTTTTTTATTGCCTGAAATTTGTCATCCGCTATGATTTCCTGAGTCATTGACAGATATCGACAGGAGAGCGCTATGTGGTTAATCGATCAACTGGCGGAACAGCACATTCGTGAAGCTCAGGCAAAAGGTGAACTAAGCAACCTTCCTGGTGAGGGTGCGCCGTTACAGCTGGATGATGACAGCGCAGTTCCCCCTGAACTGCGTACCGCGTATCGTCTGTTAAAGAATGCCGGCTATCTTCCGCCTGAGCTTGAAGCCCGGAAAGAGGCGCTTGAACTGCACAAGCTGTTGCAGACGCTTGATGCAGAAGAACCTTCTCACGCTGAAATTACCCGGCGCCTCATTCTCCTTGAAAGTAAACTGCAGCAGGCTGGCCTGAGCACCGAATTTTTATACAGCCGTTATCGTGCTGATATTGCTCAACGTCTTAAGCAGGGTGAATAGCGTGTATCGCATTGGTCAACTCGCCCGGCTTGCGGAAGTTACGCCGGACACCATTCGTTTTTATGAAAAGCAGCAGCTGATGGAGCACAGAATGCGCACCGGAGGCGGCTTTCGTCTTTACAGCGATAAAGATCTGCAGCGTCTGCGGTTCATTCGCTACGGACGTCAGCTTGGTTTTACTCTGGAAGCGATTCGGGGATTACTGTCGATCAGGATCGAACCCGATCATCACACCTGTCAGGAGTCAAAAGCGATCGTGGCCAGCAGGCTGGAAGAGGTTGATCATGTTATCGCTGAACTGCAGATCATTCAGCGTTCACTGCAGCGGCTGGCGCAAACCTGCTGCGGCGAGCAACACAGCTCCGCCTGCTGTTCTATTCTTGAAGCGCTGGAGACAGGCAACGATCCGCAGCCAGAAGCCTGCTGCGGTAAAGATTGCAACGCCGGACAAAAAGAGTAAAGTTACCCCCGAAATTTATCAGGAGAAAGGTATGAGTCACTATCAGCATCGCAAAGGGATCATCAATGATAATGCGCTGGAGGCGTTACTGCATGACCCGCTTTATCGTCAGCGGATCGAGCGTAACCAGAAAGGTAAGGGCAGCTATCGTCGTAAAGAGAAGCATGCAAAGGGACAGCAGCGGGAGGCCAGCGATAAGCAACACTGTTTATCACTGGCCTTCTGCTATGGCATAAAAAAAGCCGCCTGAGTCAGGCGGCTTTTTTATCAGATCTTTGTATTCTGCTGCTTCAGCAAATCACGGATTTCCGTGAGCAGTACTTCTTCGCTGGAAGGCTTCGGTGCCGGCTTCTCTACTTCTTTTTTGGTATAGAGTTTGTTCATTACTTTAATCGCCATGAAAATCGCGAATGCAATAATGACAAAATCAAATACGGTCTGGATAAAATTACCATACTCCATCACCACAGCAGGAACATCACCCTCTGCCGGTTTCAGCACCCATCTGAACTGCTTAAAGTCCACGCCGCCAATCAGCAGGCCCAGCGGAGGCATGATGATATTCGCCACTAATGATGAAACAATTTTACCAAACGCAGCACCGATCACGACACCGACTGCCAGGTCCACTACGTTGCCACGCATGGCGAAATCGCGAAACTCTTTGAATAAACTCATGGTTATCTCCCTTGCCTAAGCCAATCGATAAAGTCTAACAAACCTTAGCGCATTTTCCATTATTGCAGCGCATTAAAGCGAGGCCGCGAAGGGAGAGGCAGTCCAGCGATTATCAGAGGAAAAACGGGCTGGGCTGAAACAGTCGCTCTACATCCGGAACAAATTTTTTGTCTGTCAGAAACATGATCACATGATCACCCTGTTCGATTCTGACGTTTGCATTAGCAATAATCACCTCATCACCGCGCACAATGGCGCCAATTAGCGTGCCGGGCGGCAATTTAATATTTTCAATCTGCCGGCCAACCACGCGTGACGTGCTCTCGTCGCCATGTGCAATCGCTTCAATGGCTTCTGCAATGCCGCGGCGCAGTGACGAAACGCCCACAATATCCGCCTTGCGTACGTGGCTCAGCAGGGCAGAAATAGTGGCCTGCTGTGGTGAGATGGCGATGTCTATTACGCTGCCCTGCACCAGGTCAACATAGGCGCGACGCTGTATCAGCACCATGACTTTTTTTGCCCCCATCTTTTTAGCCAGCATGGCTGACATAATGTTGGCTTCATCGTCATTGGTCACGGCAATAAAAAGATCAACCTGATCCACATGCTCTTCAGCCAGCAGCTCCTGATCGGAGGCGTCACCATAAAATACGATGGTGTCCTGCAGGTTTTCTGCCAGTTCAGCGGCGCGCTGCTGATTACGCTCAATAAGTTTAACGCTGTAATGTTTTTCCAGCCGCTGCGCAAGACCAAAACCGATGTTGCCCCCGCCTACCAGCATGATGCGTTTGTAAGGCTTTTCCAGCCGCTGCATCTCGCTCATTACGGCGCGAATGTGCTGACTGGCAGCAATGAAGAACACTTCATCACCCGCTTCAACAATGGTTGACCCCTGCGGACGAATAGGGCGATCCTGACGAAAAATAGCCGCAACCCGCGTATCGATGTGTGGCATATGCTCACGCATGATAGAGAGCGGATTGCCGACCAGCGGGCCGCCATAATAGGCTTTAACCACGGCAAGGCTTACTTTCCCTTCCGCAAAATTGACCACCTGAAGTGCGCCAGGATACTGGATAAGACGATAGATATTGTCGATAACCAGCTGTTCAGGAGAGATTAAGTGGTCAATCGGCACCGCTTCCGGCGTAAATAATTTATCGCCATCACGCAGATAGTCCGCTGCACGAATACGCGCAATACGGTTTGGCGTATTAAACAGCGAGTAAGCTATCTGACAGGCGATCATATTGGTTTCGTCCGAACTGGTTACGGCAACCAGCATATCGGCATCTTCTGCGCCCGCTTCACGCAGGACACGCGGATGAGAACCGTGGCCGTGGACAACGCGCAGGTCAAATTTGTCCTGCAACACGCGTAAACGTGAAGGGTCGCTGTCTACCACGGTGATGTCATTGTTTTCACCCACCAGATTCTCTGCCAGCGTACCGCCAACCTGACCGGCTCCGAGGATAATAATTTTCATCGCTCTGTTGCTCTCATTAGCGTGCGCCGCACTATTTTTTTATCAGCTTAGCGTAGAAAAAGCCGTCACCGCCGTCAGCGTGCGGGAATACCTGCCAGCCATATTCATCCCCCTGCGGCAGCGGCACCGCGATGGCATCATCATGGTCGGCAAGAAACGTGCGGATTTGCTCATGGTTCTCTTCCGGCAATACTGAACAGGTCGCATACAGCAGCGTGCCGCCTGATTTCAGACGTGGCCAGATGGCATTAAGGATTTCACGCTGCAGTGCTGCCAGCTCCGCAATATCCCGATCGCGGCGCAGCCATTTGATATCAGGATGGCGACGTATCACGCCGGTTGCAGAACAGGGCGCATCAAGCAGGATACGGTCAAATGTCAGATCGTTACACCAGGCGGCAGGCGTACGGCCATCGCCCTGACGCACTTCTGCAGTCATGTTCAGGCGCAGCAGGTTTTCCCGCACGCGGCTCAGGCGCTGCTCATCAATATCAACTGCCATCACACTGGCCTGTGGGGCCACTTCCAGAATATGTGTGGTTTTACCGCCCGGCGCTGCACAGAGATCCAGTATATGTTCGCCTGGCTGAGGTTCGAGCAGCAGAGCACAACGCTGCGCGGAGAGGTCCTGAACCGTAACCCATCCCTGCTCAAAACCCGGCAGCTGGCTTACAGGCGCTGGTGATTCCAGACGTACAGCATCCGGCGCATCGCCGCAGATGCCATTTTTGTCCGCCTGATTCAGCAATGCCAGCCAGGCATCACGCGTATGATGCTGGCGATTGACGCGCAACCACATTGGCGGACGCTGATTGTTGGCCTCGGTGATCGCCTGCCACTGCTGCGGCCAGGCGTGCTGAAGACGTTTCAGTAACCAGCCAGGATGCAGATAGCGTTGCGGTGCCTGATCCACTTCTGCCAGCAGGCTCTCCTGCTGACGCTGAAACTGGCGTAACACGCCATTCAGCAGCCCTTTCAGGTTAGCCCGCTTAAGGACTTCTGCGCCGGCAACAGTTTCCGCCAGCGCGGCATGCGGCGGGATCCGCGTATAAAGCAGCTGATAAAGGCCGACCATAATCAGGTAGTGCAGCACGCGCTGTTTACCGGTTAACGGGCGCTCCATCAGCTTGCCGATCAGCGCTTCCAGCTGAGGTAATGTGCGCGTCACACCAAAGCACAACTCCTGCAGCAGGGCGCCATCTTTGTCCGCCACGGTTTTTTGCGCGGCAGGAAGGATAGCGCTGAGCGATTCGCCTTTATCCACCACACGTTCGATCAGTTGCGCCGCCAGGCTGCGCAGGTTAGTCGCTTTTTTCATAGTATTTCATCAGGCAGTTGGGCCCGGCGCGTACCGGGCAACAGGATCAGGCCAGAACGGTTGCGGGAGTGAACCATTCGCGACGTGAGTTGAGCAGGTCCTGGGCTGACATAGGTTTTTTGCCAGCTGGCTGCAGGGATAACAGGTTTAAGACACCATCCGCGGTTGCGATCTGAATGCCCTGCTTATCGGCGTGCAGGATTTCGCCCGGCTGTTTATCCTGATGCGGTAACACCGTTGCCTGCCAGACTTTTACCGGTTGATCATCGATAAGAAAATAGCTTACCGGCCAGGGATTAAAGGCACGGATGCAGCGCTCCAGCTGCGCCGCCGGCAGCGTCCAGTCCAGCCGGGCTTCCTCTTTGCTGAGCTTTTCAGCGTAGGTCGCCAGAGCGTTATCCTGTACCTCTGGCTGTGCACGGTTGGTCGCCAGCATAGTTAGCGTTTGCAGCAGGCCCTGCGGTCCCAGTTCAGCCAGGCGATTGTAAAGCGAAGCGCTGGTATCGTCCGGACCAATCGGGCAGTTGAGTTTGAGCAGCATATCGCCTGTGTCGAGGCCTGCATCCATCTGCATAATGGTCACACCGGTTTCGCTATCGCCAGCCCAGAGCGCGCGCTGGATCGGCGCCGCGCCGCGCCAGCGTGGCAGCAGCGAGCCGTGAACGTTCACGCAACCGAGCCGGGGCATTGAAAGCACTGCCTGTGGCAGAATCAGCCCATACGCCACGACGACCATGATATCTGCCTGCAGATCGGCTACCAGCTGCTGGTTCTCTTCCGGCCTGAGTGATTTGGGCTGAAAAACCGGTATACCGTGCGTCTGGGCTAACACTTTTACCGGGCCGGGAGTGAGTTTGTTGCCGCGTCCGGCAGGACGATCGGGCTGGGTAAAGACGCCGGTTACCTGATGCTCAGATGCAAGCAGCGCGTCAAGGTGACGCGCTGCAAAGTCAGGTGTACCGGCAAAAATAATTTTCAACGGTGCAGACACAATTTAGCCTTCTGTTCGCTCTCAGGATGCGCGGGTATTCTGGCGAGCCAGTTTTTCCAGTTTCTGTTTAATACGCTGGCGTTTCAGCGGTGACAGATAATCGATAAACAGCTTGCCGTCCAGATGGTCAATCTCATGCTGAATACAGATTGCCAGCAGGCCATCCGTTTCCAGTTCAAAGCTGTTACCGTCACGATCCAGTGCGCGAACTTTAACGCGCTCGGCGCGCGGCACAAATGCACGCTGTTCCGGAATAGAAAGGCAGCCTTCCTCGATACCGGTCTCGCCACTTTTTTCCAGCAGCTCCGGATTGATAAGCACCAGGCGCTCGTCACGATTTTCAGAGACATCGATAACGATAATACGCTGGTGGATATCAACCTGTGTAGCCGCCAGGCCAATGCCTTCTTCGGCATACATCGTTTCAAACATATCATCGACGATACGCTGAACCCCGGCGTCAACTGCTGCAACCGGTGCAGCAATTTTGCGAAGGCGATCGTCAGGAAAATGTAATACCTGCAAAACTGACATAAATATCCAGATCTATATGCGTTAAAGAAAAGATTACTGGTTCATATTGTAGACTTTTCAGGGCCCGATTGACAGCATTGCACGGCACAGACACGGCGGTCATGGAAGGCAAAATGGAAAAGCTGGAAAGAGTGCTCAGAGCAGCAAACGTACGGGGCCTGAGCGGCCACAAAGCGCACCGCTTTATGACGGCGTTAAAGGCTGCTGACAGAGTGGATGATGAGTGGCTGCGCGCTCAGGGAATGAGTGAACAACAGCGGCAGCACTACCTGGTGCTGTGCCCGCGCCAGCGTGATAACACACTGGCGTGGCTGGAGCAGCCGCAGCATAGCCTGATTGACTGCACGGATGCTCGTTATCCGGAGCGGCTTAAAGAGACAGCGCGCTATCCGACCGCGCTGTTTGTCGCTGGCGATGCAGCAGCGCTTACCCAGCCTCAGCTTGCCGTGGTCGGCAGCCGCAACTGCTCACTTTACGGGAAAGAGTGGGGGGAGTGGTTTACGCAACAGCTGGCCGTAAGCGGCCTGACTATCACCAGTGGACTGGCGCGCGGTATTGATGGTATTGCGCATCGTGCCGCGCTGGCTGCCGGAGGAAAGACGCTGGCGGTACTGGGCAGTGGATTACAGTGCCTCTATCCAAAGCAGCATCAGGCACTGGCCTGCGACATTATCAGTCACGGCGGTGCGCTTATTTCTGAACTGCCGCTGACGTGTGCGCCGCATGGCGTGAACTTCCCGCGACGTAACCGCATTATCAGTGGCTTAAGCTATGGCGTGCTGGTGGTAGAGGCGTCGCTGAAAAGCGGTTCGCTGGTGACGGCGCGTTATGCACTTGAGCAAAACCGCAATGTTTATGCGCTGCCCGGAGCGCTGGGTAACGCCGGCAGTGAAGGCGTGCACTGGCTGATACAGCAGGGCGCACTGCTGGTTGCTCATCCCAATAATATTCTGGAGGATTTGCACTCTACGCTGCAGTGGCTGCCCGTAAACCAATCGGACACAATATATTCACAACTCAGTGACGATGTTCCATTGCCATTTCTCAGCGCGTTGGCTAACGTAGGTGATGAGGTTACACCTGTTGACGTCGTCGCTGAACGTGCCGGCCAACCTGTGCCAGTCATCGCTGCACAATTGCTCGAACTGGAGTTAGCAGGATGGATCGCAGCTGTACCCGGCGGCTATGTCCGATTGAGGAGGGCATGCCATGTTCGACGTACTTATGTACTTGTTTGAAACCTATATTCATAACGAAGCTGAGATGCGAGTTGATCAGGATAAACTCACTGATGATCTAACTGACGCCGGTTTTCACCGTGAAGATATCTACAATGCGCTGAACTGGCTTGAACGGCTGGCGGATTACCAGGAGGGGCTGGTCGCACCGGTATTACTGGCAAACGATCCTCTCTCTATGCGTATCTACACTGAGGAAGAGAGCCAGCGTTTAGATGCAGAGTGTCGCGGTTTCGTGCTGTTCCTTGAGCAGATTCAGGTACTGAACATGGAAACGCGGGAAATGGTTATCGAACGGGTTATGGCGCTTGATACGCTGGAGTTCGATCTGCAGGATCTGAAATGGGTGGTGCTGATGGTGCTGTTTAATATTCCGGGATGCGAAAATGCCTATCAGCAAATGGAAGAACTGTTATTCGACGTCAATGAAGGTATGCTGCATTAATCTGTAATGAATACCCCGGGTAATATGAATAAATCAGCGCTGTTTAGCGTGCGCAAACAGGAACCCTGCCCCGCGTGCGGGGCAGAATTAGTCATACGTTCTGGCAAAACGGGCCCGTTTCTGGGCTGTAGTAACTATCCCGCCTGCGACTATATCCGGCCGATGAAAAATCAGGCGGATGGCCATATCGTCAAGGTGCTGGAAGGGCATGCCTGCCCGCAGTGTGGTGCAGACAAAGTACTGCGTCAGGGACGGTTTGGCATGTTTATCAGCTGCAGCGGTTATCCGGAGTGCCACTATACGGAAGCCGTTGATAAACCTGATGTGACAACTATTGCCTGTCCGCAGTGTGCCAGCGGTAAACTGGTACAGCGGCGCTCGCGCTATGGCAAAACGTTTCACGCCTGCGATCGCTATCCCGAGTGTCAGTTTGCTATTAACGCCACGCCGGTTGAAGGTACGTGTCCACACTGCCAGTTCCCCTTACTAATAGAAAAGAAAACTGCACAGGGCGTCAGGCGTTTCTGCGCCAGTAAACGCTGCGGCAAGCCCGTTGTGCAGGAAGAAGAGTAATCATGAACCAGTCTCAATCTATTCCAGGAAGCGCTGACTTTTGCATTGAGCAGCTAAAACAGCAGTGCGTAATCGCTTATCCCACCGAAGCCGTATTTGGCCTTGGCTGCGACCCTGACAGCGAACGTGCGGTAATGGCGCTGCTGCAGCTGAAACAACGGCCGGTTGAGAAAGGATTGATCCTGATTGCCGCTGACTATACTCAGCTGACGCCCTATATTGACGATGAGCAACTGACAGCGGAGCAGCGCGAACGCATGTTTGCCTCCTGGCCTGGTCCGGTAACCTGGGTGGTGCCGGCGCGATCCAGCACACCACGCTGGCTGAGGGGGCGTTTCAATTCACTGGCGATCCGCGTCAGTAATCACTCTGACGTTCAGGCATTATGCCGTGGTTTTGGCAAACCGCTGGTCTCTACCAGCGCAAACCTGACCGGCATGCCGCCCTGTCGCACCGCTGCTGAAGTCACTGAGCAGTTTGGCGTTGCGTTTCCGGTGCTGCAGGCAGCCACCGGAGGGCGTCTTAACCCTTCAGAAATCCGCGATGTGCTCAGCGGTGAACTGATTCGCCAGGGCTGACAGATGGAAAACTTTGCCGTTTTTGGCCATCCGATTGCGCACAGTAAGTCCCCCTTTATTCATCGCGAATTTGCCCGGCAAACCGGTATAGCTCACAGCTATGGTCAAATCTGCGCGCCGCTGGATGCTTTTCCGCAGAGGCTGCGCGCCTTTTTCGCTGCGGCGGGGAGGGGGGCTAACGTGACCCTGCCGTTTAAACAGCAGGCGTGGTCGCTGGCTGATGCGCTGAGCGAGCGCGCCAGGCTATCTGGCGCAGTGAATACGCTGCATAAGAGAAGTGATGGCTCGCTTTTCGGAGATAACACCGACGGGATCGGCCTGCTCAGCGATCTGCAAAGGCTGGAGATGATCCAGCCAGGCGATCGGATCCTGCTGGTCGGTGCAGGGGGGGCTGCGCGCGGTGTGATCCAGCCTCTGCTTGCCGCCGGCTGCTCGCTGGTGGTGGTAAACCGCACCGCCAGCCGTGCTGAAGAGCTGGCGCAACAGTTTAGTCACTGCGGAGAGATTGAGGCAGTAAACTTTGCCCGGCTCAGTGCACACGCTTTTGATCTGATCATCAATGCCACCTCCAGCGGTGTTGCAGGCGACATCCCACCTTTACCTGCCACGCTGATTGAGCGCGGGGTACGCTGCTATGACATGTTTTACCAACCGGGCCTGACGCCTTTTCTTCTATGGTGCCAGCAGAAGGGCGCTGACGTCGTGGCGGATGGCGCGGGCATGCTGGTGGGACAGGCTGCACACGCTTTTCAGCTCTGGCACGGTGTCATGCCGGAGATTACGCCGGTGATCGATACACTAAAGCGAGCCATGCAGCCATGAATCAGGCGATTCATTTTCCTGAACGGGAAAGCTGGGATCGGCAGCAGCAGGCAGTCATCTTTCCTGCTCTGGTAAATGGCATGGGAATCACCTGTGCTATTTCTCAGCCCGCGCTTCATGCGCGTTTTGGTGAAGGAGAGGCGATGGCGCTGTTCTGCGCACATCGCTGGGATATAGAAGAGGAAGCTGAAAAGCTTATTCTGACGGATGCGATCAGCGATCAGGGCTGGGTCTGGCTCTCCTGATTCAGATAATCATCTTTCCATTTGACGTAATTGCCGGATGAGTAAAGCAGGCCGGCAATTTCAGCTTCAGTAAGCGGGCGAATCTGTTTCACCGGACTACCTAAATAGAGATAGCCGCTGACGAGACGCTTGCCGGGGGGGACCAGGCTGCCCGCCCCAATCATGACATCCTCTTCAACAATGGCCCCGTCCAGTACGATTGAGCCCATGCCGACCAGCACGCGATCGCCGATAGTACAGCCATGCAGCATCGCCTTATGCCCGACCGTCACATCTTCGCCAATCAGTAAAGGATATCCCTGGGGATTGGTGGCTGACTTATGCGTGACGTGCAGAACGCTGCCATCCTGTATATTGCTTCTTTTACCAATGATGACGTGATTAACATCACCGCGGATCGCGACCAGCGGCCAGATACTGACATCATCATCTAATCGAACATCACCCACAACAACGCTGCTGCTATCTACCATGACACGCTCGCCGGTTTGCGGAAAAGAGTACTTATAAGGGCGCAGGGCTACAGACATGATCTTTCTCCTTTATCAATTATTCCCAGCGTGCAGCTAAATGCAGTGCTGAACAAGGTGAAATTTAACCGGATCGCTCGCGATCGCAGCGAAAAGAACAGAAACTCGCCACTCAGTAAAAAAGATCGAAAAAAGGGGTTGTGCAAAAAATTCGGATCCCTATAATGCGCCACCACTGAGACGGCAAAGCGGCAACGCAGACGGGCTCAGCAGGGCGTGAAGCGATTCACCCCGCCGGAGAAAA
>JAAIGF010023082.1_pt1 | contig 10796 bp, 8 predicted proteins | sample 6487441 | NCBI WGS metagenome assembly JAAIGF01 (sample SAMN13974129, study PRJNA590717) | phyllosphere metagenome | biome: pepper field; feature: multiple bacterial spot infested pepper fields; material: pepper leaves; isolation source: leaves from pepper fields | host: Capsicum annuum ...
GAGCGCGAACGCCGCGAACACGAGCGCGAAGTGCGCAAACGCAGGCGCGAAGAGATCATTGCCAATGGCGGCGTGCCGCCGCCTTCCAAAGACTCCACCCCCGTGCCCGAGGACGGCTCGATGCATCCTGTCAACGGCCAGGACGAGATGCACCAGGCGTTCAACTTCCCCTACCTGCAGACCGAGTGGGACGCCGACCACCTCACCGAGGTGATCTCCGAGTCGCTGCGCGCCTTCCCCGCGGTCGGCGCGCCCGCGACCTGGGTGCTGTCGAACCACGACGTCGTCCGCCACGCCTCACGCCTGGCGCTGACCGCGGAGAACCCGCAGGGCCACGGTCTCGGCCCCGACTCCCCCGGTCAGCCGGACGCCGTCGTGGGCCTGGCCCGCGCCCGCGCCGCGACGACCCTGATGCTCGCCCTGCCCGGCTCGGCCTACCTCTACCAGGGCGAGGAGCTCGGGCTGCCCGAGGTCGTGCACCTGCCCGATGACGCCCGTCAGGACCCGACCTGGTTCCGCACCGACGGTGAGCGCTACGGCCGCGACGGATGCCGCGTGCCGATCCCGTGGGAGGCCGACGCCCCCGGATACGGGTTCAGCCCGACCGGGGCCTCGTGGCTGCCGCAGCCCGAGGAGTGGCACGGCCTCGCGCGTTCGGTGCAGGACGGCGACCCCGCCTCGACCCTGACGCTCTACCGCGAGCTGCTCGCCGCACGTCGCCGGCACGACCTCGGCGCCGGATCGCTCGAGTGGGTCGATCTGCAGCTGGGTGACGACGTCGTGGCGTTCCGCAACGGCGACGTGCTCGTCGTCGCCAACACCGGCACGGATGCGGTCGCACTGCCCGCCGGTGAGATCCTGGTCTCGAGCGTCGCCGATCTCGCCGAGAGCGCCGGTGACGTGGCCGAGCTGCCCGTCGACGCGGCGGTCTGGATCCGCGTGAGTTGACGAGAGGAGCGGGAGATGGTCGGCATCGACGACGTCGCGCGACGCGCCGAGGTCTCGACGGCGACCGTCTCCCGCACCCTGAGCGGCCGGGGTCCGGTGTCGCCCACGACGCGCGAACGCGTGCTGCGGGCGGCATCCGATCTCGGCTACGTCGTCTCGTCGGCGGCCTCGAGCCTCGCGTCCGGACGCACCCGCAACATCGGCGTACTCGTGCCGATCCTCGACCGCTGGTTCTTCTCGCGCGTGCTCACGGGCATCGCCGCGACCCTGCAGCGCGACGGCTACGACGTCGCGCTGTACGCCCTCACCGCCGAGGCCGACGAACGCCGCCGGGTGTTCGCGACCTCGCTGCGACGGCAGCGCGTCGACGGCGTCATCGTCGTGTCGATGGCACTCGCACGCGACGAGATCGCGCAGCTCGGCGACCTGGGCCTGCCGGTCATCGCGATGGGCGGGCAGCTCGCGGGCCTGCGGTCGCTCACCGTCGACGAGATCGAGGTGGCCCGGACGGCGACCGAGCACCTGCTCGGCCTCGGGCACCGCGACATCGCCCACATCGGCCTGCATCCGCAGTTCGAGGGCGACTTCCACATCCCCACACAGCGTCGCCGGGGCTTCGAGGCCGCCCTGTCCGAGGCCGGCGTCGCCCCGCGGACAGACCGCTTCGCGGCGGCGGACTTCACGATGGCCGGCGGGCATGATGCCGCGACGCGGTTGCTCCGCGACGCCGAGACCCGCCCCACCGCGATCTTCGCGGCCTCGGACGAGATGGCGATCGGGGCGATGCTGGCGGCGCGCGAGCTCGGGCTGCGCGTTCCGGAGGACGTGTCGATCATCGGGGTCGACGGCCACGACCTCGGCGAGTTCTTCGGCCTCACGACGGTCGACCAGTTCCCGGGCCGACAGGGCGAGCGCGTGGCCTCGGCCATGATCGCGGCGCTTCGCGGGATGGCGTCCGAGCCCCCGGCCGACCTCGACTTCGCGCTCGTCGAGCGGTCGAGCACGGCCCCGCCGGCCTGAAACCGGCGCAGCGACCCCCGGGCAGCGCGCAGGCGCCCTCCCGTAGGCTCGGAGCATGGCTTTGGACCTCGACGCCCTCTACACCGACCTGCACCGGCACCCGGAACTGTCGTTCCAGGAGACGCGGACGGCCGCCGTCATCGCGGCTCGGCTCAGCGAGCTCGGTCTCGAGTACGAGGAGGGCATCGGCCGCACCGGTGTCGTGACCGCGATCCGCAACGGAGACGGTCCCGTCGTGTGGCTCCGCGCCGACATGGACGGCCTCCCGGTACCCGAGCAGACCGGCCTCGAGTACGCCTCGACGGCGCGCGGCGTCGACCCCGCGGGCAACGACGTGCCCGTCATGCACGCCTGCGGCCACGACATGCACGTCACCGCGCTTCTCGGAGCCCTCGAGCAGCTCATCGCCACGCAGCACGAGTGGTCGGGAACCGTGGTCGCCGTCTTCCAGCCCGCTGAGGAGTACGGCGCGGGCGCGCAGGCGATGATCGCCGACGGCGTGCTCGACCGCTTCCCGAAGCCCGACATCGTGCTGGGGCAGCACGTTACGCCCCTCCCCGCCGGCGTCATCGGCGTGCGACCGGGCACCCAGATGGCGGCATCCGACGGCCTCAGCGTCGTGCTGCACGGTCGCGGTGGCCACGGCTCTCGCCCGCACTCCACCATCGATCCCGTCGTGATGGCGGCGGCGACGGTCATGCGCCTGCAGACGGTCGTCTCGCGCGAGGTCGACCCGCGCGACGTCGCCGTCGTGACGGTCGGCTCGATCCACGCCGGCCTGAAGAACAACATCATCCCCGCCGAGGCGAAGCTCGAGCTCAGCCTGCGCTACCCCGACGACGCCGCGCGCGAGCGCGTCATGGCAAAGGTGGAACGCATCGTGCGCGCCGAAGCGGCGGCATCCGGTGCCGAGACCGAGCCCGCGATCACCGTCGACCACACCCTGCCCCCGACGATCAACGACCACACCGCGACGGCCCGTCTGACCGCCGCATTCGAGCGCGCCTTCGGCGAGGGCAGCGTCGTCGACCCCGGCATGTTCACCGGCAGCGAGGACGTCTCGTGGTTCGCGCGCGAGGCCGGCGTTCCCCTCGTGTTCTGGTTCTGGGGCGGCGTCGACCCGCAGAAGTTCGCGGATGCCGTCGCGGCCGGCACCGTCGAGCGCGACATCCCCACCAACCACTCCCCGTTCTTCGCGCCGGTCATGCATCCGACGATCGAGCGCGGTGTCGAGAACCTCGTCGTGGCAGCCAAGGAGTTCCTCGCATGAGCGACCCCAACGACCCGTTCGCCGATTTCGAGCCCTACGAGCCGCCGGCCAAGCCCGAGCGCGCGAAGCGCGAGAAGGCGCCGCGGGAGCCGCGTCAGCCGCGCGAGCCGCGCGAGAAGAAGCCCCGCGCGTCACGTGAGCCCGGCCCCAAGCGCGAGAAGGCGTCGGGTATGCCGCCAGTCATGGCCGGCTGGCCCGACGAGCCCCTCGCGCCGCGTCCGGTCGAGCACGTCGACGACGGGGGTGGCGGCGACCGCCGCCTGCTCGTCATCCTGTCGAGCATCGCCGGCCTGCTCGTGGTCGCGGTCATCGTGGTGTTCGCGATCTACCTGACGCAGCAGTCGCAGCGGCAGGAGCCTGCGGCCGACCCGGTGCCGACGGCTCCGGCGACGCAGTCGGTCCCGCAGCCGTCCGGCACCCCGCAGCCGTCGGAGAGCCCGAGCGCCCCGGCGGCGACTGCGGGCGTCGCGGTGACCGCGGACGGGTTCACCATCACCGACGCCGGCGGATCGACGACGTTCACCCACGCGTGGGCGGATGACGCGGATCCGGCCGTGGCGGCGCTCACCGAGCTCTTCGGCGCGGCCCCGACCGAGGACTTCCAGAACGGCGACGCCGAGAACTATGCGTATCGGATCTACGTCTGGGAGGGTTTCCGGCTCTACGACGTGTATCTCAGCGAGAGCAACCGCCCGCGAGCCGAGGTTCCCGCACCGACCTACGTCTCCTACGACTCGGACATCGACGTACCCGTGACGGACGACTTCGGGGTCGAGCTCGACATGTCGGCCGACGAGGTCGCGGCGCTCGGTCCCGACTCCGGTCAGGGCGGTTCGTTCGTGTTCGGCTCGGACCGCAACACCTTCTACCAGGACGGTCAGCGCCGCTTCGGAGCAGCCGTCACGGTCGAGGGCAGCAAGGTCACGGTCACCTACACCTTCCGCGCCGGGCGCTGACCTGGGTCCACGCCCAGGTCCGCGTGCCGCGCCGGCGGTGCCGGGATGCAAGGGTTCGGCACGACACGCCGCGCTGCGGCATCCGTCGCCGGCGCGCCGTGATGGATTCGTTGCATCCGCGTACCGATCCGGGATGCCGCCGGCGGTGACTCCCCTGCCAGGATGGCGGTATGACCACAGCGGCATCGCGGCGGCCCCTCATCGTGCTCTCGATCGTGGCGGGGGTGCTGCTGGTCGTGGCGGCGGTGGTCGTGTTCCTGCTCACGCAGCGCGGCGCCGCGCCCACGGCGACACCGTCGTCGCCGGCTCCGACGAGCGCGGCCCCGGGGGTGACGACGACACCCACGCCCACCCCGACGCCCACGCCGGTGGATGCCGCACCCGTCGCAGCCGAGGTGGTCATGGCCGCGACCGGTTTCACGATCGTCGCCGATGACGGATCGACGCTGCTCGAGTTCCGCTGGCGCGATGAGGTCGGGCCGGCCGTCGCCGCACTGACCGAGGCGTTCGGAACGGAGCCCGAGCTCGGCGTCCAGACCGGAGACGGCACCCACTTCCCCGACTACACGATCTACGACTGGGCCGGCTTCGCGCTGTACGACATGATCTTCGTCGACGGCAACAAGCCGCGGGACGAGTACGGCATCCCGACGTGGGTCAGCATCGGGGCGAACGAGGTGCAGGAAGTGCCCATCACACCCGAATTCGCGCTCACCATCGGCTCGGCCGCGGATGCGGTGCGCTCGAACGGTCCCGACGACGAATGGGCGATGCCCGGCGACGGCGAACTGCGCTTTGTCTTCGACATCGACCGAACTGATTTCCTCTCTCCCGACGGTCCGGTGCGAGACCTGTCGTACAGCGTCTTCGCGGACGCGACCGAAGGCCTCGGCGTCACCGACATCCTGTACCGCCCCTACAGCGGGCTCTGAACCGAACGCAGAAACCACGGTTCGTCAACGCTCCGGTGACGCTCGGCGCGGCGAGATTGCGCAGGATGCCGCGCCAGGCGTAATGTCGCCCGCCGTGACCACTGACAGTCGCGAACCGGGCGAGGAAACCACGCCGATCGCGAAGCGCATCCTCATCGGCGACCCGCTCGATTCCGAGAAGCTCGACGACCAGCTCCTCCCCAAGCGCCGGGCCCTGCCGATCTTCGCCTCCGACGCCCTGTCGTCGGTCGCGTACGCGCCGCAGGAACTGCTGATGATCCTCGCGATCGGCGGCACGGCGATGCTCGCCTTCAGCCCGTGGGTCGCGCTGGCGGTGGTGGCCCTGCTCATCGTCGTCGTGCTGAGCTACCGGCAGCTGATCAAGGCCTATCCCTCGGGCGGCGGCGACTACGAGGTCGCGCGCACCAACCTGGGCGAGAAGGCCGGGGTCGTCGTGGCCGCGGCGCTGCTCGTCGACTACATCCTCACGGTGGCCGTGTCGGTGGCCTCCGGCGTCGACAACATCATCTCGGCGTTGCCCGGTCTCGCCCCCTGGCGGGTCGAGCTGGCGGTCGGGTTCGTCGTCCTCATCATCATCGTCAACCTGCGCGGCGTGCGCGAGGCGTCGTCGGCGTTCGCCGTGCCGACGTACATCTTCATCGGCTCGGTCGGCGTCATGGTGGCGACGGGGCTCATCCGCACGCTGCTCGGCGACGCCCCCGTCGCCTCGAGCGCGCAGTTCGCGATGGAGGCCGAGAGCCTCAGCCAGGTCGCGCTCATCCTCCTGATCCTGCGGGCGTTCTCGAGCGGCTGCTCGGCCCTGACCGGTGTCGAGGCGGTCTCGAACGGAGTGCCGGCCTTCCGCGCGCCGAAGATCGCGAACGCGCAGAAGACCCTCGTCATGATGGGCACGATCGCCATCCTGCTGTTCTCGGGCCTGACGGCGCTCGGCCTCATCGCCGGCGTCCACTACGCCGAAGATCCCTGCGCCCTCGTCGGCTTCGACTGCGTCAACCAGCCGCAGCCGAGCCTCATGGCCCAGATCGCGGCTGCCACCTTCGGCATGGGGTCGATCCCGTTCTTCATCATCCAGGCGGCGACCGCGTGCGTGCTGCTGCTCGCCGCGAACACGGCGTTCAACGGATTCCCGCTGCTGGGCGCCGTGCTCGCCCGCGACGGGTACGCACCGAAGTCGCTGAACACCCGCGGCGACCGGCTCGTCTTCTCCAACGGCATGATCATCCTGGGGCTCGCCGCGATCCTCGTGCTCGTGGTGTTCCAGGCCGACCTCACGACGCTCATCCAGCTGTACATCATCGGCGTGTTCGTGTCGTTCTCGCTGGGCCAGGTCGGCATGGTCAAGCACTGGCGGCGCGAGCTGCGGCTGCTGCATCCGTCGGCGTCGGCCGACCGCGCGGAGGCCCGCCGGGGACTGGTCATCAACGGCATCGGCGCGACCTTCACCGTCGCGGTGCTCGTCATCGTCACTGTGACGAAGTTCACCCACGGCGCCTGGCTGGTGTTCATCGCGATCCCGATCCTGGCGTTCCTCATGGTCGGCGTCAGCCGCTACTACCGCGACGTCGAGCACGAGATCGCGATGGACGACGACGTGCATTACGGCTCGACCGGCGACGTCGCCCTCGTCCTGGTGAACCGCCTGCAGAAGCCGGTCGCGAAGGCCGTCGACTACGCCCTCTCGGCCAAGCACGACAAGACGATCGCCGTGCACGTGGCGGTGTCGAAGGAATCGGCGCAGGAGATCCAGACCGACTGGGAAGTGCACGGGATGCCGGTGCCGCTGGTGATCATCGAGTCGCCCTACCGTCAGTACGCGGCCCCGCTCGCCGCCTTCATCCGCAAGTACCGCGAGAAGCACGGCTCATCCGTCGTCACGGTCTACCTGCCGCAGTACATCGTCGGGCACTGGTGGGAGACCTTCCTGCACAACCGACGCGCCCGGCGCATCGCCCAGCAGCTCATGATGGTGCACGGCGTGCAGATCACCCTCGTTCCCTGGCTGCTCGACTCGTCGGAGATCGTCTACGGCCGCCGCTCGCGCCCGATGCCCGGCGACGACCGCGCCGGCCGCGCCTCCGCGACCTACGGCCTGGTGGCCCACACCGAGTCCCCCGACGAGCGCTGAGCCCGCGCCCGGCGCCCGGCGCGCGCGAGAACGCGCCCTCCCGGCGAGGGCGCACCTTTCACGGTGCCTTCTCGCGGCAGCGGTACGCGCTCGCGCGGCGGATCAGGGGGTCAGGGGGCGAGGAGGAGGCGCTCGCGGCGGGAGAGGAGATCGGCGGTGCGCGCGGATACGGCATCCGCTCGCTGGGCGAGATAGTCGTTCAGCCCGCGCAGGCGCAGATCGAGGTCGGATGCCGCGGCCTGCGCGTCGGCGATGCGCTGACGCACCATGAAGTCGGAGATCACGTTGTCGAACAGCACGTCGAAGACGGCGAGCGACTCCGAGATCTGCACACCCGCGACCGGCGGCGCGTCGATGTCGGCGAGCTCGGTGGCGAGCGTCTCGAGGGCGCGGTTGACGGCCGCGAAAGCACGCGCGGAGCGTCCGATCCGGTCGTGCTTCATCCAGTCGGCGATCATGCCGCCGCCGAAGAACGTGTCGTAGGTCGACCAGCCTCCCGCGGCATCGAGGTCGCGCTGGGCGACGGCGAGCGCCTCCTGCGCCTGGCCGAGAGCGACCTGCGCCTCGGTGATCTCATGCGACTCGGCGCTGAGCTCGCCGGCCTCGGCGTCGAGTCGGGTGAGCTCGGCCGCGGCCTCCCGGCCGGCCACGCGCAGCTCTTCCTCACGCCGTCCGAGAGCAGCGGAGTAGGCGGCGTCCACGTCTCCCAGCGCGGCGATCTCGCCCTCGATGCGGGCGAGGTCGGCCCGGGCGTGCGCGAGTCGCTCGGTCGCGCCGTCGACGGCGTGCTCGGCCGCCTGCTGCTCCGCGCGTTCGACGGCGAGCTTGTCGTCGATGTCACCGCGGAGGAGGCCCCACACCTGCGCGGGCGAGAAGCGCTCGAGTCGACGGACGTCCGCTGTCTCGACCCGCAGCTTCTGCTGCATCTCGGTGAGCTCGCTCTCGCGTTGCTCGACGAGGCGGCGCGCGGCGTCGGCGTGCACGGCCAGCTGGTCTCGCCGGGTGCGGTCGCGCGCCGCATCGTGCAGTCCGCTCGGGTCGGGAGTCGTGTCGCTCATGCCCCCATCGTGCCAGCGCTCCCCGTCCGGCGCCCCGGCCCTGCCGATGCCTCGGCTCGAGTGCGCACCGGCGCGACGAGCGCGTACCCCGCACGGTGCGTTCTGGTGGCGGCGGTACGTTCTCGCCGACAGCCGGCCACCCGCGCCCGAGCTCGGGTCGGTGGGCGGGCGTAGCCTAGACGGGTGAGTTCTTCCGCCGTTCCCGCCGCGTCGCCGCGCGTCAGCCCGCTCGACGCGGTGTCGTTGCGCGCCGACTTCCCGATCCTCTCGGAGCAGGTCAACGGGCACCGGCTCGTGTACCTCGACTCCGCCGCGACGAGCCAGAAGCCCACCGCGGTCCTCGACGCCGAACGCGACTTCCTCACGCACGCCAACTCCGCCGTTCACCGCGGCGCGCACACGCTCGCCGCAGAGGCGACCGATCTCTTCGAGGACGCCCGTGCCGCCGTGGCCCGGTTCGTCGGCGCCCAGCCCGAGCAGCTCGTCTGGACCAGCGGCGCGACGGCCGGCCTCAACCTCGTCGCCTACGCGATCGGCAACGCCACGCTCGGCCGCGGCGCGCCCGCATCCGCACCGTACGCGCTGGCACCCGGCGACGAGATCGTCACGACGGCGATCGAGCACCACGCCAACCTCATCCCCTGGCAGGAGCTCGCCGCCCGCACCAGCGCCGTGCTCCGCCACATCCCGGCGCGTGCGGACGGCACGCTCGACCTGGATGCCGCGGCATCCATCATCGGCGAACGCACCCGGATCGTCGCCTTCACCCACGTCTCGAACGTGCTCGGCATCGTCAACCCGGTCGCCGAGATCGTGGCCCTCGCGCAGGCGGTCGGGGCGACGACCGTGCTCGACGCGTGCCAGTCGGCTCCGCACCTGCCGCTCGACCTCCCCGCGCTGGACGTCGACCTCGCCGTCTTCAGCGGCCACAAGATGCTCGGCCCCTACGCGATCGGCGGACTCTACGGCCGCGCCGACGTGCTCGACGCGCTGCCGCCGTTCCTCACCGGCGGGTCGATGATCACGACCGTGACGCTCGACCACGCCGAGTACCTGCCGGCTCCCCAGAAGTTCGAGGCCGGAACGCAGGCCGTCGGACCGGCGATCGGTCTCGCCGCGGCTGTCCGCTACCTGCAGGATGTCGGGCCGGCCAACATCCACGCGCACGAGGTCGCCCTCGCCGAGCGCATGGGTGCGGGCCTCCGCGAGATCCCCGGCGTCCGCCTGCTCGGCGACGCACCGGGAGCCGATCGCGTCGGCCTGTGGTCGTTCGACGTCGCCGGGGTGCACGCCCACGACGCGGGGCAGTTCCTCGACGCGCAGGGCATCGCGGTGCGCGTCGGACACCACTGCGCAGCTCCGCTGCACCGGCAGTTCGGGATGACGGCATCCGTCCGCGCCTCGACGGCGCTGTACAACACAGAGGACGACGTCGACCTGTTCCTCGACGCGGTGCGCGGCATCCGCGGCTTCTTCGGCGTCACCGACCAGGCCGAAGGGGCACACGCATGACCGGGCTCGACTCGCTGTACCAGGAGCTCATCCTCGACCACTCCAAGCACCCGGTCGGCAACCCGCTGCACGACGTCGGCGACGCCGCCCACGCCGACTCGCACCAGAAGAACCCCGTCTGCGGCGACGAGATCACGCTGCGCGTCGCCGTCGACGGCGACCGCATCACCGAGGTCTCGTGGGAGGGCACCGGATGCTCGATCTCGCAGGCCTCGGCGTCGATGCTCGCCTCGCTGGTCGAGGAAGAGGTCGAGGGCGACGGGATGACGCGCGCCGACGCGGCCGCCCTCATCGAACGCTTCCGTGAGGCGCTGCGCTCGCGAGGCAGCATCCCCCTCGACGAGGAGACCTTCGGCGACGCCGCGGCCCTGTCGGGCGTCTCGAAGTTCTCGGCGCGCGTCAAGTGCGCGATGCTCGCCTGGGTCGCCCTCGAAGACGGTCTCGGGCGGGCCTGAGCCCCGGCCGTCCGGGCAGGCCGCGGGCCGGGCGCGGGTCAGGCCGACGGCCAGGCGACGGATGCCGCGGGCCAGTCCGACCGCTGCAGCTCGGCGAGCGTCTCGCGCTGGCGCTGCACCGACTCGAGCGAGTCCGTGCGGAACGCCGTCGCGATGACGACCTCGCGCCAATAGTCGTCGCGACCCTGGTACGTGGTGAACGCGCGCGTCGCGAGGGGCTCGAGCAGCGTCCACGCCTCGTCGGCGGTCAGGTAGCCGGCGACGTAGGCGTATCGGACACCGCCGATCGCGCGCTCGATGTCGGCGGCCAGCAGCAGCCGCGGCGGACGTCCCTCGTCGCCACGCGCGAGGTCGTGGATGTCGAAGACCGGCAGATCCGTGAGGGCCGCGATGCGCGACATCATGTGCTCGGCTGCATCGCTCCGCGCGACCTCGGCGAACCGTGTCGAGAGCACGCCGCGGGCGAGCGTGTCGGCGACGAGAAGCTCGGCGTCCGAGC
>JAAIGF010393311.1_pt1 | contig 10793 bp, 11 predicted proteins | sample 6487441 | NCBI WGS metagenome assembly JAAIGF01 (sample SAMN13974129, study PRJNA590717) | phyllosphere metagenome | biome: pepper field; feature: multiple bacterial spot infested pepper fields; material: pepper leaves; isolation source: leaves from pepper fields | host: Capsicum annuum ...
GTCCTGGGCGAAGGCATTGCCCGTCAGGGCCAGGGCCGCGACGGCGACCGCGATAGAACGCAACTTCATCAAACAATTCTCCAGGGGTGGTAACTCAGGGCAGTATTCGCCGCCCTGAGGCGACGGGTTAGGATAGCCGTCGCAGGATGGAACCGCTACTGACTACGCGACCTTTGACCTGACTGCGTTTCAAGAGTTCAACGTCACTTTTTTTTAACGTTCTGGAGCACTTGTGGCCGAAATTCCGTCCTCCGCGTCCTGTCGGGGCGCCCTGCGGCTCATGGCAGCCGTATCCGGGGGCCAGAAAGACAACGCCGGCCAGCAACCCCGACGGCATTTAGCGGTCACCCAACCGGGCCGGAAGCGTCAGCAATGGAGGCTGCGCGCCGCGGTTGGCCTGCCATCGAGGCACTTCACCACCGACGGTGCGCGTATGGATGCGGCCGCCGCCATGGCGCGGACGTCCCGATAGATGGCCCCCCGTATGGCACGTTTTCCCGACCCTGCCGAGCTGTTTGCGCGACTGCAGGCCGATGACCTGGACGGTGCCCTGCAGGCAGGGCTGATGGCGTATGTCGCCGAGCCAGCCGATGGCAGCTGCGTTCCAGGCCATCCAGAACTTCCGGCGCAGCTGCTGCACGCCCAGCAGCAGTTGCGCCGCGCCTGGGATGCCCGCGAGCGGTATCGCGCACGGGCGGTGCGCCTGGCGCGGCGCGAAGCCGAACGCGATGCACGCCGTGCACCGCCACCGGCTCCGGACCAGAAACCCGCGCTGCCGACGGCAGCGGCGGCCATCCTGGCCCGTGCCAAGGCACGCGCGGCAGCCAAGGACTCCTGATGGCGACCACCCGAACTGCCGTGCGTGCCCCTGCGCGTCGCACGACGAAGATGCCGCGTGCCGACGTGGTGGAGATGTTCACCCGCCTGCGCGAACTCAACCCGCACCCGAAGACCGAACTGGAATACACCACACCGTTCGAGTTGCTGGTAGCCGTCGCCCTGTCGGCACAGGCCACCGATGTCGGCGTCAACAAGGCCACCCGCCGGCTGTTTCCGGTGGCCAACACGCCGCAGGCGATCCTGGACCTGGGCGAGGAAGGACTGAAGCGGTATATCTCGACAATCGGCCTGTACAACGCCAAGGCAAAGAATGTCATCGCCGCCTGCCGCATCCTGGTGGAACAGCATGGCGGCGTGGTGCCACGCGAGCGCGCCGCGCTGGAAGCCCTGCCAGGGGTCGGCCGCAAGACTGCCAATGTGGTCCTCAACACTGCATTCGGCCAGCCGACCATGGCCGTGGACACGCACATTTTCCGCGTTTCCAACCGCACCGGCCTTGCCCCCGGCAAGGACGTGCGCGCCGTTGAGGATGCATTGCTCAAGGCCATTCCTGCCGAGTTCCTGCACGACGCCCACCACTGGCTGATCCTGCATGGCCGGTACGTGTGCAAGGCGCGCAGGCCGGATTGCCCGCAATGCGTGATCCGCGACCTGTGCCGTTACCGGGATAAAACCGCAGCCTGACGGGTCGCCCGGGCTGCCATCGGCACGACACGACAGCGTCACATAGCGAAGGCATCACTGCGGCGCTTGGGGCCGGAAGAGAACGCGAAGGGTTGATCGCGCACGCAAATTGTCACATTTACGCAACCTTCACGCTCTAGCCTGCGCGCATCTTCCCACCGCCTGCAAGGCCATCCACCGCCATGAAACTGCATCGCCAACTTCTTCCTGCGGCCGTTGCGGCTGCGCTGTTCGTGCCCGCCGCCCACGCTGAAGTGGCCATCGATGTGATCGGCGGTTCGGAGATCACCTTCGAGGGCCTGGTCCAGGCCGACGGCAACTGGTTCGACAACGACGTCGCCGATCTCAACGGCGGCGATGCCGGCAACGGCAAGGACAGCGAGTTCGAGCTGCGCCGCGCCGAACTGGTGCTCAAGGGCAAGGGCCCTGGCAACGTGGAATGGGTGGTCGGCTACGACGCCAAGGCCGACAAGTTCCTGGACACCAACCTGAAGTACAAGCTGGGCGGCAACAGCAGCCACTTCCTGCAGTTCGGCCAGTTCAAGCAGCCCAACAGCCTGGAAGAGCTGTCCAGCACCAAGAACAACGACTTCATTTCCAAGGCCGCGGTGACCAATACCTACGCCGTTGCCCGCCGCCTCGGGGGCGCCTGGGGCTATGGCCAGGACAACTGGTCGCTGAGCGCCAGCGCCTTCGGCCGTGAACTGACCCGCAACCTGACCCACGGCAGCGGCTACGGCGCGCGCGGCACCTTCGCCCCGATCAGCGAAAAGGGCCAGGTGCTGCACTTCGGCCTGAGCTACGTGAACTACGACACCGACGCCGACACCCTGCGCGTGCGTGCGCGTCCGAACGCCGACCTGGCCACCGTGCGCCTGGTCGACAGCGGCAACATGGTCGACACCGACCGCGTGTCCACACTGGGCGTGGAAGCGATGTACATCACCGGCCCGTTCAAGGCACAGGCCGAGTACTACAGCAGCAAGGCCAAGCGCTACGATCACGACAACTACACCAGCGACGGCTACTACGTGAGCGGCCTGTGGAACGTGACCGGCGAAACCTGGGGCTACAAGGGCGGCGTGCCCAGCACCGGCCTGCCGGACAACCCCGCCAGCGGCCAGTGGCAGCTGGGCGCACGTTACGATCACATGGACCTCAACGATGGCCACCTGACGCCTGCCGCCGTGGCTGGAGGCGCTCCGATCGTGGACGGCGTGCTGGGCGGCAACATGGATATCTGGACCATCGGTGCGAACTGGTACTGGCGCTCCAACGTGAAGTTCGCACTGAACTACGTGATGGTGAACAGCAGGAAGTACAGCTCCAGCGTGGGTGGCTTCGTCAACGACGATCCGAACATCCTGGAAGCCCGCGCGCAGTTCTTCTGGTAAGCGCCCGGTCATCCCGATGCAATACACAGAAGGGCACGGCCTGCGCCGTGCCCTTCTGCATTCTCGCGGATCGGCTGCAGCGTGGCTGCTCTTTGCCTTCCGCCCCGGCATCGCACGCCGTCACCATTGCGTCATGTGACAGACGCCGGGGTGTCACGCAATGGTTATGGAATGTGCGCCGACACGACGGGTAACCGCCCGTCCATCCACCCAGGAGCCAACCCCGTGATCCACGCCTTCAAATCGCGCGCCGCCGTTGCCATGCTCGCCGCGTCGGCCGCCTTCGCCGCCAACGCCGCCGACATCACCGGCGCCGGTGCGTCCTTCATCTTCCCGGTCATGTCCAAGTGGTCGGCCGACTACACCAAGGCGACCGGCAACAAGGTCAACTACCAGTCCATCGGCTCCGGCGGCGGCATTGCGCAGATCAAGGCCGCGACCGTGGATTTCGGCTCCTCCGATGCACCGCTCAAGCCTGAGGAACTGGCCGCGGCCGGCCTGGCCCAGTTCCCGTCGGTCATCGGCGGCGTGGTGCCGGTGATCAACGTGGCCGGCGTCGCGCCGGGCGCGCTGAAGCTGGATGGCCCGACGCTGGCCAACATCTTCCTGGGCAAGATCAAGACCTGGAACGACCCGGCCATCGCCGCGCTGAACCCGGGCCTGACCCTGCCCTCGGCCAAGGTGACCATCGTGCATCGTTCGGATGGTTCGGGCACCACCTTCAACTTCGTCAACTACCTGTCCAAGGTCAGCCCGGAGTGGAAGAGCAAGGTCGGTGAAGGCACCTCCGTGCAGTGGCCGGCCGGCATCGGCGGCAAGGGCAACGAAGGCGTGGCTGCTTATGTGAAGCAGATCAAGGGCGGCATCGGCTACGTGGAACTGTCCTATGCGCTGCAGAACAGGATGGCCCACGCCTCGATGAAGAACGCTGCCGGCCAGTTCGTGCAGCCGTCGGACGAATCCTTCGCCGCTGCTGCCGCCAGCGCCGACTGGGCCAAGGCCAAGGATTTCTACCTGGTGATGACCAACGCCCCGGGCGCGCAGTCCTGGCCGATCACCGCCACCAACTTCATCCTGGTGCGCAAGCAACCGAAGAACGTGGCCAGTGCCAAAGCCACCCAGGACTTCTTCCGCTGGATCTACAAGAACGGCGATGCGCAGGCCAAGCAGCTGGACTATGTGCCGCTGCCGGATGCGCTGACCCAGCAGATCGAGACCTACTGGTCGCAGAACCTGAAGTACTGATCCCCACAGGCAACGGAGCCGGCGGGGTCTCTCTCCCCCCGCCGGCTCCTCCGAGCGCGCGACCTCACGGTGGCGCGCTTTTTTTTGCGCGGGATGCGATGAGCGTTTTCTTGAAGCCGCAGGGCGCTTGCGTGGTTATTCACAGGGCGCACCATCTGCGGTGCTCATAGAAGGAATCATCATGCAGGAACTGGAATTCGTCGATCTGAGCGAGCGCATCTCCGCGATCACCGAAGAAGATGCGATGTACAACGAAGGGCAGCTGATCGATCTGGGCTGAAAGACCTAGCATCGAAGAGGGAGGCGGACGCCCCGCCTCCCGCGCAGAGAGGCCGCCATGTTGATGACCAAACCGCTGATCAAGCGCTCACACCACGTGCTCTTCAACGCCAGCGGCGACGTCTGCATCGGGGAGATACCGGGCAGGTCGAAGATTATCGCAGGCGCACCGGACTGGGCGAGAGCAGCGCTTCCGCTGCTTGACGGGCTTCATACGCCGGAACGGATAGTGAAGAAACTCAGTGCCGAGGGCGTGCAGGTGACGCTGGTTGAACTCACGTCACTCATTGATCGGCTGTTCGAGTTCAATCTTCTTGAAGATGGCGGGTATCGATCGACGTCACTGTCGTGTGAGGAGATCGAACGGTATGACCGGCAGATACTCCAGTTTGGATTGGTCGACCACGCCCGCCTGGCCAACGGTGGCTGCTATCAGGAGCGGCTGAAGGAATCGCGAGTCCTCATCCTTGGCATGGGAGGATGGGGGACCTGGTCTGCACTTAATCTGGCTCGTCTGGGCATCGGCACCCTGCGCATCGTCGATGGCGATGTGGTGGAGCTATCGAACCTCAATCGGCAGGTTCTGTACACCCAGCAAGACATCGGACAGTCGAAGGTTACTGCTGCCGCAAACGCGATCCGCAGTCACAACCCCAACGTCACCGTGGAAGAAGTCCCATGCTTTGCCGAGTGCGAACCCGCAGCACTGAGTGAGCTGTTGCTGGATGTCGATCTTGTCGTTGTGGCGTGGGCCTCACTGGGCTACTACCGGCGAAGGACCGTCGAACGTCTTCTGCATGGGCTTGCCGAGGCTGGGTCCATTCCGGTGATGGAACTGGGTGGAGACCCTCTTCAGGTATCAGCCGGCCCGATCTACCTGAATGACGGCACGCATCCCACGTTCGAAGAAGTGAGGTCGCGCGCGCAGGACGCCTTTTACAGCCAGAACCCCTTGGTCAAATCGTTCCAAGAGATGCGTCTGCGGAATGAATTTCAGGACGGCTCGCGCTGTGTAAATGCCTGGCAGAGTGCCCCCTCTCTGAGCGTGATGGGCGGACTGGCCGCAGATCAGATCGTCAAGGTATTGACCGGCCACGACACCTGCAATTTGGTGGGCAAGCGCTTCTACCTGTCTCTGCAGACGTACCAGACCCACCTGGAGACAATCTTTGAACAGTCTCGATGAGATGGCCCAGATCTTTCACAAACATGGATTTGTAACCTTCGATCTGGGCTTGCGCGTGCCGCGTATACGCGAACTTCCGCAGATGCTGCAGGACATGCCCGAAGATGTATGGCGTGCGGTAATTCGCAACCGACATGGCGAATTTGATCTCGCGCGTACGCGCAGGCGAACGATCCGGCGTCAGCATCTAACCGCGTCGCAGGATCTCGCCACTGGAGTGTTTTCCTTCTCATTCTTATGGATCAATGACAGCGCACAGCCGCCCGTGCGGTTTGCAAAAGAACTGTTGGAAAGCATCGAGATGACGCATTTGCTTGCCCGCATCACTCACCGGCGGCCTCACTCTGTAAGCCAGCTCTATCTGTCCCGCTATGACCCCGGCGCCTTCCTTTCTACTCACCGCGACCCGGGCCAAAGCTACGGCGTGGCGATCAATCTCACCGAGCAATGGGACCCGACGTATGGTGGGCTGACCGTCGTTTTGAATGAAGATCAGAGCGTACGTGCCTGCCTGTGTCCACGCCCGTTCCACGCATTGGTTTTCGACACCAGCCACCGCAGCATTCCACACTTTGTATCGCGGGTCGCGCCCTTCGTCCGCTCGCCGCGACTGGCGCTGATTGCCCGTTTTCATGATGCTTCAACGGCTCCTGATGCGGCGGTCTGATGCTGCAGGCGTTGCCGCCGCACTTACGGTTGTCGTCATATGGGCTGCAAGTTTCTCCTTTGCCCGCCAGGCCGTCGAACATCTCGGACCGTGGATGTTCAGGCTGTACAGCATGGCGCTTGCGATCATGCCGCTGTTGGCCTTCCTGAAGCCCGCCGTGGCCTCGCTGCAAGCGCTGGAGTTTGGCGCGGTGCGCCGGATCCTTCTTTCCACGACGATTACCGGCACCTTGGTCGCGACAGCCAACATGGTCGCACTGGCTTGGTATCCCGCTACGACCGTCCTCGCGCTGATGTACACCATGCCAGCCTTCACGAGCCTGCTGGAAATCCGCCGGTCAGGACTGTGGTCGCTGCGCTCGGCGGCCGCACCCATTGCGGCATTGTTCGGGGTTTTCATGATCGCCTCGAACGGCGGGGCGTTGCACGGCGCCGGCACCGTGCTGGTATTGGTCAATGCGCTGCTATGGGCGATCGGTACACGGGCCGCGGGTAATGCGTCCACCTTGATGCCACCTCAGCAGATCGCTGCATTGCAGATCTTCATCGCACTGATCTGCGCTGTTCCCTTGGCGATTCCCGATCTGCTGACAGGCACACTGGTGCGACCGTCGGGCATGGACCTGGCAGGGATCGCGTGGGCCGGGCTGCTGAACGGTGCGCTGGTATTCTGGCTCTGGTATATGGCGATAGCCCGGCTGGGCGCGATCAAGGCCGCCTGGTCTACGCTGTTGGTCCCGTTGCTAGGCAGCGCTATTGCGACTGTCTTCTTCGGAGAGACAATGAGTGGGCCTCAGCGATGGGGTCTTGCGCTTATCTGCACGGGAATTTTGATCCATCTGACCGACAAAGGTCGTCGCGGGCGAACTGCATGAAATGGCTTCACCGGACTACGATCCTTCTCAATTGGCAATGAGAAGGTTGAATCCTGTCATCTTAGTCATCAGGCTGTAACAAAAACATCATTTCATAGCCGCAACCGCCGGAGGTACCGGCGCCAACCCGCTATGGAGTGACGCATGAAACTGCAGAAGGCCGGCCTTGCCACCCTTTCCCTGGGCATCGCCCTCGGCCTGTCCGCGTGCGGCGGCAACGACGACCCCGCCGCGCAGCAGCCGGCGAGCGATGCCGCGGCCGCGGCCGCAGCCCCCGCCCAGGCCGCCGGCAACAAGGTGTCCGCCGAAGTTTCCGGTGCCGGCGCCTCCTTCATCTTCCCGCTGGTATCGAAGTGGTCGGCCGACTACAACGCGGCCACCGGCGCGAAGATCAATTACCAGTCCATCGGCTCCGGTGGCGGCATCGCCCAGATCAAGGCCGGCACGGTCGATTTCGGCTCCTCGGACAAGCCGCTCAGCAGCGAAGAGCTGGCGCAGGCCGGCCTGGCGCAGTTCCCATCCGCCATCGGCGGCGTGGTGCCGGTGGTCAACATCGAAGGCATGCAGCCAGGTACGCTTCGCCTGAGCGGCACCCTTCTGGCCGATATCTTCCTGGGCAAGATCAAGACCTGGAACGATCCGGCGCTGGTCGCCGCCAATCCGGGTGTGACCCTGCCCGAGGGCAAGATCACCCTGGTGCACCGCTCCGATGGTTCGGGCACCACCTTCAACTTCACCAACTACCTGTCCAAGGTCAGTGCCGACTGGAAGGGCAAGGTTGGCGAAGGCACGTCCGTGCAGTGGCCGGATGGCGTGGGCGGCAAGGGTAATGAAGGCGTGGCGTCGTACGTGAAGCAGATCAAGGGGTCGATCGGCTACGTCGAACTGGCCTATGCGCTGCAGAACAGCATGCCGTATGCCTCGCTGCAGAACGCGGCCGGCACCTGGGTGCAGCCCAACGCGGAGACCTTCGCCGCGGCGGCCGCCAGCGCCGACTGGGCCAGCGCCAAGGACTTCAACCTGGTCATCACCAATGCACCGGGCGAGCAGGCATGGCCGATCACCGCCACCAATTTCATGCTGATGCAGAAGCAGCCGAAGGATGCCAAGCGCAACCAGGATGCGCTGGCGTTCTTCAAGTGGGCGCTCGAAAGCGGCCAGGCACAGGCAGACGAGCTGCACTACGTGCCGCTGCCGGCCGAGCTCGTCACCCGGATCGAAGCCTACTGGGACACCGAGCTGAAGTGACCCAGGCAACGGTGCCCGCGACCGGCGGGCACCGATTCCTTCCGCGCCACCTGCACCACATCGCGTCACCCCGCTCTCCAAAGGCCGCCCCGCCCCCCCCCATGAATGCCATCGTCCAGCCTGCAGCCGCACTTTCCACGCGCGACACGCGTGATGCCCGCAACGACAAACTGTTCCGATGGGTACTGGTCGGCACCGTCGTCTTCGTTCTTGTTGCCTTGGCCTGCGCGGCGCTGTCCATGCTGTGGGGCGGCCGCCATGCCCTGGAAAGCCAGGGGCTGAACTTCTTCTTTTCTTCCGAATGGAACCCGGTCGCGAACAAATTCGGCGCGCTGGCACCGATCTACGGCACCCTGGTCACCGCCCTGATCGCCATGGTCATCGCGGTGCCGGTGAGTTTCGGCATCGCCTTCTTCCTCACCGAAGTCGCACCGCGCTGGCTGCGTGGTCCGGTGGGTACGGCCATCGAACTGCTGGCCGGCATCCCGTCGATCATCTACGGCATGTGGGGCCTGTTCGTGCTGGTGCCGGTGATGACCGGATACGTCACCCCGTTCCTCAATGAAACCCTCGGCGAATGGCCGTTGATCGGCCCGCTGTTCCAGGGGCCACCACTGGGCATCGGCATGCTTACCGCCGGCTTCGTGCTGGCCATCATGGTCATCCCCTTCATCTCCTCGGTGATGCGCGAGGTGTTCCTGACCGTGCCGACCCGCCTGAAGGAATCGGCCTATGCGCTGGGTTCCACCCGCTGGGAAGTGAGCTGGGACATCGTGCTGCCCTACACCCGTTCGGCGGTGATCGGCGGCATCTTTCTGGGCCTGGGCCGTGCACTCGGCGAAACCATGGCGGTGGCCTTCGTGATCGGCAACAGCGTGCGGCTGTCGCCTTCGCTGCTGGAGCCGGGCACCACCATCGCCGCACTTATCGCCAACGACTTCGGTGAGGCAACCGAGACCTATCGCTCGGCCCTGCTGCTGCTCGGCTTCGTGCTGTTCATCGTGACCTTCATCGTGCTCGCCATCGCCCGCCTGATGCTGATGCGCCTGTCCCGCAAGGAGGGCAACTGATGTCCACCGCCGCTGATTCGCTGTACCTGCGCCGCCGTATCGGCAATGTCGTGGCCATCGCGTTGTCGTGCATCACTGCATTGTTCGGCCTGTTCTTCCTTGGCTGGATTCTGTGGACGCTGGTGTCCAAGGGCATCGCCGGCATCGGCTGGAACCTTTTCACGCAGATGACCCCGCCGCCCATGCAGGAAGGCGGCCTGGCCAACGCCTTCTACGGCAGTGCGGTAATGTGCGCGATGGCGATCGGCATCGGTACGCCGCTGGGCGTGCTGGCCGGCACCTGGCTTGCCGAGTACGGCAACGCCCGCAAGGCCGGCACCGTGGTGCGCTTCGTCAACGACATCCTCCTGTCTGCCCCGTCCATCGTGCTGGGCCTGTTCGTCTACACCCTGTACGTGATGCAGACCGGCGGCAGCTTTTCGGCCTTCGCCGGTGCCCTGGCACTGGCCTTCATCGTGCTGCCAGTGGTGGTGCGCACCACCGACGAAATGCTGCGCCTGGTGCCTTCGCAGATGCGCGAAGCCGCGCTGTCGCTGGGCATCCCGCAGTGGAAGGTGACCGTGCAGGTGCTGTACCGCAGCGCTTCGGCCGGCATCATCACCGGCATTCTGCTCGCCCTGGCGCGCATTTCCGGCGAAACCGCGCCACTGCTGTTCACCGCCTTCGGCAACCAGTACTGGAGCAGCAATGTGTTCCAGCCGATGGCTTCGGTGCCGGTGGTGATGAACCAGTTCGCCGGCAGCCCCTATGAATCCTGGCAGGTGCTGGCCTGGGCCGGCGCCCTGGTGCTGACTGCGTTCGTGCTGCTGGTCAGCCTTGTCGCGCGCGGCATCCTGCTGCGCAACCGTATCTCCCATGACTGACCTTTCCGCGGACATCGCCATGAACGATCTTTCCAACGCCGTGCCGATGCAGCGCATCGTGGTCCCGGCCTCGCATGATTCGCTGTCCACTCCCGCGCCGGTGAAGCTGGCCGCGCGCGGCCTGGATTTCTACTACGACAAGTTCCATGCGCTGAAGAACATCGACCTGGAGATCCCCGAAAAGCGCGTGACCGCGCTGATCGGTCCGTCCGGCTGCGGCAAGTCCACCCTGCTGCGCATCTTCAACCGCATCTACGCGCTGTACCCGAAGATGGAAGCGCGCGGCGAAGTGCTGCTCGATGGCGAGAACATCCTGTCGTCGAAGTACCCCATGAACCGCCTGCGCAGCAAGGTGGGCATGGTGTTCCAGAAGCCGGTGCCGTTCCCGATGACCATCTTCGAGAACGTGGCCTATGGCATCCGTCACCACGAAAAGCTGTCCA
>JAAIGF010249004.1_pt1 | contig 10792 bp, 9 predicted proteins | sample 6487441 | NCBI WGS metagenome assembly JAAIGF01 (sample SAMN13974129, study PRJNA590717) | phyllosphere metagenome | biome: pepper field; feature: multiple bacterial spot infested pepper fields; material: pepper leaves; isolation source: leaves from pepper fields | host: Capsicum annuum ...
CCGCAAAGTATTGGGCGCTTCCGTTGCTGGAATAGTAGGTTTACTGTCGAAGGATTTCGTAAAAGTCGTACTGATTGCCATCCTGATTGCTTCGCCTATTGCTTGGTGGGCGATGAACAAATGGTTAGAAGATTTCGCCTATCGTATTGAAATCCAATGGTGGATGTTTGCGATTGCTGGCGCAATGGCAATAGTCGTAGCTCTGGTGACAGTAAGTTATCAAGCGATCCGAGCGGCACTAGCCAATCCAGTAGATAGTTTGAGAGATGAGTAACTAACCTTATAAAAGATGTAAAAATGAGTGTAAATTATCTGAAGACTGCTTGGCGTAATTTCAAGAAAAACACCCTCTCCTCTGGACTGAATATTTTGGGATTGGCCATTGGGTTTGCTGGTTTTATTTTATCGTATCAATATATCAATCGGGAAACGAGCTATGATACGTGGAATCCAAACATAGACAATATCTATCTAGTTGGATTGACTTACAATGGCGATTACACCGATCAGACGCCACCTTCATTGGCGCCATCGATCATGCAAGAATTTCCTGAGATTGTATTAGCAGGACGATCTATTCCGTATATGTACGGATCGTACCCGATATTTGGAAAGGAAACGGTTAATGTCAAAAATGCACTCATGGTAGATTCAGCAGCTGCCACCATCTTTCAGATGAAAACAGCCGATGGCAAACTGTTTACCGAGTTGGACAAAACGGAAGGCACCATCGCTAATGAAGAGATTTCGGCACTGCTTTTTGCTCAAGATTCGCTTCCCACGGCGGACGCACCTATAGAATGGAAGGCACTATCATTACAGCAGAGTTTTTACGAGACTTTTTACGGCATAGCAGAAGAGCGAAGGCCATCTGTTTTGTCTTACGACATGCTCCTCGTTAAACCCATTTACGACGAGGTAGAAATAGGTAACCCATATACCTTTCAAACCTATATTCAGGTCAAACCTAACACCGATATCGCCGCATTAACTTCTAAAATAAGTCGCTATTACGAACAAAACACGTCTCAACATCATCTGGTTAAATCTTCGGCTTTTGCAAACGGAAGCGTCTTTCTAGATCCGTTGAGCAAACTACATCTGCAGCCCAAGCATGGCTCCAATATGCCGTACATTACCATCTGGGTACTGGGCGGATTATCGTTGACTATTTTGATTTTGTCAGCGATCAACTTTACCAATTTGGTGATCGCACAATCCGAAAATCGTAGCAAAGAGATTGGCATCAAGAAGCTATTCGGCGTACGTAGACGTACTTTGATTTTGCAGTTTATGTTGGAAGTTTTTATCCAATGTTTGTTGGCTGCTGGTGTAGCATGGTTTGTATTGGTGCTTTCGAGCAATGTATTACAGAAGTGGTTTAATGATGATATCTCTGAATATTTGTACCACATCAACACGCTAATTCAATTTGGTATAGCGATCTTACTTACGACAGCGATAGCTGGCATTTATCCGGCCGTATTCTTATCAGGATTTAAACCATTTGAAATGTTGCGCGGCAATATGCAGACGGCTCATACGCGTATTGGGTTTCGTACCATACTACTTACTTTTCAATTTATTATCGCCAGCATTTTTATTTCGGGAATTATCATTATCAATAACCAACTTGACTTTATGCGTTCTTCCGAACGCGGCTTCGAAACCGAACAAGTGATCAGTTTTAAAGGTATGTCACTCGTATACGAAACAGGAAATAGTTGGAAAAATGATTTTCGAGATCGATTAGTAAATAGTGGTGCCATTACACATGTAGCAACAACTTCAAATAGTCCGGCCGAAGGACAGCTCCCAGTAAAAAAGCAATTCAGAAGTCCGAAGAAAACATCTGAAGTCGATTTGGTAGGTGTCGACTTAGATTATTTTGATTTATTGTCTATCCCGCTCGTTGCTGGTAGAAATAAACTGACCGATGTAGAATTCGAGCAGGATACGGTGAACCATTTTGCGGTGATTAATGAAAGTATGGCTAAAGCAATGGAAGTTGATCAACCATTAGGGCAGACAATAAGCGGTTGCGAAACGGAATTCACGATTATTGGTGTAGTCAAGGATTATAAAGCCTATGGTTTCGAAAGTAAAGTACCCCCAGCAGTATATAGTTTTAAGGATGAATGCGGCTACAGCTCGTATAAGCTAGATGTGTTGATCCGTACGGAAAAAGGCAAAACTAAAGAGGCTCTTGCAGCGATGGATCTAGAATGGAAGAAGAATCCTAATTCCGAAAGATTGCCACTCGATTACACTTTTATGGATAGCAACTACGCGAAGCTGCAAGCCAAGGAAGAGCAGTTGAAAAATGTATCGAGTGCATTTGGCACAATAGCCATTGTTATAGCAGCCTTGGGTTTGTTTAATCTTGCGGCCTATCACGTAACCTCAAAGCGAAAAGAGGTGAGCATTCGTAAAGTGCTGGGAGCGAGCATACCACAATTATTTCTGTTACTTAACAAGCCATTTTTAAAAGTGTTTATCGTGGCCAATCTGGTGGCCGTACCCATCGGATATTTTTTGCTAAAACGTTGGTTAGAAAACTTTGCGTATCAGGTCAACCTAAGTCCATGGCCATTTATGATCTCTGCGGGAAGTTTGATTGTTGTGATGCTGATTACCATTAGCATACAATCTGCGAAAGCAGCATCCGCCAATCCAGTAGATAGCTTGAGAGACGAATAAGGTTAAAATTCATTTTTTTGAAAGATGCGATTGCATCTTCAAAAAAATGAATTACTATATTATAGATGTTTGCGTCGATTGAGTTGATAATCCTTCGAACGGTTTAAAATGGCACGACGGAACGCAGCATCGGTTTCCCAATTTTCTCCCGGTCCCCACTCGAATAATTCATTGTTCACAAAATATGTCCAAATCGGACGCGCTTCCACCTGTTCGGTCAACGAATTTTGTTCACTACGCACATATTCTAGCACTTCTATAATGTCACCATTCTCCGCTGTATAAGCGGAAACAATCAAGCTTGGTCTTCCTAGTATAGCAACCATCTCTTCTCTAGTCATACCCAACCGTACATTAAACATATCCAATGCTAATTGTTGTTTATAAGTAGCGCAGCTGGACAGTAGATAGATACCTAGCAATACGATAACGCTCAAATATATTTTTTTCATAGTGGTGTTAATTAGTTAAGAATTGGACGATGCAATTATCCAAAAGTATTAAGCGAAATAAGATTAATTTTTGTTGTGGCAAAGGTAAAAAATTTGGACATACAAAGGAATTTAGATGTCAACACAAAACATGGTTATACGGAACGGCACTTTCTTGGTTATAAAATATCGCCGTGAAACGATACCTTTGTAGTCGTGAAGCGCTGCATAGTCATCATAATGAGTATACTACTTTTTGCACAGAGCATATCTGTGCTAGGTGTGTATGCTAGTTTTTATGCTAATAGGGATTACATTGCTAAAAATCTATGCGCTTACCGCAATGTCAAGAACTCTGCCTGCGGCGGCGAATGTATTCTCATGAAAAAGCTGAAACAAGCACAAGAGCAACAAGATGACGCTTTGGAGCGACTCACGCAAGTTTCTGCCTATATAATCCCTCCATTCGGCTTTTGTTTATCTATCCCAGATGGAGTCGAACAATCTTCGGATCAGATGTTATCTTGGTCTTCTTCGCCGTATGCGTTTGCTTTTCACACCCGCTTATTCCGTCCGCCCCTGGCTTAATCTTAGTCAACAAGTTTTATCTATTTTTTTTACTTCGAATGATTCCTGGATTATCTATCCCAGAATATTCTTTTTATACTAAATCCACGCGGAGCAATATGGCTATGGAAACAACATTACCCATACTGGAGATTGAAGACATACAACACGACGCAGATCACTTTTTCCTACTAAAACTCCATACAGAGAAAGAGACATTACGCCGGCTTGAGCAAGCACATCGGCCAAACTTCTTTTCGATGTTGCTCCTTTTTCAGGGCGATGCACATGTCTATACCGAAGGTCAGCATATACCATTGACAGCTTATCAGGTGCTCGTCAATCGACCGTTGGTGGTGAGCAGCATGCAACTACAAGGCGATAGCAAAGGATATCTGATCGGTTTTACAGAAAGTTTTTTCTCTCTGCGTTATAATAGCAACGTGCTACATCAGTTTTCGTTCTTCCAAACGCAGCAGACATGTTTTTTTCGGATTCCACAGCCAGAGCAATATAAGTGGCATACCCTATTGACTTTTATGCTCCAAGAGCAAAAACCTGCGTTGTGGCGTAAAAATGCTCTTCGGTCGTACCTCAATATATTACTGCAGGAAACACAAACTTATTTAGGGAATATAATCGAAGCTAACGAAGTATTCTCTCACAATGACAAGGTCTTACAATTCATCCAAATGGTAGACCGACATTATGTGGAGCACAAAAATCCATCCTTCTATGCATCGCAATTGCATATTTCGCAGAACTACCTTAACAAACTTTGTAAGACTAATCAGGCACAAACTAGTGGGCAAATCATCAAACAACGTATCCTACTAGAAGCAAAAAGGCTGCTCGTACATACCAAAAGCTCCATAGCTGAAATCGCCTATAGCTTGGGGTTCGAAAGTCCCTCCTATTTCAATACCTTTTTTAAAAAACGGATTGGCGCATCACCAGAACGCTACCGCAAACAAGAATCTTAATTTTTTATCCATTAAATATATGTCTCACAGTAAACCATTCCTAGTTATAAACGCAGCGCTGATCACTTCATTTATGCTAAGTTGCGGAGAGCGACAGAAAACGGAAACAGATGCGCCAACAGATCCACACGCACACCATCAACAGGCGACGGGCAGTAATCAGGGATTTGTAGACAGCCTTAATCAAGGTTTAATCATGCAAGATACCTTGAAAGGAAGTCCGAAACGTGTGACGATGACCAATGTAGGAAACACGCATGTGCACCTCACCTATAATTCTCCCGGTGTGAAAAATCGAATAATCTGGGGCGGTCTCGTTCCATACGGTCAAGTTTGGGTAACGGGCGCACATACTGCCACCAGTATTATGTTTACATCAGACATCGTGATCGATGGGCAGACTGTACCTGCAGGAACTTATGCTATTTTCACCATTCCGGAATTGGACACGTGGACATTTATCCTAAACAAGAACCATAAGCAACATCTGGCAGACGATTACCGGGCGGAAGAGGATGTTCTGCGCACAACAATTCAGCCAAAACCTCACCCCGTTACACCTCGATTAACTTATGAAATTCAAGTGGTTGATGAGAAAAATGGCATCATGCGTATGCGGTGGGAAGAATTGGAAATTGCCATACCTTTCTACACTCCTTAGTTTGCAGCAACTTACCGATATCGTATTGTAAAAAATGACGCAATGCATATCAATAAATACGGTAACCACTTGAGTACAAACCCCCAAATTGAAATTTGGGGGTAACATTTCCTCGTACCTTCTGTTCTCTATACAAACAAAAGAAGGAATGTTATGAAGAAATCCTATTTAGCGGCGATAGCAGCATCAGGTATGTTTGGTATCCTATCTTGTGCAGATCCAGCAGCACACCAAGGCGATAATCTCGAGAATACCTCCGACGAAGTAAATCCAATGCCTATGACAGGTAGCACTACCAAAGATACATTATCGGAAGATTCGCTAAATCCCGAACTGGATACACCTAACAGTCCATAGTAGTTCAAAATCATAACGATTATAGTAGGATTGCACATACCACATACGTATGCAATCCGATAGTAAATGAATATCAACAAAAACTATAAATAATTATATCATGGGAAAATTGACAGAAAAAAAGATAGCTATATTGACAGAAGATGGATTTGAGGAAATTGAGTTAACGAGCCCAAAAGAAGCCTTGGAAGAAGCGGGCGCTACCGTGCACATCGTATCACCAAAAAGTGATGTAGTACGTGCTAAATCTGGTGATGAGTGGAAAGGTGATTATCCAGTAGATCAACCGCTTGAGGGTGCTTCTGCCGATGACTATGACGGATTGTTGATTCCAGGCGGAGTAATCAATCCAGATAAATTACGCGTTAATGAAGCTGCCCTATCATTCGTAAAAGCATTCTTCGCCGCAGGAAAACCAGTATCTGCAATTTGTCATGGTCCGCAAGTATTGATCGATGCGGAGGTCGTAGAAGGAAGAAAGATCACGTCCGTGGGCGCTATTAAGAAAGATTTGATCAATGCAGGCGCGCATTGGGAAGATAGCGAAGTGGTGACTGATCAAGGTCTGGTGACCAGTCGTACACCAGATGATCTTCCAGCATTCAACAAAAAAATTGTGGAAGAATATGCCGAAGGCAAACATAAAGGACAGCATGCGTAATCGCTGCTAGATTTACATACATCGTAGGTAGAGGATGGTTCTTAACAGGATCATCCTCTTTTTTTATGGTGCTACAATCTGTTGCTAATACACCATAAGACCAAACAGAAGGAGACGTAAAAACATTATGACAATATCATGTCCATTATAAACGCAATTAAATTGCATTTGACTGTTTTTAGAAATACCTTTATCCCATAAACGTTAGCATTTAAATTCAGTATTCATGAAACAAGATTTTATATTCGACACGATCATATTAGGAGGCAGCTATGCCGGTTTATCAGCCGCAATGGCTTTAGGTAGGTCGTTGAGAACCGTTTTGATTATTGATAATGATAAACCATGCAATCGCCAAACACCACATTCCCACAATTTCTTAACGCAGGATGGTAAGACGCCCGCCGAAATCTCGGCAGTGGCCAGAGAACAGGTTGCGCTATACGATACCGTACAGTTTCTCTCGGATTCCGTGACTACCGCTTCATCATCGGAAGAAATTTTCACGATTGAAACTATCACTCAAAAACAGTTTAGAGCAAAGAAACTCATCATTGCTACAGGTATCCGCGATATCATGCCTCTAATTCCTGGCTTTGCGGATTCTTGGGGAATATCAGTAATCCATTGCCCCTACTGCCATGGTTACGAGTTTCGTGGAAAGCGCAATGGCATTTTAGTGCCCGAGGATCCAGCCGCTGCGCTTCATCTATCCGGATTAGTGAAAAATCTTAGCGATGATGTTACCTTATTTACCAATGGTAAAAATCCATTTGATGATGCGCAATTGTCAAATTTCGCCAATCGTGATATCCACGTCAATAGTAGCAAAATCGCAGAAATCATACATCAAAACGGAAACATTGCGCACTTAACGTTTGAAAATGGAGAACTAGTAGCACTCGACGCCTTATATGCACGTGTGCCATTTGACCTGCATCATAATATCGCAGAACAACTTGGTTGCTCCAAAACAGAGATGGGACTATTGCAAGTCGATGCATTTCAAAAAACGACCGTTCCCGGCATCTACGCCTGCGGCGATATTTGTAATCCGATGCGATCAGTTGCTAGCGCCGTATATACAGGAAACCTCGCAGGTGCTATGGTAAATATGGCACTCTGCGAAGAACATCCCCAATAACTATCTTATAAATTATTGCGCATTGCGTGCCGCTTCCAAAATTGGAATATTGGCCTCTGTCGGCACATAGATTATTTGGTTGATTCTGCCTGCTTTAAGGGCCTCACCAAATGCACCGATAAATTCTTGTTTACGATACTCGGGGTAGCGCTGTGCTGCCTCGCCCATGATTTTGATAGCCTCTGCCTGTAGTAGGGCGGCATCTTTTTCTGCACGGGCTTGTTCAATCAAAATTTGACGTGACTGTGTCGCTTCGGCCAGTCGCGCTCGACCGGCCATCTCCTGCTGCCAAACATTGTAACGTGGCAAACCAAACATTAATCCTAAGATGATTCCAATAGCTACTAATGCAATCAATGATAAGCTGATTATTTTCATATATTCTTTTAGGTATTGATTATAAGATACGCAATTATCGTCACAGATCAAATAGCTGTTCGGAATTGAACGAATAATTGTCCGGTATCGGACACTTGGCAAGTACAATAAAAAACATAATTATTTCAAAAACAACAACTTATCTATTAGGTGTCAAATTTGGTATGCCCTTACTGGCAAAGCAAAGTACAAAAGGTACGCTTACCATTTAATATAACGTTTGATACTATTAGCATGACATCACATATCAAAACAGCTTGGCGTAATATCATTAACAATAAGCTCTTCAGTATATTGAACATTGTGGGCTTGGCCACCTCTTTCGCAGTGACGATATTACTTCTTTCTTTTGTGTGGAAAGAGACCAGCTTCGATGCTTTCCATAGTAACTTTAGTAATATCTACCGTGTCAATACGGAATTTGACGCCGAATACGAAAATCTAAAGACACCACAATTACCAAATTCTGTGGCGCCAGCTATGTTGGCCGAAGTAACCGGTGTAGAGAACACCGCACGTTTGGTAAAACACGACTTTGGTACCATAGCTTCAATTCGTGTTGGCGATCAAACTTTCCCAGAGTCTGCACTGTATTTGTCTGACTCGAGTCTATTTCAATTTTTTGATTTTCAATTTATCGAAGGCAGCGCCCAGCACGTTTTTGACCACCCGAACGACATTGTTATATCGGCATCCACACGAGATAAAATCTTCGGAGACCGATTGGTAATAGATGAAATACTGACCATCAATAATCGGGATACGATGCGCGTTGCAGGAGTTTTTCAAGATTTGCCAGAAAACAGCAGCTTAGACTGCAACATGATCTACAACATAATGGATAGTTGGATGGGAAAAAATGTGTATTGGTCCAATGCGAGCTATGAGACCTACGCTTTGCTAAATCCGTCGGCAGATCCGCAGTTGGTAGAAAAGCAAACCGACGCTTTATTGGACAAGTACATGGCCGATAATCGCTTTTTGAAGCGGCTTTTCTTACAGCCGCTGGCTGATGTGCATTTGTATTCGACAGATTTGCATGATCGATATACTATCCGCTCCGGAAATCATGTTACCATCAAACTGGCGATTCTTCTGGCTGCCATAACTCTCCTTATTGCCTGTATCAATTATATGAATTTGGCTACGGCGCGCTCTTCGAAAAATGCCAAAGATGTCGGCGTCGCAAAGGTGCTGGGTGCCACAGGCAAACAGGTCGTTTTTAGATTTTATGCTGAAGCCGCATTGGTGACTTTACTAGCCATTATTGCAGGTTATGGTTTGGCCGTTCTACTAGCTCCTTTTTTCGAGAAAATAACTCAAACAACGTGGAACTATGAGACATTGTGGAACCCGCAATTAGTAGGCATCACATTCGTACTGTGGGTCGGTGTAACTTTATTGGCCGGTAGTTATCCGGCTTATTATATGAGCAAAATCAGTCCGCTTATCTTGATGAATAAAGGTGCGCTAAAAAACTCGTTTGCCAATCGTATGCGTCGCATTTTGGTGGTCTGTCAATTTACAGCTTCTATTATCTTATTGTCTTCCATTATGATAATAGCGAAGCAAATGCTTTATGTACAGAATAAAGATTTAGGTTACCAACCCGCCGGTATGCTAGCTGTTTCCATCAATACCATATCTTCCACTGCACAATTTCAGGCATTAAATGATGGATTACGCAACTTAGCTTCCACTACCAGTTCGGTAGCGGCGCAAAGCATGATGGGCATGCGCGAAAGTGGCAAAACGGTATATAAAAGGGTTACCGATAAAAATGGTTATTCGGTGTCCACCAATAGCGTGAATGGCCCAGTAACCGAAACGCTGCAACTTGAACTTTTAGCGGGCAATGATTTACCGGCAAACTTATCTCCTACCGACACGACCTGTTACGTATTGATTAATGAGTCGGTGTTGAAATATTTGGGCTACGCCAACCCAGAAGATGCCATCGGCCAGCCAATCGTCACCGAAATGCGACCGACCAATTCCATCATATCTGGTGTATTGAGTGATTTTCACTATACCTCTCTTAAAGAGTCTGTAGGTGGATATTTATATTATCGTATGCACCGCCCATCAGAATCGCAACAGCATTTGTTCGTACGTTTCCAATCCGCACAAGTGAGTACTTATTTGGATCAGGTCGCTGAAGTATTCAAGCAACATGTGCCTGATGGTGCATTCGTCTACGAATTTACGGATGAGCATGTAGCACGTATGTACCAAGAAGAAAGGCGGACAGCAAACATCACGGGTTTATTCTCTGGTTTAGCGATCCTAATTTCTTGCTTAGGTTTATTTGGTCTGGCAAGTTCTATGGCCGAACAGCGGGTCAAAGAAATTGGTATTCGCAAGGTTTTAGGTTCCAGTATCAACAGCATACTACTCTTATTATCAAGAGATTTCATTAAATTGGTGTGTTTGTCAATTGTCATCGCCACACCTATTGCATGGTGGGCGATGCACAGTTGGTTAGCCGATTTTTCTTATAGAATAGAATTAGAATGGTGGGTCTTCGGCTTAGCTGGCCTCATCGCATTACTAATTGCCGTATTAACCATTAGTGGGCAAGCACTTCGTGCTGCGCTGGCCAACCCAATACAAAGCCTACGCAATGAGTAGGAAAATGCTAAAAAATATTAACACAAATCATACATAGTTTTATTCACACAAACACCACCAATTATGCGTTACATTATCTTAGCTACACTATTATTAACTAGTATTTTCGGCTTACAAGCCCAACAGAAAAAAATCACGTACACCACCAAAACTTTTAAGGCATCTTCTATCAAATCTTTGGATGCCAGTACAAGTGGTGGATCTATTCAAGTAGAGGGCACTAGCGGCGAAGCCAGCGTCGAGATTGTTTTATCTCCCAATGGAAAGCTAAAATATTCC
>JAAIGF010022474.1_pt1 | contig 10790 bp, 7 predicted proteins | sample 6487441 | NCBI WGS metagenome assembly JAAIGF01 (sample SAMN13974129, study PRJNA590717) | phyllosphere metagenome | biome: pepper field; feature: multiple bacterial spot infested pepper fields; material: pepper leaves; isolation source: leaves from pepper fields | host: Capsicum annuum ...
GTAAGCTTCGCGCTGTGCGGTTGTCAATTTCTTGCCCTTCAATCGAAATTGTTCCAACGAATCCAATGCTGCGGGCGTAAACACGCGTCCCTGCACAAAATAAAATTGAGAAGCCGACGATTGTTTCGCCGGATTGTCATCCCTGGCAGCACCAATGGTGCCTTTCTTATGAATAAGTCCCTCCTGAATTTCTGCCGGAACCGTATAATCCGGGCCACCATTTCCCAATGCTTGTTTTTCCGCAGCGTGACGCGAGTCTGGATCGCCGCCCTGCACCATAAAATTGTGGATCACACGGTGGAACAACAAACTGTCAAAATAATGTTCTTTGACCAACTTAACAAAGTTATCACGATGCTTAGGCGTTTCGTTGTACAACTTCAGCAAACATTGCCCCTTATCCGTGCTGATCAGCACATAATGAAAAGTGGGCGTTTTGGCAAATAAGCCTGTGGTTAACAACAAACCACAAAGCAGTAAGGTAACTTTTCTAAATATTGGATTCATCGGTATCGGTTAAAAGGTATATGTATCTTCAAAATAATCTACGATCAACGATTTGATAATAAGTTCCTGCTCTAGCAGCGTGTAATTGGGGATGGGCTTAATAAGCTCCCAGTGCGGCCAGCCATCATCGTCAAGACCACGCAATTCATAAAATCCCATAGCACTGAACAACCTGCAATTGGCAATGTGCATCAATTCTTCTTTCTCCCGCTTGGAAAAATTTTGGGGTCCTTTGCCCAGCTCTTGCACGCCGATCAAAAATAAGATAACCTTTATATCGGGCAGCTCCATATCAAATTCCCGCGCAATGGTGCGCTGCAATTCGGCCCATTTTTTATTTACTTCTGCAACTTTCATGTCATACTAGTTTTGTACACCTGCCGCATGACTTCAGGAAATAGACCTGCCATCTCCCCAAACCTCTACCGCAATAACAAAAGTAGCAAAATATTAAAGAGTTTTGCTGCTTAAACCAGCGGCATGCTGCACGAAGCGTTTGTAAATGGAATATCTGGATTTTGCGAAGAAACGACATCGCTTAATGGCTATTGCTTTTGCAATTCGTCGATAAGCGCCTGGCAACGAGCCGCGATCATGTGATAAACCGGTTCAAATTGTGTTTCATCAAAATAAGGATCAGGCACAATACCCTCCAATAAAAACATCTTCACTTTTTTACGGTCTTCATCATTACGCGCAAGCGAAAGCACATCCCGGTAATTATTTTCGTCCATCACGAAAATATAATCATAGCGATCAAAAAAACGCAAATCAAACACCTGTGCGCGTTGCGCGCCGATATCTACACCATACTTTTTGGCCACTGCTACCGAGCGCCTGTCTGGCCCTTGGCCTACATGCCAATCTCCGGTGCCGGCTGAATCAATTTCCCAGTCTAATCCTTGTTGTTTCACCAGGTGATCCAGCACACCATGCGCCAGTGGCGAACGACAAATATTACCCAAACAAACCATTAAAATCTTCATGCGTCTAAAATAGTGATTCTTCCGAAAAAGAAAAAAGGCAGATCACACGAAGCGATCTACCTTTCTCTAATCAACCATACTCTTTACTTAATACTCAATAGGGAAATTGAATTCAACTGTTCCGCCCTCTGATACACCTTTGATACGAACGATGTTGCGCTGCGTACTGGCCAAGGCCGATTCCACTTCATCTACACTGTTCACCGGTTTACCATTCACGTTAGTCACGATCAAGCCTTTCTCTACACCGAAGTATTCAAACATACCGCCGCGGTGCACTTGCGTAATCACCACACCAGAGTTGACACCGAATTTTTTCTTCTGTGCATCAGATGCAGGCGTAAAGCTCGCGCCTAATTTATTGAATATTTCGGTTGCGCTTTTGCTACGCGCTTCTTCCTCAGCAGACTTGCTAGCTTCCTGTGCTTTCAAGGTCACCGTTACTTCACGTTCCTTTCCTTCGCGTTTGTAAGTCAATTTAAGCTTATCGCCAGGACTTAATCGCGCTACGCGCTCCTGTAGATCAGAAGAAGAGAAAATGGTACTTCCTTCCACTTTGGTAATCACGTCGCCTTTTTTAATACCCGCGGCGGCTGCACCACCATCTTTGGCAACATCAAATACATACAAACCGTTGACGTCATCAATGTTAAATTCTTTACGAATCGCCTCATCCACCTCACGGAAATTAACACCAACATAACCACGTTTGACCGCTCCAAACTCTTTAAAGTCATTCACAATCTTCTTGACCAGATTCACCGGAATCGCGAATCCATAACCCGCGTATACGCCGGTTGGCGATGCGATAGCCGCATTAATACCGATCAAGTCACCTTGCGCATTAACCAGCGCACCACCACTATTTCCTTTATTGATCACAGCATCTGTCTGAATAAATGACTCTACCGCGGTGCGCGCAATCGGTTCTTGAGGTTGTCCATAACCGTAAGGCGAACCTTGTCCTTGCTCACCTAAAATACCTATTTGACGGCCTTTAGCGCTCACAATACCCGCAGTTACAGTAGATTGCAGGCTTAACGGATAACCGACAGCCAATACCCACTCACCAATACGTACATTGTCTGAATCACCAAACTTGACAAAAGGCAAATCTTTAGCATTTATTTTTACCAAAGCCAGGTCAAAATCCGGATCACGACCGATAACTTTTGCTTCATATGTACGCTGATCTGTTAACTGCACTTCAATCTTGTCGGCATCTTCCACGACGTGATTATTCGTTACGATGTAGCCATCAGGCGAAATTAACACGCCCGAGCCAGATCCCATCGCTTGCCTCGGCTGTGCACGGCGCTGCTGCTGCTGTGGCACGCCGAAAAACTCTTCAAACATATCGAAAGGCGAACCAGAACCGCCGCCGCGTTGCGAACCGCGCGTCGTCACGGTTACTTTAAGATGAACCACACCGGGCGACACGGCCGCCGCCGCTTGCGTAAAATCAGGGTTGCCTGTAGATGACAAAATTTCGCCAGCTTGATTTTTTGCGAAATACACCTTTTGCTGATCCTCGAAGGTCATTTTATCCAACTGTTTATTTTCGAAGACTTTATATCCTCCGATAGCAACCGCACCTCCTACGAAAGCTGTTAATAAACTAACTCCTATCTTCTTCATACTATTAATTGCTGTAAATATTTATCTTTAAAAAATTTTTAAGTTTTACTTTGTTAAAAAGGCTTATTCAAAGGTAGTACCATTAGAAACGGCTTACCTAATTTTGTCAGTTAAAAAATGTTAACTAGCACCTGATTTTTAACTTTTTAACATGATTTAACATTCCAAAAAGTCTTTGTAACAAGAATATTAATTTTACATCAAATTTTCAAGAAAATGAACGATAAAATAGTTTTTTCAAAATATCAGGGTGCAGGCAATGACTTCATACTGGTAGACAATAGGAATGCTTTATTTGACCGAAAAAACGAGGATTTGGTAAAAAATTTATGCGATAGACGTTTTGGGATTGGTGCAGACGGACTAATGCTACTTCAAGATACTAAAAATTTTGATTTCGAAATGGTCTACTTTAATGCAGACGGTCGCGAAGGCACCATGTGTGGTAATGGCGGTCGTTGCATCGTCGCTTTTGCACATGATCTTGGCATTATTCATGACAAAACTGCCTTTCTGGCAGTAGATGGACCGCATGAAGCGACACTCGCAGCCGGCCAAGTAGATTTGGGCATGATCGATGTATCTGAGATAGCACGCGATGGCGATGCATATGTGCTCAATACCGGTTCGCCTCATTACGTTGTTTATGCCGATGGATTAGCGGGTATGGACGTATATCAAAGCGGCCACGCCATTCGCAATAACGATAAATACCGTGCTGACGGTATCAATGTTAATTTTGTAGAACAAGAAGGTGAAGGTTACTTTGTACGCACTTTCGAGCGTGGCGTGGAAGACGAAACACTCGCTTGTGGAACGGGCGCTACCGCCGCCGCTATGGCCATCGCCATGCACGAAAACCGCGAAGGTGCTCAAGAAATACCAATCCGCGTACTTGGCGGCCAGCTCTATATCAGCTTCGATAAAACGAACAACCGCTTTACCAACGTGCGCTTAAAAGGCCCGGCATCTTTCGTGTTTACGGGCGAAATCTAATCGATGCGTGCAAAAAAGTGTACAAAAACCGTAGCTTTCGCTTTAAAAAGGACGCATTATCTCGCAAAAAATGTATATTAGAGCCTTTTTTTAGGGGCGCTACAGGTTTTCAATGCAACAAGTCGATAGTAAATTACCTTTCAAACTGGTGTATTCCTTAGGGGAACATCCTTATCTCGGTTTTTTAATAGAGCCGCACATTGTGCAGTTGAACAACAATGGCTCGTACTCGCTGAGTTATAAACGGATATTCACCAACACCATTGGCGACTTTCAGTCGGCACTGGATGAAAAAGATCGGCAGCTGATCAAGCTATTAGACGAAATAGAACAGACGCACATCATTAAGCGTTACAATAAAAAAGCTATGCGTCCGGTAGATTTCTTCGGAAAAATATTCGACCAAAAAATCTTCGATTATATCCGACCAAAGATTGACCAAAAGATGCTTACCGTATTGGAAAGTATCCGCGATAAGCCGCTATTTTTAATGAGCAAAGACGGCTACCCGGCCGATCAACCGTTGCAAATTGCAGAGCACAGCACATCGGTCCTTTTCCACTTTCGGCGTAATGAAGAAGAAACGCGCTATTTCCCGACATTAAAATATGAAGGAAGCCGTCTGGACTTCATGTACAAGGGCGCCCAGGTTATTATCAACAAGCAGGCTTGGCTCCTACTGGAAAACACCTTGTATCATTTTGATCAGGAAATCGATGGAAAAAAGTTAAGCCCGTTTTTAAACAAACGGTTTATTGCCGTCTCCCGAGCGACAGAAAAAAAATATTTCGAAACCTTCGTGACCAGCCTCATCGAAAAATACCATGTATATGCTGAGGGTTTTGATATACGCACACACAAGGAAAATGCAACGCCGCTTATCAAGCTTTTTTATGTACCCAATGCAGAGTCGTTTATTCAACTATCTTTCTTGTATGGCCCCTACGAATTTTCGTCAGGAAGCGAGCAACCGATCACGGTGCGGTTAGCGCACGATGAGGAGCAAGACCATTACGTTTTTCACCGCATCAGGCGTTCGCTGTTATGGGAACAAAAACAGACCAGTTTTCTGGAAGAATTGGGGCTGCGCAAAAAAGACGCCCTATTTGGCAGTTACACCTTGCCTGCCGAAAAAAATGACATTCTCGATTGGCTTAACAGCCAGCAAGAACTTTTGCAGGAACGTGGTTTTATGATTACCCAAGCCAAAGGCGATAAGCGGATCTTCATTGGTAAAACCTCATTGGAGATTGCTGTTGAAGAAGGCAACGACTGGTTTGATATTCAGGCTACCGCCTATTTTGGTCCGTATGAAATTCCTTTCATTGACTTGCGGGAACATATTTTAAATAAGCACAGGGAGTTTACGCTGCCGAATGGCGAAACAGCCATCATTCCCGAAGAATGGTTTGCGCAGTATGAGCATCTTTTTCAATTTACAACCAAAAAAGACGGGTTGAAATTGAGCAAAACGCATATTGGTTTACTATACGAGATATCAGAACATACGCAGGTATCTTTTCATCGTAAACTGGAGCAATTGCTAAATTTTGATCAAATCGATGATGCCCCCATGCCTACAGCCTTTCATGGCGAGCTACGGCCTTATCAACGAGCGGGCTACAATTGGTTTCATTTCCTACAACACTATAAGTTTGGCGGCTGTCTGGCTGATGATATGGGGCTTGGCAAAACTGTACAAACCCTGGCATTGCTACAACAGCAGAAAGAAGGACTGAAAAACACCGAACATGCAAAAGCATCGTTGTTAATCTTGCCTACCTCGTTGATCTACAACTGGCAAAAAGAAGCAGAGAAATTTGCGCCCGAGCTTCGTATTTTGCTGCATACAGGAACCAACAGGCTTAAAGATGCCTTTGGCTTCACACATTTTGACCTGGTGATCACGACCTACGGAATTGTGCGCAGTGACGAAGAGCTTTTTCAGAAGTTTTTCTTCAATTACATCATTCTTGATGAAAGTCAGCATATCAAAAACCCGACATCCAAATCGTTTAAAGCGATAAAAGGCTTAAAAAGCAGGAATAAACTAGCATTGAGTGGTACACCGATCGAAAACTCCGTGGGTGATATTTGGTCGCAAATGCACTTTGCCAACCCCGGACTGCTAGGCTCGTACAGTTATTTCCAAAAGGAATTTGTGGTGCCGATCGAAAAAAAGAAAGATGAAGGCAAAGCCCAACGATTGCAGGCCATTATCAAGCCTTTCATTCTTCGTCGTACGAAAGATCAAGTAGCCAAAGAGCTACCGCCTAAGACGGAACAGACGCTCTACTGTGAGATGCTGGAGGAACAAGCGGAGCTGTATGAAAGTGTAAAATCGGAGTATCGCAATGCACTGCTCGACAATGCGTTGAAACAAAATGGCAAAGGCAATCAGATTCTTTTATTACAAGGATTAACTAAGCTGCGCCAGATAGCCAACCATCCGCAAATGTTGCCAGACGTTACCGCAAAAGACTCTGGAAAGTTTGATGCTGTAATTGACATGATCGACAATGTGGCGGCGGAAGGACATAAGGTGTTGATTTTTTCACAATTTGTGAAGCATCTTCAACTCTTCAAATCCTATTTCGAGAGCAAGCGTATGCCCTATGCTTACCTTGACGGCAGCACGCGCGACAGAGCAGAAGCGGTGTCTACCTTCAAAGCCCAGCAGGATATCAACTTGTTCTTAATTTCGATCAAAGCAGGCGGCGTAGGGCTCAACCTCACCGAAGCGGATTATGTTTTCATTCTGGATCCCTGGTGGAACCCGGCCGTAGAGCAGCAGGCTATTGACCGCTCGCACCGTATTGGACAGACCAAGAACGTGTTTATTTACCGCTTTATTAGCAAAGATACCGTCGAAGAAAAGATACTGGCCTTACAAAACAAGAAACGGGCGCTGTCATCAGCACTCATCACGACCGAGGAAAGTTTCGTAAAATCACTATCGACCGAAGATATCCAGGAGTTATTGCGGTAAGCGCCGCGAAGGCGTTAGAGATTAGCCTTCCGCTTATCCAAAAATGTTATAGGCTTACGGCTCAGCGGATTAAAAATCACCTTTTGCAATTCTTCCGCCGTTCGCCACTCGATACGCGGACTAACGCGTAGTTTTGCGCGGAAATGATCTTTGATTTCTGCCAGGAGCTCATCAGACGGTTCTTTTACACTGATATAGACCACGATTTCATCAGTGCCTATTGCATTATCCAGGATTTCGATAACATGGTGTTCGATCTGCGCAAAACCAACCAACAAATCATGCATAGCCGGCGGATACAACGTCGTACCCTTGTATTTTACCATATGCTGTTTTCGTCCTTCTACCGGACCAATACGATACGTCTGTCGACCACAAGCACAAGGCTCTACGTGACGGCGCACAATATCACCGGTTTTGAAACGAAGCAGTGGAACCCCCTGAATGCCGAGCGTCGTAATCACCAACTCGCCACTTTCGCCGTCGGCCACAGGTTGCTCCTGTTCATCGAGCACCTCCGTGATAATTAAATCTTCGTGCACGTGGCCTCCACAAAAATGATCGCATTCGGTAAAGGCCGATCCCATTTCGGTAGAGGCGTAAGTAGAGTGTAGCTTGATGGGCCACTTCTCTTTGATTCTGCTCGTCAGCAGCGAGTCGTTAAATTGCGTATCGCGCAACGACTCACCTATACACAACACCGCTTCCACGCTCGACTGCCGATAATCGATGCCATGTTGTTCGGCATACTCGATCATTTTTAATAAAAATGACGGTACAGCAATTAAAAAGCGAGGTTTATATTGCAAGATCGAATCCCACTGCATTTGAGGAATACCAGAACCAATGCGTAAAACGCCCGCGCCCAACTTGCGCAGACCCAAAAAGTAAGCCAGGCCAGCCATAAAACGGCGATCCATCGTGGTCATCAACTGCACGATATCACCTTGCTGCACGCCAATCGTTTGAAAAGAGCGCATTTCATTGTAAGCCAGGCGCTCGAGATCTGCATCAGTCAGCCCAAAGGAAACCGGCCGCCCCAACGTCCCCGAGGTAGAACAATAATCAATAATCTCGGCAGCATCTACACAAAAAAAATCGGCATTACGTTGCTGGATATCATCCTTGCTTGTGGTAGGAATAAGGGTCAGATCTTCTAAAGTCTGGATGAGGTTGATGTCAATTGCCGCAGCAGCAAACAGCTGTTTATAAAAAGGCGATTTTTCTTGCAGATATAGTAGCTGCCGGCGCAATAACTCTTCCTGGTACGCCTTTATTTCTGCTGGCGATCGCCTTTCCATCACGTTTTTTTGCTCCATCGTTTATCTATCTGTCGTTCGCTTTTTTTATTAAATTCAGGCATTTGTCATTAGTAAACTTATCGCTAACAGCAAACGCGCCATGAAGATATAAAAATCTTCTAAAAAATGATACCCGAAGCATCATTGTACACCGCCCGAAGATTGGTTTTCTTTCGTGCGATCACTGGCTTGCCGTATTTTTTCCAGCAAGTTTGACTTGCCTATCATTTCCGCACAGGTAGCCATTGCCCCTATTGTGACACCCAGCACACCATGCATATACACGGCATGTCCGGTCAGAAAAAGGTTGCTAATTTTAGTTTTCGGTGACATAAATGTCTTCAGCGGATCGGCCACATCTTTACTATGCCCGTAAAGATTACCCCGATGCACACCGATATAATCACGATAGGATAACGGCGTCGCTACATACAACTGAGCAATCGCCGCATCGATCTCCGGCAGATAAGTTTTGAGTTTATCGATAAGCAATTTGGCCTTTCGCTGCTTGAATAGGTCGTAGTCTTCACCTCGCGCAGCGGGAGAAGCAGCAGTGTTAAACGTATGCGCCCATGGCGCTACGGCATCAAAATCCATATACGACAACAGCGTTAGCGTCTCTGCATATGCCGGATGCTGTGGGTCTTTGTTCATCGACAGCATAAACATCGTCGGCCAGGTGGCTTCATCGTCGTGTGTAGCCTGCCACACCGAATCCATACTATCGTGATAATACAGGTTGTGAGCTACATATGCTATTTTTTGGGGTTTTAACACCACGTGCACGCTAAAGCACGAGGTCGTGACCGGCAATTCCTGGATACGATCAAAATACGTCTTTCTGAAATTTTCTTTACCCACCATCTGTAAAGCCCGCTTCGGATCGATATTAAGCACGTATTGGTCAGCCTGTAGCTGCTTTCCGCTGTGCGTTTCAACACGCACGACAGCACCGTTTTCGACCACTACATCCGTCACTTCTTCTCGTTTGTATGCTTCGCCTCCAAGCGCGCGGAGGCGCTTAATCAGTAACTTGCTGATTTGACTTCCGCCCAAGGTGCAGCGGTAGGCACTCATGATATAGGAATTCAGTGCAAGCGCATAGACATAAAAAGGCGTTTTGTGCTCTTCTCCGCCATACAGAAAATTATTACCCACCAATACCGCGCGTAGGCGCTCATTGTTGGTAAGCTTCTGCATGTAGGCGCTTACACTCGTGTGCAAAACGGTCGATTTGTAGCCTTCGCCATCTTCTACATAGTACAAGGGGAAAGCCCGACAAGTGTATTGCAAATCTTCTACATATTGCAGCAAGGTAGCCCGCTCGTCTGGAAAAAATTGAGCAAGGTGATCAACAAAAGCGGTGTAGCCCTGCGCTATAGGAAAGCGAATCGCTTCATCGCCAAACAATACCTCATCAAACACCGTTGGCATCGTCTCCAGTTGAAGCTCATCCATGATACCCAGATAATCGAAATATTGGTAGAGGTTTTGCCCGACAGCCAATCCGCCAAGATAATGCACGCCAGTATCGAAGATTTTTTTATTCCGCGAGAAAGTCTGCAGATTACCGCCAAATTGGTTATTTTTCTCCAGCACGCAGACATGCTTGCCTTCCTTGGCCAGCGTAACCGCAGTTACCAGCCCGCCCAGGCCACTTCCAACAATTATTACATCATATCTGTCTCGAACGGACTTCACGTTTCTCATAGCGTATTACACATGCAGAAAGCACGGTGGCTTTCCAACCGGAATTTTGCAATAGCGGTTCTTCCTTAAAGGTATATATTTCTTGAAAAATGTGCAAACTATCTTGCCAATCTGCCAAGCGCGTATATGCCGGATGAATCAGGAGAATAGCCCATTCCGTATCAATCTGATCAGAAAAGGACACATCGCGCCACCTGCTCCAGTATATACTTTCAGCTACAGATCGCTTCTCTTCGTCGTCGATAATACCCCGCACTTTTCGATAACCATTTTGCAAAGACAGCAGATAATCAAATTGTCCGTAACTCTCAGAAAGGTGCGTAATCTTCACTTGCTCACCGAGCAGCCTGTTTAATTCATCATAATACGCGGCAAAATCTTTAAAGTCCCGCTTTACGGCTTGTAAAATCTCTTCATCTTTAAAATAATAGGCCAACAACAGCTTATTCCTGAAATAATCACGACCTTCTATCTCCAGACGCCAGCGTCGGTATTGTTGCCTAAAATATTTGGTCACTTCCTTTGTTCCAGCAGCATAATTACGCCCGTGTAGCCATTCGCCCGGCGCCATCCGCTTGCCAATAACGGGGGAAAGCGCACCGCCAAAAATAAGGATATCGCCTTTTGGCAAAACATCGCCATTGCCCAACAGATAGATAGGAA
>JAAIGF010357518.1_pt1 | contig 10784 bp, 8 predicted proteins | sample 6487441 | NCBI WGS metagenome assembly JAAIGF01 (sample SAMN13974129, study PRJNA590717) | phyllosphere metagenome | biome: pepper field; feature: multiple bacterial spot infested pepper fields; material: pepper leaves; isolation source: leaves from pepper fields | host: Capsicum annuum ...
GAACGCAGCCATCGAGGCGGCGCGAGCGGGTGAAGCGGGCCGTGGTTTTGCGGTGGTGGCCGACGAAGTGCGCAATCTGTCCGAGCGTTCCACCACGTTCAACGAGCAGATCCGCAAGCTGGCGCACAGCTCCAAGGACGCCATCGCCAAGGTGCGCGAAACGGTTTCGCACATGGCCTCGCGCGATATGGACCGTTCCCGCGAGGCGCGCCAGGAAGCGGCGTCCATGGTGGACAACGTAGCCCAGATCAACGCCTCGCTGGGCGATGGCATGCGCGAGGTTTCCGAGTGCGCGCGTGCCATCGATGGCAGCGTGGCAGAAGCCGTGCGTGCCCTGCAGTTCGAGGATATCGCCACCCAGGCGCTGGGCGGCGTGCATGTGCACCTGGATCGCCTCACCGCGATCAACCGCGAGGCGGTGGCGTTGCAGGAACTGTTGCACCGCCACGGCGGCGCACTGGACGAGGAAATCATCACCGCCCTGCAGCGCACCGGCAGCCGCCTGCGCGAAATGCGCAGCGAGTGGGAGCGGCCACCGCACAAGCCGGTGACCCAGCAAAGCATGGGCGCCGGCACGGTGGAGCTGTTCTGAGTCGTGCACGCTGGAGTGCAGATTCTTGACGATCAAGGCCCCGGCCCAGCCGGGGCCTTCGTGCATCCGCGTGATGGCGGGGCCGGCACTGCGCCGCGCTGCAGTGCACGCGAGCAGCTGCAACGGCTGGAGGATATGGCGCGGAGGGAACTGTCCGCGCTGCAGCAGCAACCGGTCACCGTTGCGGTGGCACAGCCATCCTGCGCTGAAGCGGTGGGCATGGCATGGGATCTTGGCCTGGATGCAAGCCAGGTGGCCGGCGGGTAGGTCCCCGCAACGCGGAAGGGGGCCCTGCCCTGCTTCGCGGCATGGCGTCAGCTGGGCGAAGCCCGGCTCTACGAAACCCGCCACGCACCACATCCGCCGGGCAGAGCCCGGCTCTACAGAGCCCGGAATCCGGTCTTACGGGATTGCTACGGCGACAGGTGCGTGGCACCGCGCACGCAGCCACTGCGCCAGGTCGCGCGGCACCAGCGGGCGTGAGTAAAGAAATCCCTGGATTTCATCGCAGCCCTGTCGGCGCAGCAGATCTTCCTCCTGGCAGGTTTCCACGCCCTCGGCCACCACTTTCATGCCCAGCGCATGGCCCAGATGGACGATGGCCTGGGTCACTTCCGCCGTGCCCGCATCCTGCAGCATGTCCTGCACGAAGCTGCGATCGATCTTCAGGCGCCCGACCGGGAAACGATTCAGGTAGTGCAGGTTCGAGAATCCGGTGCCGAAATCGTCCACCGCCAACGGCACGCGATGGCGCTCCAGCACATCGAAACAGTGGCGCAGCACGTCGGTATCGCGGATCAGCGACGATTCGGTCAGCTCCAGCTCCAGCCGCGTGGGCGGCAGCCCATGGGCATGGCAGATCTCGATCACCCGCTCCGCGAAACCGGGTTCGCGCAGTTGTACGGCCGATACATTCACCGCAATGCGGGCGAATTGGAGGCCGTTACGGTCCCATACCGCTGCCTGCCGGCAGGCCTCATTGAGCACCCAGTCGCCGATGCGGACGATTTCCCCGCATTTTTCCGCGATGGGAATGAACTCAGCGGGGCTGCAGAAGCCGATTCCCGGACGCTGCCAACGCAGCAAGGCTTCCACCGCCGGCGGTTCGTCCGAATCGACCTGCATCAACGGCTGGTAGACCAGGGTGAACTCGTCGCGCTCGATGGCACCATGCAGCGCGTGCTCGATATCCAGCTGGTGCTGCAGGCGACCCAGCGCATCGGGGCTGTAATACTGGAAGGTGTTGCGGCCCGATTCCTTCGCCGCATGCATGGCGGCATTGGCTGCCCGCAGCAGGGAATCGAAATCGTCGCGGCCCGCTTCAAGCATGGCGATGCCGATGCTCGCGCCGACCTTCAGGGTGATCCGTTCGCCATGCAGCGGCTCGCCCAGCGAGGCGATCAGCTTGCGGGCGATATGCCCGGCATCCTCGACGCTGGCGGGGTCGCGCAGCACCACGATGAACTCATCGCCACTGAAGCGCCCCAGCAGATCGTTGCCGCGCAGATTCTGGTGCAGGCGCATGGCGGCCGCTTTCAACAGCATGTCACCGCTGGCGTGGCCGAAACTGTCGTTGATGGTCTTGAAACCGTCCAGGTCGATGAACAGCATGGCCAGTGGGCTGCCGCCGGCGCGTGCGGCCGCGATGGCATCGGCGGCCTGTCCACTCAGCAGCAGGCGGTTGGCCAGCCCGGTGAGCGGGTCATAGTGGGCCAGCAGTTCGATGCGTTCGCTGGTTTCGCGCTCGCGGGTGATGTCACGGAACAGCACCACGAAGCGCTCGGGAAGACCGTCGCGACGGTCCAGTTCGACCAGCACCTGCACCCATACGCGCAGCCCGGAGGGCCGATGGAAGCAGAGATCCAGCTGCTCCGGCAACCCGCCAGCGGCGATGCGGTCCAGCGCCGCTTCCAGGCTGCCGCGCGATTCACTGGTGTAGAGCGCCAGCGCCTGCTCCAATGTGACCGGCTCCTTGCGCAGGCCATGGATGCGGTAGCACTCCTCGGTCCACTGCATCTGCCGGGTGGCCACCTCGATCTCGCAACCGCCGATGTGGCCCAGCGCGGAGACGCGGTTCAGCAGTTCGGTACGCCAGCGGATCAGCGCGTCGGTCTGGTACTGCTCGCTGATGTTCTGCACCTGGCCCAGCACGCGCTCCACGCGGCCGTCAGCGGCCAGCAGCGGTTGCATCCACAGGCGCAGCTGCTGCGGCGCAGCGTCGGCCAGCCGCAGCTCCAGTTCCAGGTTCGCTGCCTGGCCATCACGCCACAGCCGTCGCCATGCCGGGCGCAACTGGGCCCGCGAGGCCGGATGCAGCAGGCGCAGCCAGCGCCGCGGCCGCGCCGGTTGGGTCGCGTCCTCGCCCAGCATCGCGCGCAGTTCCGGCGACCACCAGAACCGGCGGTCCGCAGGCTGCCAGGACCAGCTGCCCATGCTGGCGATCCGCTGGGCCTGGCAGAGGTGCATCTGCTGATCGTGCAGCTGTGCCTCCAGCTGCTTCTGCTGCTCGATATCGGTATGCGTGCCCACCATCCGCAGCGGCTGGCCATCGGCGGTGCGTGATACCACCCGGCCACGGTCCAGCACCCAGCGCCAGTGTTGGTCATCATGCGCGCGGAAACGGAACTGGGCGCTGTATCGCTCGGCCTCGCCGCGCAGGTGTGCCTGGATCGCCTGGCGCACCTGTACACGGTCATCCGGATGCACGTGGTCCAGCAGGCTGCCGGCGTGTTCCTGAAACTCGCCTGCAGCCCATGGGCGCGGCGAGCGCAGTATGCGGTCACTGGCCACATCCCAGTCCCACAGACCATGGCCGGCGCTGCCCAGAGCAAGCTCCCATCGCTCGCTGGCAGGCTCGCCGGCAGGCTGCGGCACGCTCATCGTGAACGCCAGCAACGTGCCCCGCTCGTCCCGCACGGCGCGCAGCCAGCCATCATGGCGGCCGTGCGCGCCGCCGGGCAGGCTGCAGGGCACCAGGCCGCCATCGGCTGCGAGCACGCGGATATCCTCCAGCATGTGCCGGTAGGTCGCCAGCGTCGCCGGCAGCTGATGTTCGCGGGCCACGCCATTGGCCGCCAGCGGCACGCCCTGAGGGTCCAGGACGACCAGCGCCGAGGCGAGCGGATGGTGCAGCAGGCTGGCGATGATCCCTTGGTCCATGCGACGCACTCCAGTGACACTCCCGGCAGCCGGGAACGCAACCATTAACGGCCCTCCAGCCGGATAATTGAGCGTCTTCCACGGTGGCGCGACACCCACCCACGCTAAGATGGCCTGTACCCGCTTCGCGATGCAGCTGCCCGCCCGCCATGCCCAATGGTTTCCCTTCCCGCCCGGAACCCGCCGCCCGCGTCCAGCGCCTCCAGCGTCGGCGGGTGGTGCTGTGGTATCTGGTGCTGGCGCTGGGTTGGATCGTCGCCGGCGATGTGGCGATATCCGCGCTGGCCGTCGATGCGCGACAGGCTGCGCTGCTGCAGACGTCCAAGGGTATTGTCCTGGCCTGCGTCAGCGCCTGGCTGCTGTATCGGCTGCTGCATCCGCGCAGCGCAGCCGAGCCGCGGTCCGACCTGGCCGAAGTACAGCGCACGCGCAGCGAACTGGAAACCAGCAACCGCGAACTGCACGCCATGGCCGGACGCCTGTTCTCGCTGCAGGAAGACGAGCGTCGGGCGATCTCCCGCGACCTGCACGATGACATCGGGCAATCCATCACCGCCATCAAGCTGTCGGCCTGCGCGGCACTGGACGAGGACGACGACGGCCGACGGCGGGACGATCTGCAGCAGATCGTAGCGCTGGCGGACACCACCGTGGCCCGGCTGCGCGACCTGTCCACCCTGCTGCGCCCGCCACAGCTGGATGCGCTCGGCCTGGAGGCCGCGCTGCGCTGGCAGGCCGGCGTGCTGTTCCGGTCGGCGCCTTCGGAACTGCTGGCGAGCATCGATGCCCTTCCCCGCCGCCCGGACAACGACATCGAACAGGCCTGTTTCCGCATCGCCCAGGAAAGCCTGACCAACGCGCTGCGGCACGCGCGTGCCAGCCAGGTGCTGCTGCAACTGCAGGATGGCGGCCAGGGCCGGCTGCACCTGCAGGTGCGCGACGACGGCGAAGGCTTCGACCCCGGCGGTCCGCGTGGCCTTGGCCTGATCGTGATGCGCGAGCGCGCGCAGAGCGTCGGCGGAGTGCTGCGGATCGAATCGGCGCCCGGCGAAGGCACCCTGATCGATCTCCATCTTCCCTACCAGACCGGCGCGCCCCGCGCCGCAACCGTGGATACCTGACCGCAATGTGGAACAGCAACGGGCCGCAGGTGAGCATCGGCGACGCCCCCGAACGCCTCGGTGCCGGCAATCCGGAACTGCACGCGATGGTCGCTGCGGCAGCCGCCGGCGGCGTGCCGGTGGCACTGATGCACGTGGACATCGACCATTTCGCCTCGGTCAACGAGAACATGAGCGCGGAAGTGGGCGACCAGGCGCTGGTGCTGGTGGCGCAACGGCTGCAGGCGTGGCTGCACGGGCGTGGCAGGCTGTGGCGCCACGGCAGTGACGAGTTCCTGATCGCCGTCGCCCGCACCGCCGATGTACCGCTGCCGGAAGATCTGGCCGAGGAAGTGCGCCAACAGCTGGAACTGCCGTTGTCGGTACTGCCGTACACCCTGTTCATGACCGGCAAGGTGGGCGTCAGCCTGTGCCCGGAACATGCCGGCAGCGTGTCGCGTCTGCTCGACCATGCCGAGGATGCGCTCTACCAGGCGGCCCGCGAGGGCGGCAATGCGGTACGAATCCACGCCGTGGGCACGCCGCCCAGCGCGCACAGCGAAAGCATCATCGCGCGGCAGATCATCGATGCGATCCCCAACGGCGAGCTGAAGATGCGTTACCAGCCGCTGGTCAGTTCGCGCGATGGCCACGTGGTGGGGATGGAGGCACTGCTGCGCTGGCAATCGCCGACCCTCGGCATGCTGGTGCCGGAGCGCTTCATGCGCACCGCAGAGCGCCTGGGCATCATCGTGCAGATAGGCACGTGGATGCTGGAAGGTGCGTTGAAGCAGGCGCGGCTGTGGCGCGACCAGGGCTTCGACGACTTCACCATCGCCGTGAACGTCTCCACCCTGCAGTTGCTGCGTCCCAATTTCTTCGCCGAAGTGATGGGAATGGTGCAGGCCGCTGGCGTACCGGCGCATATGCTGACACTGGAAATCAACGAAAGCGCGCTGACCAACAACGTCAATTTCGTTCACGAAACCCTGGTCAGCCTGCGTGATGAGGGCATCAGCCTCAGTCTGGACAATTTCGGCACCGGCGATTCCAGCCTCAGCGCGCTGGTCCGCTACCCGGTGGACAAACTCAAGATCGACCGCAGCTTCATCAAGAGCGCACCGGCCGGCAACCGCGAGGCTGCGATCGCGCGCGCGATCATCGCCATGGGCCATCAGCTCGGCATGACGGTCATCGCCAACGGCGTGGAATCGCAGGCCCAGCTGGGCTTCCTGCGCCGCAACGACTGCGATGTGTTCCAGGGCTACCTGTTCGGCGAACCGATGTCGGCCGATGCCGCCGGCATGACCCTGCGCCGCCGCTACCTGCGTCCGGAAGCCTTCGCCGAAACCCGGCCGGACCGCACCCTGCTGCTGCTGGATGACGAAGAGAACGTGCTGCGTTCGCTGGTGCGCCTGTTCCGCCGCGATGGCTACCGCATCCTGGCCGCCGGCAACGTGCGCGATGCGTTCGACCTGCTGGCGATCAACGATGTGCAGGTGATCCTGTCCGACCAGCGCATGAGCGACATGAGCGGCACCGAGTTCCTGGGCCGGGTGAAGATGCTGTACCCGGATACGATCCGCCTGGTGCTGTCCGGCTACACCGATCTGAACACGGTGACCGACGCGATCAACCGCGGCGCGATCTACCGGTTCCTGACCAAGCCGTGGAACGACGACGAGCTGCGCAAGCACATTCACCAGGCATTCCGCACGTATGAGGAGCAGCGGCGCAGCAATGCCGGGCCGGTGGCGGCGGAGTCCAGCGAAGGCGGCGAGAATCCGCAATGGTAGCGCCTGCCGCGGGCCGGCACGCCGTGGGCGCCGGTTTGTGCCGGTGCTGCCGGCCAGCAGCGGATGCTAGCGTGGCTGCTTGATCGGCAGCACCACGCGGAAGCGCGAACCTACGCCCTGGGTGCTGTCCAGATCGATGCGTCCGTTGTGCTTGTTGATGATGTTGTAGGAAATGGACAGCCCCAGTCCGGTACCGCTGCCCACCGGCTTGGTGGTGAAGAACGGATCGAAGATACGCTGGCGAAGCTCCGGCGAAATGCCACCGCCGGTGTCTTCGAACTCCACCCATACGTGGTCGCCCTCCACGCCGCTGCGCACGGTGATGGTGCCGCGATCGGCGATGGCATGCCCGGCATTGAGCAGCAGGTTCATGTACACCTGGTTGAGCTCGGACGGCAGGCATTCCACCAGCGGCAACTGGCCGAGTTCGCGCACCAGGTTGACCTTGTACTTGAGCTCGTTCCAGATGATGTTGATGGTTGATTCCAGTCCCGCGTGCAGGTCCACCAGCTTCCACGATTCGTCGCGACCGGAGTACGAAAAGTCTTTGAGGTCGCGGACGATGCGCGTCACCCGCTCGATGCCTTCGCGCGATTCGGCCATCAGCTGCGGCAGGTCGCGACTGATGAAATCAATGTCCAGACGGTCGCGGATGTCATCGATTTCCGGGATGAGCAGCTTCGGTTCCGGGGCGCGCAATGCACGCTCGTAGGCTTCGATCACCGTGAACAGGCTGCGCAGGTACTCCTGCAGGCTGCCAAGGTTGGAGTGCACGTAACCGATGGGATTGTTGATTTCATGGGCTACACCGGCGGCCAGCTGACCGATGGAGGCCATCTTCTCCGATTGCAGCAGCTTTTCCTGGGCGCCATTGAGGCGCAGGTACGCCTGGCGCAGTTCCGCGTGGCGCTGCTGCAGCTCACGCTCGTAGTCTTCCTGGCCTTCGATGCGGCGGAACAGGCCCAGGTAATAGTCGGTTTCCGGCTCGCGGTGATGGTAGACCTGCGCGGTGACCACGCCCTCGCCCATCAGCAGGCTGCCGGCCCAGTGCCCATGCTGGCGTGCCGTCTCCAGCGCATCCGGTGGCAACAGGGCGCGCAGGCGCTGCGCGGCCGACGCATCGCTGGCTTCGTCGCCCAGCAGCACGTCCACCGCCGTGTTGGCCAGTAGTACCCTGTCGTCGTCGGTGAACAGCAGCAGGCCTTCGCGCAGGGGCGCCAGCAGGGCCTGCAAGACATGGGGAGGCGGTAGGAAGGTGGCGGTGGCGGGCACGGTGGAACCAACGGTCGTGGAAGCAGACTCCACTATACGTGCGGCTGACTGTTGTTGGTGCCGGTGACGCCGGCTGTGGGAGTGACAAGCGTCGTGTGGGTGACGACCATTGGTCGTCACAAGCCCATGCCGGACTCAGGCAACGGCGAGCGGCCGGTTGGCCTTGATCTGCTGTGACTGGCCCTTCGCATCGTAGGACGGGGCGTCTTCGCTGCGGCCCAGCTGGCGCAGGGTCCAGTTGACCTCGCGGCGACGCCGCGACAGCAGCACACCGTTTGCGCGGTTGCGTTCGGCCAGTTCCTGCAGCCGTTCGAACTGCCCATGCGGCGGCGCGCCGTCCAGCGTGCGCAGCGCGTCCAGCTTGGCACTGGTGGCGCGGATCAGGGCCTGCACATCATGGCCGATAAGCGCATCGCGCTCGGCGTCCAGCGCATCGCTCAACTGCTGCAAGGGGCTCATGGGCGCGCTCATGCCAGCAGCTGGCGGTCCAGGTCGAGCATGCGCGAGGCGATCGCTTCGGGATCGATGCGGTAGCTGCCGTTCTGCAGCGATTCGCGCACGGCCTGTACGCGGCCGGCGTCGATGGCCGACGCGCTGGACAGGCCGCGTTCGATGGCCTGCAGGTTGGTGGCTTCACCGGTCAGCTTGAGGCTGTCGGTGGCATCCACCGCACGTGCCGGCGTGTCCGCGCTGACGCCCGCCCTGGGGGCCGTCGCGATGCTGCGCAGCGCCTGCGCCGCGTGGAACGTACCGTCGATTTTTTGGCTCATGGGAGCTCCTGAGGTTGCCGTACACCAAGGATAACGGCCGCCAGGCCGCGATCTTTAGAGATTTTCTTCACTTCATCAGCGCGTCACGAAAACGTCACCACTGCTGGACACGGTACCCTGCACCACCTTGCGGGTAGACAGGTTTTCCACCGACAGCCGGTCGTTTTCACCGGCGTCGCCCAACGCTTTGCCAGCCACACGCACCTCGACCGCGCCTCGCCGCGACACCAGCGCCACGCTGTCGCCGCGGCGGATCAACCGCTGCGCGACCAGGTCAGACGCCGACAGCAGGCTGCCTGCCTGCAGCGGACGTCGGGCCACGCGTCCGACCGCCGCTGCGGGATCGGCCAGCACCGCACCCGCGATGCGCGCCGCGTCGCGCTGTGCCGTAGAGATATCGGCCGCCGACAGGGTTTCTCCAGCGGCGATTCCCCGCGCCAGCACCAGCACGGTCTGTTCGCGGCGCACCTTCACCGGCACGAACAGGCGCCAGCCGCCGGCATCCGGGCAGCTCACTTCGACAGTAGTGTTCGCGGTGGGTTGTGCCAGCAGCGGTTGTGCACACAGCGGCAGGCGCAGCGCATCGGCCACCACGGCCTCGCCCTGTGCGCCGTCGCCGAGGGTGGACAGCGCGGCGGTGCGGATGCTGTCCACTGGCTGCCACGACGCCGCGACGGCGGCCGTGGCCGGCAGCAGCACGAGGGCCAACAGCAGTCCGAAGGCACTACTGGTTGACGGCATGGCACACCCTTCGAAGATTCGGATACCGTGCCTGTGCAAGCGGCGTGCCAGTTGCCGGGTATCAGCCGACCCCGGGCATGCGGCACGTAGCGCCGGGCTCTGCCCCGCTGGCGCCATCGCGCAGCGGGGCAGAGCCCCGCTCTACCCCGCCGCCCGGGCACTGACCTCAAGTCCGCGTCGTGGACGCCGATACTCCTTCCATGTCACATGACCTGCTCAACCGCATCGACCAGCGCACCCGGCTTGCCGGCCACAACCGCCTGGCGCTGCTGCTGTTCCGCCTGGGCGGCCGCCAGCTTTTTGGCGTGAACGTCTTCAAGGTGCAGGAGGTGCTGCGCCTGCCGCCGTTGTTCCAGGTGCCGGGCCTGCCCAGTCAGTTTTCCGGGGTTGCCGATGTCCGCGGTCGCTCGGTGCCGGTGCTGGATCTGGGCGTGGCAATCGGCCATCCCGAGCGTGATGCCGAAGGGGCTGGCCCGGGCTATCTGGTGGTGACCGAGTTCAATCGCTCCATCCAGGGTTTTCTGGTAAGCGGCGTGGAGCGCATCGTCAACATCGCGGTGCAGGATATCCATCCGCCGCCGGAACTGGGCGCCAACTCCACCTACCTCACCGCGGTCACCCGCTTCCAGGGCGAGCTGATCCAGGTGATCGACGTGGAAAGCGTGCTGGCGGACATCGCCCAGGTCCGCGGTGAAGCGGTGCTGGATCCGTCCATGGCACTGCCTGCCGACGCCCCGCCGCTGCAGGTGCTGGTGGTGGACGATTCACGGGTCGCCCGCCAGCAGATCCGCAGCGTGCTGGACCAGTTGGGCGTCACCGCGACGCTGCTGTCTGATGGCCGTCAGGCGCTGGACCACCTGCTGCAGATCCACGCATCCGGCGAGGACCCCGCCGAGCGCTATGCGATGGTGATCTCCGATATCGAGATGCCGGCGATGGATGGCTATACCCTGACGACGGAAATCCGGCGCCACCCGGGCCTGGCAGGCCTGTATGTGCTGCTGCATACCTCCCTGTCCGGGGTCTTCAACAACGCCATGGTGGAGCGTGTGGGCGCCAATGCCTTCGTGGCGAAATATTCGCCGCATGAGCTGGCCGATTTCGTGCTGGACCGTCTGCGCAAGGTCGCCGCAGCGGCCTGAGCGAGTCATTCGCCCGGGCCGCGCATCGCGCGTAGAGTCGGGCTCTGCCCGACTGGATATCATCGCGAAGCAGGGGCAGAGCCCCGCTCTTGTGTCTCGGAATTGTGCCCTGATCAGGCACAATTCCCCCGGTGATCCGGGAGGTCCCGGTGACGCTGCCTCCGCTCTTAGGCCTTGAGCCGCAGCGTTGCGCTGCAGCCTTGAGCTTGCAC
>JAAIGF010097581.1_pt1 | contig 10780 bp, 8 predicted proteins | sample 6487441 | NCBI WGS metagenome assembly JAAIGF01 (sample SAMN13974129, study PRJNA590717) | phyllosphere metagenome | biome: pepper field; feature: multiple bacterial spot infested pepper fields; material: pepper leaves; isolation source: leaves from pepper fields | host: Capsicum annuum ...
ACGTCGACGCCCGCGTCGCGCAGGGCCTCGGCGCGCTGCCAGGCGTCGCCGAAGAAGCCGATGGCGGCCCCGACGCGCAGACGCCCCTGGTCGTCCTTCGTCGCGAGGGGGTACTTCTCGCTCTTGTCGAAGTCCTTGATGGTGATGAGTCCGGCCAGCTTGCCGTCGTCGTCGACGAGGGGCAGCTTCTCGACGCGGTGCCTGGCGAACGTCGCGATGACGTCGTTGGCGTGGATGCCGACATGGCCGGTGATCAGCCCCTCCTTCGTCATCACGTCCTTGACGAGAGTGGTCTGGCGCTCGAAACCGGACACGAAACGCATGTCGCGATTCGTGATGATGCCCACGAGGACGCCGTCGGGATCGACCACGGGCAGACCCGAGATGCGGTACTGCGCGCACATCGCGTCGACCTCGGCCACCGTGGCGTCCGGCGTCGTCGTGATCGGGTTGGAGACCATGCCGGACTCGCTGCGCTTGACCTGGTCGACGATGCCCGCCTGGTCGTCGATCGAGAGGTTGCGGTGGACGATGCCGATACCGCCCTGGCGCGCGATCGCGATCGCCATCCGGGCCTCGGTCACGGTGTCCATGGCCGAGGAGAGCAGCGGCGTCGCGACGGTGATGCGACGGGTCAGGCGCGACGACGTGTCCGCTTCGCTCGGGATGACGTCGGTGTGCCCGGGAAGGAGCAACACGTCGTCATAGGTCAGTCCGATGAAACCGAAGGGGTCGTGCTGCTCCATGGGTCCTCCTGCGCGCGCGGCGCCTGTATATAGATGACGTCGTCGGCCGGTGCGCTTCGCGCTCCGCCTGCGATTCTAAGCGTCGGGAGGCTGTGAATTGTTCCCGCACCGGGTGACCGCTTTACGCAAGGTGATGACACGGTTCGCTAACGAGGCAGTCGGTGAAACACTCTCGACACATTACGCTCGTAGCGTCGACCGTCGAAGCTGACGGGACGACTTCGTCAGCGCTGCCGAACTGGAGACTCCGTGGGTCATTCCTCCCCCACCGCGATACGATCGCGAACGCTATCCCGTCCTGCCGTGGCATGGGCACTACTCGCCGCCATCATCACCGTGATGCTCGGGTCTGCCCTGTTCTCGGCGCCACCCGCGGCTCACGCCGCCACCACGGCTCCCGTGACCACGCAGACCGAGGCCTGCACACCCGGCCCCGAGACGGGATGCCTGAACGGCACGCTCGCGGCGGCCGGAGGTGGCGTCACGGTGACGGCCACAGGCCCCGGGGGAACCGCCTCGGCGACCACCGGCGAAGACGGCAAGTGGTCGATCGGCTTCTCCCAGCCCGGCGATTACTCGGTCTCGGTCGACCCCGAGACCCTGCCGGACGGCGTCACGCTCAAGAGCGAGGACCCCTCGGTCCGCCCCGTGAACCTGGGCTCCTCGACCGCCGTCCTGATCGGACTGAACGGCAACGTCGACGGCTCCGCCGCGGGTGACACCCCCGGCGATCAGGCCGCCTCGGCGGGCGGGTTCGACTGGGACCGTCTCGCCCAGCAGGCTGCGTCCGGCCTGCGCCTCGGTCTGCTCCTCGCCCTCGCCGCCGTCGGCCTCTCGCTCATCTACGGCACCACGGGCATCTCGAACTTCGCGCACGGCGAGATGGTCACCCTCGGCGGACTGCTGGCGTATCTGTTCGCCAACGTCCTCGGACTCAACATCTTCGTCGCGGGCATCATCGTCGTCGTGATCTGCGCCGCCTTCGGCTACTTCCAGGACGTCGGCATCTGGAAGCCGCTGCGCAAACGCCGATTGAGTCTCACGCAACTCATGATCGTCACGATCGGCATGTCGCTCGCCCTGCAGTACACCTTCCAGTTCTTCATCGGCGCGTCCACCGTCCGCATCGTGACGGCGAACCCGATCCCGGTGAAACTCGGCCCGGTCAGCCTCAGCGTCGACTCGCTGGTGGCGATGGCGATCGCCGTGGTCGTGCTCATCGGTGTCGGCCTGTTCCTGCTCAAGACCCGCGTCGGGCGCGCCACACGGGCCGTGAGCGACAACCCGGCTCTGGCCGCGGCATCCGGAATCAACGTCGACGGGGTCGTGCGCCTGATCTGGACCACCGCCGCCGCGCTGGCGGGTCTGTCGGGCATCCTCCTCGGCCTCGTCCTGAACGGTGTCAACTGGATGACGGGTATGCAGCTTCTCCTGCTGCTGTTCTCGGCCGTCACCCTGGGCGGTCTCGGCACCGCCTTCGGCGCCCTCTTCGGAGCCCTCATCATCGGTATGACCGTGGAGCTCACCAACATCTGGCTGCCCGGCGACTTCAAGTACGCGACCGCGCTGGTTCTGCTCATCCTGCTGCTGCTGGTGAGACCACAGGGCCTCTTCGGACGCAAGGAACGGGTGGGCTGACCCATGATCTTCCTCGATCTTCTGCGCGAGATGGCCTCGACGGCCATCGCCCCCACCACCGCCGCCCTCGCGATCGCGGCGATCGGTCTCAACATCCACTTCGGATACACGGGGCTTCTCAACATGGGCCAGGCCGGCTTCATGCTGCTCGGCGCGTACGGCTTCGCCGTCTCGGTCCAGGCGGGCCTCGGTTTCGTCCCGGCGCTGATCATCGCCCTGCTGGTCGTGCTCGTCTACAGCTTCATCCTCGGCGTCCCGACGCTGAAGCTGCGGGGGGACTATCTCGCCATCGTGACGATCTCCGCCGCCGAGATCATCCGCATGGTCGGCCGTTCGAGCGTGCTCGGGCCGATCACCAACGGCAGCAACGGCATCCCGGGCGACCGCTACCGCGATCCCTTCAACGGGCTCTCGTTCTTCGGCGACGGACAGACCACCATCCTGTGGTGGACGTACGACAACACCGGCGTCAGCGGGTGGTGGGTCCGCGCCGTGGCGTGGGCTGTCGTGGCCGTGCTGCTGGTCCTGGTGTGGCTGCTCATCCGCAGCCCCTGGGGCCGTGTGCTCAAGGGCATCCGTGAGGACGAGGACGCCGTTCGCAGCCTCGGCAAGAGCGCGTTCTCGTTCAAGATGCAGGCGCTCATCCTCGGTGGTCTCATCGGCGGTGTCGCCGGCATCGTCTACGTGATGCCGAGCTCCGTCCAGCCGGACGCGCTCGGTCGCTCGATGACGTTCTTCATCTGGACGGCCCTGCTCCTCGGAGGCGCGGCGACCATCTTCGGCCCGGTGCTCGGCGCCATCCTGTTCTTCGTGGTGCGCATCTTCATCCAGGGCGTCACGCGGCTGATCGTGCCCGAGGGGGTGTGGTCGGGCCAGCAGACCGAGCAGTTCTCGTGGATCCTCATCGGTATCGCTCTGATGCTGCTCGTGATCTTCCGGCCGCAGGGAATCCTCGGCAACAAGAAGGAGCTGAGCTTCAATGTCTGAGCCGACCGCAGCGACCGTCCGAACGCGCGAAGCGCTTGCGGGGGTCCCGCAGGAGCCCGGGGCGAGCAAGCCCGACCCGATCCTCGTCGTCGACAACATCGTCCGCCGATTCGGCGGCATGACCGCCGTCGACGTGCAGCATCTCGAGGTGCAGCGCGGGGGCATCACGGCCCTCATCGGCCCCAACGGTGCGGGAAAGACGACGTTCTTCAACCTCATCACCGGATTCGACAAGCCGACGTCGGCCAAGCGCCTGTTCGGGGGGCCGCCGGCCGACCGCGTGGCCCGCTGGTCGTTCGACGGTCGCACCCTGGGCGACACGGCGGCATCGAAGGTCGCCCGGATGGGCATGGTCCGCACCTTCCAGCTCACCAAGGCGCTGTCGCGGATGACGGTGATGGAGAACATGCTGCTCGGAGCCAACCAGCAGCCGGGCGAGAACATGGCCGTCGCCCTCATCCGTCCGCTGTGGAAGGCACGCGAGCAGGAGATCACGGCGAAGGCCGAGGAGCTCCTCGAGCGCTTCAAGCTGTACGAGAAGCGCGATGACCTCGCCGGCTCCCTCTCGGGCGGCCAGAAGAAGCTGCTCGAGATGGCCCGTGCGCTGATGAGCGATCCGAAGATGATCATGCTCGACGAGCCCATGGCCGGTGTGAACCCCGCGTTGACCCAGTCGCTGCTCGGGCACATCCAGGCGCTGCGCGACGACGGCACCACGGTGCTGTTCGTCGAGCACGACATGCACATGGTCCGCCACATCTCGGACTGGGTCGTCGTCATGGCCCAGGGCACGATCGTGGCCGAGGGCACCGCGGGCGAGGTCATGTCGCAGCAGGCCGTCGTCGACGCCTACCTCGGCGCTCACCATGACACCGACCTCGGCGACGACGCGCTGCTGAGCGACACCACGGCGATCGCTTTGGCGGAAGAAGCCGCCGAGGCGGACGCAAAGGAAGAGGCTCGCGTCGACGAAGCCCTCGGAAAGGAGACGCGCTCGTGAGCACGTCCACCGACTCTCAGCCCGTCCTCGTCGCGAAGGATCTGCACGCGGGCTATCTGCCCGGCATCAACATCCTCAACGGCGTGAACATCGTCGCCCACCCGGGCGAGTTGATCGGGATCATCGGGCCGAACGGTGCCGGAAAGTCGACCTTCCTCAAGGCGGTCTTCGGCCAGGTCAACATCCGCCAGGGCTCGGTGACCCTGAAGGGCACCGACATCACCGGCTGGAAGCCGAACCGGCTCGTGAAGCAGGGAGTGGGGTTCGTCCCGCAGACGAACAACGTCTTCCCGTCGCTGACGATCGAAGAGAACCTCCAGATGGGGATCTACCAGAAGCCGCGCGAGTTCCAGGCGCAGCTGGAGCGCATCTTCGAGATCTTCCCCGTTCTCGCCGATCGACGCGGCCAGCGCGCCGGATCCCTGTCGGGCGGTGAGCGGCAGTCCGTCGCCATGGCCCGTGCGCTGATGATGGACCCGTCGGTGCTCCTGCTCGACGAGCCGTCGGCCGGACTCTCACCCGTCCGCCAGGACGAGACGTTCATCCGCACGCGCCGCATCAACAAGGCGGGCGTCTCGGTCATCATGGTCGAGCAGAACGCCCGTCGCTGCCTGCAGATCTGCGACCGGGCGTATGTGCTGGACCAGGGCAAGGACGCGTACACGGGTACCGGCCGCGACCTGGCGAAGGACCCCAAGGTCATCCAGCTGTATCTCGGCACGCTCGCGACCGACGTCGAGGGCGCCGCGTAACCCGAGCGATCCGAACGGGCCTCGTGCCCACGGCCTTCCGCCGTGGCACGAGGCCCGTTTCGCGTCTCGGAAAGGGGCGGACGGATGCCGCGGCTGCGGCGCGGAGCGCGGAGCCCTCCGTGCCGGTAGGAGCCTTCCGCGCCGGGTGAGCGCCGGACAGGAGCCCCGTGAGCCGCTGCGTCCGCCCGATGTCCCCGAGCGTGCTCGGCCCCCCGTCCCGCATCGAAGGGCCGCAGAGGCCGCCACGACGGCACGCACCGGACGCCCGAGCGGCCGCCACCCCGACCCCGACCCCGACCCCGACCCCGACGGGAGCATCCCACCGGGCGTCCCGGCATCCTCGCGACACGCGAAAGGGCGGCCCCGGCGAACCGGGACCGCCCTTCGGCGTCAGACGAGGGTGTCTTAGGACTTGCCCTCGACGGCGCTCTGCCAGACCGGCTTGTTGTCAGCGTCGAACTGGTAGATGCCGATGAACGCGCTGGACGGGTCGTTCATCGAGTTGAACGGACCGACGCCCGACATCCCCTTGTAGTGGATGCTGTCACCCTTGGCGATGGCGTCGGCGCACTCCTTGTACGTGGTGCACTCGGTGCCGCCCTCGGCGCCGGAGACGGCAGCCATGTTCTTCTGGATGGTCGTCGGGTCGGTTGCGCCGCCCTTCTTCGCGGCGAGGGCCGCGAGGATGGTGGCGTCGTACGACTCGGCGCCGTACGAGTAGTCGGACAGAGCCGAGCCCTCGACGCTCTGGTGCCAGTCCGACATGCGCTTCTTGAAGTCGTCCGCGGCGTTGGCACCCGGGATGGTGCCCTTGGCGCCCTCGAGCGTGCCCTTGTCGAACACCTTCGAGTAGTCCGACGTGTTGCCGTCGGTGTAGTAGGTGCTCTTCATGTCCCAGCTCTGCGAGACGAGCTCGGGCACGATCGCCTTGGTCTCATCGAACGCGATGACGACGATGGCGTCGGGCTTCGACGCGATGGCCGCGGTGACCTCCGACGAGAACGTCGTCTGTCCGGGCGGGAACTCCTGGCCCTTGCCCTTGCCGCCGTACGTGACGGTGCCGCCGGCGTCTTCGACCGTCTTCTCGATGACGTCACGCAGGCCCGTGCCGTACGCGTCGTTGAAGACGAGGAACGCGACGCTCTGCTTGCCGTCGCCCACGATGAGCTGGCCGAGCGCCGAGCCCTGGACGGTGTCCGGCGGTGCGGTGCGGAAGAAGAACGGCGACTTGCCCGACAGCTCGGCCGAGGTGTTGGCCGGCGAGATCTCGACGATCGGGGCCGCGGCCAGCTTGTCGACGACGTTGAGCGAGACCGACGACGACGCCGCGCCGATGGCCACGGAGACCTTGGCGTCGATGAGCTTGTCTGCGGACGCCGACGAGACGGCCATGTCGGTCGAGTCGCCCGAGTCGGTCCAGAAGGTGCACGCGGAGTCGCCGGCTTCGACGATGTCGTTCACCGCGAGGCCGACACCGGCGATCTCGGGCGGGCCGAGGAAGGCCAGGGTGCCCGTCTGCGGCAGGATCGTGCCGACCTTCAGCGTGGTGGCGCTCGTGGCGTCGGACGCGCAGTCCTGGCTGGCGTAGTTTCCTGCGGGCGCCGCAGTGCCGGTGGAACCAGCGTCATTGCCGCCTCCGCCGCTACAGCCGGCGAGCGTGAGGGTGGCAGCGGCCGCGAGTGCTGCGGCAGCGAACCACCCCTTCTTGGAGTGAACCATCTGGCTCGTCCTTTCGATGATGATGCGTGGCCTCGCCACGCGGTGGGACGAACCTAACCGCCGTGTGTTACGAATGTGTTTTCGTCTGGAGACTGCGCCGAAATCGTTATGAATCGTGTGTGCGCGAGCGTGCCGTCGAGTGCGTTTTCTGCTGATCAGACGGGCTCTGAGACGTCCGAGATCGCGGCGCGGTGGCGGCGGGACGTCACGATCGAGTCCGCGCTGAGCATCACCAGGGCGACCCACACCAGACCGAAGCCGATCCATCGCTCGATCGTCATCGGCTCGCCCAGAACCCACACGCCGATGGCGAATTGGAGGATGGGGGCGACGAACTGCAGAAGGCCGATCACCGTGAGCGGCACGCGCCGCGCACCCGAGGCGAACAGCAGCAGGGGAACGGCGGTGACGGCGCCGGCGAGCAGCAGGAGCACGGTGTGCAGCGCGCCCGCCGTCCCCAGGGTGATGCCGGTCAGGTTCGCGACGAACACCAGCTGGATCGCGGCGACCGGCAGGAGCCAGAGCGACTCGAGGGTCAGACCGCTCACGGCGTCCACGGCCGGACCGATCTGCTTCTTCACGAGTCCGTAGAAGCCGAACGAGAACGCCAGCGTCAGCGCGATCCAGGGGAACGACCCGTATCCGATGACGATCACGGCGACGGCGACGACCGCGAGACCGATGGCGATCCACGGCACGATCCGCAGGCGCTCGCGGAGCACGATGACCCCGAGCAGGACGGTCACGATGGGGTTGATGAAGTAGCCGAGGCTGGTCTCGATCACGTGGTTCGTCAGGGCGCCGTAGAGGTACGTCTGCCAGTTGACGTAGATGAGGACGCCTGCCACCGCGGTGAGACCCATGAGGCGGGGCTGGCGCACGATCGCGAGGAACGGGCGCCAGGCGCGGAGGACCGTCAGCAGGATCAGGCAGAAGACGAAGGCGAGGATGATCCGCCACGCCACGACCTCGAAGGGGCCGGTGGGCTTGAGCTGGAGGAAGTAGATCGGCAGGACGCCCCACAGAAGGTAGGCGCCGAGCGCGTACAGAGCCCCGCGGGTGCTCTCGCCGGTCGGAGCGGGAGGCACGGGGGTCACCGACCCAGCCTACGGGTGCGCTCCGCTCCGGAAGCGCCTCCCGGCATCCCTTTCCTGCCATCTCGGGAGCGAACGGCACCGGGGACGACGAAGGCTCCGGATGCCATGGCATCCGGAGCCTTCGAACGATCTGACGCGGTGATCAGCGGACGACGACCGCCAGCACGTCGCGAGCCGAGAGCACGAGGTACTCCTCAGCGCCGAACTTGACCTCGGTGCCGCCGTACTTGCTGTAGAGCACGCGGTCGCCGACGGCGACGTCGAGGGGGACGCGGTTGCCGTTGTCGTCGATGCGGCCGGGGCCGACGGCGACGACTTCGCCCTCCTGCGGCTTCTCCTTGGCGGTGTCGGGGATGACGAGACCACTCGCGGTGGTCTGCTCAGCCTCGACCTGCTTGATGACGATGCGGTCCTCGAGCGGCTTGATGGAAACCGACACGGTCTACCTCTTCTTTCTCGTTACAGAAGACTTGTCAGCACTCACGCGGGGAGAGTGCTAACGCGAGTCTAGGGAACCACTGGCACTCATGCAACGCGAGTGCCAATCTCGACCGCCGACCTGGCGCGCCGCTCCTATCCGATCGAGCCCCGGTCGATGGCGCCGGGCCTATCAGATCCGCAGTGATCCCGGTAGTGCGCGAAGGACTTTTACGCACTATCTCACCCGGTCTTTCATCCCTCGCCGGGGTGTGTCAGACTCTGGGGCAAGGGCGTCGACTCGTAAGGGGCATGAGTCGACGAAATCACGCCGCGGTCTACGACGAGCGCGGGTTTATTCGGGGGTCTGTGGGGAACGCTTCGGCAACCTCGCGCACCTCTTTGGGGGTCGAATACATGGGAACGCCGTACTTTCTGGCGATCGACGTGGGGACGAGCAGGACGGCGGCTGCGACCGCGCGTTCCGCGCCGGACGGAACGCTGGTGGCCGCACCGCTTCCGCTGGGGCGCAACGCCGACAGCACACCGACGACCGTCTTCGTCGCCGACAGCGGACTGCTCTTCGGAGACGCCGCCGAACGCCGAGGTACCGCGCAGCCGGAACGGCTCGTGCGCGAGTTCAAGCGCCGCATCGGTGACGACGTCCCGATCGTGGCGGCGGACCGCCGCTTCTCTCCGCAGGACCTTTACGCCCTCGTCGTGGGGTGGGTGATCGGCACCGCTGTCGAGCGCGAGGGCCAGCACCCCGCCGGCATCGCCGTGTCCGTCCCCGTCACGTGGGGCGAATACCGCACGCGTCTGGTGCAGGATTCGATCGGCCGTCTCGGCTGGAACGACGTCCACGTCATCACCGAGCCCGAGGCCGCCGCCCGGCACTACGAGTCGACGCACCCCCTCGAGAAGGGCCGCGCCCTCGCGGTCTACGACTTCGGTGGCGGCACGTTCGACGCCGTGATCCTGCAGAAGTCCGCCGCCGGCCACGTCGACTTCGTCGGCGCCCCGGTCGGCATCCCCGACCTGGGTGGAGCGGACTTCGACGACGTGGTGCTGCGTCACACCGTGCGCACCGCGGGTCTGCCCGCCTCGACCATGGCGGCCGCCGCGACCGACCCGGGTCTGCGCATGGCCCTCGCCTCGCTGCGCCGCGAATGCGTCGAAGCGAAGGAATCGCTCTCGTTCGACGGTGAGGCCGTCGTCCCCGTGCTCGTCGGTGACGGCCACGGTGCCGTGCGTCTGACGCGCGCGGAGTTCGAGGACATGATCGAGCCCGAGATCGAGCGCACCATCGAGGTGCTCGAGACGGCGCTGGAGCAGTCCGGCCTGACCGCCGACGACCTCGACGCCATCCTGCTGACCGGTGGCACCTCGCGCATTCCGCGCGTGGCGCAGCTGCTGTCGGAGCGCTTCGACCGCCCGATCGCCGTCGACGCCGACCCGAAGGCCATCATCGCCCTCGGTGCGGCCCGCGTGGCCGCCGACGACGCGGCCGGCATCGCCGGTCCGCTCGACGCCGACGAGACGGACGAAGAGAACGACGACGAGGACGACGACCCGATCGCCGGCATCGGCTTCACCGCCACGCGCGAAGAGAAGCGTGCGCCGTGGTTCCGTCGCGTGCCCGCGACGGCCTACGTCGCCGCCGGTGTCACCGCCCTCGCGGTGGGCGTCGGCTTCGTCAGCGTCCCCGCGCTCGGCGCCGGCATCCTGGCCCGCTCCGACTCGAACGTGACGTCGCAGCCGCTCGCCGACTCGGCGGAGGACACCGTCTTCCTGCCGCTCGACACCCCGTCGAGCCCGCCGGCGAGCATCGCCGCGCCGGACCAGCAGCCGGTCGTCGCCGAGCCGCAGGAGGCCGCCGAGCAGGAAGCCGCTCCCGAGCGCTCCTCGGGTGCGACCAACCCGCGCGCCAAGGCGCAGCAGCGCCAGGCTCCCAAGAACACCGAGCAGCGCAGCACGCAGTCCCCCGTGGCCCCGACCAACCAGGCGCAGGCTCCTGCCGGCGGCGGTGGCGGTGGCGGTTCGCAGGGTGGTGGCAACGGCAACGGTGGCAGCAACCCGGGCACCGGTACGCAGCCCTCGAGCAGCAACCCCGGTACCTCGCAGCAGCCCTCGCCGTCCAACCCCGGTTCGAGCTCGCCGTCGCCCTCCGACTCCGACACCGGTTCGCCCTCGCCGTCCAACCCCGGCACGGGCTCGCCCTCGCCGTCGGACCCGCCGGTCACGAACCCGCCCGCGACGGACCCGCCGGCCACCGACCCGCCTGCGACCACGCCTCCGGCGGAGACGAACCCCCCGGTGACGGAGGAGCCCGCTCCGAGCTCGCCGGCACCGGACCCGACGGACACCGGCAGCGCGGCCTGACCCGCCGCCGTCGGAACGAGAGCACACACCGATGTCGATCTC
>JAAIGF010248161.1_pt1 | contig 10771 bp, 14 predicted proteins | sample 6487441 | NCBI WGS metagenome assembly JAAIGF01 (sample SAMN13974129, study PRJNA590717) | phyllosphere metagenome | biome: pepper field; feature: multiple bacterial spot infested pepper fields; material: pepper leaves; isolation source: leaves from pepper fields | host: Capsicum annuum ...
AAGGTGGTGAAGCGCTCGCCGCAGGCCAGGCATTCGCGGCGACGGCGCACCTGATCACCCTCGGCGACCAGACGCGAATCGATGACTTTGGTGTCGTTGGCGGAGCAGAACGGGCAATGCATGGCTGGAAACGGTCGCAGGCGGGAAAGCCCGCATGGTAGCGCATCAGCACCGCCCGGCGCCAAACGCCTGGATGCAGACTGCGTGAAAACTACTGCACTCGGTCATGCTGCGTTGGAAACCGGCTCAAAAAGCTCATTCACACCAGGTAAACTGCGCTTTCCAACGATTTGCGGGGGCGCATAGCCCTCAGCTGAGCTTCGCTCGCTACGCGTTCACCACAGTCTGGGCGTGGGCGCTTTCCTTTGCATTAACCGCTGGCTATGGCGAGAATCCAGGCATTACCCGTTTGCCAGGATCCTCCGATGCCATTGCGCCCGCTCGCCCTGCTCTGCTTTGCCTCTCTGCTCGTAGCCTGCGCCGGGGAAACACCACCGCCGGCCGTCACTGCGCCGGCACCCACCGTCAAAGCCGAGCAGCCGGCGCCCACCCCGGCTCACCTGCGTGAACTCACCGGCACCCTGCTCGATGTACCGGCAGGCGCCGACGTGGAACTGGCCTTGCTGACCATCAACGAGCGCGGCCTGCCGCACAAACTGCTCGGCAATATCCAGCTGCGTGGCACCGGCGCGCCGCTGCCGTTCCGCCTGCAGTTCAACCCGGAGAACTTCAACCAGGGCATTCGCGTGGAACTGCGCGGGCGCGTCCATCAGTCCGGCAAGCTGGTGCTGCACATGCCCAACCAGCTGATTCGTGAGCCGCAAAGCCAGGCCCTTGGCGAAGTCCGCGTGACCCCGGCGCTGTGAGCCCACCGCAGCACCTGCAGGCCGCCTTGCGCGAGCTGCTCGGCGACGCCCGGCTGAGCGCTACCGTTTTGCCGGACACCGACCTGCGCCTGTGGCTGATCGACCCGGCGAACATGGACCGCTGCTTCAGCCCCGAAGAAACACGGCGCATTCTCGAAGAGCCACCCTACTGGTGCTTCTGCTGGGCCAGCGGCCTGGTACTGGTGGACTGGCTGGCGCGCCACCCCGAGTGGGTGCGCGGCAAACGGGTGCTGGACCTGGGCGCGGGCTCCGGCGTGGCTGCCATCGCCGCGGCCCGCGCTGGCGCCGCGCAGGTGGTGGCCTGCGACCTGGATCCCCTGGCACTGGCTGCCTGCAGGGCCAATGCCGAGCTCAATGGCGTACAGCTCGGTTATTCGAACGACCTGTATGCCGAGCGCCGCGACTACGACCTGGCCATCGTCGCCGACGTGCTCTACGACCGCAGTAACCTGCCCCTGCTCGACCGCGTGCTGGAACACGCCCGCCAAGTGCTGGTGGCCGACTCACGGGTACGCGATTTCAATCACCCGCGCTACCGGCGCATCGCCGGGTTACAGGGCTGCACCTGGCCTGATCTGGCCGAGCCGGAAACCTTCCGCCACGTCAGCCTGTATCACGCCGACGCAGAGGCCTTGTAGCCTTGCAGCGGCGCCCACACTTATAGTCACACCTATATAGAGCCACACTCACTTTTCGCCCGGACAGAGACCGACCATGAGCGACACCCCCTACATCTTCGATATCAATGGCGCCGCCCAGTTTGAACAACTGGTGATCGAGAACTCGTTCACCACGCCGGTGCTGGTCGACTTCTGGGCCGAATGGTGCGCACCCTGCAAAGCGCTGATGCCGGTGCTGGCGCAGATCACCGAGGGTTACCAGGGCGAACTGCTGCTGGCCAAGGTGAACTGCGACGTCGAGCAGGAAATCGTCGCCCGCTTCGGCATCCGCAGCCTGCCGACCGTGGTGTTGTTCAAGGACGGCCAGCCGGTCGACGGCTTCCAGGGCGCCCAGCCGGAGTCGGCGATCCGCGCCCTGCTGCAGCCCCATGTCGCCGAGCCGCAAGCGCCCCAGGCCGATCTGCTTGAAGTGGCCCAGACGGCCTTCGCAGACGGCCGCATCGGCGAGGCCGAAGCCGCACTCAAGGAGTTGCTGGCGGAGAACAACGAAAACGCCGCCGCACTGATTCTCTACGCCCGCTGCGTGGCCGAGCGTGGCGAACTGAACGAGGCCGAGCAGGTGCTTGGCGCGGTGAAGGGCGATGAACACAAGCAGGCCCTCGCCGGTGCCCGCGCGCAGATCACCTTCCTGCGCCAGGCCGCCGACCTGCCGGACGTTGCCGCCCTGAAAAGCCGCCTGGCGCAGAATGCCGAAGATGACGAAGCCGCCTATCAGCTGGCCATCCAGCAGCTCGCCCGCCAACAGTACGAGCCGGCTCTGGATGGTTTGCTGAAGCTGTTCGTGCGCAATCGCAATTACGCAGACGGCCTGCCACACAAGACCCTGCTGCAGGTATTCGACCTGCTCGGCAACGACAACCCGCTGGTCACCACCTACCGACGCCGGGTCTACCAGGCACTGTACTAAGAACCTGTTCACGACCTTCAAACCGGGCTTCGTCTATTTTGGCTGCAACACGGCGATAGCGGGCATCGGCGCAGTATCTGTGGGAGCGGGCCATGCCCACGAAAATCACGGGCATGGACTAGGCGTCCCCGCCCGTTCCCATCGGTAAAACAACAATGTCTGCTTTCGCCTTGTAGTTGCCCGTACGCATGCTCAGATTACCCAGGCAGCTGAACTACGCCTCCCCCACCCAACAATAAACCGGCGCATCGGCGCCGGTTTCCATGCGCACCTGCTCGCAGTGGCGCAGGCGCACCAGCAGGCGCTTGCCGGCCACTTCGCCGCCGGCCAGCGCAGCCAATTGCGCCATCAACTGCGGCCCTTCGATACGCCCGGCGCGGCGCAACAGCTCCAGCACCGTTTGCCACTGGCCATCCTGATCCGCCTGAGCCGGTGGCGGCGTGACTGCAGCCGGACTATGCGCTGCCACGCTCGGTAAGGCCGCCGCCAACTGCGCCCAGTCCTGCGGATCCAGCTCCACCGTCAGGTCTACCGGCCAATCGCCGATCCGCCCGCGAATACGCACCATATCTGTCTCCACCTGATCGATGCGCCATGCTCCCACGAGCCAGCGGGCAAACCAAGACGGCTCTACCACAGAATAAAAATTTGTTATAACGTATCAATCTTCGTAGCCCTTATTCGTATCGGAGTTTTCCATGCGCCACCTGCTGCTAGCCCTGCCCTTCGCCCTGCTGCCCCTGGCCGCCGCCCAAGCCCACGATGAACATGAACATGGCAGCCTCGGTAAACATGAACACGGCGTTGCCACGCTGAATGTGGCGCTGGAAGGCAGCACCCTGGAAATCGAACTGCAAAGCCCGGCGATGAACATCGTCGGCTTCGAGCATGCCGCCACCAGCGACGCCGACAAGAAGACCGTTGCGGCGGCCCGCGCGGTACTTGAAAAACCCGAGACCCTGTTCAGCTTGCCCGCCGCAGCCGGTTGCAGCCTGAGCGAAAACGAAGTACGCAGCCCGCTGTTCGGCAACGCTGAAGCCGACCACGACCACGACCACGACCACGACGAGCATGCCGACGGCGAGGAGCATCACCACGAGCACAGCGATGTCGATGCCGACTACAGCTTCACCTGCAAGCAACCGGGCGAGCTGAACACCCTCGACCTCTCGGCGTTCTACAAGCAGTTCCCGGCCACCCAGAAGATCAACGTTCAGCTGATCGGCCCGAACGGCCAGCAGGGCGTCGAGTCGACGCCAGCCAATCCGCGTCTGGGCTTCTGAACCGTAGAGCCGATTCACGCTTTAGCTGCAGTGGCAACATAGTGACGAGAGCCACCCTTCGTAGGGTGGACGACGCTTCACCCGTCCACCGCTCTGCGATCGCAATGGTGGAAAAAAAGAGCGCTGTCCACCCTACGCAGGGAGCCTCCGCTTCTGCCTCGTCGCTGCATATTCGCCGGCAAAGCCATTTTTAGCGTGTCGCAACATATCCGGTTCGGTATCCATACCTAGGACTGGCACACTTGCCTCTCTTACTCCAGCGCCAGCAGTCCCCATGACCACAGCACTGATCGAACTCACCGACCTCGGTTTCGCCTGGCCCGGCCAGGACGAACTTCTGGATATTCCCAGTTTTCATCTGCAGCGCAGCGAGACCCTGTTTCTCAAAGGCCCCAGCGGTAGCGGCAAGACCACCCTGCTCGGTTTGCTCGGCGGCGTGCAGAAACCCGGCCGCGGCAGCATTCGCCTGCTGGGCGAAGACCTCGCCTCGCTCTCGGCGGCGCGCAGGGACCGCTTTCGCGTCGACCATACCGGCTACATCTTCCAGCAGTTCAACCTGCTGCCGTTTCTCAGCGTGCGCGACAACGTCGAGCTGCCCTGCCGCTTCTCGCGCCTGCGGGCCGAACGCGCCGCCCAGCGTTACGGCAGCGTCGCCGAGGCCGCCGGCAAGCTGCTGGAGCACCTGGGCCTGCGCCCGGAGTTGCTCGAACGCCGCGCCGACTCGCTGTCCATCGGCCAGCAGCAGCGAGTGGCTGCCGCCCGCGCACTGATCGGCCAGCCGGAGCTGGTGATCGCCGACGAGCCGACCTCGGCACTGGACGCCGATGCCCGCCAGGCGTTTCTCGAACTGCTGTTCGGCGAATGCCGCGACGTCGGTGCCAGCCTGCTGTTCGTCAGCCACGACCAGAGCCTGGCCACGCTGTTCGACCGCAGCCTGTCGCTAGCCGAACTCAACCGCGCCAGCAAAACAGAGGAGGTCTGAGGTGTTCCTGTTACGACTCGCCCTGGCCAGCCTGGCCAATCGCCGCTTCACCGCCCTGCTGACGGTATTCGCCATCGCCCTGTCGGTGTGCCTGCTGCTCGCCGTGGAACGGGTACGTACCGAAGCACGCGCCAGTTTCGCCAACACCATCAGCGGCACCGACCTGATCGTCGGCGCCCGTTCCGGCAGCGTCAACCTGCTGCTCTACTCGGTGTTCCGCATCGGCAATGCCACCAACAATATCCGCTGGGACAGCTTCGAGAAGCTCGCCGCGCACCGCCAGGTCGACTGGGCGATTCCCATTTCCCTGGGCGATTCGCACCGCGGCTATCGGGTAATGGGCACCAACGAGGGCTATTTCGACCACTACCGTTACGGCCGTGGCCAGCCCCTGCAGCTGGCCCAGGGCGAACGCTTCCACGACCTGTTCGACGTGGTGCTCGGCGCCGAGGTGGCCCAGGCGCTGAACTACAAGCTTGGCGACAAGCTGGTGCTGTCCCACGGCGTGGCGACGGTCAGCCTGCAGCAGCACGACGACAAGCCCTTCGTGGTCAGCGGCATCCTGGCGCGCACCGGCACCCCGGTGGACCGAACCCTGCACATTTCCCTGGAAGGCATGGAGGCGCTGCACGTCGACTGGCAGAACGGCGTACCGGCCCGGGGCGCCGGCAAGGTCAGTGCCGAGCAGGCACGCCACATGGACCTGCAGCCCAAGGCGATCACCGCGGCGATGCTCGGCCTGAAAAGCAAGATCGCCACCTTTGCCGTGCAGCGCGAGGTCAACGACTACCGCGGCGAGCCATTGCTGGCGATTCTCCCCGGCGTGGCCCTGCAGGAGCTGTGGAGCCTGATGGGCACGGCGGAAAAGGCGCTGTTCGTGGTCTCGCTGTTCGTGGTGCTCACGGGGCTGATCGGCATGCTCACGGCGATTCTCACCAGCCTCAACGAACGCCGCCGCGAAATGGCCATCCTGCGCTCGGTAGGCGCAAGGCCGTGGCACGTCGCCAGCCTGCTGATTCTCGAAGCCTTCTCGCTGGCGGCCGCCGGCGTGGTGGCAGGCACCGCACTGCTGTATGCCGGCATCGCCGGTGCCCAGGGCTACGTGCAGGCCAACTACGGCCTGTATTTGCCGCTCAGCGCGCCGACGCCCTATGAGTGGACGCTGCTCGGCGCTATTCTGGCCGCCGCCCTGCTGATGGGCTGCGTGCCGGCCTGGCGGGCGTATCGGCAGTCACTGGCCGATGGGCTCTCCATTCGTTTGTGAGCCTCTGGCGGTTTGCTGCGCGTCGGCCCTGCGGCGTCAAAAACAAGCTCGGAAAGCCGCTTGCGGCTAACGCACGTTAGTGCGGCTCCGAATGGAGCGAGCAAAGCGAGTAATGCTCATGTACAAAAGTACACTCCGCTTCCTCGCTTGTTTTTTCCTTGCATGGCTCTAGCTCGCTAAACCTTAAACTGGTTTTGCACGTTGGAGCCGGCTGCCCGGCTTTGTTTTCCACTTCAAAGGTAGTGCCATGCGTCGCGTCCTGCTTACCGCTCTGCTCCTCACCCTGGCGTCACCGCTGTGGGCCGCCGAACTGCGCACCCTGAACTGGCAGGAGCTGATCCCCAAGGATGCCCCGCCACAGGTACCGCAGATGACGCCCATGCATGACATGTCGCAGCTCGGCGACGCGCTGTCCGAGGGCGGCGCGGCCTCCCTGCAGCAATTCCCCTCGGCGCCGGTGGTCAAGGAAATGGACGGCCAGCAGGTGAAGATCCCCGGTTATATCGTGCCGCTGGACGTCACCGAGGAAGGCCGTGTGACCGAATTTCTGCTGGTGCCCTACTTCGGCGCCTGCATCCACGTGCCACCACCGCCGTCCAACCAGATCATCCATGTCAACACCGAGCTGGGCGTGCTGCTCGATGCGCTGTACCAGCCATTCTGGGTCGAAGGCCCGCTCAAGGTCGAGCACAGCAGCAGCGAGCTGGCGGAAGTTGGCTATCAATTGGCAGCGGAGAAAATCTATCCGTACGAATTGCCGGCCAATTAGGGTCTGTTGACCCTGCATCGCGACAAACCGTCGCACCCTTTCTTAGCCAGCTATTGAGCTGAGTCAACGGGCGCTCCGCTCAGCGCCCTACCCTGACGCCATCCGAGATGATTCGAATGACCCGTTAGGAGCTCACCATGTACAAGTCGCTGTTCTCTGCCTCGCTGATCGCCCTGGCGCTGGCTGCCCCTGTTGCCCAGGCGCACCAGGCCGGAGACATTCTCGTGCGCGCTGGCGCCATCACCGTCAACCCGGAAGCGGACAGCTCCTCGGTCAAGGTCGATCGCGGCGGCCTGGCCGGCACCGACCTGGGTGGCAAGGCGACCATGAGCAGCGACACCCAGCTGGGCCTGAACTTCGCCTACATGATGACCGACCATCTGGGCATCGAGCTGCTCGCCGCCACGCCGTTCGAGCACGACGTGAAGATCAAGGGCACCGTGCTGGATGCTGCCAACGGCAAGCTCGGCACCCTCAAGCACCTGCCGCCAACCCTGAGCCTGGTGTACTACCCGCTGGACACCAAGTCGGCTTTCCAGCCCTATGTCGGCGGCGGCATCAACTACACCTGGATCTACGATGAGCACGTGGGCAGCGGCGCCTCGGCAGCGGGCTTCGACAACTTCCGCGCCAAGAACTCCTGGGGCCTGGCCTGGCAGATCGGTGCCGACTACATGCTGACCGACAACCTGATGATCAACGCCCAGGCGCGCTACATCGATATCGACACCACCGCCTACGTGGACAATACCGCCCTGGGCGTACGCGCCAAGGTCGACGTGGATGTGGACCCGTTCGTGTATATGGTTGGCCTGGGTTACAAGTTCTAAAGGACAGTTGGAAGGAGCGGGCGGACAGCGATCTACTTTTTGTGGGAGCGGGCGGGGACGCCTAGTCCATGCCCGCGATTCGCGCGCACGGCGCGCTCCCACTGGTTCAGCGCTAGGCTCACTAACACCAAAAACGCAAAAAGCCGGCATCGCCGGCTTTTTGCTGCCTTGCGCTTGGCGCCTCAGCTCTTGAGCAGCGCCGCCAATCCATCACGCAATGAAGTCTGCGCCGGCAAGCGGTAGCAGGCGGCCAAACGGCTGTTGTCGGCGCGCGAATGGCGAATATCGCCGGCTCGCGCATCCAGATGCGTCACCGCCGGCAACCCGCCGAGCAGCTCGCCAACCTGCGCCAGCAGCTGCTTGAGACTCACGGACTGATTCCAGCCGACGTTCACCGCACCGGCGGCCGGCTGCTCGGCATCCAGTGCCTGCAACAGCAGCTCGACCAGATCGGCAACGAAGAAGAAATCCCGGGTTTGCTCGCCGTCCCCGAACACCTTGATCGGCAGGCCCTGCTGGGCGCGCTGGGTGAAGATGCTGATCACCCCGGAATAGGGTGACGACGGATCCTGGCGCGGGCCGAACACGTTGAAGAAACGAAAGATCGCCGGTTCCAATCCGTGTTGCCGGGCATAGAACTCCAGGTAGTGCTCGCTGGCCAGCTTGTCCGCCGCGTAAGGCGTCAACGGCGCCTTGGCGGTCTGCTCATCGATGGCCACGCCTTCGCCATTGTTGCCGTACACCGCGGCACTGGAGGCGAACACCACGCGACGCACACCGTGCTCGCGCATCGCCTCGCAGATGTTCAGGGTGCCGATGAAGTTGCTCTGGTGGGTGCTGACCGGGTCGTCCACCGAGGCTTGCACCGAGGCCACCGCCGCCAGGTGCACCACGGCGCTACACCCGGCCACGGCGCGGCTGACCAGGGCGGTATCGGCCACGTCGCCCTCGATAACGCTCAGGCGTCCATCGTCCAGCGGCAGGTTGCTCAGCTTGCCCATGGACAGGTTGTCCAGCACACGCACGCTGTGCCCGCGTGCCAGCAAGGCATCGACCAGGTTGGAGCCGATGAAACCGGCACCGCCGGTAACGAGGATAGGTTGCTCAGACATGGCGGTAGTATTGCTCCAGCAGGCTCGGCAGGCCGGCACGCCAGGCGCGCGGCTTGACACCGAAGGTGTGAAGGATCTTCTTGCACGCCAGTACGCCGTGCTGCGGCTCTTCCGAGGCGTCGCCCCTGGCGGCATGGGCCTGGCCGCAGATTTCCTCCAGCAGGTTCTGGCGCAGGTGCCGGGCCTCGCTGAGCATCGCCTGGCCCAGCGCCAGCGCCGTGGTCGCCTCATGGCCGCCGTAGTGGTAGGTGCCCCACAGCGGCGCGGCGCAGTCGAGCTGCTTGAGCACGGCGAGAATCACCCGCGCGGCGTCCTCCACCGGGGTCGGGTTGCCGCGCCGGTCGTCGGCCAGGAACAGCGCCTTGTCACGCTCGGCGCGCACCAGGAAGCGCGCCAGCAGGCCGTCCGGGCTGTCATCGAGGATCCAGCCGAAGCGCAGCAGCACATGACGCGGGCACAAGGCACGCACGCTCTGCTCCATGCGCACCAGCACCTGGCCACGCATGCTCAGCGGCTGGGTTTCGTCCTTCTCGCTGTAGGCGGTGGCACGAGCGCCATCGAACACCCGGTAGCTCGATGGCTGCAGAAGACGAATGTCATGGTGCTGGCAGAGCTCGGCCAGGCGTTCGACAGCGCGCTCCTGAGCAGTAAACCGCTCCTCGCTGACTCTGGAGGCCTGAAACCAGTCGAAATAGTAGGCGAGGTTGATCACCGCATCAGGGCGGGTATCGTCGACCAACTGAGTCAGGCTGGCGGCATCCCAACCCTGGGCCGGCGGGCGCGGGGCGAGAAAACCGATATCTTCTTCGGCTCCCAGGCGAATCAACGCCCGACCCAGCGTACTGCCACCACCCAGCAACAACAGGCGCATGCGCATAACGAAACTAGAAGCTCCACAATCAGATTTGAGTCAGGCCCGGCATGACTGCCTTGGGCGGCTGACTCTTGGCAGAGCCCGAACGGTTCAGCCCCATGGCCTGCATTTTGCTGTTTTTACCCCTCGGCGTCACCACCGGCTTCATCTTGACGCGCTCGGCACTGACCAGGGAACGCCCCAGGCAACCCTGCGGCGCGATGCCGGTCTGAATGCCGAGCCGATCAGAAACGAAGGAAGAAAACGTGAGAAAACTGCTGTTCCTGACCTGCTGCGCGGTACTCGCCTACGGCCTGTTCCGCCCCGAGCCACCACCCGACCTGTTCGACGAATCGGATAAATTCCTGCACCTGGTCGCCTTCGGCGGCCTTTCATTGGTTACCCGTATCGCCTTTCCCAGCATCTCTGGCTGGCTGCTGTGGCCACTGCTGTACATTCAGGCACCGCTGCTGGAGTGGCTGCAGCACGTGGTCCAGCCAGTGCGCGAGTTCAGCCCGCTGGACGTGCTGGCCAATCTCTGCGGCATCAGCATCGCCCTGCTGCTGTGGATCTGCCAGGGCCTGCTACGCAAACGCTACTTCAGCACGGCCTGACCGACTGGCAGAAAACAAAAGGCCCCGCAATGCGGGGCCTTTTGCTGTCAGCGTTCGATCAGAACGGGATGTCGTCATCGAAGCTGTCGTAGTCCTGGGCCGGCTGCGGCTTTTGCTGCTGCGGGGCGGACTGGCGTGGCGCCTGTTGCTGTGGCTCGCGCTGCGGTGCCGGGCGCGACTGACGCGCAGCGGAATCACCGCCACCGGCGCCGTCAGGACGGCCGCCGAGCAGCTGCATGGTGCCCTGCATGTCGACGATGATTTCGGTGGTGTAACGCTTCACACCATCCTTTTCCCACTCGCGGGTCTGCAGCTTGCCCTCGATATAAACCTGGGAGCCCTTGCGCAGGTACTCGCCGGCGATCTCCGCGACCTTGCCGAACAGCGACACACGGTGCCACTCGGTTTTTTCGACACGCTGACCGGTCTGCTTGTCCGTCCACTGCTCACTGGTGGCCAGGCTCAGGTTGGTCACGGCATTGCCGCTGGGCAGATAGCGCGTTTCCGGATCCTGTCCGCAGGTACCGACCAGAATGACTTTGTTAACCCCACGGGCCATAACGCTCTCCTACTTTCAGCACGTCACCGGC
>JAAIGF010295567.1_pt1 | contig 10767 bp, 5 predicted proteins | sample 6487441 | NCBI WGS metagenome assembly JAAIGF01 (sample SAMN13974129, study PRJNA590717) | phyllosphere metagenome | biome: pepper field; feature: multiple bacterial spot infested pepper fields; material: pepper leaves; isolation source: leaves from pepper fields | host: Capsicum annuum ...
CAATGAATTTGAAAATGCAGCGATCGGCCAACGCTTATCAAGTATCTTAAATCTTAATTATCGAGTCTCTCCTTTACGAATTTTACATATTTCGAGTGGGGCGTCCTATGGTTATGCTTTAGAAAGAGGTCCAGCTTGGGATTTCTTAAATGCCTCAGAGAATTTTGGAGATCTTCCAGAAAGTATCGTCAAAATGGATTCTTGGTCACCAGGATTAGGCAGTTGGGCAGGAGGAAATCGTACGCAAAATGCCGCTGAAAATCGGATGTTGTATGCCGCTACAGCTGCTTTCGACAATCGATTGGCGGCTAGATTGGCTGCTACCAATAATACAAACAGACCTGATATCGTGATCATAGGGTACAATATGATTAACATACGACCAGCAGTAGCTCGAGCGTTAAATAATTATTTAGACAATAACGGTGTCGTCATCATGATGCTGCAGGACGCAGCAAATAACAATACACGATCATTTTTCAATACGATGTTTGGAGTTTCAAACATTGGCGCTATTAGTAATGGTACCGCTGGAGCGATGTATCCGATTGTAGGTAATGATCCAAATGACAAAATATTGAATGGCCCATTCGGGGATGTCCGTGGACGGCATTGGGGTGAAGATGCAGGAACCACGCTCGGACTTACAAACATTCCATTGTCTCAAGTCACCGTATATTCAAATGGCAATGCTATCAACAGGTCATCACTAGCAAATAGGGTTACGATGTTTAAACACAACACTAAAAATTTCTTCTTTATTGGAGATGGTGGGTTCGTATCGTACAACGGGGGGCGAAGCTTCGTTATTTGCCCATTTAATTATGATACACGTGCGAAGCGACCTCTACCTAAAGCATATGGTAATGCTGGCTCTGGCTATTCAGCTGGCTCGAGGAATGCGTACAATAGCGTAGTCATTGCGAATGTAATGGCTTGGGCTGTAGAGCGAGCCGAATTGCAAGGTATAAGACAATGGAGATACGCCGCACCACCAAGGCCATAATTCTAACCAAAAGTTTTGAATACCATTGGTCAGCCGCAGTCCTAGGCACTATATTAAATAAAAGTCGTCAATGTGAGAGGAGGGAATTCATTTCAGAATTCTCTCTTTTCTGTAGTACCTACTGTCAAGCATCTGAATTTCGACGAGATGATTAGAATGATACAATGCAAAAAATTGTTAACTTCATACATCCACAAGCGTACTATTTTGCTTTTAGTCTTATTCACAAAATGATGCATCCTCAACACTTCCTATTCACATTTATCCCAGCTATTCTCCTTTTTTTTGGCCATGTTAATGAATCCAGTGCACAGCATAAGGGTCTACTTCCGGGTTTTGATGCCATTGAATGTGAGGAAATTTTAAAATTGAACAAAGCATTGCTGGACACCGTGTCAGACAACAAGTTTGAAGACATGTTGGCCGGTTATAGCATGTATTATCGCTCACCAAGCGTTGGTCTCGACAATCGAGCAGACGTCTGGATCAGAAATGATTCTACCGTGGTATTAATTATCCGAGGCACGACCCGGAAGCAAGAATCCATCTTGGCCGATTTTTACTGCGCCATGATACCTGCAAGTGGCAGCATACAAATGCAGATGGGTCACGATTTTTCGTATACATTAGCTAGGGATGATCGCGCTGCCGTGCATGCGGGTTTTTTGATAGGTTTTGTTTATCTCGCCGATCATCTGGAGAATACATTGCAGCAGTTGTATGCTGCTGGCTATCGGCAATACATTGTAGGTGGGCACTCTCAAGGCGGTGCGTTGAGTTATTATTTCAGTGCATGGCTAATGCAAAAGCGTGAACACGGTGAGATGAAAGATATTTCGGTAAAAACATACGCTAGTGCGGCACCAAAAATGGGGAACAGGTATTTTGCCTACGATTATGATAATGCAAATCGATCGGAGTGGAGCTTCAGCATTGTTAATACGGCCGATGCCATACCAGAAATGCCATTGACAACGCAGCAGTTAGATATTGATATGAATGAACCAAACCCGATCGTCGGATTATACACCAGCATAGACAATTTGCCATTCTTCAAACGATTCTTCTTAAAGCGATCATTCAACATAATGAAGAAGCGCGCAAAAAAATCATCTGATGCCTACCAAAAATATTTAGGGAAATATACCGGTCGCTTTATCACCCGTTTTTTACCCGAACTAGAAATCCCCGAACCCGTCAAAACGACTTATTTCCAACGTCCGGGTGTGCCAATCATTTTATCCGCCAACAAAGCATACTCCGATTTCTTTGCGGACAACGCACGCTATTTTCACCACGGTATTGATACCTATCGTTTTTTACTGCGACAATATTATGATGGTTTAGACGAGTATGCACCTTTTGTAAAAAGGTAAACGATACTCTAGTAATCGTCTTCAGAATTACGGTATTCATCAAGAGTTAATATGCACTTAATCCGCATATAATACTAATAGATCAATTTTGGTGCTGACCATACAAAAGCACGTCATGGTATCATGTGATTTCGATTTTGATCTTCTTTATAAAGAACACGCAGCAACATTACTGAATATTGCCATCCGTAAGTTGGGCGATAAAGATCAAGCAATGGATGTGGTACAAGATTTATTTGTCGATCTTTGGCAGCGCAAATCCATGATCAACATTACTTCCGAACCGCGGAATTATTTGATCTCAGCGCTTTACCATAAAATATTCCAGCATTTCCGAAAAGTAGGTGTCAATGATAAACATATCGCCCATTTTACCTTATTACAAACTGTTGATCACGAACAGCTAGAAGAAGTGGGGTTAGAGGAAAGTCATGAATCGATGATCCAACACATTGACAACTCCGTAACGCAGATGCCTCCTCGAATGCGTAGGATATTCCAATTGAAGTATTACCAATCTTATTCCAATCAGGAAATTGCTTCTTTACTCGGTATATCCAATCAAACAGTCAAAAACCAACTCTGCAAATCACTCGATCAGGTCAGGAAAGAACTAGCCGAAAAGAAGGTGCATGATACGGTTTTCCTATTGCCGATGCTCTCGTACTTCCTACTACGATAGGTATTTTAAATTAAGATAAAGTTGATCTTTTCTTAATACCAATTCTATGGTACGATCGCATCGTTTGAGCTACTACCATATGTATGTCCAAACAATCGCCCGAATTACAACAGTTGATCCAGCGCTATCTGGAAGGAAAGTGTACTGCCGAAGAAAAAGTCCAACTACAACACTGGATAGCATCTTTGAAAGTTTCCGACGAATCGGCCACCACAGAAGATCTGCTTCGACTTAGAGACCGTATTGATCGCATTACCCAACCAGACGAAGTACGTGTAAAAAGAATCCAATGGCCAACTAAGTATGGTGCCGCAGCAGCTTTACTATGCATAGGCGTAGCAAGTTTCTATGTATTGCGTAATAGCCTAGTTTACAAAGAGCACACCGCATCACAGATTGTCGAATCGAAATTTTCTGACGGTGTAAATCGACTACGTGTATACCACAATCATGGCAGTGATAACAGATCCGTCATGCTCTCCGATGGCAGTAGCGTCACCTTGACACCACAGAGTAGCATTCACTTTCTCGATAATTTTGAAGCCGATAATCGCCAAGTAACATTGTCCGGAAAAGCACGATTTGATGTGGCTAAAGATGCGTCGCGTCCATTCTCGGTCATCACGGGAGATATTCATACTACAGCACTCGGAACGGTGTTCTGGGTTACCCGTTTACACGATGAATCGCTTCCCATTGTAGAGCTTCTGTCCGGAAAAATAGCCATCACTAAAAAATCCAGTTTGGGCAATCGAGAATTGCTCGTTGCACTAAATCCAGGTGATAGCTGGGATAGCAAAGGATTAAACCTCGCGCCAAACACCATACAGAAACCAAAAGCCAGCATCAAGAAAGCGCCTGCACAAGAAGCAGAGGTAGTCATGTTAGGCTTTCACCACACCCCATTAAGAGAAGTTTTCGACACGCTTGCGGCACATTTCCAAACCCAATTCTCCTATACAGAAAGCGACTTGGAGGGGATGACTTTCTACGGTAATTATACGGACAAAGTTGTCTTGGACGATATCATCAAGCACATAATGTTGACCCACGAAATACAAATTACTTATCAAGAAGATACCGCTACGTATGTCGTATCTATACCATCCAATCTCCAAACAAACGATCAAATTTAACAAACCAATGCGTACAAAACTCAATCCCAAGCCCTTTCTGAAATTCGGGCTCATCGGTGCATTTTTAAGTTTCCTATTATCCACCGTGCAAGCACAGCAGCAGGGCGAACTCGTCGTTCTCGTTCAGAACAAGGAAAACAGCGCGATCTCCAGTGCGACCGTGCGAATTCACAATACTAATCTCAAATTGGAGCGATTGGGCTCATCCGATGCCGATGGTCGTGTCGTGTTTCAAAATCTTCCAGCAGACAGCACTTATTGTATCACCGTTAGTTACGTGGGTATGTTGCCAAAAGATGAGTGCGCTATCATTATTTCCAATGGCAAACGAAGTAGTGCCATCATGGTACTCAAAGACCCCGCACTCAATGAAATGGATCAAGTGGTCGTGACCGCGATCGGTATCAAGCAGCAAAAGCGAAAACTTGGCTATGCCACCCAGGAAGTGAATACCGAAGTGCTGCAAGAAGCTAAAACAATGAATATCGGTACGGCTTTAACGGGTCAAGTGGCAGGTTTGATTGTGAACAATCCTACTGGTATCTTTCAAGCACCGACATTCAATTTACGGGGCCGCAGTCCGATGATCGTGGTAGATGGTATCCCCGTAGAATCTGAATTGTTTGACATCCCAGCACAGCATATCGAGAATATCAACGTCCTAAAAGGTACAGCCGCATCGGTGCTATACGGTTTCCGCGGTCGCGATGGTGCGATTATGATTACCACTAAAAATGCCAAGGTGGAAGGTTTGGAAGTCACCATCGGAACCACCAATATGATGTCGGCTGGATTTACGGTATTTCCAGAATCACAAACCGAATTTGGTAGCGGATCCAACGGCCAATACGAATTTTGGGATGGTGCTGATGGCGGTATTTCCGATGGCGACATGACTTGGGGACCAAAGTTAAATACCGGATTATTGCTACCGCAATGGAATAGTCCAATCCGCGACAAACAAACTGGAACGGTAATTCCTTGGTATGGCGATGTGAGCGGAACGATCTATGACGACAAATCGCGCTACGAACGCGTGCCTATCGAATGGCGATCATACGACAATTTGCGTGATTTCTTGGGAACGGGTATCGTGACTGAGAACAACTTCACCTTATCGCATAAATCTGAGAAACTAAGCTTGTTTACTTCTGGTAAATATGCCTATCAGAAAGGTCAAGTACCCAATACAAGCTTGAACTCCGGTGGTATCAACATCAATTCCAATTATCGTTTTACACCGAATTTGAATTTAGACATCAACTTTTCCTACAACAAGGTGAAGTCACCAAATTTTCCACGATATGGTTACGGACCCAAAAACCACATGTACACCATACTGCTTTGGATGGGAAATGATGTAAACGGACAAGACTTGGCTAACAATCTATACATTCCAGGACAGGAAGGATATCGCCAAGCCAACTACAACTATGCTTGGTACAACAATCCCTACTTCGCTGCCAATGAGCTAAATCAAGTGTTTGACCAAGACGTGGTACACGCACAATCCAGATTGAACTGGCAAGTTTCCTCCAAGTTCAATGTGCAAGGACGTATTGCTGCTCGCCAAAAAACCACGTTTGAAGACATGCAAAGTCCGAAATCATACATGAATTACGGTGATTCGCGAAATGGTGATTACAAAATGTGGAACAATGGACAGTTGAACTTCGATGCCGACGTATTGGCCACGTACAGCGATCAGTTTAGCGATAATTTTGGCTTGAATATTAATGCGGGTGCCTCAACATTCAAGCGTACGTTGTCTAATGCATATCAATCGACCGACGGATTGGTTGTGCCATTCATTTATAATCTGGGAAATACCCAAGGACCGGTACGCGCTACCAATGCCAATCATACATCCATCACTAGAAGTGCCTATGCATCCGTTAACTTCGATATCTTTCGCTCTACGTATTTGAATTTTTCAGGTCGTAATGATTGGTCATCGACTTTGTCGGCCGAAAACAATTCCTATTTCTATCCGTCAGCGTCCTTCAGTACGATCGTGTCTGATTACATCCCGATGCCACGTGCGATTGATTACGCGAAGCTCTATTCTTCTTGGGCTTCGGTATCGTCGGCCTTAGATCCATACAGTATCCGCGCGGTGTACAACAAAGCGTTGACATATGGATCTACACCATCCGTTAGTTATCCAAGCGGCATCATCAATCCTAACATCCTGCCCGAGCAATCCAATACTTGGGAAATGGGTTTGGCTTTTGCTTTCTTGAAGAATCGCCTGAATATGGATGTGACCTATTATGATATGCGCGATCGCAATCAGATTATTCAACTCGAAAACTCCGATGCTTCTGGATTCGCTACGCGAATGGTAAACGGTAATGTCTATCGTACGCAAGGTATGGAAGTGATGTTGGGTGCACGCATTATCGAAAATGATCATTTTTCGTGGCGTACTGCCGTCAACTGGACACGTTCTGTGCGCAGAGTACAATCTATTTACGGCGATCAGGCACGATTTGGCAACCTATATCAAGGAGATCGTGCTGATGCCTACTACGATCAAGTTTGGCAGAAAAATGCGGATGGTCAGTTGATCCTCAATCCAACGACAGGAATGCCGATTCGTGATCCTTTCCCACGTTATTTGGGCTATTTCAATCCGGATTGGCAGTTTGGTTTCAGCAATACCTTTATGGTCAAAAATATTCGCATACAAATGGATATTGATGGGTCTATTGGTGGGGTGATGCGTTCTCAAACGATTGAAAAAATGTGGTGGGGCGGTAAACACCCTTCTTCCACACTGTACAGACAAGAAGAATACGATGCAGGACAAAATGTATATAGACCATCTGGCGTCATAGTAACTGGCGGTGAGGTAAAGTATGATGTACAGGGAAATATTACGGAAGATACACGTACTTATGCGCCATTTACCGATGCCGTAAGTTGGCAGACTTGGTCACAGATTTATCCTTATCAGGCACGTGTTACGGAGAGCGAAAGCAGCACATTTGCCAACGTGTATGATCGTTCATTTGTAAAATTACGTAGACTTTCTGTAGGATACGATTTAAATAAATGGCTGAAATCAAGCAAATTCAAAGCACTGGATGCCTCCGTATTCGGCACGAACTTATGGGTTTGGAAAAATATTCCTTACATCGATCCAGATTTTGGTATTGGTAACGACGACAACCTGCAAGATCCATCTACCAGATACCTCGGTGTATCTCTTAACCTTACTTTTTAATTTTTCGATCATATGAAAAAGCTTAGAAATACGATTACTATAGCCAGCTTGCTGCTGCTAACCACCTTGTCTTCCTGCGAAAAGTTGACGGAGGTAAATATCGACCCGAACAATGCTTCATCCACACATCCTCAAGCTTTACTGACCAATGTGGAGTGGAATGCTTTCAACACGTGGCGTGGTACATCACCCTTATACACACTCAAGATGATCTTGCAGACCGATGGCGAGAATGCCAATCAGATTTATAATTGGCAGCGTGGCAGTTTCGATCAGTACAATGATCTTCGTAATGTGACCAAAATGATGGAAGAAGCTTCCGCTATTGATGAGCCGACTTATTTGGCATTAGGCAAATTCTTTCGCGCCTATTATTTCTATAACCTGACACTCACTTTCGGTGATATTCCCTATAGCGAGGCATTGCAAGGGGAATCGGCTGGATTGTATTTGCCCAAATACGACGAGCAAAAGGCCGTTTTTGTGGGTATTCTTGATGAATTAGCCGAGGCCGACGAATTGCTGCAAGTCAATCCCGACCTGATCGCCGGAGATATTATCTATGGTGGGAATGCGAGTAGCTGGCGCAAACTGATCAATAGTTTCCGCCTAAAAGTATTAATGACCCTGTCTAGCAAAACCGCTGATGCGGACTTAAATATTGTGCAGCAGTTTGCACAAATTGCGAATAGCGGCATATTATTGGAATCCGATGCAGACGATGGTCAACTCGTTTACCTAGATCAGCAAGACAATCGCTATCCAGAGTTTAACTCCAGCGGTTACGGATCGGGCATGTATATGGATTCTACCTTCATTCGTCGTTTGCAAGATCATCAAGATCCGCGCTTGTTCGCCATTGCATCACAAACACGCTTAGGCCGTGAAGCCGGAGCTGCATTAGATGATTTCACCGCTTATGAAGGCGGAGATCCTATCGTACCTTATGCATTGGTCAACGATAAAGCCATTGCTGGAAGACTTTCAAAAGTGCATGATCGCTACACCATTGACCCGACATGCGAACCCATGGTATTAATGGGTTATGCCGAGCAACAGTTTATCTTAGCGGAAGCGGTTGTACGCGGATGGATTCCCGGCGACGCGGTTACGCAGTATAATGCTGGCGTGCGCGCGGCTCTCAACTTCTATGCAAAGTATGCGAAAAATTTGGGTCAGTACTTTGGTACCGAGCGTGTAGATGCTTATTTGCAGTTGCCTAATGTTAATTTAGCGAATGCGACGACTACGGAGCAGCGTATCGAACGTATCATGATGCAGAAATATTTACGTTCCTTTCATCAAGGTGGTTATTCAGCTTACTTCGATCATTTGCGCACAGGTTATCCAACCATGCGCAAAGCGGCCAATGTGCGTACCGCTTACCGATGGATGTATCCACAGAAAGAGTACAATCAGAATACGGCTCAGGTGGATGCAGCGATCCAAAGACAATTTAACGGCAATGATGCCATTCAGCAAGAAACATGGTGGACAAAATAATGGTATCTTACACAGAAAAACAGCATGGATAGTAGAAGAGCATTTTTAAAGAAAGCAGCGATGTTGGGTGGCGCAACGGCCGCTTATCAATTCCTTCCTAGTTCCATCGCACGCGCATTGGCCATTGAAGTCGAAGCGGGAACAACCTATTTGGATGCCGAGCATGTGGTATTCCTAATGCAGGAAAACCGATCATTTGATCATTGTTTCGGCACGTTGCGTGGGGTTCGTGGTTTCAGCGATCCGCGCGCCATTCGCGACGGCGACGGATTACCTGTTTGGGTGCAGAAAAATGCGCAAGGTGAAGTTTACGGGCCATTTCGCTTAGACATTGAGCAAACGAAAGCCACTTGGATGGGTTCTTTACCACATAGTTGGAAAGATATGGTTGAAGCTAGGAATAATGGCAAGCTCGATACTTGGCTAGAAGCTAAAAAAGCCGGAAACAAGGCGTATCAACATTTGCCTTTGACCATGGGCTATCACACACGTCAGGATATTCCTTTTTACTACGCCTTTGCCGACGCATTTACGGTGTGCGATCAACATTTCTGTTCCTCACTCACGGGTACGAGTGCCAACAGATCGTATTTCTGGTCTGGCACGGTACGAGAAGAACCACATAATCCAGAGTCCGTGGCGCACGTGGATAATGGACAAATTAATTACCGCGATGTGCAATGGACGACCTATCCCGAACGATTAGAGAAAGCAGGTATTTCATGGAATGTATATCAAAACGAATTAAGCTTACCCGTAGGATTTGCAGGGGAGGAGGAAGATTGGTTAGCTAATTTCACCAATAACAACCTAGAGTTTCACGAACAATATAAAGTGCGATTCCATCCAGCGCATCGGCGCTGGATGGAAAATACGCTAGCATCTTCCAAAGCAGAGTTAGAAAAGCGGATCGATCAGCAATCGGAGCAGTATACGAAATTGAAGCAGCAAATCGAGCGGCTCACGCGAGACTTAGAAAACTATTCCGCTGCTAAATTTGAGCAACTCGACTCTTTTAGCAAGAGCATCCATCGGAAAGCGTTTTGCACGAATACAGCCGATCCAGATTATCACCAATTAGCTTCGCTAAAATACCAAGATCAAGAAGGAGAGAAGGAAGTCCAAGTGCCAAAAGGGGATATCTTCCATGAGTTTCGAAAAGATGTCGATGCGGACAATTTGCCAACCGTATCTTGGTTAGTGGCACCTTGTCGATTTTCTGACCATCCTGGTTCACCGTGGTTTGGTGCGTGGTACGTATCCGAAGCGTTGGATATTCTGACGAAGAATCCTGAAATCTGGAAGAAAACCATTTTCATTTTGACTTATGATGAGAATGATGGTTATTTTGATCATGTGCCACCGTTTGTGCCAGCACATTCCGATCGCACATTTTCGGGTTTAAATCCCGAAGGCATGGATACCCGATCGGAGTATGTAACAGCAGCCCAAGAAAAAGTGCGCACCGGAAAACCAGAAGCCACCTTAGATAGTCCGATTGGCTTAGGGTTTCGCGTACCGATGGTTATTGCTTCTCCTTGGAGCAAAGGTGGGTGGGTGAATTCTGAAGTGCTCGATCTCACATCAAACATTCAGTTTTTAGAGCACTTTATTGGCCGAAAATTTGGTAAAGAAGTATTGGAAACCAATCTATCTGATTGGCGAAGGGCGGTTTGTGGTGACCTCACTTCGGCTTTTCGCCCAGCAGCATCGAAAGACACAGCGCCGCATCTGACGCCTGTAGATCGCGATGCCGAAGTCGCGCGTATTTATGCCGCAAGCATACAGCAACTTCCTGGAGATGTAGCAGCTTTTTCTAAAGACGAATTGCAGAC
>JAAIGF010070287.1_pt1 | contig 10759 bp, 5 predicted proteins | sample 6487441 | NCBI WGS metagenome assembly JAAIGF01 (sample SAMN13974129, study PRJNA590717) | phyllosphere metagenome | biome: pepper field; feature: multiple bacterial spot infested pepper fields; material: pepper leaves; isolation source: leaves from pepper fields | host: Capsicum annuum ...
CATCGAACGCACCATCTTTGACTTCTCACAGATTTCTTTACAATCGCAGGCAGAAGATATTAACGAATTAGTACGCGAATTATCCAACGATCCAAAGTTTGCTCTTCCTGATCAATTGAGCCAGTTAGGCACACTTGCTTTTAATGGTAGTTTTAAGGGTCTGTACGATGATTTTGCAGTAGATGGAAAGTTCAAAACCGACATCGGTGAGATGCAGACCAAGACATCCATTGCCATTGGACCTGAATTAGTGTATAGCGGACGCGTCACTTCATCTTCTTTTGATATTGGCGCACTCACCCATAGTGATCTACTTGGAAAATCGGGAATGCAGCTCGACTTTAAGGGGCGCAACACGGATTTGGCCAAGTTAGATATCACCGTGGGTGGAAGGCTTCAACAATTTGAATTGCAAAAATATGCGCTACAAGAAATGCATTTTCAAGCGAGCTTGCAAAACGAGCTTTTGCAACTAAATGGGCAAGTAAATGACATGGAAGCGGCGTTGGATTATGATGCGGCCATTGATTTCTCACAACAAGTACCAAATTATAAACTCACTTCACACATTGATCGACTCAATCTATCTGCACTTCATCTCATACAAAAAGACAGTGTGATCGTAGAAAATACCGATGTAGAAGCCGACTTCGTGGGGAACGACATCAATAACCTGTCGGGTTATCTTGCGTCGCAAGATATCAACTTGCAGACCTTAGCCGGTGTGTTTGAAATTAAAGACTTCCGATTTGAATCATCGGGCGATCAGCTCAACCGACAGCTTAGCCTGCAATCCAACGTGTTGGATGCAGAGATGACCGGCACGATCGATCTTAATACGATTGAAGCCTATTTTCAATCATTAGCTGTACAATATGCTCCCGCAATAGGTTTGGCAAAAAAGCCTTTCGACGATCAGAATTTCGACTTGAAGGTAGCGGTAAAATCATTTGAACCCGTATCTGCTTTCTTGGATGTACCATTGCAATTTGATGAAGGCGCTACCTTGGAAGCCAATTTTTCGTCGGATAATTACATTGGCAACTTTGTATTTGCTAGTCCACAGGTATCGTATAATAATATCAAACTGAGCAATCTGCGCGTAGAAGAACATACCGACGCAAAGAACTTCTCGCTTCGGCTATTAGCAGATCGCTTTTCTATTTCTGACAGCATATTCGTGAACAAAGTAGCTATTGAAAATATCCTCACCAACGATAGCCTGACCTTTGCGATTCATGCCGCAGAAGATCAGGCGTCTGATCGACTAAGACTGCACGGACACATCCATTTTGAGCACAACAAGCCCGCTTATATACACTTTAATGAATCGACCATTGTACTCAACAACGAGCCTTGGGAGATTCAGTCCGACACAGAAATTCGGGTGTCAAAAGGCAAGTTGTACTTCGAAAAATTCCGGTTTGCGCAAAACAATGAAAATGTAGAATTCAATGGTATTTTGTCTAATGAAGAAGACGATTTGCGCATTAGTTTCAACCGCTTCGGGTTGAAATCCCTAGAAGCAATCACGAATCCATTAGGCGTGCATCTTCGTGGTGAGCTCAATGGAGAAGTGACTATTACGTCTGTATTGCAGTCACCTCGCTTCCGCGCGAGCATCACCACAACACCGATCGTGTACAATACCATCCCGATTGGACAATTGAACTTTGATGCCAACTTCAATCCTAGCAGTAAACTGGTCGACGTAAAGATCAATTTGTTAGATGCGCTGCGCCGCGGTTTCCAATTAGAAGGAACCTATGATTTGGCCGATACCGAAAATGCTTTGCAATTGCGCGGGGAAATCCGCGAGATAGAATTGGTATTATTTCAACCTTTCTTAAAAGAGTTGGTCAGTGATCTGGATGGGAAAAGCAGTGCCGACATACGCATTGGTGGCACATTTGCCGCGCCAAAAATTTCTGGAACCGCAGAGATTCAGCAAGCGAGCTTTACAGTGATGTACCTCAACACACCCTATCACCTGGCGCAACAATCACTCATGGTGGAGAATAATGTGGTGCAATTCGATAATCTGCGCTTATTCGATGCGCAGCGTCATGAAGCTGCAGCATCGGGCTATTTGGATCTGAACCAACTGAGTGATCCTGATATTCAGGTGGAAGCGCGTGCCAACAATTTTCACGTTTTGAATACCACGTACAAGGAAAATAACCTGTATTATGGTACGGCTTACGCGACGGGTATTTTCAAATTTGCAGGCAGAACATCGAATCTCAACATCGACATCACCGCATCATCTAATCCCAACACGGTGATGACTATTCCGCTGGATGCGGCCATGACCATCTCCGACAGTGACTTTATCTACATGGTAGAGGCAGATGACAAGAAGAAAAACGTACCAAAGAATCAGTACTTCTTCCAAGGTTTGACGATGAATATGGATCTAAAAATCACGCCCGATGCAGAGGTCAATTTGCAAACCGATATTGGCTCACTACGGGGTACGGGCGACGGGGAAGTGCTTCTAAAAATATCGAGCAGAGGTGATTTTGAGATGTTTGGTGATTACAGTGTTAATTCGGGTAAGTTCCATTTTGTGGCACAGGATTTTATCAACAAATATTTTGACATAAAGCAAGGTGGCACGATTCGTTGGACAGGTGATCCGGCACAAGCGCAATTAGATATCACGGCGCTGTATCAGCAGCGTACTTCCTTAGGTGCATTGTACGATGCTGCCGGACGTGAACGTAATGAGGAACGTGTATTGGCGCAAGCTGATATGATTATTCGAGGTACGTTGACCAGTCCAGACATCACATTTGACTTGAGCTTTCCGCTTACACCTTACGTGAAGGATGAGTTGCAGGCTTATTTTAGCGATGCCAATAATATCAATCAGCAAGCATTGAGCTTGATTGTGCGGCGCAGCTTTACCGCGACAAGCACGAGCAATGAATTTGGACGCGAGGTGAACAATACACTACTTTCGGCAGGAACCGAATTTGCATTCAACCAACTGAATGCGATTATTTCACAATCATTGAACGTGAATTTCCTAGATCTGAATATTCGCTCTTTCAACGATGCTTCTGCTTCGCTCCGTTTATTTGATGACCGGCTGATATTAACGGGTGGTGTAAGCGACCGACGAAATCTGCAAACGACCGACTTAGCACTATTTTCGGCTCGAGTAGCCACTGATGCAGAATTAACTTATCGTATTCGACGTGATGGCAGTTTGATGTTTAGAGCGTACAACCGATTAAATACGCGAAATATCTTATTCACCCCGACGGATGATTATATCAATGCGGTAGGATTGGTTTATCGAAAAGAATTCAACACCTTTCACCAGTTCTTTAAGCAATTATGGACTTTCAAAAAGAAAGAGGATGAGACGATTGATCTGACCGTCCCACGCGACACGACAGTCACACCGGTGACTTCCAATTAAATCTATTCTACAAGAAAGACATCACCAGTTCTTCCCATTCTTGCTCCACAGATCCTACATAAGATGGTTTCTTTGCTCGATTGTACCAATAATCCGCATTCCATTGGTCGCCTTCTACCCGATGTAAATAAGCATGTACATGCGCAGATTCGCGATCGCTAAGCTGATCTACAAGATCATGAGCCGTGCGCCAGTCGCCCTTGCCATCGTACCAAAGTGCTTTTAATGGCGCCGACCAAATCGTCGGTGGTGCACTTTGAACTAAGCTATGTTTGAATTCGGTCATTGTTTTCATCGTTAGATAGATTGTTGTTACTATTTGAATTTGCTAGCAAGCTGCGCCAGTTTCGCCGCCATATCACCGCCATTTGCATCTTGCTTTTTGTTATTATCTGATCTTTTTTCGCGTTTCTCTGGTTGGCGCTCTGGGCGATCTTGCCGCTTGCGGAGTTGCGTTTCACCACTTTTCATGGATAGACTGATGCGATTGCGCTGCTCGTCTACCTCAATCACGGTCACTTCTACTTTTTGCTGCACCTTCACCACCTCGCGTGGATCTTGCACATAGCGATCTGCTAACTGACTAAGATGTACCATGCCATCTTGATGTACGCCAATATCTACAAATGCACCAAAATTGGTAATATTGGTCACGATTCCCGGAAGTCGCATGCCCACGCGCAGATCTTTCACGCTGTTGACACCATCGGTAAAAGAAAATTGCTCAAACTGATCGCGCGGATCTAATCCCGGTTTTGCCAATTCGGCCAAAATATCGTGCAACGTTGGCAATCCCACTTCTTTCGATACGTAGCGTTTCGGATCGATTTGTTGCCGCAATTGCTCATCGCGCAATAAATCTTGCACGGTAGCTTTTAAATCTTTTGCCATCAATTCGACAAGCGCGTAACGCTCCGGGTGAACAGCCGAAGCATCCAAGGGATGTTTTGCATCGCGAATCCGTAAAAAGGCGGCAGATTGCTCGTAAGCTTTTGCGCCCAATCGAGGTACTTTCTTCAATTCTTTTCGTGAAGAAAATGGTCCATTTTCTTGCCGATAATTCACAATTTGCTGTGCCAATCCTGGCCCTAATCCAGATACATAAGCCAAGATTTGTTTCGAAGCGGTATTTAGCTCCACTCCCACCGCGTTCACACAAGAAACCACCGTATCGTCTAATGCACCTTGCAATTTATTTTGATCTACGTCGTGCTGATATTGTCCTACGCCAATAGATTTTGGATCAATTTTCACCAGCTCAGCGAGTGGATCCATTAGCCTCCGGCCAATAGAAACTGCACCACGTACGGTAATATCTTGATCGGGAAACTCTTCGCGTGCTACTTCGGAGGCTGAATAAATGGATGCACCACTTTCGTTCACCATCACAATTGGAATCGTAAGCGAAAGCTTACGAACAAATGCTTCTGTTTCTCGCCCAGCCGTACCATTGCCAATGGCTATCGCTCCTACATCGTATTTAGAAACCAAATGCTTGATTGTCTTTTGCGCTTCGGCTTCGCCACCTGCGCCGTTGTGTGGGAAGATGGCGGTATTTTCTAAAAGACTGCCCTGCGCATTGAGCACAACAGTTTTACATCCTGTGCGAAACCCGGGATCGATAGCGAGCAATGAAACCGCTCCTAAAGGAGCAGCCAAAAGCAATTGGCGGACATTCTCTGCAAAAACCTTAATTGCTTCTTCATCTGCTTTTTGCCTAGTCAGTACGCGCATCTCCGTTTCCATGGAAGGTTTCAGCAAGCGCTTGTAGCTATCTTGCACGGCCAACTGAAGCTGAGCAGCTACTTCGCCAACAGATCTAATGTATCGTTTTTCGATCTGTGGTAACACATCCACTTCTTCTACAGCAATATCTAAGTTGAGCAGTTCTTCTTTCTCTCCACGACGCATAGCTAAGACACGATGCGAAGGTGCGTCCTTGATGAATTCGGACCATTCAAAATAATCTCTAAATTTCTGCGCACTCGCTTCTTTGCCTGCAACGACTCGACATACAAATTTCCCTTTTTTCTCCAGCACACGACGTACGGTATTGCGTACCTCGGCATCTTCATTGATAATCTCTGCGACGATGTCACGAGCACCAGCTAATGCTTGTTCAACCGATTCCACTCCTTTGTCGGCATCTACAAAAGCTTCTGCTTTGGGCTGTAGTTGACGAATATCCTGCGCTAATAATAGCTCAGCCAATGGTAACAAACCTTTTTCTCTAGCGATCGAAGCACGTGTTTTGCGCTTGGGTTTGTATGGCAGGTAAATATCTTCTAAAGCCGACATCGTTGCTACCGCTCGAATCTGCAATTCAAGCTCTGCGGTTAGCTTTCCCTGTTCGGTGATCGACTTTAGTACCGCTTCTTTCCGCTTATCTAGATCACGCAATTGTTGTATGCGATCGCGGATCGCAGCTACTTGCACTTCGTCTAGACTGCCTGTCATTTCCTTGCGGTATCTGGCTATAAAGGGAATTGTAGCTCCTTCATCCAACAGCTGGATGGTGGTTTGCACTTGCTTTGTATGGATATTCAGCTCTTTCGCTATACTATTTTCGGAAGACATCGTAATGAGTAGGTATTTTGTTTAGCAAAAAATCCGATTAAGACAGAGCAACGCTCGGCCAGTAACCGGATAATTTCTTTATAATATTGTTAAAAAAAGGGCGTATTTCTAGGCTTCTTTAGTAGCCGAAGTTTCACTATCATCTGTAGACGGCGTTGCCAATGGCACATCTGCTACCGTATTATTCGGATTATGTTGATGTGTTCCGGCAGGTGTTGTGAACTGAGGGACGGTTGATGTTGGTTTCGGTTCTTCTGCATGGGCACGCATTTGCTCAGACATCGATGCTGCTGTTGGAGCTGCTGTAGCCACTGGACTTTTTTTAGGTTCTTCTACTTCCACATCAAGGTCTTTCTCAAAACTATTGATCTGATCGGATAATTCTCGTTTGATGCCGTCAGACGCATCTTTGAATTCGCGAATTCCTCTTCCCAAACCACGCGCCAATTCTGGCAATTTCTTTCCTCCAAACAGAAAAAGGATAACAATGATGATTAACATCATTTCCTGTGTTCCGATATTTAAAAACGCTAAATTCATGTCTTTGATATCAATTATTAATACTGCTAATGTACATAAAAGTTCAGAATTAAGCAGACAAATCCATGTAAAGATCTTGTAGGCATCGGGTGTGCAAAAGATAATACGTGGATTTCCGCGCTTCTATTTACCTTTGGCCATATTTGTTTCACATGTTCGCTTCCATACGAAAAGATAAGGCTTTTTACATTAGTACGATGGCGCTTGCAGCACCGATCGTTGTATCCCAATTGGGGCATACCATGGTACATACTGCCGATACAATCATTGTCGGACAATTCGCAGGTCGCATACCTTTAGCGGCCGTTTCGCTCGTGCATGCCGTATTCATGGTTGTGCTAGTTATTGGTTTGGGTATTGCGTATGGTATTACACCGCTCATCGCACAGTATAATGGTAAATCCGATTTTAAAGAATGTGCGAAATTGCTCTCCAACAGCATTTGGCTGAATGTAGTGACGGGCATCCTCCTTTTTTGTGCTGTGTATTGGGGATCGATGTATGCGATGGAACATACGGATCAAGATCCCTTGGTGGTAGAGGCTGCTAAACCGTACCTTTTTATTTTAGGACTTTCCATTTTGCCATTGATGATCTTTAATGCATTCAAGCAATTTACCGAAGGTTTGGGGTTTACGAAGCAGGCGATGAATATCACGATTTGGGGCAATGTGCTGAATATCCTGATTGCCTTGGTACTGGTAAGGGGTATGTTTGGTTTTCCAGAAATGGGTATTCGTGGCGTTGGTATTGCGACGCTGGTAGATCGTATCTTAATGATGTTGGTCATGGCGGCGTATGTATTACGATCGAAGAACTTTAAACGTTATATGGTGGATTTCTCCATCCGCTTTATAGATCGTACACGCATCAATAGTATTTTTAAAATTGGAGCGCCCGTGGCGATGCAATATGTATTTGAAATCGGTGCTTTTGCTACTGCCGCGTTGATTGCCGGAAAAATAGGCGCATTAGAACAAGCAGCACACCAAGTAGCAATCACCTTGGCGGCGATGACTTATATGATGGCGAGCGGATTGGCTTCGGCGGCCACGATCAAGACTGGAAACAGCTTTGGAACGGGCAACTTCCAGCGTTTACAGAAGTTTGCGATGGTTTCATATCGTCTTGTGCTGGTGTTTATGATCTTCTGGGCAATCATTTTTGCCCTATTCAATCAATATTTGCCCCTTGTGATTACACAGGATAGGGAAGTCATTGCTATTGCCGCTAGTTTACTGATTATTGCAGGCATGTTCCAATTGTTTGATGGAACGCAAGTAGTAGGATTAGGTGTTTTACGTGGTATGGGTGATGTCAACGTGCCAACGGCCATTACCTTTGTCGCGTATTGGATTGTTGGCGTACCTAGCGCTTATGTGATGGGATTGGTATTAGAATGGGGAATACAAGGAATTTGGTACGGACTGACGCTGGGTTTACTAACATCCACCGCGCTATTATATTGGCGATACAAAACGATTATTGCTCGTAAAATAAAAAGCACGGTACGTTCGCAAACGCACCGTGCTTAATATATTCTTTTTGTTGGGTCGTACTATACCGTACGATCCAAATCCCAATTTTCTAAATAGTCTGCCACCCGTTTGATAAATGTACCGCCTAATGCGCCATCGATTACGCGGTGATCGTACGACATCGTGATGTACATAAAGTGACGAATACCGATCAAATCTCCGGCTGGAGTTTCGATAACGGCTGGTTTCTTTTTGATCGTGCCTACGGCTAAGATCGCCGCCTGCGGTTGGTTGATAATGGGCATACCGAAAATGTTGCCAAAAGCGCCAATATTCGTAAACGTAAATGTGCCACCTTGGGTGTCATCTGGTTTCAATTTATTATCCCGTGCTCGCTGCGCTAAGTCATTCACCGCATGACTAATACCGAGTAGGCTCAATTGATCCGCATCTTTGATCACTGGTACAATCAAGTTTCCATTCGGCAAAGCCGTGGCCATCCCGATATTAATATGTTTACGGCGGATGATATTATACCCATCGGCAGAAACATTAATCATCGGAAAATCCTTAAGCGCCTTAGAAATGGCTTCTATAATGAGTGGCGTAAACGTAATATTCTCGCCCTCACGCTTTTTGAACCCATCTTTCACACGGTTTCTCCAATTTACAAGATTGGTTACATCTGCTTCTACTGCTGAGAATACATGTGGCGACGTATGTACACTACTCACCATATGATCAGCAATTAAGCGACGCATGCGATCCATTTCAATAATCTCATCGCCATCGCCTTTGGCCACTACCACCGGTTTGGCAGCAGATTTTGGTCGCTCCACTACTGCAGACTGATTTTGCTCGTTGTGCGTTTTATGATTGTTTGAATCTTCCTTTGATTTATCCTGCAACTTCGGATCAGCGTCCTTTTGGGAAAGATATTTGAGTACATCATCTTTGGTGACACGCCCTTCGGCTCCGCTGCCAGATACTTGATCCAGTTCAGCAAAAGAAATTCCTTCTTCTTGTGCAATGCTGCGAACTAATGGCGAGTAAAAACGATGTGAGCTTTCTGCGGAATGCTGTGTTACTTCTTCTGTTGGCGTCGAAGTATGTTGCACATCTTGAGGCGATTCTATACTTGTTAAACCCGGTACGTCTTTGATATCGACAGGAATATCGTCTTCTTGATTGGCCACGTGGTTATCGGTATCCTGCTCATCCGATTCTTCTTGCGCATCGGTTTGGATGATAGCAATCACCTCACCCACCTGCACCACATCACCATTCTCAAAAAAACGTTCTTTCAGCACACCTTGTACAGGCGATGGAACATCAGAATCCACCTTGTCTGTAGCCACTTCCAATACAGAATCATCTTCCTGAATAAGATCTCCAATTTCTCTCAGCCAGTTGGTTACGGTTGCTTCCGTAACACTTTCACCCATTTTTGGAAGAGTAAGTTTATGCAATGCCATGATATACTTTTTTGAAGTGATTTACGAATATAGTCAATCTCGCTAAAACGAACAGTAATTCAAAATATAATAATTACAAATCCCGTAAAAACAAAATTTTATTCTATTTCAATCAATTTGCGCAACTGTTGCCACAATAGAAGAAAACACTGTATGGTTGTGCGTTCAATATTGATGTTGCGATCATTCTGGAAGTGAAACAACCGCGTATGCACGTTCGTTTTGGTAGCTAACGCAATCCATATAGTGCCTACTGGTGTATCCTCTGTACCGCCATCCGGTCCAGCAAATCCACTTGTCGCTAGGGCAAAATCTACGTCAAATTTCTTCCGTGCACCAGCAGCCATCGCACTTACGACTTGCTCACTCACAGCACCATACGTTTCTAAATATTGTTCACTAACGTCCAGTAAATTGCTTTTGATTTCGTTGGTATACGACACAATGGATCCTTTAAATACATTGCCGGCTCCCGGTATCGCTGTGATGCGACTGGCAATTGTACCGCCAGTACAACTTTCGGCTGTCGCCAATGTATACCCTTTGGAGTGCATAAGTGGTAAAATCGCCCCTTCCAAATCTACATCGCCAAAAGTGACAAAGTGCTCATGCACTCGTTCTTTAATCCGATTGGCGTATCCTTCCATTTCAGCGCGCAGTGCGTCGGCATCTTGGCTCGTGCCAGTCAGCCGAAGCCTCAAAATACCCAACTTCGGCAAATACGCCATTCGGATATAGTCGGGCATTTCTGCTTCGATATCTTGTATGGATTCCGCTAAGTGTGATTCACCGATTCCAGCAGTTAAGATATAGACATTCACGATGTTTCCTTGATTTGCTGCATTAGCAAGTTTTGGTAGCACATGCTGAGACATGATGTGTTTCATTTCGTATGGTACTCCGGGCATAAACGCAAAAGATTTGCCTTCATGCGTGTACCATAAACCAGGCGCTGTACCCAATTCATTGAACAATACTTCACCATCTTCAAATACATCTGCTTGCATTTCGTTGATCGCTGGCATAGCCCGTTTGCGCTGCGCGAATATGTTCTCCACATGTGCTAATACGTGCTGATCACGAACCAGATTTGTTCCAAAGTAGATAGCAGCCGTACGTTTAGTAATATCATCTTTGGTGGGACCCAAACCGCCCGTTACCAAAATAATATCTGCGCGTTGTTTAGCGGCGTCGAATGCCGCAACAATAGCATCTTCGCGATCGGCAATGGTAGTGATATGCACGACAGCAAGGTTTAA
>JAAIGF010130287.1_pt1 | contig 10755 bp, 6 predicted proteins | sample 6487441 | NCBI WGS metagenome assembly JAAIGF01 (sample SAMN13974129, study PRJNA590717) | phyllosphere metagenome | biome: pepper field; feature: multiple bacterial spot infested pepper fields; material: pepper leaves; isolation source: leaves from pepper fields | host: Capsicum annuum ...
ACGAAGGTGTGGCCGAATTCCAGTGTCACCGGCGCCTGGGTGATCTGCACCCCAAGCGCGCGCCAGGCGTCATGCAGCTGCTGCACTTCAGCGGGGTTGGCGGCCACCATCGCCAGCTCGGCGGCGCCGGCCTCGGCGGTGACCGGCGGCAGCACGCCGTCGCGCTGCCACAGGCCCAGGGCCGCGCCATCACTGAGCAGGAACAGGGCGAAGCCGGGCGTCTGCTCGACCGGCGGCGTGCCAAGGATGCCGCTGTAGAACGTGGCACTGGCCGCGACATCGCGCACGTACTGCAACAGGGTGCTGGGCTTGAACATGGGGAACCTCCGTTGTTGGGAGCGCCCATGGTGGTGCGGGCCTGCTGACAGATCCTGTCAGCAGCGTTGACGGCGCTGGCCTGCGCTTCTGCCCTGGTAGAGTCGACTGTCAGTCGACTGCTCCTGCGTGAAAATCCCGCGCTTCGCGCGATAGTCGACTAGCAGTCGACTCTACCCCCGGCGTTTCGTACGCCGCCGGTTCCGGGCAGCGCGCTCTTGCAGCTCACGCCCGATCCAGCCAATCCGGGGCGATGCCCTGCGCTTTCTGCCAGCGGCGCAGCAACGTGCCGCGCGGCACCTGGTAGCGCTCTTCCAGCCTGCGCACCCGCCGGATGCGGTCCAGGCGGAAATGGCGGAAATCCTCGCGGCCCTCGCACCATGCCGCCAGCACCACCACCTCATCGAAGTAGCCCAGCGCGAACGGCCAGACCACGCGCTCGCTGCGCTGCCCCTGCGCGTCCTCGTAGGCAAACTGCAGCCGCTGCTGCGCGCCCACGGCTTCGCGCACCGCCTGCAGCCGCGCCGCCGGCACCGTCGCTCCGGCCTTCGAGGGACCGATGCGCAGGCCGCTGTCGCGCAGCGCTTCACGGCGTGCGGCGGGCAGTACATGGGCGATGCGTGCCAAGGCATCACGGGCGGCGTCGGCCAACGCCGGCTCGGTGCGCGCGGCCACCCAGCGCAGGCCCAGCACCAGCGCATCGATCTCGGCTGGCGGCAGGGTCATCGGTGGCAGCACGTCGCCGGGTATCAACTGGTAACCCACGCCGGCCTCGCCGCGCAGGTCGGCACCCTGCGCGCGCAGGGTCTCGATATCGCGGTACAGCGTGCGCAGGCTGATGCCGAGCGCTTCGGCCAGGGCCTGCCCGGCCACCGGCCGGCGGTGCCGGCGCAGCAGCTGCAGCAGCTGGGTCAGGCGCAGCGCACGCGACATCAGCCGGCCAGCGCGCTGGACGCCACCACGTGCTCGCCCGGCGGCGGGGCCAGTGCGGCATCCACCAGCGCCCTGGCAATGCGCCTGGCCGGATTGATCCGCCAGGCCCGCGGCAGCACCGGCCCGAGCACGCCCAGCACCTGCAGGGCGAAGTGCTCGCCGCGACGCACCTGCTGCCGCTGCCCCCCGATCAGGCCCGGCCGCACCAGGGTGAGCGAGGCGAAGCCCAGTGCACGCAGGTCGCGCTCCAGCTCGCCCTTCACCCGGTTGTAGAAGATGGCCGAGCCCGCGTTGGCGCCGGCCGCGGAGTTCAGCACGAAGGCGCGCGCGCCCTGGGTACGGGCCAGGCGGGCGAAGGCCAGCGGGTAATCGTGGTCGATGCGGTGGAAGGCCTCGCGGCTGCCCGCCTGCGCCATGGTGCTGCCCAGTGCGCAGATCACCGCATCCACCTGCGCCCAGTCCGGTGCATCGGGCAGGCCGTCGAACTGCAGCACCGGGGCATGCAGTTTCGGATGGCTCAGGCCCAGCGGGCGCCGGGTCGGGGCCACCACCGCGCGGCACAGCGGGTCATCCAGCAGCATCGGCAGGGCCAGCCCGCCGACCAGGCCGGTCGCCCCCAGCAACATCACGCGCATACCCACCTCCCCTACGGCATCCTGTCGTCCATCGTAGCCGTTCAAGCCGTCGGCGGCCGCGCCGATATGCTGTCACCAGTCCCTGCCAGCCCCAGGATTTTTGCCATGACGGACCAGCCCGACCACCGCCCTGCCCCCGGTACCGCCCTGGGACCGCCGGCGCACGTGCGTGCGGTGTCCGACGATGGCCGCGGTGACCGGGTGGTCCTGCAGGGCGGCACGGCGGTGGCGCTGCAGCAGCTGTTCGCCGGCGCCGATGCGCCCGAGCCGCTGCTGGCCGCCTTTGCCAATGGCATGGCCACCCTGCCCGGCGAGCTGGGCGACATGGGTGACCGTCTGCAGTCGGCGCAGGCCAGCGCCGACTGGCCGCGCTACGGCCGGGCGATGCGGCAGCTGATCGACAAGTACATCCGCACCATCGAGCAGCACTCGCCCGATGGCCAGCCCGACAGCCTGCGCCTGTCCGAGCAGCTGCGCCTGCTGCTGGGTGGCGCGGTGGTGTCACTGCTGCTGCACGACCCGGACCTGCGCGAGCAGGCCCAGGCGCTGGCCGGCAAGCTGCGGCAGTGGCAGCCCGGCGCACCGCTGGAGCCCATCGAACAGGGCGTGCGCGAGCTGGGCCACCAGGTGGGCGTGCGCGCGGAGAGCTGGCAGGAACAGCAGGCCCTGCTGCTGGAGTTGTTTGCGCTGCTGCTGGAGAACGTCAGCGAGCTGCTGGATGACCGCAGCTGGCTGCAGGGCCAGATCGCCGCGGTACGCCAGCTGCTGGCCGGCCCGCTGGAAGCGGAATCGGTCGAGCGCACGCGCGCCGAGCTGCGCGAGGTAATCTACAAGCAGGGGCTGCTGCGCCAGGGCATCGACGATTCCAAGGCGGCGATGCGCGGCCTGATGGGCGAGTTCATCGAACGCATGGACGGCATGGCCGCCAGCACCGGGGAATACCACGACCGCATCGGCACCTATGCCCTGCAGCTGCGCGAGGCACGCAGCATCGCTGACCTCAACCAGCTGCTGCAGGAAGTGATGCATGACACCGGCAAGGTGCAGCAGCAGGCCGCACAGGCGCGCGACCACCTGGCCAGTGCGCGGCAGGAAGTGGAGCGCGCCGAGCGGCGCATCAGCGAACTGGAACAGGAACTGCGCGAGGCCGGCGACCTGGCGCGCATCGATCCGCTGACCCAGGCCCTGAACCGCCGTGGCCTGGACGAGATGCTGCAGCGGGAAATGGCCCGCGCGGCGCGCAACAACACGCCGCTGGGCCTGGCGGTGATCGACCTGGATGACTTCCACCAGACCAACGATGCCCACGGCCACGCCGGTGGCGATGCGCTGCTGCAGCACCTGGTGTCGACCTGCCGGCTGCTGCTGCGCGCCACCGATGGCATCGCCCGCCTCGGCGGTGATGAATTCGTGCTGCTGCTGCCGGAAACCCCGGGTGCCGACAGCATGGCCACGGTGCAACGCCTGCAGCGTTCACTGGCCCATCGCGTGCTGACCGTGCAGGACAAGCGCGTACCGGTGCACTTCAGCGCCGGCCTGGCGCAGTGGCAGCCCGGCGATGATGCCGAGGCCCTGCTGCGACGCGCCGATGAGGCGCTGTACGTGGCCAAGCGCCAGGGCAAGAACCGGGTGCAGGCGGGGTAATCCGCCCCGCCGGGCATGGCCCGGCGGCGGTTGGTGGGTGCCGACCGTTGGTCGGCACGCCCTTCGCCCGGCGGCCGTTGTTACTTCCCGCGCAGCTTCTGGATGCCGGTCACCGCGGCCAGCACGATCGCGCCGGCAACGATGCCGACCACCATGTTCGCTGCGGCACTGATCAGCCAGCCCCACTGGCCTTCGCCACCGAAGCCCTGCACCGCGTGGTGCAGCGCCGGCACGTTGTGCACGAGGATGCCGCCACCCACCAGGAACATGGCGATGGTGCCGGCCACCGACAGGAACTTCATCAGCCACGGCGCGGACACCACCAGGCCACGACCGAACGCGGCCACCGCCCCGCCCTTGCGCGACAGGTACAGGCCCACGTCGTCCAGCTTCACGATGCCGGCCACCAGCCCGTAGACGAACACCGTCATCGCCACGGCCACCACCGACAGGGTCAGCAGCTGCTGGGTGAAGGCCACGGTGGCGACCACGCCCAGGGTCAGCACGATGATCTCGGCCGACAGGATGAAGTCGGTGCGGATGGCACCCTTCACCTTGTCCTTTTCCCACGCCACCATGTCCACCTGCGCATCAGCCAGCGCCTTGCGCCGCTCGGCCTGGTGCTCGGCGTCCTCATCGGCCGAATGCAGGAAGCGGTGCGCCAGCTTCTCCACGCCTTCAAAGCACAGGAAGGCGCCGCCGATCATCATCAGCGGCACGATCAGCGGCACGTTCCAGCCGCGGCTGTGCAGCCAGGCTTCCAGCGCGCTGATCGCCAGCGCCGCCGGCACCAGGATCACCTTGTTCACCAGCGACCCCTTGGCCACCGCCCACACCACCGGCAGTTCGCGGTTGGCGTTGACGCCGGTCACCTGCTGCGCGTTCAGCGCCAGGTCGTCGCCCAGGACGCCGGCGGTTTTCTTCGCGGCGACCTTGGTGAGGATCGAGACGTCGTCGAGCAGGGTGGCGATATCGTCGAGCAGGGCAAACAGGCTGGCACCGGCCATGGTGGATCCAAAGAGGGGATGGGCGGATTCTGACTGATCCGGTGCCTGCTGCGGAAGCGGGTTCACTGCGTGCCTACCGCGCAGCAGGGACACTGGCAGCGTCCGCCCTTCTGCCGGGCACGTCCGTCGGGCATGGCCCGGCGCTACCAGAGCAGCGCACCGCCCCGAGGAGTTCCGCTTGAGCAATCCGTCCACCGCCACGGCCAATCCCACACTGGTCAAGGGCATGAACCGGCGCAGCCAGATCCTGCGCCTGCTGATGCGCTACCGCCATTCGGGCGTCTTTTCCGGAATGAACCTGGAAGCCTCCGGGCCCCACGCCGATATCCCGGCCGATGGGAACCCTGACCAGTTCGTCAGCGACCTGGAGGCACTGGGGCCGACGTTCGTCAAACTGGGGCAGATGCTTTCCACGCGCCCGGACATGATCCCGGCCGAGTTCGCCACGGCCCTGGAACGCATGCAGGAGAATGTGGCGCCCATCCCGGTCGAGCGTATCCACGCCGTCATCGAGCAGGAACTGGGCGCCGGGGTCAACAAGCTGTTTGCTTCATTCGACCCGGAACCGCTGGGCTGCGCCTCGATCGCCCAGGTTCACCGCGCGGTCCTTCATGACGGCCGGCTGGTGGCGGTGAAGGTGCAGAAGCCGGAGGTCGCCGCGCAGCTGCGTTCGGACCTTGACGCGCTGCGCAGCTTCGCCCTGGCCGCCGACCATCTCACCCAGGTTGGCCGCCGGGTACGCCTGCGCGACTGGCTCAATGAGTTCGGCAAGACGCTGATGCAGGAGCTGGACTACCGCACCGAGGCGGAGAATCTGGCCCGCTTCGGCCGCCACCTCTCGCCCTTCAAGCGGCTCTGGGTGCCTCAGCCGCTGTGGGATTACTGCGGCCAGCGCGTATTGACGATGGAACTGGTCAACGGCGTGCGGGTCGATGCAATCCCCGCCGTTCGCCGTACCGAGCAGCCGATGGACCCGCTGGCTGCCGCGCTGATCCGGGGCTATCTGGACCAGATCTTCGTGCATGGCGAGATCCATGCCGATCCGCATCCCGGCAACCTGCGGGTGACGCCCGATGGCCGCCTGGCGATCTTCGACCTGGGCATGGTCGCCCACATGCCGCCGCGCCTGCGCGAGCGCATGCTGAAGATCCTGTTTGCGGCCGTGGATGGACGGGGCGAGGAGGTGGCCGACGACCTGATCAGCATCAGCACGCGCCTGGAGTCCTTTGACGAGGAGCGCTACCTGCGTGAGACCGGGCAGCTGATCGCCCGCTATGCGGCCAGCAGCAGCTTCACCGAGGGCAAGGTGGTGCTGGACATGGTGCGCATCGCCACCGCCTGCGGCCTGCGCACACCGCCGGAACTGAGCCTGCTGGGCAAGGCGCTGCTGAACCTTGAGAGTGTGTGCCTGCTGCTGGCACCGGAACTGGACACCCGCCGCATCGTCGAACGACAGCTGCAGCACGTGATGCGGGCACGCCTGAAGAAATCACTCTCCATGCCCAACCTGGCCAGCGAGGCGATGGAGCTGCAGCAGCTGCTGCGCGATGGGCCGCGCAAGCTGACCGACATCATGGCGTTGCTGGCCGAGAACCGCCTGCAGATGAAGGTGACCGGCCTGGAAGAATCGCGGTTGATGGAGAACCTGCAGAAGATCGCCAACCGCGTGGCGGCCGGCATCATCAGTGCAGCGCTGATCATGGCTGCCTCGCTGATGATGAAGCTGGAGACCGGCTGGCACATCTTCGGCTATCCGGCCATCGCGCTGTTCCTGATGCTGATCGGCGTCGTGCTCGGATTGGGCATCGTGACCAGCGCCTTGCTGTTCGATCGGCGTGCACGTGCGCGCGAGGAACGCGGGCATCGTTGAAGAAGCGGGAAATCGCGCGGTTTTTTAATGAAATCGCGTAGCGGCTTTCACGCTGGTTTTACTTGAAACGCGCGATTTCACCTCATGTAACAAACAAACATTTCAGTCAGGTTCGTGCATGCACTATCGGGTCATCAGCCTGTCATGCATGTGTGCTTGAGGCAGCGCTGGTCGGATGGACACGCGTCGGTACGACGTCCATCACCACCTCCCGTCACTGCCGAAGCCGCTTATGCTCTGGATCCTGCTGCTGTCGTTGTTGTTGTTGGCCTGGTTGTTCCTCGCCTCCGATAAGTGGGTGTGGTGGAAGGCGAGCACGTTCTCGCTGCTGCTGATCCTGCTCAGCACGTGGTGGTTGATCGACAAGCTGTCCGGCGATGGCCTGAATGCCGCAACGCTCTACCACCTGGGCGCCGACATGGAAGGCGCCGGCATCGCGGACTTCAAGGGCTATATCGCCGGCTACATCGCGCTCGTCCTGGTGTCGCTGCTGCCGCTGTTTGCTACGCGGGTGAAGCGCTGGCGCCGCCCGGGTCGCGGTGGCGCATGGTTCGCCGGCTTCGCGGTGGTGTGGATCACCACGATCATGATCAGCCCGCTGGCACGTGATGGCCAGCGCCTGTACCAGCAGCTGCGCCCGGTCGATTTCGCCCGCATCGCTCCCGAATACCAGGTGCCGACGCAGCCGCTGCAGCGCCCGCGCAACATCGTCTGGATCTACGGTGAAAGCCTGGAACGCACCTATCTGGACGACAACGTGTTCCCGGGCCTGATGCCCAACATCAACCGCCTCGCCAGCCAGTCGCTGGACGTGCGCGGGCTGGCCTCGGCCGAAGGCAGCGGCTGGACGATCGCCGGCCTTGTCTCGTCGATGTGCGGCGTGCCGCTGACCACCTCGCAGGGCGATGAAAACAGCATGGATCGCATGGGCAGCTTCCTGCCCAAGGCCGTGTGCCTGGGCGACTACCTGAAGCAGCAGGGCTACACCAACCATTACCTGGGCGGCGCCAGCGGCCGCTTCGCCGGCAAGGGCCAGTTCCTGGCCAGCCACGGTTTCGATGAAGTGCACGACCTGGAATGGTTCAAGCAGCAGAAGAAGATCGGCCGCGTGCATTACTCGCCGTGGGGCGTGCACGACGACGTGCTGCTGGATACCGCCTACCAGCGTTTCGAACAGCTCTCGCGCAAGGGCGAGCCGTTCATGCTGACCACGCTGACCATGGACACCCACCACCCGGCCGGCCATCTGCCGGTGGCGTGCAAGGGCCAGCGTTATGAAAGCAAGTACGGCAACATCAACATGCTCAACGCGCTGAAGTGCAGCGACCGGCTGATCTCGCAGCTGGTGCAGCGCATCCAGGCCAGCCCCTACGGCAAGGACACGCTGATCGTGATCGCCTCTGATCATCTGGCGATGCCCAACGACCTCACCGACATCCTGACGAAGCAGAAGCGCGAGAACCTGCTGCTGTTCCTCGGCGACGGAATTGCCCCGCAGCAGCTGAAGGCCGACGCCGGCACCACGCTGGATTCGGGTGCCACCCTGCTCAGCCTGCTGGATCCGCAGCTGAAGACGATGGGCTTCGGTCGCTCGCTGATCGATACCCAGCGCGCGCCCAGCGCCAGCGTGGCGACCCAGCGCGATGGCGGCCGCGACTATCCACAGTACCTGGCCTTCGCCCGCTCGCTGTGGCTTGGCGAACCGACCCGCGAACTGAAGATCGACGGCGATGACCAGGTGGTGGTCGGCCTGCAGCACGTGCAGCCGCCGGTGCTGCTGGAGTACGACAAGGACTGGAGCCTGAAATCGGTGTATCTGGAAAACACCTCGCGCCAGTTCGACGATGCCGACCCGGACAACACACTCGCCTATGTGGATCGCTGCACGGCGTTCGAGGATGGTTCGGCCGACGGCGACTGGTGCGCGCTGCTGGTGAACCGCGACAACGGCATCAAGTTGTTCCGCGATGACGACCTGCGTGGCGGCATCGCGGTGGATGCACCGCTGGAGTCGTTCCAGGGCCCGCGCCCGAGCGTGCGCCAGGCGCACATGATCACCCAGAAGGGCCGCCGCACCCGTGCCGGCCAGTACATGCTGGAACTGGTGGCGAGCCAGCGCCCGGACCGCGGTTTCTGGATCGAGGCAGTGTCGTCGCAGCGCAAGGTGGTGCTGGCCCAGCAGTGGGTGCAGCCGGATGCGGACGGCAAGATCAACGTCTCGTTTGGGTTGGACCACGAGGTGGATGATCTGGAGATCCGGGCGTGGTTGAACCATGCCGAGAAGCTGGCGGTGGATACGTTTGCGCTGGTGCCGTCGCGCGCACGCCCGCGGGGGTAAGGGCTTTTCTTTTGCAGGGCTTGCAGCCCTGCACCTGCTCAATGCAACGGCCAAAGCCAGAGCAACAGCGGGCATTCCGTGGGATGGCGAGGCACGCGGCTGTTGGCAACTGCTGCTGTTGGTGGGTGCCGACCGTTGGTCGGCACATCTGTCAGATATCGAAATTCTTCTGGGGTCAGAGCCCGTTGCGCAGCAACGGGATCCGACCCCGCGGCTGTTGGTAGGTGCCGACCGTTGGTCGGCATCTGTCAGATATCGAAATTCTTCTGGGGTCAGAGCCCGTTGCGTAGCAACGGGATCCGACCCCGCGGCTGTTGGTGGGTGTCGACCGTTGGTCGACACATCTGTCAGACATCGATATCCGACCCCGTGCCGACCAACGGTCGGCACCCACCATCAGCAGCGGAGAACTGTCGAAGGCGGTGTGGGTCCGGTTGAGGGGGTGTGAGCGGCATGGATGCCGCGACCAAGCCTACATGGACGTATTTACGGCGTCCCCCTCAACCGGACCCACCCCGCCATCCCACGGATAGCCAGCCTTTGATGTTGACGTTGATTGCAGCAGGTGCAGGGCTGCAAGCCCTGCAAAAAGAAAACCCACTACTCCGGCGGGGTGTCGCGTACCAGATGGATGTCGGTCGGGGTCGACAGCGGGATGTCCCGCTCGGCCAGTATCTGCAGCAGGCTGAAATACAGATCACTGCGCGTGCCGTACACCTGCCGCGGGCTCGCCACGTAGGCGAAGCTGTTGAACGTGATCTGGCCGCCGGCAATGCTGTCGATGAACACTGACGGCGCCGGCTGCTGCAGCACCGCCTGGTGCGCACCATAGGCATCCAGCAGCGCCTGCTTCAGGCCCGCCACATCGGTGCTGGTCGGCACCGCGAACTGGATCTGGATGCGGCCCTGGTTGTTGCCCATCGTCATGTTGCGGATGGTCTTGGTGATCAGCTCCGAGTTCGGCACGATCAGCGTCGACTTGTCGCCCACCTGGATCTCGGTCGAACGCACGTTGATGCGGCGGATGTCGCCTTCCTGGTCACCCAGCTTCACCCAGTCGCCGATCTTCACCGGCCGCTCGGCCAGCAGGATCAGGCCCGACACGAAGTTCTGGATGATCGCCTGCAGGCCGAAACCAATACCCACCGACAGCGCGCTGGCCAGCAGCGCCAGGTTCTTCATGTCCAGGCCCATCGCGGTCAGGGCCCACAGGCCCACCAGGATGATGCCGACGTAACCGGAGATGGTGCTGATCGAGTTGCGCGCGCCCAGATCCAGCTCGGTCTTGGGCAGGTAGGTGTCGGTCAGCCAGCGCTGCATCAGCTGGGTCAGGCCCACGCCGATCAGCAGCACCAGCACGCCGGTGGCGATGCGGCCGGGCTGCAGCGTCAGGTCCTTGTTGATCGTGATGCCGTTGGCCAGCGCAGCGATGCGCTCGACGATGGTGCCGACGTTGCCGAACGGCGCGGCCAGGGCCAGCAGCGCGATCAGCACCACCAGGGTGCGCAGCATCGCCGACAGCAGCACGCCCGCCTGCTCCAGCCGCGACACGCTCAGGCCGGTGCTCAGCAGGATGGTCTGGCCAACCTTGCTGTCGGCGTTGAGCAGCCAGGTGCAGAGGTCATCGACGAACTTGAACAGCAGCAGCGCGGCCAGCACCACGATGCTGCCGCCGATCAGCTGCTGGTTCACGAACTTGGCGAAATTCACGTAGCCCAGCAGGGTGGCGATGATCGCCGCGGTGACGGCGAGGTTGCCGGCCACGCGGGCCAGCACCAGCCAGCTGCTGCGACGCACCGGCACCGCCGCGCCCACGCCATCGGCCTGCGCCTCCAGCTTGGCCTCGGCTTCGGCAGTCTGGCGGCGATGCAGGCGCGACAGGGTAACCAGCATGGCCATGATCAGCCCGAGGTAGGTCAGCGCGATCACGCCGTCCAGCGCCACCGTGGTCACATCGCTGGTGCGCGTGGCCCGGTCGATGGCCACCAGCACCGTGCTGAACCAGGCCAGCGC
>JAAIGF010066788.1_pt1 | contig 10753 bp, 9 predicted proteins | sample 6487441 | NCBI WGS metagenome assembly JAAIGF01 (sample SAMN13974129, study PRJNA590717) | phyllosphere metagenome | biome: pepper field; feature: multiple bacterial spot infested pepper fields; material: pepper leaves; isolation source: leaves from pepper fields | host: Capsicum annuum ...
CGCCGGCGCCGCCGATCGCGGCGGGCAGAGCCGCCGCGCTGGCCGGCGCCACCGCCATGCTCGACCTCTCCGACGGCCTCGCCCTCGACGCGCGCCGGCTCATCCGGGCGAGCGGGGTCGGCATCGATCTCGACGCCGCGGCACTGCGGGCCCTCGCGCCGAGCATCGCCGACAGCCTGGAGCTGGCCCTGGCCGGCGGCGAGGACCACTCGCTGCTCGCGGTGCTGCCCGACGACGCCGAGCTGCCCGAGGGCTTCGCGCGCGTCGGCCGCACGGTTCCGGGCGACGCGCTCACCGTCGACGGCTCGCCGGTCGACCTGAGCGGATGGGACCCCTACGCCGCCTGGGACGGCGCGGCCGGCTGAGACCCGCCCCCCCACGGGCTCAGGCGACCCGCGCCGGATCGAAGCGGTGGCAGCCGACGAGGTGGTCGTGCACGAGCCCGGCCGACTGCATGAGCGCGTAGCCGGTGGTCGGCCCGACGAAGCGGAGGCCCCGGGAGCGCAGCTCGGCGCTCAGCGCGACCGACGCCTCGGTCGTGGCCGGCACGTCCGACAGCGTCCGCCGAGCGGGACCGGGCGGCGGGGCGGACGACCAGATCAGGGCGTCCAGCGCACCCGGCTCCCAGGCCGCGACGACGCGGGCGTTCGCGATCGTCGCGAGCACCTTGGCGCGATTGCGGATGATGCCCGGGTCGGCGAGCAGCCGCTCGACGTCGCCATCGTCGAAGGCCGCGACGACCGAGGGGTCGAAGCCCGAGAAGGCCGAGCGGAACCCGGGCCGCCGCTTCAGGATGGTGATCCAGGAGAGGCCCGACTGGAAGGCCTCCAGGCTCAGCTTCTCGAACAGCTCCCGGTCGCCGCGCAGCGGCACGCCCCATTCCTCGTCGTGGTAGCGGCGGTACTCGGGGTCGTCGCCCACCCATCCGCAGCGTTCCAGCCCGTCCGGCCCCGTCCTGAGATCATCCATGCCGCGAGGCTAGCGAGGCGCGGTGCGCGAGGCGGTCGACGTGCTGCGGGCGGTGGATGCGCATCCGATCCGGCGTCGGGGGAGGAGCGCATGCGCGCCTACGATGGGGGGATGCCCGCCCCGTTCCTCCGCCCGCTCGGCCGCTCCGGACTCGTCGTCTCGGCGGTGGGCCTCGGCGGCAACAACTTCGGCAGGGCCGGCACCGCCACCGAGACGCAGCAGGGCGCGGACGCCGTCATCGGCGCCGCCCTCGACGCCGGCGTGAACCTGATCGACGGCGCCGACATCTACGGCGCCCGCCGCGGCCTCAGCGAGGAGGTCCTCGGGCGGGCGCTCGAGGGCCGACGGGACCGCTTCGTGCTCGCCACGAAGTTCGGCATGGACATGGAGGGGGCGAACGGCCCCGACTGGGGCGCGCGCGGCTCGCGCCGCTACGTGCGGTCGGCCGTCGAGGCGTCGCTGCGCCGCCTGCGCACCGAGTGGATCGACCTCTACCAGCTGCACGCCCCCGATCCGATCACCCCGATCGAGGAGACGCTCGACGTGCTCGGCGATCTCGTGCATGAGGGCAAGGTGCGCTACATCGGCCACTCGAACCTCGCCGGCTGGCAGATCGCCGAGGCCGAGTTCGTCGCGCGACGCGACGGCCGCGTGCGGTTCATCAGTGCGCAGAACGAGTACAACCTGCTCGCCCGCGGCGCCGAGGCGGAGGTGCTGCCCGCCGTGCGCGCCTACGGCCTGGGCTTCCTGCCGTACTTCCCCCTCGCCAACGGCCTGCTCACCGGCAAGTACCGCAGCGACGCGGCGCCGAGCGACGGCCGCATCACGCACTCCAAGCCGCAGCTCCTCGAGTCGGCGCCGTGGGAGGCGATCGAGCGCTACCGCGCCTTCGCCGAGCAGCGCGGCGTCTCCGTGCTCGAGACGACGTTCGGCTGGCTGCTCGCGCAGCCCGGGCTCGCCAGCGTGATCGCGGGTGCGACGCGCCCGGAGCAGGTCGCGCAGAACGCCGCCGCGGCGACCGCGTGGGCGCCCGACGAGGACGACCTGCGCGAGATCGACGCGATCTTCTCCGAAGGGCGGTGCTGACCGTGCTGCAGCTGGGGGAGGCGTCGGGCACCGTGCCGGTGCCGGTCGAGGGCGGCCCTGCGCTCGCGTTGAGCTGGCACGCGCTGACCGACGTCGGCCACCGGCGCTCGCTGAACGAGGACAGCCTGCTCGCCGTGGCGCCCGTCTTCGCGGTGGCGGACGGCATGGGCGGTCACGACTCGGGCGACGTCGCCAGCGCTGCCGTGGTGCGCCGGCTCGGGGAGCTCGCCTCCGACGGGCTGACCTCCATCGACGCGATCGCGAGGGCGCTCGCGCAGGCGACGCTCGACATCCACGAGGGCGAGGTCGTCGGCGGGCGCGGCAGCGGCACCACCGTGACGGGCGCCGCCCTGGTGGCGGAAGAGGGCACGCCGTACCTCGCCGTCCTCAATCTGGGCGACTCGCGCGTCTACGCCGCCGAGGGCTCGGATTTCGCACGGGTCACGGTCGACCACTCGGTCGTGCAGACCATGGTCGATGCCGGCATGATCAGCGAGGCCGAGGCGGAGCACCACCCCGACAGCAACGTCATCACCCGAGCCATCGGGTTCGAGGACGATCCGCAGCCGGACGTCTGGCTCATCCCGCTGCGCGCGGGCATCCGCCTCCTGATCTGCTCCGACGGTCTCACCAAGGAGCTGCGGGACGACTGGATCCGGATGCACGTGACGGCCGGGTTCTCCGCCGAGGCGACCGCGCAGGCGCTGCTCGACGCGGCGCTCGACGCCGGCGGCCGTGACAACGTGACGCTCATCGTGCTCGACCTGCACGAGGGCTGAACGAGCGTGCCCTCCTCGCCGCTCGGACCGTTGGCCGTGCCAGGGTTCGGGGACGTGCGCTTCCACAGCTCGGGCGAGCTGGTCGACATCTACACGGCGCAGCAGCTCGCACCGCGGCGGCCCGTGCTGCTCACCGTGCTGCAGCAGCCCGTCGCCTCCGACGCGGCCAGGGAGCGCTTCCGTACCGCGGCCGACCGGATGGCGCTCGTGAGCGCGCATCCGTCCGTCCTCACCGTGCTCCAGGCGTCGATCGCGAGCGACGGGCGACCCTACGTCGTCACGGAGGTGTGCACCGGCCACATCGCCGAGCGCGACGGGCGGCTCGGGCTGCACGAGGCGCTGGCCATGGGGGTGCGCATCGGCAGCGCGCTCGAGACCCTGCACCGGTCGGCGATCCTGCACGGCGGGGTGCGGCCCGTGCACCTGCTGCTCACGCCCTTCGGCTCCGTCGTGCTCTCCGCCAGCGGCTACGCCGACGCCTTCGACATCACCGCGGTGCCGTCGGTGGACGAGCACTTCACCGCACCCGAGGTGCGCGCGGGCGGGCCGCTGACGGTGGCCGCCGACGTGCACGATCTCGGCGCGACGCTGCGGGCGATGATCGACGACGGGCCGATGCCCGCCCCGGTGCGGCGCGTCCTCGACCGGGCGACGTCGGCCGACCCGGCGCGCCGCCACGCCTCGGCGCTCGAGCTCGTGCTGGAGCTGCGCGAGGCGCAGGCGGAGCTGGGCGTCGCCGTGACGCCCATCGAGGTCGCGCTCGACGGGCGCAGCCCGCTCGACGCGCGCATCCTCGCCGAAGCGGACCGGCCCGTCTCCGCCCGGCGACGGGGTGCCCGATGGGCGTCCTGGGGTCTGCTCGCCGCGGCGGTCATCGCGATCGCGGTCGGCGCATCCACGTTCGCGTCCCTGTCCCGCAGCACCGGACCGGGCATCCCGGTGGTGCACGACCTCCGGGCCGAGGCCGATGACGGGGCCGTGCAGTTCCGCTGGAGCGACCCCGGGCTCGAGGACGGCGACCGTTACCGGGTGCGTGTCGACGGCGGCGTCCCGTCGATGCTGGACGAGCCCGGGCTGCGCGTCGAGGCGAGGGGCGGGGGGACGGTCTGCCTCGCCGTCGCGGTGAGCCGGCACGGCCGCCTGGGGGAGCACGTCGTGCCGGTCTGCGCCTCGTCCGCCTCCTGAGCACCGCCGGCGTCGAGCGGCGGCTGCTAACCTCGGGGCCGGTCGACGGGCGCTCGGGACGCGTGCGAGGGCCGAGGAGGTGCTGCGCCATGAGCGCGAACGACGGATTCCTGCTGCACTTCAGCACGGGCGACAGCTACGCGGTCCGCGGCGGCGGACTGCTGGGACGGCTCCCGACCGCCGACCCCGGTACGACGGCCACCCACCTCATCCGGGTCCCCGACGCCGGTCGCTCGGTCTCGAAGACCCACCTCCAGTTCGGCATCGACGACGGCGAGTTCTGGATCCTCGACCGCCATTCCGGCAACGGCACGGTGCTCTGGGCGCCGGGCGAGCCGCCCCTGCGGTGCGAGCCGGGGCGCCGGTACCGCGCCCCGCGCGGCAGTCGCGTCGAGGTCGGGGAGCAGTTCTTCCTGCTCGACTGACCGGGCAGGTCGCTCCTCCACAGGCGTCCACCCTCCACCGGGTGCTGCGAGCAGGACCGCCATCATCGGGCGGGCGGTTCGCTGGTGCCATGACGGATGCGACGAGCGAACCCCTGCGCGGACCGCGCGGCCCCAGCCGCCCCGAACCGATGCCGTTCCCCCTCGTCGCGAGCCTCGCCCCGCTCGTGGGCGCGCTGCTCATCTGGGCGGTCACTCGGTCGCCGTTCGCACTCCTGTTCGCGCTGCTCGGCCCGATCGTGGCGCTCGGCGCCCTCGCCGACGGCAGGCTCGGGGCGAGACGGCGGCTGCGCCGCGAACGCCGCCGCTTCGACGAGGAGTGCACGGCGGCGGCGGCGGCGATCGTCCTGCGGCACGGTCAGGAGCGGCGCGAGCTCGAGGCGAGCCTGCCTGCGCTGGACGAGGAGCTCCGAGGGGAGACGGGGCGGCGACGCCGCTGGGGTGCGGAGAGCTCCGTGCGCATCGGCACCGGCGCGCGCCGCAGCGCGCTGAGGATGGATCGCCACATCGCCGACGGCGAGCGCGCGGAGGAGACCGAGCGCCGGGAGCGCCTCGTCGTCCAGGCGCGGGTGCTCGAGGACGCGCCGATCGGCACCGACGCCCGTCGCATCGGCGTGGTCGCCGCACCGACCATCGCCCGCGCCGTCGGGAGGGCGCTGCTGCTGCACCGGCTGTGCGTCGTGCCTCCCGCCGCCATGCGGATCGAGGCGCCCGCGGGGGAGGCGTGGTCCTGGCTCGCCGGCGCGCCGCATCCGCTCCGTCGTCGTCTGGACGACGACGCGACCGGCGGCGGGTGGGCCGAGCAGATCGCCTGGACCGAGCGCGGGGAGACGGCCTGGCTCGCTCTGCGCGCGCGCGAGGCGGAGCTGCCGCCGGGATGCGAGGTGGTGGTCGTGATCGACGAGGCCGGCGCGCGCCTGCTGCGCCACCCGGACGCCGCCTCGATCGGGCCCATCGAGCCGGAGCTGTGCGGCCTCGCCGCCGCGTCGGCCGGCGCGGCGCTGCTGCTCGAGGAGGCGGCTCGGCTCGGCTCGGGGGCGGCCGCGGCGACCGTTCCCGAGCGCGTCCCCCTCGCCGAGATCGCGCAGCCGGAGCCCGAGGGGCTCCGTGCGGTTCTGGGCGTCGGAGCGCTCGGTCCGCTCGCCATCGACCTCGTCCGGCACGGGCCCCACGCGCTCGTGGCCGGCACCACGGGCAGCGGCAAGAGCGAGCTGCTCGTCGCCTGGGTGCTCGCGATGGCCGCCACGCGGTCGCCGGACGAGCTCGCCGTGCTGCTGGTCGACTTCAAGGGCGGCGCCGCGTTCGCGCCGCTCGAGGCGCTGCCGCACGTCGTCGGGGTGATCACCGACCTCGACGCGTCCGCCGCGCGGCGCGCCCTCGAGAGCCTGCGAGCCGAGACCCGCCGCCGCGAGCGGCTGCTCGCGGAGCATCGCGCGCGATCGATCGCGGAGCTGGAACCGGGTCGCCTCGCGCGACTCGTCGTGATCGTCGACGAGTACGCCGCGATGGTGCAGGCGCTGCCCGAGCTCGAGCCGCTCATCGCCGACCTCGCCGCGCGCGGCCGGTCGCTGGGCATCCACCTCGTGCTCTGCACGCAGCGTCCGGCCGGCGCGGTGCGCGACGGGGTGCTCGCGAACGCTGCCCTGCGGATCGCGCTGCGCGTGATGAGCGAGGCCGACAGCAGCGCGGTGGTCGGCGCGCCCACGGCGGCAGCGCTCCCGGCGGCGCTCCCCGGTCGCGCGATCGTGCTGCTCGACGGCGAGACCGTCGAGGCGCAGATGGCGCTGCCCGCGGCGGCCGATGCCGAACTCGTGAGGCAGCGCTGGGCCGGCGCCGCCCAGCCCTTCCGACCATGGCTGCCGCCGCTGCCGGCGCGGCTCGGCCCGCGGCTGCTGCCCCAGGAGGGCCTGCCGCTCGGACTCCTCGACGTGCCGGAGGAGCAGCGCCGGGACGTGCTCGATCTCGGGGCCTCCGGTCCCGTCCTCGTCATCGGCGGCGCGGGCAGCGGCCGCACGGGCGCCATCGCCGCCGCGCAGCTGGCGGCGCAGCGCGCGGGCGTCCCGGTGCGACGGCCCGGTCGCGGGCCGCGCGCCCTCTGGCGCGCGGTCGAGGGCGCCGAGCTCGCCGTCGGCCCCTCCGCACTGCTGCTCGACGACCTCGATCTGCTGCTCGACCAGCTCGGCGAGGAGCATCGTCTCCACGCCCTCGATCGACTCGCCCGCCTGCTGCGCGAGGCGCCGGCCCGGCGACTCCACGTGGTCCTCACGGCGCAGCGGTCCGCCGGGCTGGGCGCGCTCGTGCAGCTCTGCCGCAGCCGGGTGCTGCTGCGCATCGACGACCGGCAGGAGCACGTGCTCGCCGGCGGCTCGCCCCAGCACCACGACCCGGGGCTGCCCCCTGGGGCGGGCACCGTCGCAGGACGGCGGCTGCAGCTCGCACTCGCGGACGACCGGGGACCGGATGAGGACGAGGCGCCCGAGCACGTCGTGCCCCGCGCGCTCCGTGCGGTCGCCGGGGCGGGGGCGCGACGCATCGCGGCCCGCTGGTGCGCCACCGACCTCGGCCTGCGCGCGGTCGTGCTCGATGCTCCGGAGCCGGCCGGCATCGGCATCGATGCGACGGCCCTCCTGGTCGGCGACCTGGACGACTGGAACGCTCGCTGGGGCCTCCTCGGCCGTCTCGCGCAGCAGGGGCCCGTGCTCATCACCGGCGGTGCGCTGGCGGACATCCGGGCGCTGCTGCGGCCCGCGGTCCTGCCACCGCCGCTCGCGCCGGGGGAGGCCTGGCTGGCCGGGCCGGAGGGCATCCGCGCCGTCGCCGTCGAGGCCCGCGCCGCCGTGTAGCGTGACGCGCATGCCCCTCGAACAGCGGTTCACCCTCGAGCTCGAATGGCAGGGCGACCGCGGCAGCGGGACGAGCGGTCCACGCGACTACGGCCGCCAGCACGAGCTGCGCGCCGAGGGACGGCCTCCGATCGCCGGATCCGCCGATCGGACCTTCCGCGGCGACGACGACCGCTGGAATCCGGAGCTGCTGCTGCTCGGCGCGCTCGCCGAGTGCCACATGATGTCCTACCTGCACGTGGCCGCCCGTGCCGGAGTGCGCGTGGTCGGCTACCGGGACGCCCCCTCGGCGACCCTCGTCGTCGAGTCGGACGGCAGCGGCAGGATGACCGGCGCGGTGCTGCGCCCCGACGTCGAGTTGGCCGAGGGCGAGGCGGTTGAGGCAGCCGCCGCGCTGCACGCCCGGGCGGCCGAGCTCTGCTTCATCGCGAACTCGGTCGCGTTCCCCGTGCGCCACGAGCCGACGCACCGCGTGCGCGCCTGAGCGCGCCCCGCGCGGTACGCCGGCTGGACCGGCCGTCCAGACGCGGCTGCCATACTGACCCGGGCCCGTTCGGGCCGAACACCGTCGAACGATGAAGGACTCCTTCTTGCGCCTCCGCCGCATCGCACTGCCCGCCACCGTGCTCCTCGCCGCGACCCTGACCGCGTGCTCCATCTCGAGCGCGGACCCGCTGGACAAGATCACGGTCACCGGCGAGGGCGACGTCAAGCCCGAGCTCACCTTCGAGACGCCGCTGGAGGCCGACGCCTTCGCCACGGAGGTGCTCGAGGAGGGCGACGGCGACGAGCTCGCGGAGGGCGACGCCTTCACCATCTCCTACATCTTCGTCAACGGCACCACCGGCGACGAGCTGTTCAGCAACGGCTGGGACGGCGCGGCGCCCGAGCAGTTCGGCATCGACAGCACCTTCCCGACCGGCATCAACAAGAGCTTCGAGGGCGTGCCCGTCGGTTCGCGGGTGCTCTCGATCCTGCCGCCCGAGGAGTTTTTCGGCACGCAGGGCAACACGCAGCTCGGCCTCGACGGCTCCGAGAACGTCGTGCTGCTGGCCGACATCGTCGAGAAGCTGCCGGAGGTGCCGGACCGCGCCGACGGCGAGCCGCAGGAGCCCGTGGCCGGCCTGCCGACCGTCGAGCTCGACGAGGACGGCCGTCCCACGGTCACGATCCCCGACACCGACCCGCCCGCGGAGCTCACCGTCGGCGTGCTGCAGAAGGGCGACGGCGAGGTCGTCGAGGAGAGCGACACCGTCGTCGTGCAGTACCAGGGCGTCAACTGGCGCACCGGCGAGGTGTTCGACGAGAGCTGGGCGCGCGGCGAGCCGTCCACGTTCCCGCTCTCCAGCCTCGTGCCCGGCTTCACGCAGGGCGTCGCGGGTCAGACCGTCGGCTCGCAGGTGATCATCTCCATCCCCTCCGAGCTCGGGTACGCCACGGGCAACGCGAACGCGGGCATCGAGGTCGGCGACACGATCGTCTTCGTCGTCGACATCCTCGGCATCCGCTGAGCCCGGCGAGCGGGCGGGGGCAGCGGATGCGCGACGTCGTCATCCTCGGATCGACCGGTTCGATCGGCCGGCAGGCGCTCGACGTCGTCCGGGCGGCCCCCGCGCGCTTCCGCGTGGTCGGCCTCTCGGCCGGCACCGACCGCACGACCCTGGCGGCGCAGGCCGCGGAGTTCGGCGTGGAGCACACCGCCCTCGGCGCCGCGGAGTCCGCGCAGCTCGTCCGCGAGGTCGCGGCCGACGTCGTGCTCAACGGCATCACCGGCTCGGTCGGGCTCGAGCCGACGCTGGCGGCGCTCGATGCGGGCCGCACCCTTGCGCTGGCCAACAAGGAGAGCCTGGTCGTCGGCGGCGAGCTCGTCACCGCCCGCGCCGCACCCGGCCAGCTCGTGCCCGTCGACTCCGAGCACTCCGCGCTGGCCCAGGCGCTGCGCGGCGGCACGGCCGGCGAGGTGCGGCGGCTGGTGCTCACCGCATCCGGCGGCCCGTTCCGCGGTCGCAGCCGCACCGAGCTCGAGCACGTGACGCCCACCGAGGCGCTGGCGCACCCGACCTGGAGCATGGGCCCCGTCGTCACGACCAACTCGGCGACCCTGGTGAACAAGGGCCTCGAGGTGATCGAGGCGCACCTGCTCTTCGGCATCGGCTACGACCGCATCGACGTGGTGGTCCACCCGCAGTCGATCGTGCACTCCATGGTCGAGTTCGTCGACGGCTCCACGCTCGCGCAGGCCTCGCCGCCCGACATGCGCCTGCCCATCGCCCTCGCGCTCGGCTGGCCCGAGCGCGTCCCCGGCGCGGGCGCGCCGCTCGACTGGACCCGCGCGAGCAGCTGGACCTTCGAACCGCTCGACGACGCGGCCTTCCCGGCCGTGGCCCTCGCACGCGAGGTCGGCGCGGCCGGCGGCGCCCATCCGGCTGTCTACAACGCCGCGAACGAGCAGGCCGTCGCCGGGTTCCATGCCGGGCGGATCGGCTTCACCGGCATCGTGGACACCGTGCGCGACGTCGTCGAGGCGTTCGATCCCGCATCCGCTCGTCCGGGTCTGGAGGAGCTGCTCGAGGCCGAGCGCTGGGCGCGGATCGAGGCGGATCGGCGGATCGCCGCGCACTGAACCGGCTCGTCGACGACGGACGCGGGGGTCAGCGCAGCGCTCGGCGCCGCGCGCTCGCGGCGGCCTCGACAGTGGCCTCGAGCGCGTCGCGCCACGGCGTCGGCCGCAGCTGCAGCGCGAGCTCGGTCTCGCTCGAGTCGAGCACGTACGGCCGCTCGAACTCGTAGCGCACCGCATCGACCTCGCGCAGGAAGGGCGAGACCAGCTTCGCGAGCGCCACCAGGGTGGGGTTGACGCGTTCCAGGTCGCCCGTGCTGCCGGCGACGATGTTCGTCTCCGCGGCGATGTCGCGCATGGTGCGCGGCTCGCCGCTCGGCACGTGCCAGGCGCGGCCCCAGCTGCGGTCGTCGTCGGCGGCGGCGGCGAGCGTGGCCGCGAAGTCCGGGATGTAGCTCCAGCTGTGCGGCATGAGCGGGTCGCCGGTGACGCGGGCGGTCTCCGAGGCGACCAGAGGACCGAAGAACTTGGTGCCGAGGTGCGCGTTCGCGCCGGCGGTCGGGCCGAAGTAGTCGCTCGAGCGCACCTCCACCGCTCGCACGTCGCCGCGCAGCGTCGCCGCCTGCGCGCGGCGCCACAGCTCGGCCCGCAGCATGCCCTTGCCCTCGGTGCTGGCCAGCGGGGAGCGCTCGGTCATCGCCCCGTCGACGGGACCGTAGGCGTAGAGGTTGCCGCCCATCACCAGGTCGGCGCCCGAGCGGCGCGCGGCGTCGATGGCGGCATCGACCACGGGCGGCAGCGTCTCCGGCCAGGTCGTATAGGGCGGGTTGACCAGCAGGAAGATCGTCCGGCAGCCGGCTGCAGCCGCCGTGAGGGCGGTCGAGTCGA
>JAAIGF010108668.1_pt1 | contig 10743 bp, 7 predicted proteins | sample 6487441 | NCBI WGS metagenome assembly JAAIGF01 (sample SAMN13974129, study PRJNA590717) | phyllosphere metagenome | biome: pepper field; feature: multiple bacterial spot infested pepper fields; material: pepper leaves; isolation source: leaves from pepper fields | host: Capsicum annuum ...
ACCTCTTCCCGGCGCAGCCCTGCGACTCGTCGGAGACCGCCGTGTGGCTCGATCCCGGCCTCCTCCGGCGTCAGCCGTCCGCGCCGGGAGACGAGGAAGTCGCGCAGTTGGGTCGGTCGGTCCATACCGGGGAGCGTACGCCGCGCCGCCGAGCGCCGGAGGGCCCCGCCGTGACGGGGTACTCCGCGTACCCCCTCTCAGCTCGCCCTGCCGCCGCAGCGCCGGCGGCGGTGTGCTGGACGCACACCACCGCTCACCTCCACAGAAAGCTCCGCATCGCCGTGACCGCTCTTCCCACCCAGAATCGGGGCCGCTCGGCCCTCGCGACCTGGCTCGCCCTGTTCACCCTGGCCGCTGCCGGCTTCATGGCGCTGGCCGTCGAGCTCTCCCCGGCCGGGCTCCTGACGCGCATGGCCCCGGACCTGAACGCGAGCGTCCCGGAGGCCGGCTCGCTGATGGCGCTCTACTCGCTCGGCAATGCACTGCTCGTCCTACCCCTGACGGCGTGGGCGCTCCGCTTCACCCGGCGCGCAGCACTGACGACGACCCTGCTGGTGTTCGTGCTCAGCAATGTGCTCGTCGCCGTCGCGCCGGATCTGCTGCCGGCCCTCGTGGGCCGATTCGTCGCCGGCGGCGCGCATGGCCTCCTGATGGCGATGAGCCCCGCCGTCGCCATTCGACTCGTGAAGCCCGAGCAGCGCGGCACGGCCCTGGCGATCGTGATCGGGGCTAACACCGTCGGCATCGCAGTCGGCGCTCCGCTGACCTCGATTATCGGGACGACCCTCGGTTGGCAGACCACCTTCTTCGTGGCGGCGGGCTTCGCACTGCTCTGCGCGATCCTGCTGTGGTTCGTCCTGCCGCCGCTGCGCTCGGAGGACGGACCCCGCGTGCCGTTGCTGCAGGCGCTGCGCATCCCCGGTGTGCTCCGCCTCGGCATCGCATGGGCGTTCCTCATGCTCGGCTACCTCGGCGTGATCACCTACATCGATCCTTACCTCGTCGCGCTCGGTGCACCCCCGTTCCTGGTCAGCGGTGCGCTGTTCGTGTTCGGCACCGCCGGCCTCGTCGGCGTGTGGGTCAGCGCTCGGATCGCAACGCGCTCGCGCCTCGCCGGCCTCATTGCGATGCCCGGCGTGATGCTGGTCGCGCTGATCGTCATGAGCTTCGGTATCGACGACATCGGCATCATCCTCGTGATCCTCGCCGTGTGGGGCGCCGGGTTCTCCGGGGCGATCCTCATCAACCAGCAGTCGATCCTGCATGTCGGCTACCGGGCGCCCGAGACGGTCGGCAGCATCGGCGTCGTGCTCTGCCAGGCCGGGATGGCCATCGGCGCCGCAGTCGGCGGCGTGGTGGTCGACACTGCCGGCGTCTTGGCCGTGCCGCTCGTCGGTGTCGGCGGGGCGGTGATCGCGCTCATCCTCGTCGTCGGCGTCGGCGGCGTCCTCAAGCGCGCCACCCGTGAGCAAGAGCTCGCCACGTCGAGCCAGACCACCGCGGGAGCCGAGCAGTGAGCTCGATGCTGCGGCGGGATCGGCGCGGAACGGACCCTGCTCAACTCATCAGGCGGAGGAACCATCCATGACCGGACACCGAATAGCGACGATCGTCGTCGTTGGCGGGTCGCTCGCCGGCCTCACCACCGCCCTCGCGCTCGCTCGACAGAGCTGGCATGTCGAGGTCCTCGAGCGCAGCGGCCCGACACCGCGGACCGGCGGAGCGTTGGCCGCTTCGCTGCACGAGCTCGAACCAGTCATCGGCGCCGAGCACGCTGCGACAGCGCTCGGGATGGTCAACGGTCGCCCGCACGGCCGCCGTGGAGATCCCATCCTGTGGGCCTCGCTTCGCGAGGGCCTCCGTCAAGCCGTCGAGAATGATCCGCTCATCGAGCTGCACCACGACGCTCGAGTGGACGAGGTTCACGACCACGGCAGTTCGGCCTCGATCACCACCGCCGATGGACGCCAGTTCATGGCGGATGCGGTCATCGGTGCCGACGGGCACCGCAGCCTCGTACGCCGCGAACTCACCCCAGAGCATCCCGACGCGACCTACGCGGGCTATTCCCTATGGATCGGCGCCGTCAAAGAGTCTCAGCTGCCGACTACCGCCAGCTCAGCGCACGGGCTGTTTATCGAGCCCAGTGGGCCGCACTACCTGCTCGGCTACCCGATGAGCGATCCCGACGGTCGCGACCGCACGCTCGGTTGGGCCTGGTACGACAGCACCCGCAACGAACTGTTCCGTGCCGCCGGTGCGGTGAAGGGGCGGGTCGTGCAGCACACGATGCGCAGCTCCGACGTGCCGCAGGCGACCTTGCGTGAACTCGATCACGAGGCAGTAAAGCATTGGCCGTCGCCCTGGCGCGATGCGATCCGAGCGAGTATCGAACGTCGAGAGGTCACCGGCATCCCCATCGCCGAGTACGTCCCCGAGCGGTTGGCGGCAGGACGCTTGGCCATCGTCGGCAATGCCGCGCATGTGCCCACACCGATGACTGGCAACGGCTTCGCGGCCTCCCTCGACGATGCTGCCGTGCTCGCTGACGCTTGCAGCGGTGTGCCATCAGCTGAGTTGCCTGCGGCACTGCTCGAATACGAGCGCCGCCGCGTCGCCGCCGCCCGCCGCCTGGTGCTCTCTGGTCAGCAGTTCAGCCGTAGCTTCGCGCTCGGGGCGTGAGAGGTGCCCTGGTGCCGGGGTACTCGCAAGGTCTGGCACGGCCTCGGGGGCATTTCTAACGTCGAGATATGACCAGCAACATCACTCTCAACAATGGCGTCCCGATGCCCGCTCTGGGCTTCGGCGTCTTCCAGACCGCCCCCGAAGAGACCGTCACCGCGGTGACCACCGCGTTGGAGATCGGCTACCGCCACATCGACACCGCCGCGGCGTACGGTAACGAGCGCGAGGTGGGTCAGGCGCTCCGCGAGTCCGCAGTCGCCCGCGACGACGTGTTCGTCGAGACCAAGATCTGGATGAGCGACTTCGGATTCGATGCCACCCGCCACGCGTTCGACAAGAGCGCCGCGAAGCTCGGCCTCGACACCATCGACTTGCTGATCCTGCATCAGCCTTTCGATGCGCGCTTCGATCTGACCATCGATGCGTACAAGGCGCTCGAGCAGTTGCTCGCTGACGGGCGTCTTCGCGCGATCGGCGTCAGCAACTTCAGCTCGGAGCACCTTGATCGACTGGCAGCAGAAGTGGAAACTGTGCCGGCCGTGAACCAGGTCGAGTTGCACCCCTACTTCTCGCAGCCTGACCTGCAGGCCACCCACGCCGCCCGCGGCATCGCCACCCAGGCGTGGTCACCGATCGGCGGCATCACGTTCTACCCCGGCTGGGGCGACGACCGCACGAGCGTGCTTGACGACACCACGATTGCCGCGATCGCCGCCGAACACGGCAAGAGCCCCGCGCAGGTGATGCTGCGCTGGCACCTCCAGCAGGGGCGTTCCGCGATCCCCAAGTCGACGAAACCGCACCGCATCGCGGAGAACTTCGACATCTTCGACTTCAAGCTCTCCGAGCAGCAGCTCGCTACGATCGACAGCCTGGATCATGGCATCCGTCGTGGCCCGGATCCGTCCTCCCTCGACCTCGAGAACACGGACTTCGAGATCCCCGAAGCATGAGAGCAAGCGGGCCGGCTCAAGAGCCGGCTCGCCACATGCTGCCGATCCGGATCCGTAAAGCTACGTGCTCCGCGCGCCGGGTCGTTCTCGGCGATGCGGGTGAGAATACGGAGCTCGTCGTGAACGCGACGGCCACGAAGCCCCTCACCGCGCCCGAGCAGGTCGGCACCGAACGCTTGGCCGACAGATCGACGTTGACCTCGCCATCTCGGTCGACCTCCCGCTGACCCTGACCTTCGTCAGCGCGCTGGTCATTGCGCTCGTGCAGCGGTGCCGCTCAGGAAAAATCGGACATAAGGCGGATTATCTGCGATGCCGGCTGGGCGTCCTGCTGGATCGGGCCAGCCTTGCATCCTTGGCGCGGCCGGCCCGGTGTACCCCGTATCGCGGGAGGCAGCGCCGTGAATCAATATTCGACGATGGGTGCGACTGGTCCGCCATCTAGATTGTCGCTTTGGTCAGAAGCGATAACTTCTGTGGCGGTTGGACAACCTAGGCGGACGACCGACAGTCGAACAGCTGACTGGGCCCTGTAGTGCGGCTCCGACGGACGCAGGAACGCTTGCAAGCAAGCAAAAAACGAGCTTTCGCGATACGAAAAGCTGATCGCGGGCCCGCTAAATGTCCCCCTAGCCAGGGATTTTTATCGCGGCACCCTCCGCGTGGCGTCCATCGCTGACGCTAGATTTCTGATGTATTGCCCCCGTGATGCAACGAACGGTTCGCAAGGGCAATCGCGCCGCAATGACGATCGTGTGGTGGCCGACCTCTGCTGAGCACCGACACCTCGCGATGCTCCGATGAGGGCGTCAACGTTCTTCCAGCTCGATCGCGCGAGCCTCGCCGGAGGCCACGCGGTTAGTTGGATCGACGCCACGGGGCGGAAACGCAGGGCCCTCGCTAGCGCGGCATTGCTGCACGAACCGATGGCCATGAATCGGCGGGCCAGGGTGCCTGCGACGCACCCGCAGAAGAGAAACACGCAGGGCTATTACTGGTTCAGTCAGCTCGAGAAGCATGTGTGGTTCGAGTCGATGGAAGAGTATTCCGCTCTGATGTATCTCGATCATACCGAAAACGTCTCTGGGGTTTCCGCCCAACCGATGCGGATCGATTTCGACGACAATCGATTTCACTTCCCGGATTACTTGCTGGCATATGAGCGAGGGCGTCAGGAGCTAGTGAACGTGCGGCCGGCCGCCCTGATTGATGAACGTGCTCAGCGGCAGTTCGCGACCCTGACGGAGGTCTGCTCGACCATCGGCTGGAGCCACCGTGTCTTTGACGGGCTCGCGCCGGCTGAGCGCTTCAACCTGGAATGGATCGCGGCATACCGCCACGGTCGTCACGAACCCAACGCGGAGGTCGAATCAGCTCTGTTTGGCGTGATCGGAGACGGCCAGCGTTTCGGGGCGATCTGGTCGTTCTGCCGCCGTCAGGGGCGCCCGCACGTGCTCGCCGGGCTCTACAACTTGATGTGGAGACGTGAGATCGTCTTCGACCTTTCGCGCCCCTTTGCGATGGACACGCTGCTTCGGAGCGCCGGAGCGTGAGGCCTCAAAGCATTCGTCATGGAGACCTCCTCGAGTTCGACGGGGCGGAGTATGTCGTGCTCGATATCTTGCCCCCAGAGGTCTGGCTCCGGGACATCGCGACCGATGAGCGCAGCACGATCCGGATCGGTGACCTCACAGACGCTCTGTTGCTCGAGCGTCCCGCCGCGGAACGATCCGTCAGCGAGCTCGACCTGCTCAGCCCCGTCGAGCGGGCCGATGTCGAGTTCCTCGCCGGGCACTTGATCGAGGTGATCACGGGCAAGCATCCGGACCACGACGAGCTCGATCCTCTATTCGATCCCCGTCGATCGAAGGCGCTCAAGGACGCGGCCAAGGCCACGCAGCTCTCGAGAGCCGGGTTCGACATCAGCGAGCGCACGATTCGACGGAAGCGGACGGCGTTCTCGCGCGGGACCAACGGGCACGTCTACAACTACTTGGCGCTCGTCGACTGGCGAGGCAAGTCGCACCGCGATCCTCGCGCGCACATCCCCGACATCTTCCGAGCCGCGATCGAGTCTGAGATCAAGGCCAGGGTGGACGCCACGACCGTGTCGAGAAAGGCCATCAGGAACGCGGTAAGGGAGCGCGTCGAATCGCAGGACGCGTCAGGATTTGCCGAGCATCCGGCCGACCGGACGCTGAACGACTGGATCACGCTCCTTGACCAGCGGAGAACGATCAGCGCAAGTGCGAAGCAGCGGAACTCCGCCAGTAAGAAACCGAATCGACAGATGTGGCGCGCTCGACCCTCGATCGCCCCTGGCCATGAAGTGCAGGTCGATTCGTCCAAGTTCGACGTGCTCTGCCGCTCAGGGAACGGGAGGGTCATTCGAGCCACCTTGGTCGTGATGATCGACAAGCGCACTCGCTCGGTCCTCGCTTCGGGCGTCTACGCCCGCAACAAGGGAATCGACTTAGTGCACCTGCTGGCGAGGGCGTTGCGACCGCGCATCTATCGTCCGAGCCGGTACACGTTCCCGGCTATCGAGGTACCCGCCATGCCTTGGACCAAGCACCTCGACCGCGTCGCGCTCGAGCAGCTGGATGAACGGGTGCCGTTCATCTACCCGCAGCGACTCATTATGGACAACGGCTCGGACTACCGCTCGACGGTCTTCATGTCGGCCTGCGCGGAGTTCGGAATCGATGTCTCGATCGCGCCGCCCGCGTCACCAACGTACAAAGCCATCGTCGAGAACTTCTTCGACAAGGTCGACGAGCACTTCGCGGAGAACGTGCCGGGCTACATCAACCGGGATCCGACGCTCCGCGCTCGACGTGATCCACGTCCGGAGGACCTGCTGAGCATCGACGAGCTTGCCGATCTCTTCGAGGAATGGATCACGGTCATCTGGCAGAACAGGCCGCACACGGGTCTGCGCGATTCGCGGAACTCGACACGCTTCCTGACCCCGAATCAGATGTACGTTGCGGCGAGCGATTTGGCGGATCCGGTGCCGCTCCCGATCGGCGAGGAGCAGTTCATCAGCCTGCTGGTCTCCACCCATCGAACGATCCAGGCGAACGGCATCCGCCTCGACAGCCGGCGATACGACTCGGAGGAACTCGCGCCTCTGCGGGGGCTCGGCTCCGGAGATCGCGCACACAACGATCAGTGGGAGATCCGCCACGATCCCTGGGATCTCTCCACGATCTGGGTGCGCGACATCGCTCACCGGCGGTGGATTGCATGTCACCTGATCGAGGGCGAAGCCGAGGAGGCGCCGTTCCAGGAGTACATCCGGAAACGCCAGCGTGCGGTGCAGCGGGCGCTGCCCCAGTACGACTTCAAAGAAGCCGGTCGGGAGATCGCGCGCGTGTTGAGGGCGCTACCGGAGGCCGAGGCCCATCGACTGACCCTGGCGGAGAGCCGCGAGCGCGCGTTGATAGAACGGTCTCGATCTGGGATGCAGCAGCCGACGTCGCGGCTGCAGCCCGCGAAACATGTTCAAACTGCTCGCATCGATCCGGAGGACTTCATCGAGATGACGGCGTACGACCCCGAGAACGACTTCGCGTGAGCGCGCTCGGGACGCAGGATGGTTACGAACTCATCGCTCGCCTGAGCGAGAAGGTTGCGCGTCCAGAACGGCGACGCTTGCAAGAACCTTCGCCCGAGGAGCGGGTCCAGTACGACGCGGAACGGGTCGCCTACATCTGCTCTGACTTCATCGTCGAGACCCCGGCGCTCCGTGAGGTGCAGCAGTCCATCCGACGAGTTCGTCTCAGGAACAGCCAACGGACCTGGGGACGGAGCATGGTGCTCGTCTCGGGTCATTCTGGTGCCGGGAAGACAACAGCCCTCGTCGCTGCGGCCCGGCACTGCATAGCGGAGGCCCGTCGAAAAGACCTCCACTCGCGGCTGCCGGTCCTCTTCATCGATGCGCCGGCCGGTGCGACGCCCAAGTCCGTACTTCGTGAGTTCCTCATCGCGTTGTGCGTCCCAGTCCCTCGAGGTGCGACGGAGTCGGAGATGTTCGAGCTCTTCGTCCGCCACGCGAACGACGCGAACCCTCAATTGGTGATCGTCGACGAGCTGCACAATCTCTCGGACGGTCGCCGCCACACGATCGATGCGGCGAACATGCTCAAAACAATGACGAACGCGGTCAACGCGACCTTCGTCTACGGGGGTATCGGCGTGCATTCGGGTCCTCTGATGAGTGGTCCGCAGGGCAACCAGCTCGCGAGCCGCAGCACCTCTCATGTGCTCCGTCCCGTGTCGCTCGCCGAGCCCGCTGGGGCTGCGGAGTGGGTCGGGCTAATCCGTGCGTTCGAATTGCAGCTCTGCCTCGCAGACCATGAGGTGGGGTCGCTCGCGCATCACGCCGAGTATCTGTTCCAGCGGACGGCCGGCTCGATCGGTACGCTCCGGCAGCTCCTCGTGGATGCGGCGCTCGACGTCATTGCGGAAAGCTCGCCGTCGTCGTGGTCCTCCGCGGAGGCCGTGGTCGAACGCATCGACCTCGAGCGCATCGAGTCGTTGCGAACGGACCTTCGTGCAGAACTCGGCGGATTGCAACTTAGTGCGTGAGAGCGCCGGCGATTCCTTAGAACGAAGTAAATGGGTTTTGCCAATCGCCGTTCGTCGGCTCAGCTACGAGACTGACGCGAGCTACACCGATTCCCTCATGAATGCGAACTTCTTCCCTGCAAAGCTCAGAGAACGAACGCTGCGAGCGATAAAGAGAGAGATCAAGACTCGGGCGAATCCGAAGCCGCTACACCAGATGCTGACGAATAGGACCAGCTCCTCGATACCGCTGAAAGTCGATGTAGTCACGGCACATCTTCTCGACTGTAGCTTTTGTGCTCTTGCGTTGCCGCAGCGTTGGGCTTGCGCCCGATGCTCTGGACGCAGGAAAGTCGTGCAGGTCCCCAACCTGTCCACATTCGCGTGCAAGCGACACCGCGTGTGGACCGGTCCATGGTCGCCGCCAGAAGACCACGAGCCTGCGAGCCGCGAGGGTATTGCAGCTGAGAAGCGGTGGCGTCGGATGTTTGTGCGCGGGCAAATCGACCTACCCATCACGCTCGAGCTCGGTAAAACGGTGGCGGATTGGCACGCTCAGCTGGGCAAGGCCAGCAGTGCGCAGGCCCAGTTTGTAGCAGTCGTGCGGATCTGGACGGCGGTCGTCAGGCGATTGAACTCGCTTCTCAGGCCCTCTCGAGACTATGCAGTCATTTACGAAGAGCTGGCAAGCGTGGTCATCGAAGCTCTGCGCCCCGCGAGCGCCGACCCTTGGCCCATCGTGGACTACCTCTGGACTATTCTCCGGCGAGTCCGCCTGCTCGCCACTAAGGCCGAGGAATTACGGCTTGTGTGGAGAGTCGAGGAATCTGGCGATCATTGGCCACGCGCACAGGATCTCAAGGATGTGCACCCAGACGCGGTTCGCGAACTCGGGAGCTACTTTACCCCGATGCGCACTAGCCGCGCATCAAGTCTGGAGGAATCGCTGCAGCGCCACGTGCTTGTGCGTTCTCGGTCGAACCCGCTAACCGCTATCGGCGCAAAGAAGACTGAAGAAGTGGTCTTCGCGTGCAACGAAGGCCATTTCAGTAGAGCGCAACTGACGCATCGGCGTGTATCCCATAAAACGCGGAGTCAAGGCTGTGCTGTTTGTTGCGGACGCGTCGCCCTAGCGGGATTCAATACGCTAGCCGATCTATACCCCGCTATTGCAGAGCGGTGGAATCACAAGCTCAACGGCGAACGCACTCCGAGTTCGGTTGCGCCACGTTCAGCGAAGAAGGTTTGGTGGATTTGTACGCGAGGTCATGAATTCGAATCCCCCATCGGAAACATGGTCAGATCAGGCGGTAAAGCCTGTCCAGGTTGTTCTCGTGCGTACGCGATTCCGGGTGAAACTGGATTAGACGTCACTCATCCCGAACTGCGCGCGCGCTGGCACCCGACGATGAATGGCAACTTAGACCCGAGAGCGGTACTTGCCGGAAGCGGTCGTCTCGTGTGGTGGGTATGCGACAAAGGCCATCCTCATCGAATGTCGCCTTCGAACGCCTCAAATGGCGGGGGCTGTGGGGTGTGCAGCGGCCTGCAGATCATCTCTGGAATCAACAGCCTCAAGGATCTCCGTCCGGACATTGCCGAACAGTGGCATCCGACGCTGAACGGCGAAGCGCGCCCCGAGGATCAAGCGGTGAAGAGTGCGAAATTCTTCTGGTGGCTGTGTCCGCAAGGTCACGAGTGGAACGCTCAGGTCTCGACTCGGTATAGGAACGGTTGTCCCATCTGCTCCAATCAATTGATCGTCGAGGGAGTGAACTCCCTCGCTGACTTGCACCCTGAAGTGCTGGAACTTTGGCATCCGAGCCGCAATGGCGGAATGGAACCGACTGCTGTCTCGGCTGGAAGTGGCCAGAAAGCATGGTGGTTGTGTCGCAAGGGACACGAATATGACAGAGAGATCGTTCAGCAGGTAAAGTTTCGGGCGAGCTGTCCCGTGTGTGATAACAGAAGAATCTTGCCTGGGTTCAACGACGCATGGACTCGCTTCCCGAAGTTAATGCAGGACTGGTGCTGGGAGCTGAATTCTGACTTCGATCCGCGGGTCAACCTGCCAGGCAGCCAGAAGCATTGGTGGCGCTGCGGCGCCGGACACGAACAACACATGAATGCGTACAACCGTTTTCTCGCAGGAGGCTGCACCTCTTGTCCACTTTCATCTCGGATCCTCGGCGGTCGTGGGAAGTCCTGGAGCGCTGGCGAGTAACTGCTGGGCAGGAATGTTGTGGATCGATCTTGGCGGGCCTGCAGCGGTGCGTGCGTCCTAAATTGGCCAACTCTCGAGCGCGCTTTCCTGCCTGATCGCATTGAACCTATCGCCGTGAAACAGGCATTGCGCTTGGCCAACACTGGCCAACTACGCTCGCGCGCATCAGTCGGGGCGCTTCGTCGTTGCGCACCCGAACCGCTCATTGCCAGATGCAGAGCCCAGCTATATAGTGAGGCTATGCGAAACGGTCTGGACGAGCTCGGCGAGCTGCTCGCGCTCGTGCACCGGGCCACACGCGGGGCAGCG
>JAAIGF010267630.1_pt1 | contig 10728 bp, 14 predicted proteins | sample 6487441 | NCBI WGS metagenome assembly JAAIGF01 (sample SAMN13974129, study PRJNA590717) | phyllosphere metagenome | biome: pepper field; feature: multiple bacterial spot infested pepper fields; material: pepper leaves; isolation source: leaves from pepper fields | host: Capsicum annuum ...
ATGGGAGCGCTACCAGCGCGAAACCGGCCGCTGGAGCGCCAGCCGCACCGACTTCACCGACGCCATCCACTTCGTCGGCTGGTATCACTCCACCAGCAACAAACAGAACGGCATCGCGCTGAACGATCCGTATAATCTCTACCTCGCCTATTATTCCGGCCATGGTGGCTATGCGAGAGGCGACTGGAAAAGCAACACCGCCATCCAGCGGGCGGCACGGCGCTCTGCCAATATGGCGATCCGTTATGAGGCGCAGTTGCGGGATTGTGGGTATTGACACGGCACCCGTCATCCCGGCCTTGGGCCGGGATCCAGTGTGATCAAGTCCTTGATCACGAAAGAGTCTTGCGCACCGCAGACGCGGCGCTGCTGGATTCCGGCTCAAGGCCGGAATGACGGAGGGGGCGTTCGGGAGGCCGTGGCCCCGGCAGCGCCGGGGCTTCTTGTCGTTTTAACGATAGCTCAACGGCCTTGCTCAAAGGTAGTTTGGCCCACCGACAATAACCGTCATCCCGGACTTGATCCGGGATCCAGCGTGATCAAGTCCTTGATCACGAGAGAATCTTGCGCACTGCAGACGCAGTGCTGCTGGATTCCGGCTCAAGGCCGGAATGACGGAGGGGGGCGTTGGGGAGGCCGTGGCCCGGCAGCGGATGCGCCGGGGTTTCTATCGAGATCAGATCAAGCCGCGAGCTTTAGTCCGCCACGGACATCGGCAAAGACTTCTACGGAGCGCAGACGCTTCTCGATGCTGTGGACGGGCATGGAAATGATCAGTTCATCTGCTCCGGTTTCCGACAGGAAATCCGCCAGTTTACGCTCGACCGTGGCGTGAGAACCGACGACGGCGTATCTGAGGGTGTGATCTACCGTCATGCGCTCCATGTCGCTCCAGAGGCCATCCATGCTTTTTACCGGCAGGGGGAACTGGGTGCGGACATTTTTGCGCAGGTTCACGAATTGCTGCTGGGCGGAGGTGAAGAGGTAATTGGCCTCCTCGTCCGTATCAGCGCCGACGCCCATGACGCCGACCATGACATAGGGCTTTTGCAGGGTAGCCGACGGCTGGAAGCGTTCGCGGTAAATGGCGATGGCATCCATCAGCATATCCGGTGCAAAATGCGAGGCGAAGGAGTAGGGCAGGCCAAGTGCTGCGGCCAGATGCGCGCTGTAGACGCTAGAGCCCAGCAGCCAGATCGGCACATTGCTATCCATTCCCGGGACCGACAGGATGGCCTGATCCGGCTCCGGCGCGCCGAGATAGCGCTGCAATTCCACGATGTCATGAGGGAAGTTTTCTGCGCCTGAATCCAGGCTGCGGCGCAGGGCACGCGCGGTGCGCATATCTGTTCCAGGTGCGCGGCCAAGGCCAAGGTCAACACGGCCTGGCAAAAGGGCTGCCAGCGTACCGAACTGTTCGGCAATGACGAGCGGCGAATGGTTGGGCAGCATGATGCCGCCCGAGCCAACGCGGATGTGTTTGGTTGCAGCGCCGACATGGGCAATGACAAGTGCGGTTGCGGCACTGGCGATGCCGGGCATACCGTGATGCTCTGCCAGCCAAATCCGTTCAAAGCCCTGTTCTTCTGCCTTCACCGCCATAAGGCGTGAATTCTCAAGAGCAGTGCTGACGCTCTCGCCTTCACCAATGGGCGACAGATCGAGTATGGAAAAAGGGATCATCGGACGCTCCTATTGGAATTTCAGCTTTTCCCCGATGTAAGTTCTGCAGCGACGTTTGCCAGTCCAGTCGCGTCGAATTGATGCAAGGATCAGAAAAACTGTAGCGACCCGCCCTTGGCGGCGGACAGGCGCGGAGCGGGATAAATCTGCAATGTTGTCGTTTTGTTCACTTATCGCTGGCAGGTTTCGCTGCTCAAGGATAGGGTAAACCATGCAGAATGCGATTCGAATTATCGGGATTGATCCAGGGCTGAGGCGAATGGGCTGGGGCATCATAGAAACCATGGGCAACAGCCTGCGTTTCGTGGCCTCCGGCACTGTCACGTCGGACGGCGACATGGATCTGGCATCGCGGCTTTGCCAGCTGCATGACGGGCTGTCGGAGATCGTGCACTCCCACCAGCCGCATGAGGCCGCTGTCGAGCAGACCTTCGTCAACAAGGACGCCGTTGCGACGCTGAAGCTCGGCCAGGCGCGCGGCATTGCCATGCTGGTTCCCGCGCGTGCCGGGCTGCCGGTTGCTGAATATGCGCCCAATGCCGTCAAGAAGGCGGTGATCGGTGTGGGACACGGCGAAAAGCAGCAAATCCACATGATGCTGAAGATTTTGATGCCGAAGGCCGAATTCAAGGGCAATGATGCGGCGGACGCTCTTGCCATTGCCATCTGCCACGCCCACAACCGGGCAGGCGAGCGTATGCGGCGCGTGCTGGCGGCGGGCTGATTTTCTCTTTTTACGGACGTTACGATGATCGGAAAACTCAAGGGCACCATCGATGAAATCGGCGATGACTATGTTCTCGTCGATGTGCATGGCGTGTGTTACGTGGCGCATTGCTCGGCCCGCACGCTGTCTCGGCTGGGATCGGTCGGCGAGGCGGTGGTTCTCTTTATCGAAACCTATGTGCGCGAGGACCAGCTGAAGCTTTTCGGCTTCACGAGCGCGCTGGAACGGGAATGGTTCAACCTGCTGCAGAGCGTGCAGGGCGTGGGCTCCAAGGTGGCGCTGGCGGTGCTGTCGACCCTGTCTCCGTCAGAGCTTGCCAATGCGATCGCGCTTCAGGACAAGGTCGTCGTATCGCGCGCGCCGGGCGTGGGGCCAAAGGTGGCGGTGCGTATCGTCACCGAACTGCGCAACAAGGCGCCCGCCTTTGCCGGTGAAGCCTCCGCGTCCATCGGTCTCAAGCAGGAACTGGGCGAGGGCGTTGCATCAGCCCCCGTCGCCGATGCCGTTTCGGCGCTGACCAATCTTGGCTACTCGCGCGACCAGGCGGCCAATGCCGTTGCTGCGGCGCTGAAGAATGGCGGCGAGGGCGGTGATAGCGCCAAGCTCATCCGGCTGGGCCTGAAGGAGCTTTCACGGTGATGACGCCAATGCTATTTTCGACCGGATTTTAAAAGGTGAGAGCGCTTTTTCGCCATAGTGTTTCGGAAGACCGTGACGTCAAGGTGATCAGCAAGATGTCTGCAACGGCTGACACAATGGAATGCCACATGATGGAATGTCTGACATGAGCGACGCGGCACGGTTGATTTCTTCAGAAAAGCGCGGCGAGGATATCGACACGACGTTGCGGCCACAGACGCTGGATGATTTTACCGGCCAGGCTGAGGCGCGCGCCAATCTGAAGATTTTCATCGAAGCGGCAAAGAACCGTGGCGAGGCGCTGGACCATGTGCTGTTCGTCGGCCCGCCCGGTCTCGGAAAGACGACGCTGGCGCAGATCATGGCCAAGGAACTGGGCGTGAATTTCAAGTCCACGTCAGGGCCGGTCATCGCCAAGGCGGGAGATCTGGCCGCGCTTTTGACCAATCTGGAAGAGCGCGATGTTCTGTTCATCGACGAAATCCACCGGCTAAGCCCCGCCGTCGAAGAAATTCTCTATCCGGCAATGGAAGATTTCCAGCTGGACCTCATCATCGGCGAAGGCCCTGCGGCGCGCTCGGTGAAGATCGATCTGTCGAAATTCACGCTGGTTGCCGCCACCACGCGGCTTGGGCTTTTGACCAACCCGTTGCGGGACCGCTTTGGTATTCCCGTTCGCCTGTCTTTCTACACCGTCGATGAGCTTGAGCTTATCGTGCGGCGCGGTGCGCGCATCATGGGCTTGCCGATGACGGAGGAGGGTGCGCGCGAAATCGCCCGCCGTTCGCGTGGTACGCCGCGCATTGCCGGGCGGCTGTTGCGCCGGGTGCGCGACTTTGCCGAAGTGGCGAGGGCAGAATCGGTGACGCGCCAGATCGCGGATGAGGCGCTGACGCGCCTGCTGGTCGACAATATGGGGCTCGACCAGCTCGACATGCGCTATCTGATGATGATTGCCGTCAATTTCGGCGGTGGGCCGGTGGGTATCGAAACCATCGCGGCGGGTCTTTCGGAACCACGCGACGCCATCGAGGATATCATCGAGCCATACATGATCCAGCAGGGCTTCATCCAGCGCACACCGCGCGGACGCATCCTGACCGCAACGGCGTGGAAGCATCTTGGAATGCAGCCGCCGAAAGATATCGATGCTGCGCAGTTTCGCCTGACGCTTGAGGACGACTGACGTGATCACCCGGCGCGCACTGCTCAAGACAGCCGCGACCATGGCGGCGGGGCTGGTCTCTCTGGGTGCCTATGCCGGAGGTATCGAGCCGCTGGCGAGACTGTCCACCACGCGCTACCGCATCAATCCGCCAGGCTGGCCCAGGGGCCAGAGCCTGCGTCTGGTTGTGCTGGCGGATTTTCATGCCTGCGAACCCTGGATGCCCGCCGAGCGGATCGCGCGGATCTGCGAATATGCCAATACGATGGGCGGCGATGCGATCCTGCTGATGGGCGACTACATGTCCGGCATGAAGCTGGTGACGGGCATCGTTCCACCCGCGGAATGGGCCAAGGCTCTGTCAGTCCTCAAGGCGCCTTACGGCGTTCATGCTGTCTGCGGCAATCATGACTGGTGGCAGGACCCAGAGGCGCAGCGATTGCGGCTCAAGGAAACCGTGGCGCACCAGGCCCTGCGCTCGGTAGGCATCGCGGTTCACTCCAACCGGGCCGTGCGCTGCGGCACCGACGCCCAGCCATTCTGGATCGCGGGTCTGGAAGACCAATGGGCCTATCTGACGGGACGCCGCACGAGCGGGCTCGATGACCTCCCGGGAACGCTGGCACAGGTGACCGACGATGCCCCGGTCATCCTGCTTGCGCACGAGCCGGATATTTTCGTATCCGTGCCATCACGCGTTTCCCTGACACTTTCGGGCCATACGCATGGCGGGCAGGTCAATCTGTTCGGCTGGCGCCCGGCCGTTCCGTCGCGTTTCGGGGAACGTTTCGTCTACGGTCATGTGGTGGAAGATGACCGGCACCTCGTCGTATCCGGCGGCCTTGGTTGCTCCATCGCGCCGGTTCGCTTCATGTCGCCGCCCGAAGTCGTCGTCATCGAACTGGGCAGCGCCTAGGAACCATCCGCGCCGCCGCTCATTCCCCGTTTTTTCACGAGGAGAATGGAATGACGAAATTTCGTAAGGGTGCAAAGGTTCAGTGGAAATGGGGCTCCGGCAAGGGTGAGGGCAAGGTGGCCGAGAGCTTTACCGAGGATGTCGAGCGCAAGATCGATGGTTCCACCATCAAGCGCAAGGCAAGCGAGAGCGAACCGGCCTATCTGATCGAGCAGGAAGACGGCGGACGTGTTCTGAAAAGTCATTCCGAGCTTGAAAAGGCCGACTGAAGCAAGGAACATGGACCCCGCGCGCATTCGCGAAAGGGGTGAGAAGATGGATTACGATCCGTACCGCGTGTTCAGAAAGCTGGCGCGCAACAACCGTCTGGCCAATCTGAGACTGCACTCCGCCTGTCTTCAACTGTCGCAGGCGGAGTTCGTGGCGCCCCGCAGCGGGTTCTTCCCGACCATCCGCGCAACTTTGAACCATATCTACACCGTCGATCTGTTCTATCTCGACGCCGTGAAAGGTGGAACACTGGGCTATGCCGCCTTTGCGGTGGAGGAGCCTTTCGCTGACATGCCTGCCTTGCAACAGGCCCAGGCAAAGCTAGACGAAGCGCTGATAGAATTCGTGGATGGGGTTCAACCTGAAAATCTTGCCGCCACCGTAGAGGTGCATCGCGATGGACGCATACAGCAAGACCGTTGCGACGATATTCTCAGCCACCTCTTTCAGCACCAGACCCATCACAGGGGGCAGGTGCACGCCATGCTGTCTGGAAGTTCGATCAAGCCACCGCAACTCGACGAATTTATTGTCGGGGACGATGCTGACGTTCGCAAAATGGAGCTGGACGCGCTAGGCTGGTCGGAACGTGACCTCATGTTTCCGAAAGATAAATCCCATGACTGAAGACACCCGCATCCGCATGAAATTCAAGCCCAAGCGCATTTTCCAGATGCGCGTGGCAGGCATCGCCTTTCGGAATGGTCATGTGCTGGTGCACCGGGCAACGCATGAGAAATTCTGGAGTTTTCCCGGTGGCCGCGCCGAAATGGGCGAGCAATCCCGCGAAACGCTGGCCCGCGAAATGGTCGAGGAACTCGGTGCCGAGGCTAAGGTCGGGCGGTTGCTGTGGGTGGTCGAGAACTTCTTTCATTACGAAGGCAAGGACTGGCACGAGCTTGGCTTCTATTATCTGATGGAGCTGCCCGAGACATTTCCGTTCCATGAGGAAGACATCGTTCACCGGATGCAGGATGGCAAGCACCCGCTGGAGTTTCGCTGGGCAAGGGCGACCACGCAAGCCTTGACGGAGCTCGACATTCCACCCTATTTCATCGCCGGTGAGATCGAAAACCTTCCTGCTACCACCCGGCATATCGTCTGGGATGATGGCAATCTGGACGACAAATGAAAGAAATACTGCCTTTACGGCACATGATCCGGCTGGATCACAAGCCGCAGCTTTTCAGCTTCCGCGTGGCGGCTCTGGTGATGCGGAACGACCATCTTCTCGTGCACCGGAGCTTGGCAGACAGTTATTGGGCGCTGCCCGGCGGGCGCGCCGAGATCGGGGAAAGCTCGGAAGATACGATCCTGAGAGAGATCAGGGAAGAGCTTGATGTCGATGCGCGCATCGAGCGTCTGTTGTGGACGGCGGAGAACTTCTTCTCCTATGGCGACTACAACGCCCATGAGCTTGCGTTCTATTACCTCATCCATCTCGAAGAGGATTTTCCTTTCCATGAGACTGAAATCGTTCATCGCGCCGTTGACGGTGTCGAGATCGAATTCAGATGGATGAAGGCGAATGGTGCGGTGCTGGTCGAACACGATCTCAGACCTGCCTTCATTGCCCAGCGTATTGAAACGCTGCCGCAGCAGCCCGAGCACATCATTGTGCGCGAAGGACCACGACGTCATGGATGACAAGAGAATATCGCTTTCTGGCGAGCTCATAGAACACGGCCATCGCCTGACGCAGCGCGTCTATTACGAGGACACGGATTTTTCAGGTCTGGTCTATCATGCGCGTTACCTGCATTTTCTCGAGCGTGGCCGCACCGATTATCTGCGCTGCCTTGGCTGCGAGCAAAGCGCCCTGTTGACGGCGGATGAAGAAGGGCTGGTATTTGTCGTTCACCGCATGGAGATCGACTTCAAGTCGCCAGCGCGCATGGACGATGTGCTGACGATAACCACGGTGACGGAGAAGGCGGGGGGCGCAAAGATGGTCCTCAATCAGGAAATCCGGAGAGGGGAAACGCTTCTTGTTGCCGCAAAAGTGATTATTGCCGTCATCAATGCCAAGGGAAGACCGCGACGCCTGCCCGATACCATTGCCGAAAAATTTCTAAAGTAAGAAAAGGCGAATTGCCGAGTGGCTTCTTAAAGTGTCCATTTCGTAACACTCTCTTAACCATAATGTAGTCTTACTTAACCATCCGGTATTTGTAAGCCACACGCCTTCCTTTTACCAAATTTACCGGCAAGTAAGGCGTAATGGCAATATCGGGGCATGGCTCAAGGGGTTTTCGGCGGTCGCTGCAGGATCCCAAGCGTTGATGCGCGTTTAAATCGCCCGGTCATGCACCGGGCGTTTGGATTCGGGGATTGAATATTTATGGAACAGGCAGGTTTGGCAGCGGCAACGCACGACGTAAGTCTCTGGGCTCTGTTCATGCAGGCTGGCCTCATCGTCAAGCTGGTCATGATCGGACTTCTTGCAGCGTCGGTCTGGACATGGGCTATCGTCATCGACAAATACGTCGCTTTCGGTAAGGCCCGGCGGAATTTCGACCAGTTCGAACAGGTTTTCTGGTCGGGTCAGTCGCTGGAAGAGCTGTACCGCACTCTGGCCGAGCGTCAGAACACCGGTCTTGCGGCCATCTTCGTTGCGGCAATGCGCGAATGGAAGAAGTCCTTCGAGCGTGGCGCCCGTTCTCCCATTGGTCTGCAGATGCGTATCGACCGGGCGATGGACGTGACCATGGCGCGTGAAAGCGAAGGGTACGAGGCACGCCTGGGCTCGCTGGCGACAATCGGTTCTGCCGGTCCGTTCATCGGTCTTTTCGGTACGGTCGTGGGTATCATGACCTCGTTCCAGGCCATTGCCGGTTCGAAGTCTACCAACCTTGCCGTCGTTGCACCGGGTATCGCTGAAGCGCTTCTGGCAACGGCCATCGGTCTGGTAGCGGCTATTCCGGCGGTTATCGCCTATAACAAGTTCACAGCCGATGCGGGCAAGCTCTCTTCGCGCATGGAAGGCTTTGCGGATGAGTTCTCCGCGATCCTGTCGCGCCAGATCGATGAGAAGCTGCAAACCCGTCAGGCCGCGCAGTAAAAGCGCAGTCTGACCGAGTGGAGTAAACATTATGGGAATGTCAGCAGGTGGTGGCGGCGGCGGTGGTTCCGGTGGACGCCGGGGCCGTGGACGCCGCAAGGGCGGTGCAATCAGCGAAATCAACGTGACGCCGCTGGTTGACGTCATGCTGGTGCTGCTCATCATCTTCATGGTGGCCGCGCCAATGATGACGGTCGGCGTGCCCGTCGATCTTCCGCAGACCTCCGCCAACGCCCTCAATTCCGATACGCAGCCGATCACCATTTCCGTCAATGCGAATGGCGTGATCCATCTGCAGGAAACGCCTATCGAGGCCACGGAAGTGGCCGACAAGCTGCAGGCGATTTCGACCACGGGCTACAATGAACGCATCTTCGTGCGCGCAGACTCGGTTGCCGCCTACGGCATCGTGGCTGACGTCATGGCGCGTATTCAGGCCGCAGGCTTCAAGAATATTGGCCTTGTGACCCAACAGAAACAGGACAATTGATCTAGGCATGAAGGGCAGCGTCACCACATCTGCAATCGTGCACGCCTCGCTGCTGGCCTTTGCCCTCGTGTCTCTTGGGTCGCCGCCGCCGCTGGAGGTGACTGAGGCTGAGTCGATGCCTGTCGACCTTGTGTCGGTGGAAGAAATGACGCAGATCCAGCAGGGCGACAAGAATGCGCCCAAGGCTGAGAAGTCCGCGCCCGTACCGACCACACGCCCCGATATCGTGCCAAACGCCCAGAACATGGGTAACAACATGGCCGATCTGGACGCACCGCCGACGCCGACGGAAAAGCCCAACAACAATGACAGCGCTGCCGCCCCGCCCAAGCAGGAGAAGCCGGCCCCTGTCGTCGATACCAAGCCCAACGATGTGAAAGACATCGTCAAGGAAGAGACATCTGCGCCCAAGCCGCAGGAAACGGCTTCGCTGCCTGTTCCCAAGCCGGAAATCGTGACGCCGCCCAAGCCTGCCGAGCCGCCTGCCCAGCAACAGGCGCAGGAGCCGCCACCGCAAAACCAGGAGCCTGCCGAAATTCCCGTGCCGCCCAATGTGCCGCGCCCGAATTCACGCCCGCAGCCACCTGAGCCGAAGCCGGAGCCGCCAAAGCAGGCAGAGCAAAAGCCTGCCGAACAGAAGCCCGCTGAAAAGCCAGCGGAAAAGAAGCCGGAACAGGCCAAGTCGACCGACAAGCCTTCCGACAAGAAACCGGCTGACCGCAAGCAGGAAACGGCAAAATCTGCCGCATCCCAGGCAAGCGAGTTCAACGCCGATGAAATCTCGGCTCTGCTGAACAAGCAGGCACCTTCCGGTGGTGGCGCGAAGCGCTCCACGGAAACGGCGTCGCTGGGTGGCAAGAAAACAATCGGCACGGGTTTGAGTGCCAGTGAAATCGACAGTGTCAGAGGTCAGATCCAGCAGAACTGGGCCATGGCTTCGGGCCTCACCGGCGTTGCCGAGGTTCGGGTTGTCGTTCGCGTGCAGCTCGATCAATCCGGCAACATTGTCGGCCAGCCCGAGGTTACGGCAACAGGTGGACCGGAAGGAACGCGCCGCGCCGTTGAAGGCAGCGCGCGCCGCGCGATCTTCAGGTCTGCTCCGCTGAAAAATCTGCCCGCTGAAAAATACGATGGCGAAAAAGGATGGAACACACTGGTTCTGAACTTCGACCCATCTGAATTTGCGCTTTGAACCGACAGTTTTGGGACCGATGACAACACCCCTACCCAATTCGATGTCCAATTTTTGTATGAAGCTGAAAGGCTTGTCTCAATGATCAAGTTCTCTCTCCTGCGTGCGGCAATGGTTGCCTCCGGCATTCTGTTTTCGTTCGTGGCAGTCACACCGGCCAGTGCTGAAGTCCAGATCAACATTAACAAGGGTAACGTTCAGCCGCTGCCCATCGCGATTACCGATTTCATGTCGAATGACGGTATCGGTGCGCAGGTTTCGCAGGTCATCGCGGCCGATCTCCAGAGGTCCGGGCTGTTTGCGCCGGTCAACAAGAGCGCCTTTATCGAAAAGATCAGCAATCCCGACCAGCAGCCACGTTTCGAGGACTGGAAGGTCATCAACGCGCAGGCACTGGTGACGGGGCGTGTGACGAAGGAGGCAGATGGCCGTCTTCGCGCCGAGTTCCGTCTGTGGGATACATTTGCCGGTCAGCAGATGAGCGGACAGCAGTTCTTCACCCAGCCGGAAAACTGGCGCCGTGTTGCCCATATCATCGCCGATGCGATCTATGAGCGCGTAACCGGTGAAAAGGGCTATTTCGAC
>JAAIGF010338417.1_pt1 | contig 10712 bp, 12 predicted proteins | sample 6487441 | NCBI WGS metagenome assembly JAAIGF01 (sample SAMN13974129, study PRJNA590717) | phyllosphere metagenome | biome: pepper field; feature: multiple bacterial spot infested pepper fields; material: pepper leaves; isolation source: leaves from pepper fields | host: Capsicum annuum ...
ATTCGTCCCGGCCTGCCGCTGAACACGCCCGCCCAGGGCCTTGATCTGCCGAGCGCCCGCAGCGCCCAGGCGGCCTTCTTCCGCGCCGCCCTGAATCAGAATGCGGTGGAGCAGACTGCGACGCCCAGGCCGCCAGTCCCGGCCGCGGCCGTCCTGTCCACGATCCGCACCGCCAACCCGGCGCGACCGGTGGAAGCGCCCCCCGCCCCGGCCCAGCGCGAGGAGCCGCGGATCATGCGCCCCGGCTCCTACCTCGACATCCGGGTCTGATCAGTTCCAGCCGCGGCTGGCGATATACTGCTGCAGCGCCTCGATCCGGGTCGCGTCCGACGGGTGGGTCGAGGCGAACTGCGGCGTCTGGGTCTGACGCTGCGCCGCCATCAGTCGCCATAGCGCCACCGCCTGCGACGGCTTGAACCCGGCCCCGGCCATATAGTCCACGCCCAGACGGTCGGCCTCCAGCTCGTCGCGCCGCGAATAGGGCAGCAGCAGGCCGTATTGGGCGGCCAGACCGCCATAGGCGTTGACCGCATCTCCGTATCGACCCGCCGCCCCGCCGACAGCCGCCAGACCGACGCTGGTTACCGTCTGGTTCGAGGCGCGCTCGGCCGCATGGTTGGCGACGACGTGCCCGATTTCGTGACCGATCACGCTAGCCAGCTGATCGTCGTTCTGGACCAGAGCCAACAGGCTGGTCGTCACGCCGATCTGGCCGGACGGCAGGACGAAAGCGTTGGGACTGGCCTCCGTGAACACCGCATAGTCCCAGCTCCGACCGCCCAGACCTGCCGCCTGGACCAGACGGTCGCCGACGCGCCGGATTCGGTCGACCTGCGCGCCGGTCGTCATCACACCTGGCTTGGCGATAGCTTCTCGCCAGGCCGCGGTCGATTGCTGCGACAGGGCGGCGTTGTCCACCAACAGCAACTGATTGCGGCCCAGGGCCTCGTTATAGGCGCAGGCGGACAGGGCCGAGGCCGCGACGGCGGCGGCCAGGACAAGGGCGGAGCGGCGGGGCAGGATCACGGGGGCGGCCTCTTCGAGCAGGACGAAACAGCAAGGCAAATGGTCGCGCTGGCCCTGAGGTTCCACCATCAATCGATCGGCGTCGCGCCTAGCTGAGTCCGGCATGCTTCCGCCTCGGCCGCTAGGGCCTTGCGCTTGGCCTCTCCGAACTTCTCCAGCGTGCGGTAGGGCATGGCCAGCCGCACATTGTCCCGCAGCCGGCCGCGATTGCGCTCCAGAAAGCCCCAGTACAGCCGGTTGAACGGGCAGGCGGCATCGCCGCTCTTGCTCTTCACGTCATAGCGACACGCCCCGCAGTAGTCGCTCATCCGGTCGATATAGGCCCCCGAGGCCGCATAGGGCTTGGACCCCACGATGCCGCCATCGGCGAACAGGGCCATGCCGCGCGTATTGGGCATCTCGACCCATTCATAGGCGTCGGCATAGACGCACATGTACCAGTCATCGACCTGATCGGGATGCACGCCCAGCAGCAAGGCCAGATTGCCCGTCACCATCAGCCGCTGAATATGGTGGGCGTAGGCGTTGTCGCGCGTGGTCTTCACCACGTCGGCGACACAGGCCATGTCGGTCTCACCGGACCAGTAGAACCAGGGCAGCTTTCGGTCCGCATCCAGGAAGTTGCGCGCCCGATACTCCGGCGCCTTCAGCCAGTAGATGCCGCGCACGAACTCGCGCCATCCCAGGATTTGCCGGATGAAGCCTTCGACCGCATTCAGCGGCGCCTTGCCCGCCCGATAGACCGCCTCGGCGCGCTTGCAGACGTCCAGAGGATCCAGCAGGCCCAGATTGATCGACGTCGAGATCAGCCCATGCCACATCCATGGCTCATTCTCCGCCATCGCGTCCTGCCAGTCCCCGAACGACGGCAGGACATCCTTCAGGAAGTGCTTCAGCGAAGCTTCCGCCTCCTCAGCCGTCGTGGCCCAGCCGAACCCGTCCAGCGATCCGAAATGGTCGCCGAACAGCCGCTCCACATCCGCCATCGCCTCGCGCGCCACGGCGTTGGGCGGGATGCGCAGGCGATCGGGCGGCGTCACGCCCTTGGCCAGCTTCTTGCGGTTCTCGGCGTCATAGTTCCAGCGCCCGCCCTCCGGCTGATCGCCGTCCATCAGTATGCCCGTCGCGCGGCGCATCTCGCGATAGAAGAACTCCATGCGCAGCTGCGACTTGCCCGAGGCCCAGCGGCGAAAACGGTCGTGGCTGCTGATGAAGCGGCGATCCTCGCGAATCTCGACCGGCAGCCCCGCCCCTTCCGCAAAGGCGGCCAGATGCTCGGCCAGCCGCCACTCACCGCATTCGGTCATCACCACCGTTTCATAAGCGCCCTCCTCAAGCGCCCGAGCCAGTTCGCCGGTGATCGAGCCGCTGTTGTCCGCATCGTCGATGCGCACATAGCGCACATTGACGCCCCGCCCCTTCAGCCGCTCGGCGTGATTGCGCATGGCGGCGAAGACCAGGGCCAGCTTCTGCTTGTGGTGCCGGACATAGGTCGCCTCGTCGCGAACCTCGGCCATCAGAACCGTGTCGACGTCCGGGTTCAGATCCTTCAGCGCCGACAGGTCGTCCGACAGCTGATCGCCCAGCACCAGCCTAAGCACGGACATGCGTTATTTCCATCACCGGGCCCATTTGCGAGCGAGAGACTGAAGTCGAGGACGCAGGCGCAGAAACACCCGGTACGCCCTCTCCAACGCCGCAAGGACCCAGGGGATGCGTGCGACCAGACCGAGCGGGCGCAACAGCGGTATGGCCCGCCACATCGCCGCAAAGGCCGCCGCGCCCGACAGCAGCCTGCCGTTCTCCGTCGCGTGGAATCGCGCCAGCAGCGTCTCGCGATCCAGCGGGCAGCTTGTCTGACTATCTGACACATCGACGAAGCGGATCGCGCCGCGTCGATCCAGCCGACGCATCAGGGCGATCTCGCGTCGGCACAGGGGACAGCCGCCATCATACCAGACGAGCAAGGGTGTCATGACGGGCGAAGGCTCTCGGCGACGGCGAACGGGCTCGCCATCCTATACGGGCGTCCTCTACAGTCTGGATCGCAACCCGCCTCGACAGGTGTCCGATGACGATTGAACCCACCGGCCGACATCGCTTGCCGCCGCTTGCCCGCGTCTTGGGTTTCGCCGGCCTGCTGCCCCAGGCGGCGGCGGTCGTCGTCCTTGTTGCAGGCGATGCCGACCAGCAGACCGCCGCCCTCGGCCTGGCCTATGCCTACGCCGCCCTGATCTTCAGCTTCCTGGGCGGCGTCTGGTGGGGACTGGCGGCTGCGACGGGCCTGAAGGCGCCCAAATGGGTCTGGATCGCCTCTGTGGCGCCCTCGCTTCTCGCGCTGGCGACCAGCGTCGTCTGGGCGGCGGGTTCCGATCCGGCCGTGTCGCTGGTCGTGCTGGGCGTCTTCATCGCCGCCAGCGTCCTGGTCGATCTGAAGCTGAAGGCGGCCGGTCTGACGCCCGAGGGCTGGCTCGCGCTGCGCGCGCCGCTGTCGATCGGCCTGGGCGCGCTGACGCTCGTCGCCGGACTGATCTGAAAACATCTCAGGCAGCGGATAAAAAATCGGGGCCTGCCGCAACCGACAGGCCCCTGATTTTATTCGTCTCGACTTGGAGCGGGCGAAGAGATTCGAACTCTCGACCCCAACCTTGGCAAAGTCCTGGAATCGCATTCCCGCGCTTTTCAGTGCGTTTCAAACTTCAATACATCTCTTTGTTTCTAAATAAATTATGTGTTCACCTGATCGCGACGCATCTCTTCTGGTTTCGTTGGAGGTGGTAGCGGAGTGGTAGCGGCGGCTCGCGATTCAGGGTAGGGTTTCGACTATCATGACGAAGCAAAAAATCACCAAACGCGTGATTGAGAGCGCTGCGGTTCCCGACGTTGGCGAGCGTCGAATTTGGGATACTGAGATTGCGGGCTTCTGCCTGAGAATCTACTCCGGCACCGCTACGCGTGCGGGTCATACCGCGCGGCCAGCCCGTAAGATTTTCGCAATCAAATATAGGGTTCGAGGCGTTCAGCGTTGGCTAACACTCGGCGAATACGGCGAGGGCCCGAATAAGCTCACTGCCGACCGAGCACGTAAAGAGGCGGCATCTGTTGTGGTTGATGCAAGGCGGGGCATTGATCCCGGCGAGGCCCGTCGGCGGATCGTCGGCCTAACCGTCAAAGACCTAGTCGAGCACTATCTGGAGAAGGGTCCAAACGACAAGCCGACCAAACGCGCAGCAACCTGGGCAGTGGATCGCACCAATCTCGAGCGTCACGTCGTTCCATTGCTGGGTAGACTTCCCCTCGAAACAATTAGTCGTGATCACATCACCAGCATGATCCGGTCAATCACGGCTGGAAAGACTGCAAGGGATGTAAAGACGATCCGACGGGGTAGATCCATTGTGAAAGGCGGGGCCGGCATCGCCGACCGGACATTCTCAACGCTGCGCGCAGCGATTAACTGGGCAATCGATAAAGGTCACTTCGTAGGTCCCAATCCTTGCGCAAAAGTCCAGCGCGAATTGCGGCCGGTCACTGAGCGCTTCTTGTCGGAAGCTCAAGCGAAGAGTCTTATTGCCGCACTTGACGATTTGGAGGCACAGGCCACGATCTCCGAGCGGCAGGGTGCAGTTTTTCGGCTTCTGCTGCTCACCGGCGCGCGGCGTAACGAAATCGCGGGCCTACGTTGGACGGAAGTCGATTTTGACCGACGCCGTCTTGTATTGCCTCCGAGCCGCACGAAGGCCGGCGGCCGTACGGGCGACAGACGCATCTCGCTCAATGAGCAGGCGTTCCGAATATTGGAGCGGCTGTACGAGACCCGGGCGCGAAGCCTGTTTGTTTTCCCGGCCAGTAAAGGAAATAGCGGATACGCGACTTCAGAACCTAAAATTTGGCGCAACAAAGTGTTGCCAAAAGCGGGATTGGAGGGCGTCCGTATACATGATCTGCGACATAGTTTTGCAAGCTTCGCTTTGGCGGATGGCGCTAGCCTTCCAATGATCGGCAAGGCGCTTGGCCATGCCAACAGTCGCGCCACGGAGCGATACGCTCATCTGAGCGACGATCCGGTCAGAGCATTATCGGAAAAGATTGGAGAGCGGTTCTCAAAGAAGATTTGATGCTGCCCGATCGGATGGGAGTAGTTGCAATTGTGGGTCCAGCTTTCCTTCCACTACTGTAATTACAGAGCGTTACACTCAACATTAAGCGCTCGACAAGCCATTAGATGTTGGAGATTTTTTGGCTGTGATGGCCTGCCAAGATCACGTGCGTTTCCACGTTGGCAAGCTGCGAGGGAAACCAATACGGAAGGGCTCGGTCTCGCACGGTTCTCGTGAGATTTCGGTCATTCCACGCAGCTAATCCCGAGCGGACGGAAAGGACACTAGCGGGCTCTTGATTACTTCATCTGTGAGCATTCATGATTGCTCATGGCCAAATATGATCCGCTTCGAAATTATCTGCGCAGGCAAAAGCTAGATGCGTTGGAGCTGACATTCGTCGAAATTGAGCGCAAGATCGGCTACATGTTGCCTAACGGCGCAAGAATGCCGCAGTGGTGGAACAATGCGACCGAATCCTCGAATATTTCTGTGCAAAACCGCGCTTGGCGCGACGCAGGCTTCGATGCCGCTCTAGTTCTGGGCGCAGACCGCGTCCGATTCGAGCGTGTGCGACCGCATACGTCCGGTGACTATCCCCCAAAATCAAATACCGCCTGATTATCCGGACCAGCCCCTTTGCGTTTGCGACGTCCGGAAGACGAAGGCGACTTGTAAACAGCGTTATCGGCCGCTACGGAGGCCTCAACGTTGTCCGTGACCAATCGGTCTGTTGCCTGTGTCGTTGGCCTCGCCGTCGGGGGCTTGGGATGAGGCAATCGACGCGGGATCCGAGACCGCCGCCACGCCAGTAGCTCGCTTTGCCACCAACCCACCCGATTGCTGGAGATTTGGACACAGGCCGGAAAATCACCTGACTTCTGCATCCGCCACACCGTCGTTCGGCTGAGACCGGAAATAATCTTCACCTGTGACCAGGGTAGTATTCGGTCATCCAGGTCGTCGAAGGGTGTCGAAGCAGTTATCGAAGGCATAATATGGCCTCGCTCACCCATTGGTCGGGTGCCACTTTCAAAAGCCAAGAATTAACTTTTGCATCGACCAAATCACGCGTCGCCCAGGTTGTTGAGATTCTCCCTGGATCCAAGCTCACTGCTGCGTCCGTCTGCAGGTACGGCGCCGAAACAACATGGCCATCGGGCGCGATAAAGTTTCTGTTCATCGTCACGACGACCTCCCCTTTTTGACCGGTGCCGACGTCCGAAGTCCGGTATCCTGGGACTCGGCCCATGCGCGCAATACGCCCCGGGGATAGAGAGGCTTTCCGCGCACATGTCGGCAGGCGGGACCATCGACGCCGCGAGACCACATTCGAGCCAAGGAAGCTGGCTTGAGGCGGATGCCGAACCGAAGAAGAAAGTCTGAGGCCTCAGACCTAGTCAGCCGATCATCGTCGGTCTCGGCCACGACGTCCGCATCAGCGTGAGGAGACGGTTCGGTCATGGTGCAGTTCCTGACGTACCGCAATCTCGCGAATTGCGGACCTCTCGCCCAACCGTCAGGGCCAGATAACAATCCACGACCTGAACGACATAGGCACGCGTCTCGGCGATATCGGGCACACGTCCAAGTCGCTCCACGCGCGCCGGCCCAGCGTTGTAGGCTGCTAAGGCCAGTCTCAAATCCTGAAAGCGAAGCATCTGGCGCGCGAGATAATCGGCCCCGCCCCGCAGGTTTTCCAAAGGATCGAAACGATCGCGAACACCCAAGTCCCGTGCTGTTCCCGGCATCAACTGGGTCAGACCACCCGCCCCGACCGGTGACCGCGCCCAAGGATTGTAGGCGCTTTCGACAATCACGACCGCGTGGAGCAGCTTCGGATCGAGCGCGTGCAGCGCGGCCGCCTCATCGATCATCGCCGAGAAGGGTTGGTCGAGGTTGGGCAGCCTCGGCGTCACATCTCCGTCCAGAACGGTTGGGATCGTCTGTAACGGAGCCCGACCGAACAGATCTCCGCCCGCCGCCCTCCAGTCCACCTGTCTCTGGGGTGTCTGGCCCGACGCCTGTCCGCCCATCGCACCGAGGGCCAGACAGGCCGCAAGCGCGGCCCTGCGAGATTGGATCACCATGTCAGAACCTCCTTGAAAACGCCTTCCACCCGATCGTCATGGACCGGCCCGAAATAGCGGCTGTCGAAACTTGAGAGCGTGTCGCCTAGAAGAAAGAGTTCCCCCGGACTGAGACGACGGCAGCCGTCCCAGGCCGGAAGCTTGACGCCTTGCCGATCCTGGCGACGGACCGGCACGATCCGGCCTGGCAGAACAATATGATCGTCGACGGCGCAGACTTGGTCTCCCGCCGTTGCGGCCACCCGTTTGATCAGCAGAACCTCGCGGGGCATGCCCAGATGCCCGAGATAAGCCCTGACCGACGCCGGCTGAGGCACGGCCACAATGGAGCCGCGCTCGGGCGCGGCGTCAAACGCCCGCACATAGAGTCCCTTGGGAAGGCTCGGACTCTCATTCACCAAGGCGGCGGCAGGGGCTCGAGCCGCGATCAGGCTCGCGCAGCCCAAAGCGAACAGGGTCACGCCGAGTACGGCCCACCGGTTGCCGTTGTCGAGGGGCGAGGTCATGGCCGGTAGGGCTCTAGGATGAGGTCGCGGGTAATCATCACTCGGACGGGAGCCCCGGCCTGCAGCCGGATTGAGGGACGGACCTGGAGTTCACGATCGACCAGCCGACCCCCGATCTGGGATCCCTCGATCGCTGCCGCATCGCCGACGTCGCCGATCAGGCTGCGCGAATTGCCCCCGTCGTCGCGGGCGATCTGGCCCAGGGTGGTGATGGCTCCGGCGAACAGGGTCCCGGCCAGCAGAGGGAACAGTCTGCGATCGACTTGTCCCCGCACCCCGACCGCCCCTTGCGCATCCACCCCCGGCTCTTCAGACAGGATCAGGCTCTTGCCATTGGGGAGGATCAGCCGCTCCCATTTCAGAAAGGCCCGCCGGTCGCCGTAGCTGCTCTCGCCCTCATGACGTCCGATCAGCCGCGCGCCTTGCGGGATGAGCAAATGCCGGCCGCTGACGGTGTCGAAGACGTTCTGGCTGACCGTGGCCACGACCGGCCCTTCCCGAGCCGTATCCACCCCGGTGAGCAGCACGGCGGGGACCACCGCGCCCGCCTTGAGTTCGTAGGGCGAGAGCGGCGCGGTCAGCGAATGGCTGTTGTAGACCGAAGATGCGTCCTGCGTGGAAGCGCCGACCTTCCGCCCGCCCGACACCGCCGCAGAGGACGGCGCAAGCTGACGGCTCGCTAGGTCTCCGAAGAACAGGCCGGAGCGCACGGCGAGCTGCCGGTCCGAGGGGCCGGACGGCGCCTGAGGCGTCTCGCGCGAGACATAAGAGACCGGTCGCGCGGCCGGGGCAGGCGCTGCAGACTTCGCCGCGTCATCCGGCGCGGGCGTGTCGGCCGGCCGTCTCGGCTCCGGCAGCCGGTCGTAACTGGCCGGCTGATCGGTCACGACTTCGGTCGGGCGCACCGCGCCATGGATTTCGTCCTCCCGGCCGGCGGCGGCGCGCTCCCGGGCGCTGGCGCGCAGGTCCGGCTGGATCACGAAGGCCCAGGTGAGAGAGCCCGACACCAGGACCGCACCGCCGATCACCAGCACCTGGACCACGGATTTGCGCAGTCGGACGGCGGGAGGTCGGGCCGCCCGCATCGACAGACCAGGAGGATCCGCCTTCTCCAGAGGCGCGGAACGCACGGGATCCTCAACCGGATCGGGGGCATCGAACTCGGTCATCGACGGTCTCCTGAAAGACGTTGAATGCGAACGATCTGGGGCCGGCGGTCGCCGAGCCGGAGTTCGGCCTGGTCGAAGACGCGATCGACGACGAGCAGTCCGCCCTGCTGCCGGTAGTTTACCAACTGGGCTTCCCCATCCGCTGTGATCAGGAACAGGGCCGGCGCCTCGTCGATCTGAAGGTCTGCGTCGAAGGTGATGAAGGTGCGGCGACCGTCGTTGAAGGCGGAGGTCGGGGTCCATCTCGGCCGTCGGCCCTCGGGCCGGATACGGTATCGCGCGTCCACCTGGCCTTGCGGCAGCACGATGTCCGTCCGGACCTCCGGTTCGGACACCCCGCCGGTCGGCGTCCCGCCAGAGGTCAGGGGCGGCTCGTCCCAGGAGACGGCGGCGTTGAAGCCGTCGGCGGAACCGCTCTTCAGATCGATCAGATAGACCCGGCGATTGGTGGTCAGAACCAGGTTGGTTTCGAGCCCGCGTTCGAGGGGCTTCAAGAGGACGTGGGTGCGCTGGCTCGCGCCAACGCCCGAGGTCGTGTCCCCGATCTGCCAACGGATGGTGTCGCCGGCGGCTTTGGAGACAATCGTTTCACCCGCCCCCAGGGTCAGGGTCGTGACGCGCAAGGGCGCGGTCCAGACTTCGTAGACCCGGCCCGGCGCCCACGAGAAGACCTGAACGCCGCCGATGAAGGCGTCCGACCGCGACGGCGCACTCGCAGCGCGGTTGGCCGCGACGATCGCGGCCCGCCCTGTGGCCGGCCTGGTCGGCGCCGCCGGCTCGACCACGACCGCGTAGGGCCGGCCGACGGCGGGCTCCGTCGACGCCACGGCCTGGCGCTCCGGCGCGGGCGCGCTCTCGCTCAAGACGGGCGACGCAAGCGGCCGCAAGGCGGCGGTCTCAACAATGTCGGGGGCGAGGCTTGGCGACGAGACGCAACCGCACAGTCCAAGTCCGGCTGCAGCGACCGTCAGGAGGCGTCGGGTGTCCATGATACGTCCTCGATCTTAAGTCCAAGGGGGTTCTTCATCAGCTCGGCCTCCGTTCGGGGCGGCTGGGTTCCGGTCGTGATCAGGGCGCGCCAGCGTTCGCTTCCGGCCTGCTGTCCGTTCACGAAGCGGGTTTCGCGCCACTGAAGGTCGAAGGTTCGCTCGGTCCGGCGCACCACGTTCAGCACCTCGACGACGACCGCCTCGCGGCCCGCCTCGGCGAAAGGATCGTGGGTTTGGGCCCAGGCGTTTAAAAAGGCCGCCGCCTTGGGCGTCATCAGATCGTAGGCGCGCAGCCAGTTCTGGCGGATGACAATCGGATCGATGGATTTGGAGCGCACGTCGCGGATCCACTCGGCCAGGGCGTAACCGATCTGGGCCTCGCTCGGCTGATAGCGCCCGCCGATCGCGGTGATCCTTTGGGTTTCGCCCCAGTCCGACACCTCGACGACGAACGGTTTCACGACGGCCCGGTCGGCCTGGACCCACCATCCGGCGCCCAGGAAACCGGCCAGAACTAGATTGGCCACCGCCATCCGGCGCCAGTTTCGGGCGTGGGCTAGGGACAGCCCCATCCGGTCATCCCAAATCTGACCGGCGCGCTGGTAGGGCGTGGATTGCGGAGCCGACGCCAGGGCGCGCTTGGGGCGAAAGAAGGGGTGCATCTCAGGTCTCCTCGGTCTTCAGATTGGGCAAGAGGACGCCGCTGGTTTCCGCCGAGGGCAGAAGGTTGCGACCGGCGTTGGCGACGAAGAAGGCCTGCAGCGCCGCCGACCGCCGGTTGGCCGCGGCCCGCGACCCGGATGCGCCCCCCGCCGCCGCGCGGTGAAAGTCG
>JAAIGF010068816.1_pt1 | contig 10708 bp, 9 predicted proteins | sample 6487441 | NCBI WGS metagenome assembly JAAIGF01 (sample SAMN13974129, study PRJNA590717) | phyllosphere metagenome | biome: pepper field; feature: multiple bacterial spot infested pepper fields; material: pepper leaves; isolation source: leaves from pepper fields | host: Capsicum annuum ...
CCTTGATCGGGATACCAGCGGCCGCCTGCTTCAGGAAGCCAATGATCTGTTCATCGGTAAAACGCTTCTTCATGTTCGTCCTCGGTCTTGGGACGAACTCTACTTAAGTCAGGTTGGACCTGAAAACCGGGGGCAGGTCAGCACGAGCATATCCATCTGCCAACAGAAGTGCGCGCAGACGGGCCTCGGAGAGGTCCGAGGTTCGCAAGGTGCGCTTGAGGAGCCTTCGGCCTAAGAGGGTTTGGAGATCGGCCGGCACGCGCTGCCGGAAGGACCAGCGCCCCGAAGACGCTCGCGTCAGATGATGGGGGATGCGCATCGGGAAAGATGTGTACCGATTTGTGTCCTGCATCCACTTGGACCCAGAAAGCAAAAACCCCTGCGTAAACAGGGGTTTGCGTAATCTGGCGGAGAGAGGGGGATTCGAACCCCCGAAGCGCGGTTTAGACGCTTACACACTTTCCAGGCGTGCTCCTTCAACCACTCGGACACCTCTCCGGATTCCCCTGCCAGCGGCAGACACCGCTGCTGGGGGTCGCAGATTCTAGCTGGCTGGGCGGCGGGACACAAGCGCCCGTGGCGGCGGGCGGGGAGACTGGACAGGCATGGCACAATGGACGTCCCGATGAAGACGGTGGCCTGATGTCCTATCTCGTCCTTGCCCGCAAGTGGCGTCCAAAGCGTTTTGCCGAGCTGGTGGGCCAGGAACACGTGGTCCGGGCGCTCAGCAATGCGCTGGACAGCGGCCGCGTGCACCATGCGTTCCTGTTTACCGGCACCCGCGGCGTGGGCAAGACCACCATCGCGCGCATTTTCGCCAAATCGCTGAACTGCGAGCAGGGCACCAGCGCCGATCCCTGTGGCCAGTGCCCGGCCTGCCTGGACATCGATTCCGGTCGCTACATCGACCTGCTGGAAATCGATGCGGCCTCCAACACCGGCGTGGACGATGTCCGCGAGGTCATCGAGAACGCGCAGTACATGCCGTCGCGCGGCAAGTACAAGGTCTACCTGATCGACGAAGTACACATGCTGTCCAAGGCTGCGTTCAACGCGCTGCTGAAGACGCTGGAAGAACCACCGGAGCACGTGAAGTTCCTGCTGGCCACCACCGATCCGCAGAAGCTGCCGGTGACCGTGCTCAGCCGCTGCCTTCAGTTCAACCTGAAGCGGCTGGACGAAGACCAGATCCAGGGGCAGATGACCCGCATCCTGGCGGCCGAGGAGATCCAGGCCGACGATACCGCCATCGTGCAGCTGGCCAAGGCCGCCGACGGCAGCCTGCGTGACGGCCTGTCGCTGCTGGACCAGGCCATCGCCTACGCGGGCGGTGCGCTGCGCGAAGACGTGGTGCGCACCATGCTGGGCACCGTGGACCGTACCCAGGTGGCGGCGATGCTGGATGCGCTGGCCGAAGGTGATGGAGTGCGCCTGCTGCAGGTGGTGGCAACGCTGGCGGAGTTCTCGCCGGACTGGAGCGGCGTGCTGGATGCACTGGCTGAAGCGCTGCATCGCATCCAGGTGCAGCAGCTGGTGCCCGGTGCCGCCAACGCCGAAGGACTGGATGTGGACGCTTTCGCTGGCCGTGTGCGGCCGGAAGTGGTGCAGCTCTGGTACCAGATGGCCGTCAATGGGCGTCGCGACCTGCCGTTGGCACCGAGTCCGCGCGCTGGCTTTGAAATGGCCGTGTTGCGCATGCTGGCGTTCCGTCCGGCGGCTGCCGTGCCTGCGGTGCCGAAGGTGCCTGAGGGCAACCCGGGCGCTGCCCCCGTCACAGGAACGGGCAGCGGACAGGGCAGCACTACGGGCGCGGTGGGTGCCGTTGCTGCCGGGCAGGGGCAGCATGCTGCGGCATCCGGTTCCGTCAAGGCTGCGGCAGCACCGCCGCATTCGCCGCAACCTGACAGCGAACCGGACCCGACGCCTGAGCCGGAACCCGAACCGGTCCGTGATCCACCGCCGGAACCGGTGCGCGAACCGGTGCGCGAGCCGGACCCGACGCCGGTGCCTGAGCGCGCTGCGAGCGCCGTTTCTGCGGCGCCGAACGTACAGCGGGAAGTGGACCTGCCGCCGTGGGAGGTGCCTTCAGACAGCCAGGGCGCAACCGCCCGCAAGAAACCCTCGGAAGGTGCTGGTCAACCGCCAGCAGCCTACGATGATGACCGCGACGAAGCCCTGGCCGCCGAACTGGCTGGCCCGGATGCGGCCATGGTGGCGCCGTGGCAGCCGCCGGCCGAAGCACGTCCGGTGATGGACAAGCGTTTCCATGCCGACGGCATCGCCATCGCGCCGGCCGCGCCGCCCGCCAATGCGACCGCAACGGACAGCGCGGTGGGCGAACTGGCAAGCGCTGAAGACTGGCTGGAACTGGTGGCGGCCAGCAGCCTGACCGGTCCGTCGCGGTTGTTGGCAGCCAATGCCGCTTTCATCAGCTTCCAGCATGGCATCTTGAAACTGGGCCTTTCGCCCGGATTTGAGTATCTGCGCTCGGACGGCGCGCTGTCTGCGCTGTCCGATGTGCTGGCCAAGGTCCTCGGTTCTGCGCCGAAGATCGTGGTTGAAACCACCCAGGTGCCTGCCGAGACCCTGCACGAACGTTCCGACCGCCAGCGCGGCGAACGCCAGCAGGCCGCCGAGGCCATGTTCCTGGCCGATCCGGAAGTGCAGGTGCTCATGCAGCAGCACGGCGCCCGGCTCGTGTCCGATTCCATCCGTCCCTTTGAAGAGTAAAGAACGATGCGCGGCAATATCGCCCAGATGATGCAGCAGGCCCAGAAGATGCAGGAGAACCTGCAGAAGGCCCAGGAAGAAATCGCCCGGCTGGAAGTGACCGGCAGCGCCGGTGGCGGCATGGTCAGCATCACCCTGTCCGGTGCAAAGGAATGCCGCAAGGTGCGCCTGGACCCGTCGCTGCTGAGCGACCAGGAAATGCTCGAAGACCTGGTGGCTGCTGCGTTCAACGATGCATCCAACAAGATCGACGCCGAATCCAAGGCGAAGATGGGTTCGGCGACCGCCGGCATGCAGCTGCCCCCGGGCATGAAGCTGCCGTTCTGAACCGTGGTGGCGGGCCATGCGCCCGCCCTGCCAGAAACCGACCATGCCAGCTCCCCTGCTTGAACAATTGATCGATGCCCTGCGGGTGTTGCCGGGCGTCGGTCAGAAGACCGCCCAGCGCATGGCCTACCACCTGCTGGAACGCGAACGCGAAGGCGGTACGCGGCTGGCCGCCGTACTGGTGCAGGCCGTGGAGCGCATCGGCCACTGTGGGCAATGCCGGGATTTCAGTGAGACGCCGCTGTGCCCGACCTGCGCGAACGGCAGCCGCGAACGCAGCCAGTTGTGCGTGGTGGAATCGCCGGCTGATCGCCTGGCCATCGAAAGTGCCACCGGGTTTCGTGGCGTGTACTTCGTGCTGCAGGGGCGCCTGTCACCACTGGATGGTGTCGGCCCGCGCGAGTTGGGGCTGGAGCAGCTGGACCAGCGCCTGAGCGAAGGCGAAGTCGGCGAGGTCATCATTGCTACCAGCGCTACCGTGGAAGGCGAGGCGACCGCGCATTATCTTGCGCAGATGGCGCGCGCGCGGCAGGTGCGGCCAAGCCGGCTGGCGCAGGGGTTGCCGCTGGGCGGCGAACTGGAGTTCGTGGACCGTGGCACGCTGTCGCATGCCTTCGGTACGCGCAGTGAAGTGAAGGATTGAAGCGTACCGACCAACGGTCGGTACCCACCAGGGTGGCCAATGGTCTGTACCCACCAGGCGAGCCATAGATCGGCACCCACCAGCGCGGGCGAGTAACAAGGAGGCGAAACACCATGAGCAACGAAACGATTTTCAGCGGGATCATCCGTCGCGAAATTCCCGCCACCATCGTCTATGAAGACGCGGACGTGCTGGGCTTCAAGGACATTGCGCCGCAGGCACCGGTGCACGTGCTGTTCATTCCGAAGAACGAGATCATTCCCACCCTGGATGATCTGCAGCCTGGGCAGGCGCACCTCATCGGCAAGCTGGCGCTGGCAGCAGCCGCCTATGCACGCCAGGAAGGCCTGGCGCAGGAGGGTTACCGCATCGTCATGAACTGCCGGGAACATGCGGGCCAGACGGTCTTCCACATCCACATGCATCTGCTGGCCGGCGCGGCGCTGGGGCATTTCGGTGTACCGGGCGGCTGAGGTTTCAACGCCGCTGCAGAAGATGCCGACCCGCAAATGCAGACGCCGCCCGATGAGGCGGCGTCTGCGTCAGCAGGCGAACCATCCGCGCACAGCACGGATGGCGCAGCCAGTGGCGTATCAGCTCACCACCAGCCCCAGCGGCCATAGCCACCCCAGTACGGGCCTGGGCCCCACGGACCATACGGATAGGGCACCACATCCACCTGCCGCTGCTCCGGCCACAGATAGATCACATCGGCAGCCAGCTTCGGCAGGCGGTAGTCGTATTCGCCGATCTTGATGTTTTCGTATCCGTCGACGCGGCCGATGAAGGTCACATCGCGGCCTTCCTCGAACACTGCCGGGTCGTAGAAACCGGCACGACAGGCGACGAAGCGGCCATCGCTGGCATCGTTGGACGACGTAGTCGGGCGCCCGCTGGCATTCAGTGGACGGGAGATCAGCTGGAAGCAGGTCTGGCCTTGGCCGGGCAGCGTTTCGATGATGCGTCCACCCCAGCGTACCGGCGTACCGACCTGCTGGTTGGAAACCGAATCGCGCGGGGTGACCGTACTGAACTGGCCCTGCAGCGGCTTGGGAGCCGTGGCGCAGGCTGCCAGTGCCAGCGAGGCGGCCAGGGGAAACAGCAATTTGATGTTCATGGTAAGGCTCCGGGGTTCGGGCGATGCCTGCGCAGGTCGCCCAATAATGAAGCGAGGTCGGCGGGAGTGCCAGCGTAGCGCGCCTGGACGAAACGCTCGCTGAGTGAAAGCAGGGCAGCATCGGGGCGTTGCGCGTGAACGCGGCGTGCCCATTCCAGCGCCGGCTCGGCTGTTTCCCGGCCCAGGCCCAGCCGCGCATAGCGACGGTCCAGGCGATGCCACGCGCGCAGCAGCGGGTCACGCTCGCGTTCGCCGCGTGCCAGCGTCCAGGCCATCGTACCGAGGGCCAGCAGCGCGATGAGCGACAGCGCCGCGATCAGTTGCCCGGGCCTCAGGTTGTTCACGCCGAACGGGCGCAGCAACCGCTGCTGGCGTGTAGCGTCGAAGGAAAGTACCAGGTCGTTCCAGCCGCGGCGCAGCCAGTCCAGCGTCTGCCCGGTCTGCAGCCATGCGGCCTGTGTGCCGCCCAGGCCGCCGCCCAAGCGGTTTTCCAGGGTGTCGTAGATGCGCTCCGGCGCGACCGCAGCGGTGGGGTCCACCCGGACCCAGCCGCGCCCGGACAACCACACTTCAGCCCAGGCATGTGCATCCATGCGCCGCACCACCCAGTAATCGCCCAGCGGATTGCGCACGCCGCCGGCGAATCCGGTCACCACGCGGGCGGGGATGCCGGCGTTGCGCATCAGCACCACGAAGGCGGAACTGAAATGTTCACAGAAGCCGACCTTGCCGTCGAACAGGAACTCATCCACGGCATTGCGCCCGGGCAGCGGGGTCTCCAGCGAATAGGCGAACTCGGCGCGGATCCATTCAAGGCTGCGCCGCACCAATGCTTCGTCATCGTTGCCGGCTGCCGCGCGCCATTGCCGGGCCAGTGCCGCGGTGCGTGGATTGAAATCGGGGGGCAGCTGCAAGGCCAGCTGGCGTTGCCATGCCGGCAGCTGCGGTGCGAACGCCTGCGGTGGTGATGACTGCAGGCGCCAGCGCGTCAGCGCGGCCAGTGGGCGATCACTGGACAGGCTGTAATCGGCGCTCAGGCGGGTGCCTTCCGGCGCGTCGAGGGGCAGGTCCAGCGCTACCAGCTGCCTGCGCTCGGTGGGTTCGTAATCGAGCGTGTAGTCCCATTGCGTTGCCCCGGAGCGTACCTGTGCAGGCGGGCCCTGTTCGCTGCGACGGTCGCGTTCCCAGCGACGGCCATCGAAGCGGGTCAGCACCGGGCCACGCCAGTACCGCTGTTCCGCGGGCGGTACCGGCCCATGAAACTGCGCGCGCAGGGCCGGCGCGTCGTCGGCCATCAAGTCCAGCCACTGGCCGGGTTCCATGCTGTCGGACAGGCCCGGCCGGCCCACGGCACGTTCGGGCAGGCCCCACAGCGGCTGCGACAGCCTTGGGAACAGCCAGAAGGTCGCCATCGCCAGCGGCAGGCCGAGCAGCAGCAGGCGCGCCACGCCGCGCAGCTGCATGCGCAGCGGCGGCGGACTGGCCTGGCCTTCGGCCTGTGCCACGCGCTGCAGGGCCAGCAGCGCGCAGACGCCGGCCAGCGTGGCGAGCACCGTGGTCAGGGGGCCTTGCTCCAGCAGGAAAGCGGCGAATGGCGCGAACAGCGCGAAGCCGAGCAGGCTGCGGGCATCGCGCAGCGAACGCAGTTCGCTGGATTTGATCGCAAGCATCGCCGCCAACAGCGCGCAGCCGGTATCGCGGCCGGGGCGTGCGCCCATCTGCAGGTAGATCAACGCCAGCATCGCCGCCACCAGCAGCAGGCGGAACAGCACCGGCAGCGGGCCGCGCCGGGCCGCCAACGCAGTCAGGATGGCGGCAGCCGCGATGGTGCCGGCCAGCACCGGCGGCAGCTGCAGCAGCAGCGGCAGCAGCGCCAGTGCGGTGCTGGCCAGTGCCCAGCCGCGGGCGTGGCGATCCAGTGGCGCGGCGCTGTCACTCATGCGGCACCAGCGCCAGCGCACGCAGGCAGAGGTGGTGGTGCGCAGCGCCCAGTGCCGGTCCCAGCACGGGCTGGCCGGGAAGTTTCAGCGCATACCGGCGGCCCTGGCGCTCGGCCAGGTCCACCCAGCGTGCCAGCCGGGCCACCCGCGCTTCGGTATCCAGGCCGCGCAGCAGGCGCCAGTCCAGGGTTGTTTCGATGCCCACCGGCTTTTCATATTCCCGCACCAGCAGACTGTCGCGCCGCGCGGAATGCTTCCAGGCGATGCTGCGGCGGGGATCGCCGGCGCGATAAGGGCGCAGCTGGTGCAGCTCCTCGCCGGTGGGGTCCATGCGGCTGTGCAGCGGGTCGCTGCCCTGGTCGGGCAGGGCCGGGCCCTGGGTTTCCGGGTGCGGATACACCAGCAACGGCTGGTCTGGCCAGATCCACGCCCACGCCCGTACCAGCCCCAGTGGCTGGGTGGTGGAAATGCGGATGCGCTGCAGATCCAGCCAGCCGCGGCGCTCGGTCGGCAGTTCCAGCTCGGCTTCCACGCGGCCTGAGGGAGGCATCGATATCCAGGCATGTGATGCGTCGTGGTCCAGCCGCAGGCCGGGGCGGCTGCGCTGTTCGCGCTGGGAAAGTGCCAGGCGCAGGCGCAAGGGTTGCCCGGCGGCGACCGGTTCGGCCGATATCGCCTCCACGCCCAGGCCGGACAACGCCAGGTGCGCGCTGATCATGCTGGCCACGCCGGCGCCCGCCAGCAGCAGCGCCAGCAGCAGCGCCGGGTTGTTGTTGTAGTTCAACGCGCCCAGCAGCATGGCGGCCAGCAGCGCTGCCACGAACAGCCCGAACGGCGTGGGCAGCACATAGATGCGGCGGCGATCCAGCCGCTGCGGCAACGTTTCGGGATGGCGCGGACGGGCAAGCGACAGCAGTCGCTGCACGCGCGGATGCGCGGCCATCGTCAGTCCACCGGCACGGTCTGCAGGATGGCCTTGGCCAGCGCCGGGCCGGATGACGATTCGGCTTCGGCGACCAGGCGGTGTCCGGCCACGCCGATGAACAATGCCTGCACGTCCTCGGGTACCACATGGGCGCGCCCCAGCAACAGGGCATGCGCCTTCGCCGCACGCAGCAGGGCCAGCCCGGCGCGTGGCGACAGGCCCACGCGCACGCCGGCGTGCTGGCGGCTGCGGGTCAGCAGGGCCTGTACGTAATCCACCAGTGCATCGCTGGCGTGCACGGCCAGCGTGGCCTCGCGCAGCTGGCGCACCTGGGTGGCATCCAGTTGCGGCGTGGCGCGTGCGATCAGGTCGCGACGGTCCACGCCGCGCAGCAGCTCGCGTTCGGCAGCCACGTCCGGATAACCCATGGCCAGCCGCAGCAGGAAACGATCCAGCTGCGAATCCGGCAACGGAAAGGTGCCGGAAAGGTCCACCGGGTTCTGGGTGGCGATGACGAAGAACGGGTCGGGCAGGGCGTGGGTGTGCCCATCGAGGGTCACCTGCTGTTCGGCCATCGCTTCCAGCAGTGCGCTCTGCGTGCGCGGTGGTGCGCGGTTGATTTCATCGGCCAGCAGCACATGGGTGAAGACCGGGCCGGGATGGAAAGCGAATTCGCGGCTTCCCGGATCCAGGATGGAAACCCCCAGGACATCGGCTGGCAACAGGTCCGAAGTGAACTGCACCCGCTGGAAGCCGAGCCCCAGGCTGGACGCCAGCGCGTGGGCGAGGGTGGTCTTGCCCAGCCCCGGTAGATCTTCGATCAACAGGTGTCCACCAGACAGCAGTGCGACAAAGGCCTGGCGTACTTCGTGGGATTTGCCCAGCACCAGCGAATTGACCTGTTGTTGGGCCTGCTGCAGAGCCTGGCGCAGTTCATCGGTTAGCATGCTGGACATCGGGGGCGAAGAATCCATCGTCGTCTCTGGCTCGGTCTTCCTTCGATTCTATAGAGCAATGCAGGGCGAACAACGCGCACGCACGATATTCCTGTGTTTATGGACGCTGGTCACCGCGGTGAAGCTGGTGGTGGCCGCGCGCCTGCCGCTGTTCGTCGACGAGGCGTTCTACTGGCAGGAAGGCCAGCATCTGGCGGCGGCCTATTCGGATCTGCCGGGGTTGACGGCGTGGCTGGCACGGCTGGGCGTGGAACTGGGCGGCCATCACGTGCTGGCGCTGCGGCTTCCGTTCCTGGCCATCGGTGCGTGGCTGCCTTGGGCGGTATCGCGCATTGCCACGCGCTGGTTCGGCAACGTGGCCGGCTGGCAGGCCGGCAGCCTGACCTTGTTGATGCCACTGTCGGCCACCCTGGGCATGCTCGCCGTGCCGGACGTACCGATGGCGATGGCCGCCGTGCTTTGCCTGGATGCCGGCGCGCGGCTGCTGCGCAGCATCGATGCGGCCGCGGCGGTGAAGCTGGCGCTGGGCCTGCTGATCGGCGCCTTGAGCCATTACCGTTTCATCGGGGTGATCGGCGTGGGCTTCATCGCCCTGCTGGTGTTGCCGCAGGGGCGCCAGATGCTGCGCGATCCGCGCGTATGGGTGGCACTGGCGATCGGTGTGGTGGCGTGGGTGCCGCTGCTGGCGTGGAATGCCGACAACCACGAGGCGGGCCTGAAGTTCCAGGTGGTGGAGCGCCACCCATGGGATTTCGAATGGACCGGCCTATGGTTCCTGGTGATCCAGCCGATGATGGTCACCCCGTTGCTGTGCCTGGCCATGTGGAAAGTGGCGGTGGCCGGCACCCGCGGCGGCGGCACGCGCGCGCAGTGGCGGTATTTCGGGCTGATCGGCGGCATTTCCACCCTGTCCATCTTCGCGCTGGGGTTCTTCACCGATGTGGAGCGCATCAGCTTCCACTGGCCGTTGCCGGGCTACCTGGCAATGCTGGTGGCGGTGCCGGTGATCCTCAATGGCTGGCCGCGCTGGCTGCGCCGCACAACCTGGTGGATGGCCGGCGCCGGGCTGGCGCTGGCCTTCGCCTATTACCTGATGGCCTCCTCGCCCGCGCTGCGCGAACAGCTGGCCGGGTACAAGTATTACCCGCGCAATTTCGCTGGCTGGGAGCCGCTGGCGCAGGCGGTGCGTGATGAACTGCGGCAGATGCCGGCGCAGACACGGATGCTTGCCGGCAACTTCAAGGTGGGTGCCGAGCTTGGCTTCCAGCTCGAAGATGCGGATATCCAGGTGCTGCCTCATCCGCTCAACGACAAGCATGGGCGCAGCGTGCAGCTGGGGCTGTGGGGACTTCTGCACGACGGCGAGCGCGATGGCCCGCGGCTGCTGGTGCTGGCGCCGAGCGACCAGCGTTACCGCGAACTGCTGGAGCGCTACCACGCCATCTGCGCGCAGGTTGGTCCGCTGCCCGCGCCGCGGGTGGTCAGCAACGATCATGGTTTTCAGCGGTTCCTGCTGTTCCGCCTGCCGGCGCAGCGTGCTGAAGGCCCGTGCGTGACGCCGGCGATGGCCTGGGTGGACACCCCGGCGGCGGGCGCGTCGGTCGAGGCGGTGATGCATGTGCAGGGCTGGGCCTTCAAGGACGGTGTGGGGCTGTCGCGCGTGGAGCTGCTGGTGGATGGCAGGCCGGTGACCGACGCGGTGTATGGGCGCGAGTTCGACATCCGGCCGGCGTGGCCGCAGTCCAGCGATCCCCAGCATCCGCGGGTGGGATTCGACGCGCGCATCGATACGACGAAGTTGGCACCGGGGCGCCACTGGCTGGGGCTGAGGCTGCACGGGCATGACGGCAGCATCGAAGCCTGGCAGGAGCAACCGTTCACGGTACCGGACGTAGAGCGGGGCTCTGCCCCGCTGCCTTGAAACGGGCAAGCCGGGCAGAGCCCGGCTCTTATCTCTTTCAAAACTGGCAGATTAGGTGCCGAGAGCCCGGCGTGGGCGACCGTTCGGCTCTAGGTCTTGGCGATCGATGCGTAGCAAGGATCCCCACGCCGGTTTTCTCCCTGATCCGC